>ENA-OQEB01000050-OQEB01000050.1-human-gut-metagenome-genome-assembly--contig:-NODE-50-length-44218-cov-2.173800_pt1 | contig 44218 bp, 44 predicted proteins | sample MGYA00242787_ERZ504619 | MGnify/ENA primary metagenome ERZ504619 (study PRJEB26092, sample SAMD00036317) | human gut metagenome | host: Homo sapiens | study: EMG produced TPA metagenomics assembly of... | reverse complement strand
TGCCTCCGCCCGATCCTGTTTCTTCTCTACAAGCCGTGTCTTGGATACCGGATAAAACCAGTTATATATGAATAATACACCGATAAAACAAACAACTACCGCAAAAACGCCAAGAAGCATCTTCTTTACAGAGGACATGAATGATGATGCCCGCTTCTTCTTGCTTTTCCGGGGTTGAGGCTTACCTTTCTTTTTTGCCATACCTAAAACTTCCTATTCTTAACCTTTCGTATTGGGCGCAAAAATAGATAAATCCGGCATGTTATACAACACAATTCTAGGATAGTATTGGTCTCGATTACTATAAAAGACGGCTTAATTTAATACGCCGCTTCATTTGACCTTGCTTTCAAATCTAACTTCGAATCAAACTTTCACTATCGTCCGAATAGTGTACCGCATTCTTTTGTACGCATTCCCTACTTGTATTGGCATAACAATAGACACAGAAATGGCGGCAAGTGTTATACCTACCGATATCTTTGCTTATCATGCAACCACAGGCTTTCCGTTGGCCTTTGTCTTTTAGGTCTTTGCGTTTGTCGGGTAAAGCGGGAAACGTACCAAAAAGATCCGGTTCAGGTAATTGGCCTGTTCGAAGATAATAAACCAATTCATAATCCTCCTCAAACACACGCTCCATTAAATCACCGTCGATACACCGGTTATGTTCAATGCCATAAACCGTAAGGTCAATATCCTCGGCACAAGTAGCGAGTGTCACATTCCAACCAGTAGAAGCCCAAATTTCCCTCAACTTCACCAATCCCTCTACAGTTTCTTGACGTTGCGTCGCATTCATCTCAGCGGTTTCCACATCCTCTTTCGTAAAGCAATTCGTCTCTTTTATAAGGTTATTCTGTACCTTACGATACGCCTTTACATCTACGAAACTGAACACGAGCTTATCAGTATATCCTTTCAACAGATTGCCGATCTTCCAAATACGGCTAAGCAAGACACGAGGCGTGATAGATGGAGTCATAATCAACGGATCAAATCGCCAGATCACCCGTTCCTTCCCTATCATTTCCGACAACTCCCGAAATGTCTCCACCCGTTGCGTAACGCTCGGCACATTCGGCTCAAAGCCTTCGCTCACATAGTCATTCAACGTGAACTGGAAATAATAATGGATACCCCTCCTATCCAACTCATGCAAATAAGGCAATATCAGCTTCGGGTTCTTTGTCCAAAACACGATTGCCTTACACCGCTCAAACGACACATACATCTTCCGCCGATTAAACGGATTATACCAAACACAATACCCCTTGGCCAAACGATTAAAGAACCACTTGACATAAAAGGCCGGGATATCCGTTGACCGGCTGGCCGAAATGATGATGGGAGCAAGTGCCTCGACTTGCTCACCGGAGTCCGTTGTGATCATTCTTCCGTATTATTATGTAATTAGGGTCATAACATCCGTAATTTGTCTACCGCAAGATAGGGATTATCTCGCTATTTTTGTATCCTAAAAATGAATGTAGAACCTAATAAATAACAGTAAACATGAAAAATGTATTGATTTTATCTTCCAGCCCCCGTCGTGGAGGCAATTCCGATACGCTATGCGATGAGTTTATGCAAGGGGCGATCGAAAGCGGTCATCGTGTGGAAAAGGTTTTTCTGCGAGACAAGACCATTCACCCTGCACGGGATGCGGCGTGTGCAGCCAATACAAGAAGCTTGTCCACAAAAAGATGACGCGGCAGAGATTATCGGAAAGATGCTTGCCGCCGATGTGATCGTGATGCTACGCCGGTCTATTTCTATGCCATGAGCGCACAGATGAAGACGCTGATAGACCGTTGCTGCGGTCCTTATACCGAAATGAAAAACAAGGAGTTTTACTTCATCGCCACGGCCGCTGAAGAAGATAACGGCATCATGGATCGCATTGTGGCCAACTTTATGGGATTCCTCGACTGTCTGGAGAACCCGACCGTGAAAGGAACGCTATTCTGCGGTGGTGTGTGGCACGTGGGCGAGATCGAAGGGAACCCGACCTTGAGGCAAGCATACGAGCAGGGAAAACGAGTATAATACTCTTGATCGCGACCAATACGTTCGGGTATAATCCATACAAGCGACCTACTTCTATGGGGAGCGAATACGGTAGTCCTTTTCTACGAGACCTTTTCCTCGTCTTACAGCTATACCCGTTTAGGGAAGATAGAGAATCCCGCAGGGTTGGTCGACGTACTTGGCAGAGGAAACGTGAGGGTTGCCCGCTTCTCCCTAAGTAAATAATGCTCCGATACCGCATAAATACCTTATCGGTAGCAGATGAATTCTTGTTCGCATACTGTATAATTCTACAAACCACGACGTGGTCTGTACAGATCAAGACGTGGAATATACAAATCACGACGTGGTCTATATATTCCACGGTGATAATTTGGAAATAGATCAAGTAGTAAGTATATTTGTATATAGTAAGAAGAATGTTTTTAACTTGAAGATACAAACAATTATACCTAGTAGCAGTTATGGCAGAATATATCAAGCAAGAGATGTGCGACCTGAACGGGACGGGGGAAAAGCCGGTGTATTATCGGATGAAGATACAACGGAACATGGATATGGAGGATTTCGTGGAACGGATCACCTACCCGGATCGGGCTTGAGCAGGGGTAGCGTAATACAGGTGATGACGACAGTAGCGGAACATCTGCCTATTGCATGGCGGAAGGCAGTCGGTCACGTTGGATGGCATCGGTACGTTCACGCCCCGCCTAGGCGTAGCGAAGGACAAGGAGATCGACTCGCTGGATGGTGACGAACCGAAGCGTAACGCACGGAGCATCGAGGTGAATGGCATCAACTACCGGGCCGACAAGGAACTGGTACGGGAAACTAACCTGCGTTGCGACTTAAGACGGGGAGGTATCAGCCGTGTATGGAAATCGCCCTTCACCGAAGAGGAGCGCCGGACGCGGGCATTGGATTACCTTCACGAACACCCATTCTTGCGCATACAAGACTACATGGCTATCACCGGACTAAAACGCAGTAGCGCAAACCGGGAGCTACTACGACTCAGCAGCGATCCGGCGAGTGGGCTCACCATATCGGGTTATGGAAGCCACCGGGTGTATGTCCGCAGGAAAACAGAGGGCGATCGCTAATCCACCAATGGTGCCCCGGGCCGGAGAAAACACATACATTTTACTCCGGCTTTTGACTAAGCATTTGTATTGTTTCAGTAAACTCCGCGACTATAGACTTCAAATTGGGATTATCGAGTCGAATAATAATCGCCGCATAATTCTGTATCCCATCTGCATCTCGGATGTCCGCAGACATGAAAGCGAAATCAGATTTACGCGGCGAGGAATGAAACCAAAACTCAAAAAGGCGATTGCGCATACTCTGCTTGCATAATAAATCACACCAAAGTCCGTAACAAACCGGAAACACATAGAATCCCTAAGAGCTGTTACCGCATAAGGAGAATTAGAATTTATACGTTCAAGGTTAAGGCTTACCATACTTCAAAATAAGTAGCTTCTTGCCCTGTACGTTTCTTAAACTCTTCTTTCATCTCTTTTTCCAGTTTAGCTACATACTCTCGCTTCAGCTTCCGTGCGGTCTCCAACCGACGCAAAGCCTCTTCTCTGGTAATCTTGCTATTTTTCTCTTTTTCCATATCCTTCGATATAATACTTATATATTACAAATGTAGGATAAATTCCGTTCTTTACCAAAATATTTATTCTTTGCTTCTGTTTTTGAGAAATATAACAAACACACAGATCACTAATCCACTTGATGGTGTCCCGGGTCGAGATGCTTGCGAGTGCCGTTCGGTCTTATCAGTTCGGCGGAGGTGCCTTCCGGGATTTGGAGATCGAACTTCATTCGCTTGCCTTTCTTCTTGATACTTACTTGGATGGTTCCATAATGAGTCTCTAGACTGGCAGAGGCTTCCGATAAGGAACCCAGTTGAGGCGAGATCTTAAAGGTACGGAAGCCGGGAGAGGTTGGCTCGATACCGCAGACCTTCTGGCTCAATAAGGTAAGCGGACCACCGCTCCAAGCGTGATTGATCGTGCCGCCACCGAAGCCCTCGGCTCCGATGCCCCATCCCTCGAACAAGGTCGTATATTCGGCATAATCCAGCATACGGGTGTAACGTTGCTTCATCCGTTCCAAGGCAAACGTCGGCTCGCCCATCTGGAAAAGGGCCTCTAGGACATACTTCTCCATATAAGGGCTGGCGTGATACTCCTTTTTAAGCACCTTCGTCAGCGCCGGATACTTATCTTTCGAGGCCAGCCCGGAAACAACCGCCATGGCTTGGGAGCGATCGTCCGTCTCCCCTTTATAGCCGGGGGAGCGATAGGCGGAACCTGTCCAGAACTTCGTGTCGAAACAACGTTCTATGCTACGCATCATCTGGGAGATCTCATCGGCATCCTTATCCTTGCCGAGTTGCAGGGCGAAGGCTCGCTCCGCTTTCAAGGCAGATAATACCAGCAATTGGTCAATACACCCATATCGACGTGCTCGCCCCAGTCGCCCCAACTCCAAGCGCCTTGACGCTCGATCACCAAGCCACTCTTATCGACTTGCCAGACCTCGTGCAGGTAACGGCGCATCCGGTCGTATATCACCGGAACGAAACTACTGTCGGCACTATAATAATATTGTGTATAAAAACCGTACCAACCGATAGACGCCAACATCTGTAAAGGAAGCTCCTTATCCCAATTACCCGCCGGAACCGGAGCGTAGAGCGTTCCGTCCTCCCGCTGCCAATTCATTAATTCATGGATGCCTTTTACGGCTAGTTTCTGCCCGGACGGAGAAAGGGCGTAGAAAGCCTCGCCTAGCTCATTCACCTCGTCGCCCCACCATTGGGCACGTTCACGATCCGGACAGTCCATATAATTATCACGCATCGTTATGTATAAGGTACGGGCAGAACGTTGCCAAAGCTCGTCGTAGAACGGGTCGTCACAATGGAAAGAGCCGGCGAGGTCCGTGTTGTAACCGGTCTCACGGTATTTCACATCCAGCACCTTCACGCCCTCAGGGATGATGTAATAGACCTCATGGCCGTTCATCCAGCCATAGCTTTCGTATTCCTGCTCACCCTCATGGGTAATATATTCGGCACGTACGTTGCGCTCGCTTCCTCCCTCGTAATTATCCATCCGGATGTGGATAGTCTTCCCGGCCTCCGCCTCTACTTTCAGATACGGAGTGATCTGGGCATTATAGGGCAAACGACAGAACAGGGTATCGCCTCTCAAGGATTCCCGGACGGATACATAGGATAACAGGCCGCTGTTTTTCCACTGGGGTATCGGACGTTCCACCAGCTCCCCGAAAGGAGCTTTCCCCGCCTTACCGACGCAGACCGCCCCCGGAAGGAACCTTCGAAACTCGTACGGTTCCAGTTTGTTATCGCTTGACGGGCATCGAAGCGGATATTACTCTCCGGCATACGGTAATTCGGGAAAGGGGCCTCGGTATTTTGATAAGCCTCATACAAGGCGCACTGCCAGCTCGCGTCGGAGACGATCTCCAGTCCCGGAGCGATCGCCTCGAATAACAAAGCTGCTTTCCCACTGTTGATATGACTGAAACCGTCTTTTCCGAAATGCCAGAGCAAGATAGCGATGGTGTTCGAGCCCTTTGTCAGGTAAGGGGCGATATCTACCGGATCGTAATAAGTCCCGGAAGGAGAAGGTCCTCTTTTCAAGCCACCCTCGAAGATAACCAGTTGGTCGTTGATCCAAAGCCAATACTTGGAATCGGCGGCGATACGGGCGATGAGTTGGTCCGGGACATCCGTCACGCCGAATGATTTACGGTAGATCAACCAAGTGTTCGTGGCGCTTTGGCAACGCTCGGTATTGATCCATTGGGCTTTCCAAGGGAAGGATTCGGGATGAGATGAAGCTGTCGCCTTTATCCAGCCGAAAGGCAAGAGGAACAAAAAGAAGGCAATGAGTAGCTTATTCATAAATTTAATCTTTAAAGTTCAACAGTTTATAATTATCTGGTTGTAGAGACGGGGCGTGCCCCGTCTCATCTCCCCAAAAGGTAACTTAAAGATACTATTAGCCGGTGGGAGACGGGGCACGCCCCGTCTCTACAACTAAGTATATTAAGCGGGATATGTAAATGTATGCGTACCGGCGGATACGGTCTCGGTCTGATCGCCTACCACGATATCGGCGGAGCAATCAGCCGGAATCGTCACGGTAAGCATAACCTTATCCCCTTCCCGTTTCCATTCGCTTGCGATACGGCCGCGTACGGAATGGTACTCACCTTTCGCCCAATCCAGTTCTTTCACGAAATGAGGAGTGATACGGATATGACGGAAGCCCGGATCCGAGTCGTCATGATTGATACCGGCCAGCTGGTTCATCATCCAAGCGGAGACATCTCCCATAAAGACATGGTTCAAGGAAGCGTCGGCAAACTTCGGACTAAGTGTCCACGTCTCCGGCAATGTGGAGTAACCCATCGTCTCTACCCAATATCCCCAAGAAGGTGCCTCAGTCTTCGTGATCATCTTCATGACATCCTCGATATAGCCATATTTCGTAAGCATGGCCGGAACGGTCTTACTGCCTAAAAGACCGAAGTCCAAGAAATAGTTATTTCCCGCTACCACCTCACGCAGCTTATCCGCCACGAGTTGTTCCTTTCCTTCCGGTACAAGTCCCAGATACAAGGCCAAGCTTGCGCCGTTTGGGTCCCTTCGGCATACACACCGGTCTCGGCGTTGAAGAACTTCTGGTTGATCAAGGATTTGAGCGTATTCGCTTTCTCTTGATAAGGAGTGGCATCCTTGCCCAGCAAAGAGGCGAAGCGAGCCATCAACTTATAATCCAGATAATAGTAGGCGGTAGAGGTATATTCATTATTCGTCGTAGCTTTCCAATACACCCAGTCACCCAAGCCAAAAGGCAAGTAACCGTCTTTCTCTTTCGTCTTCAAATAATCCAGATACCGCAACATCGTAGGATATAAGCGCTCTATACTACGAGACTCGCCATAATAATCATACAAGGCGTTCGGGATGATAAACATGACAGCGTCCCAAACCGGACCCGGCCACTCGCCATATCCCCAACCGCTGGAAGGAATGATACCGGAAATCTCACCCGCCTCACGCTGGTTATCGATAATATCATTCATCCATTTCTCATAAAGCGTGATACCATCGAAGCCCAGCAAACCGAGGTCGATCGCAATATGCGCGTCGGCTGTCCAGCCATTCTTCTCCCGTTGCGGGCAATCGGTCGGGATACTGTGCAGGTTACTGCGGTAAGCCTGCATCGTAGCCTCCCAAATCTTATTCAATAGAGGATTCGAACAAGCGAAGGAACCGGACGGACGGACATCGGTATGCATAAACAAGCCGGTCAAGTTCTCTTCCGTTAAAGTAACGGGGCGGCTGCTCTCCACCTCCACATATTGGAAACCGTGATAAGAGAAGGAAGGCATGAAGATCTCCTCCTCTCCCGTACCTTTCAAGGTAAAGACATCCATCTGGAATACCTCGTCCGGCTTGACCGATGATAATATACATTGATATTGCCTTGCTCCAAGCGACCATCTTTCTTCAACAACTCACCATGTTTTAACGTGATACGGGTTCCCGCCTCGCCTTTCACCTTCAAGCGGCAAAGGCCGGACATGTTCTTCGGGAAAGAATATACGTATAATTGATCGGAGAAACGTTTCATAGACACGGGTCTCACCTCTTCCGTGATACGGATTCCCGGCATTTGCTGGGCTACCAACAGAGGTGCCGGAGCCTGCGCCGGAAGTGCCGCTTCCCATTTACTATCGTCGAAATGAGCGGTTTTCCATCCGGCCTCTTCCAGCCGGGCATCGAATTTATCGCCGCTGTATATATTATTATAGGTATAGGCCCCGGTGGAAGTCTTCCAAGTCTCGTCCGAGCCAATCACCTCCGTCGTACCATCCGTATAGGTAATACGTAACTCACATAGCAGGCGGGGACGATCCCGCCAGCGTGCCTCATGAAAATTCCAGACCGCCACGGACTGCTCATTGTACCAGCCGTTTCCCAGAACAGCGGCCACGGCGTTGTCGCCTTGCTTCAGCAAAGAGGTAACATCATGCGTCACGTACAAAATACGTTTATCGAAATGCGTATACCCCGGGTCCAGATAATTCGTTCCGACCCGCTCGCCATTGATGAATAGCTCATGATACCCGGCGGATGCTACGTACACACGGGCATCCTTCACTTCCTTGCCTACCGGGAAAGACTTGCGGAACAGAGGGGCAGGCTCGAACTCCTTATCCTTATGATCGGTAATCCAAGAGGCGGACCAATCCGAGGGATCGAACTTAGCGGTCTCGAAAGAAGCCGTCTCCGAGGTAGCGCACGGACGCTTCACCATCCCATACCGTAACATTCCAGTAATAACGGGTATGAGGTTTCAGGGCCATTCCCTCCGCATAGGGCCGCAAGTCGTCCGGACTCGTACCGATCCGTACCTCATAGCGGGAAGCCTTAAAGCCCTCCTCATTTCCGGAGTATTCCCATGTAAAGCGAGGAGACGAAGTATCCAAGCCGATAGGCTCCGTAAGGTATTCCGTACGGAGATTCGTAGGTATCGTTAATTCATTATTGCTTTTGCAACCGCCTAATAAGAGGGCGGCGAAAGCGTAGATATAAATAGACTGTTTTATTCGCATAGTAGCATCGTTTATTTTATTATTCATATTTGGTTTTAATCCATACAAACACGGATTTCTTCAGGAGCGTTGATATGGCTTATCACCTTACCGTCCGCACCTTTCTCATGCCGGATCTCAATCACCCCATAAGGCGTGGGAAACGTACCTTCCACCCATTCGAGATCTCCCAGATGTGGGATGATACGTACCGTACGGCAACCCGGTTCCACCACTTGTACGCCCAATACGTACTCGCTTAACCACGATGTGGGACCCGAAGCCCATCCATGGCACAAGCTATGGCGGAAACCTTGATAGCAATACGCCCCATAATCTCCATGAATATCTTTCTTTCCCGCGGGACCAGCTCATCAATACGCCCTGCATCCGGAAGCCATTCCATATTGAAATCCTCCCAAAACGTAGTAGCACCTACATCCAGCATAGCTCCCCAATACGTACGGATCACATCTAACGCACCTTGGTAATTACCAGCCACGCCATCGCCCGTAGCATATAATACCCGTAAAACGTAGAGAAGCCTTTCGCCCCGTCCACCGCCAAGCAACGCTCGTTCGCCTCCTTAGCATCCATGATACCCGCCAGAGCCATCAAAGCGGCGGCCTGTTTGTCCCCGGGCGTAATCCGATCTTTCTCCGAAGGGAACCGGAATTTCTTCCGAAAGGAAAACTTAATAGCCTTGGAAGCTACCATACGGCATTCCGAGGCCAACGCATCCTCACCTAAAACGGTACATAACTCCTCTCCCGCACGCATGGCTTGTATCATCAGCGATTGAAGGCCGGCATCGATAGCGGGTGTATTCTCACTGGAAGGCCAATCCAAGAAACGGTTTCCATCCAGTCTCTCTTGTCCACTTGGGTCAACCTTCGATATCAAGTGACGCAACAAAGCAGTCATATAAGAGCGTTGCTCTTGTAGATACGCAAGATTCCCTTGGTAATAATACCAATCCCGCTGAATCAACAACCACCAGATCGAGTACGAACTGATACCGTTCATCCAACTAGGCAGCGGCGTAATATCCCGAATCAAATCCAAGCTCTTAGAAACCACCTCATTATAACCGAAGACGGTACTGACCGTCATTACCTCCGGATGTAAATCCCCCACCCAGACCAGACGATCCCGTTTTACGCCGTCCCATAGATATTCCTGCATATTCAAGTGAACCGTGTACGCACCTGTCTTCCAGATCCGGTTCAACCGCTCGTCATTACAACGGAAAGAGCCCAGATAAGGAATATCCCGAAACGTGGAGATCGCACGGACCTCTTTTAATTGCAACTCCGTAGAATCACCCAATACATCAATACGCACGAAACGGAAACCGGAATTACCGATCTCCTGCACGCCCAGCCAAGGGAGCGATACCACGAAATCCCGCATCGCATGATCGTTGCTCGCCCCGTTCGCACCATCTATCTCGCACATAGCCTCACTAACGGACTCGCCGAAACGAACCCGCACGGAAACCGGATCGTGAGACGATGGCATGCCGGTCACCAACTGAAGACCGCCTTGCAACTCCTTCCCGAAATCAAGCAGCAAAGCAGGATGTTCGGTTGGCGTACTTTTCAACACACACAACCGATTATTCGCCAAATCCGACTGTCCGTTGCCCGGAACAAGCAAATAGTTCGCTCCCGTAATTCGCGAACTATTTTGCTGCCAGACAATACGGACCGGAGCGATATACTCCCGTGTCCGATGGTCTCGCTGCTGGGCGAACAACGTGAACGAACCGATCCCTATGAATAGAATGATTAATTTCTTTCGCATACGCTAGAGTCCAAAAGCCGGAACCAAGTCATCCAATTGCTGATCCGTCATACCTTCCGGCTCGTAACCGGTCATGCGGGCACTGAAATAGATCTGGGCGGATTACTCAACGTATCAATCGCATCGAAGCACTCGATCAGGTCCTCACCGACGGCAAGGATACCGTGCTTCTCCCAGAACACCACGTCGTGCTCCTCCAACTGACGGATCGTAGCGTGCGCCAACGCCAAAGTGCCCGGTATCTCGTAAGGAACGATACCGACCCCTTTCGGCACGATAATCCGACATTCCGGGATCATACTCCATAACGTGCGGGTAATCTTCTCCGAATCCAAGAACGGCTTGCAATGCGTCATGCCGATAATATCCGTCGGATGCGTATGCAATACCACCCGGTTATCCCGTCCCTTCGCACGCAAGAAATTGTGCATCAACAAATGGGAAGGCAATTCGGAAGTCGGTGGGATCGGTTGCTCCGCTAGGATATCATACGATTTCCCATCGGCGGCGATACGGATCAAAGAGCCGTTGGCGAAAGGATCTTTCGCCACGTAACGCATCCGTTTTCCGGTACCCGTCACATAAAAGACGTGCCCACATAAGGCCGTCATCGCCTCTTGCAAGGGGATCGAGGAAACCAAAGCCGGCAACGCCTTCTCCTCCTCGCTCAATAAAGTAGTCAGGTTCACCGATATATTCCCGCCGTTTCGCTCAGCCAACCCTTGGTCCACAAATAGCCGGCGACCTCGGCGATACGATCTATTTCCGCCATCAGGCGTTCATTGTTTCTTAGTATTATCATGTCTATTTTAATTAAACTATATTCGGATATAATAAGGAAAGGATCAAGATACACATGCCGGTAATCAATACCACGATTGTCCGGCGATCCACGCCCTTCCATTCTTTTAATAAGATGCCCCAGACATTACTGAAAATAACATTCAACGACATCAGGATACTCCACGAGAAAGCCAGCATAACCGGGGAATCCGAGAAATAGCTCTTTCCCATCCCCAGTCCGAAGAACTGCGAGTACCAAAGCACGCCTGCCAAAGCGCAAAATAAGACATTATTCAGCAATGTACCTCCCGATACCGAGAAATAATCCTTGCCCGTCCCGTTTTTCACGTTCTGGAAAATACAATACACAGCGTTCGTACAAAAGCCGCCCAAAGTAACCAACAGTATCACGGGATTCAAGGCGAACAGATCGCTAGCTCCCGCCTCTTTCGCTTTCGCCAGCACCTCGTTTCCCGATTCCAAACCCAAATTGAAGCAGGCGCTCATCACACCGGCAAGCAAGCTACCGCCAAGCCCTTAGTCAAGGCAAAATCCTTCACCGCCGCTTTCTTCTCCTCCTCACTCATATTCCGGGCCCGCAGGCTTCCGGCGTAACCGATCACGGCGATACCCGCTAAGGTAATGCAAACACCGGTCAACAGGATCAATCCGGTTCCCTCAAACAGATTCGTTCCACCGAACAAAGCCGGGAAGAGCGTACCAAAGCCGGCGCATGTACCCAAGGCGATGCTCTGTCCCAAAGCTACGCCCAGATAACGCATACTCAACCCGAAAGTCAACCCGCCGACACCCCAGAGCATGCCATAAATAACCGCTCCCAAGCTACCCGGCGAACACCATAGCTCCAGCAAGGTACTCCCTTCCGGTACCGCCAACATCGCCCCGAGATAAGGGAAAACCAACCAAGCGAAGATACCTTGCACCAACCAAAAGCTTTCCCAACTCCAATCCCGGATCTTATTGATCGGCACGTACGAGCTACTCTGCCCGAAACTGCCGATCGCGATGATCAACAACCCGATCCCGATCTCTATCATTGCCGTCTTGAGGTAACGTCGGACTCATATTTCTCGATCTCAGCGATATAAGACTCTCCTACGGGGACCCCACTTTGCAGACAATACATATCCCAAACCGCACCCCAAGGCAGACTCTTCGCTTCCTCCTGCAAGGCAAGACGCTGGAAATACTTACCCTCATCCTCGTACTGGCGAAGCAAGGCGATCGGCTCCAGCAAAGCGAGCATAAAGGCTTTTTGCGTGGCACGGCTACCAATGACATAAGCACCGATACGATTGATGGTAGCGTCGAAATAATCCAAACCGATATGTACCCGGTTCAAGGCGTCGCAACGCACGATCTCACGGGCTAAATCCTGCACATCGTCATTCAAGATCACGACATGATCGCTATCCCAACGGATCGGACGACTTACGTGCAACATGATCTCGGGCGTAAACAGCAATAACGAGGAAACCTTATCGGCGATACTTTCCGTCAAATGGAAATGGCCGGTGTCCAAGGTAACGATCTTATTCTTTTTCGCTCCGTAGCCCAAATAAAAATCATAGGAACCTACCGTATAACTCTCCAAGCCGATACCGAAGAGTTTCGACCTCGATACAATCTTTCATCCATTTATATTCGGTAGCGAATATCTCATCCAGCGATTCCTCCAAGATACGGCGATAACGTAAGCGGCTGGCCGGTACTTCCTTGCTCCCGTCATGTATCCAAAGGTTCATCATGCAAGGATCGTTCTGGCTTTACCCATCTCATCGCTGATCCAGCGACAACGCTTCGTATGCTCGATCCAGAAGTTACGGATATCATCGCTGGGGTTAGCCAAGGTCAAATCTCCGCTTTTAGGGTGCGAGAAAGAGGTACTGTTGAAGTCTAGCTTGAAATCATTCTCTTTCGCCCATTGTATCCAGCTCTCGAATGATGGGGTTCTACCTCGTCACGGTCTACTTTCTCCCCTTGGAAATCCCCGTAGATCTCATGCAGACTAAGCCGATGATTACCGGGGATATAGGATTTCGCCTTCAATACATCCCGACGCAACTCGTCGATAGTACGGGCACGTCCCGGATAATTGCCGGTCACTTGTATACCACCGGTCAAGGAGCCGCCTTGGTTCTCGAAACCGCTTACGTCATCGGCCTGCCAGCAATGCAGGGATAGGGATATTTTCTTCATATCCTCTAAAGCTTTACGAACGTCTACACCTACGGCCGCATAGCGTTCTGCCGCTACTTCAAATGCCTGTTGAATTAAACTGTCTTTTGTCATGGTATGATGTTTTTAAATTTATATGATTTGAATGTGTATCACCTTTCCGGATAAAATTCCTTGGGAGGGAATGCGGTGGCTATCAGTCTTCGCATCTCCCAACAATCCGTCAGTAATCCTGCCGACTTAGCCTGTATCAAGCAATTTCCAATGGCTGTCGCCTCAGACGGGCCTGCCAATACGGGAATACCGATAGCGTTGGCTGTCAACTGATTCAGCAGATCGTTCCGAGAGCCACCACCTATCACATGCAATCGTTCAATCGGATGTGGCGACATCGATTTGAGTATTTCCAACACCTCTTTTATAACGATTCGCCAAGCTATAAAATATACAATGTATATAATCGGCGTCCGAAGCGGGAACAGCCTGTCCGGTTTCCTCACAATAGGCCGTGATCTCACGTAGCATATTCTCTGGATTGGCGAAACGGGGATCATCCGGATTGATCAAAGAAGTAAATTCGCTCAACTCCGCCATCCGAACCATATCATCGTACGAATAATCCAATCCGGACCGCTTCCATTGCTCCCGGCAACGTTCCAAGATCCACATACCTGTAATATTCTTCAAAAAGCGAGTCGTACCCTCGATGCCCCCCTCATTCGTGAAATTATTCTTGAAAGAGACCTCGTTGATAATCGGCTTCTCCACCTCGATACCCATCAAGCTCCAAGTACCGCTACTCAAGTAAGCGAAATTAGGAGAAGAAGCAGGAACAGCGGCTACCGCCGACGCCGTATCGTGACCGGCCACGGCGATTACCGGGATTTCCCCGATTCCTGTCTTACGGGCGATCGACTCGCTCAACCGTCCGATCAACGTTCCCGGCATCACCACTGGACACATCAAAGTAGGAGATACACCCACGGCCTCCAAGAGCTTGTAATCGAATTTATGGGTTTCCGGGTTCAATAATTGAGACGTGGAAGCGATCGTATATTCACATACCATACGCTCCGTCAACATATAAGCCAAAAGGTCCGGTATGAATAATATCTTTTCCGCCACTTCCTGCGGTATAAACGAGTCTTGCCCCGCCCTGAAAAGCTGGAACAAGCTATTAAACGGCATCACTTGAATACCTGTTCGCTTATAGACCTCTTCCTTGGGAATCCGTTTGAAAAAGTCCTCGGGAGCGCCGTCCGTATAAGGATCTCGGTAAGCACGAGGTAAGCCCAATAAAGAGCCATCCAAAGCCACATACCCAAAATCCACTCCCCATGTATCTATTCCGATCGAGTGCAACCGGATTCTTTGCCGGGCGCATATCGTCAAGCTTTCTATAAGAGAAGTATAAAGATGATAGATATCCCAATAAAACCGTCCGTGTAATTCCACCATCGGATTCGGGAACCGATGGATCTCTTTCATTTCAAATTTGGCATCCTTTAAGGTTCCGAGCACGGCCCGTCCACTGGTAGCCCTATATCAAAGGCTAGAAAATTATATTCCTTCATGGCTTAACAAAGTTATTTGTTTGACGAAAGCAAAAGTAGAAGCATTATTGCTATATTTGCTTACGAAAATGATTTTAAACCTTTCAAATCTGACATGAACGAACTGCGGAATGATTTACTACGTTACTTGACGATCAGCGCTACGGATGAGGAATGGGGAATCGTCGTCACGACGGTCGGATATCAATTCATCCCGCCGGGTTGCGCCTATCCGCTTTCCCGGCATCCGGAGAAGTATAATTTCAAGCCTCAGACCGGACGTATCCTGAATGAGTATCAATTGGTATATATAACGAAAGGTAGCGGGTACTTTTCCTCCCAGTCTTGTAAATCGCAAAAGATAAACGCAGGGACGATGATCCTCTTTCCCCGGGGAATGGCATAGTTATTATCCGGACCGGGAAACGGGATGGGATGAGTATTGGGTAGGTTTCCGGGGCATTCATATCGATAAACGTGTGGAGAAGAAATTCTTTACCAAGGAAGAGCCGCTACACCGGATCGGGCTGAGCGCTACGATCGTCGGACTTTATGAGGATATACTGAAGTTCGCCTCGGAGGAGAAATCCGGTTACCAACAGATGATCTCCAGTATCGTGCTTCATATATTAGGCTCCGTATATTATAAGGAAAAGAACAACTCCTTCACGAACACCTATGTCGTAGATAAAATCAACGAGACACGTATATTAATGAAGGAGAACATCGAGGACCCATTAAGTCCGGAAGAGATCGCTGCCCGTCTTGGTTTAGGTTATTCATGGTTTCGCCGGATGTTTAAGGAATACACCGGCGTCTCCCCCGCCCAATATCAATTACAACAGAAGCTCCTTCGTGCGAAAGAGCTTCTGACTAGTACCCCTTTGACGATCTCCGAGATCGCCTATAGCCTACATTTCGAGAATGCCGGCCAATTCTCCACATTCTTCAAGAAGAAAGAAGGGGTCACGCCCTCGGAGTTCAGGGATCGGACACATTGAGATAATATTAGAACTCAGCCACGACCATCACCGGGAAATGATCCGAAGGTGTATGTCCGTATAATGTGTTCGTTAATACACCGTATTTATCAATTTGGATACTGTCGGTTACCCAAATATAATCCAGACGCTCCTCTGTCTTGATCGTACTATCATATCCGTGATAGGTACAGACCGGACCGAACGGGGCTTCCTTGGTGATCTTATAAGAGTCGTTCAAGAAACCGCTATCATTTAAAATACGGATCGGTTCTTCGGTAGGAAACGCATTGAAATCGCCTGTCAGGAATACAGGCTGATTACCGGCGATACTTTTGATCCGTGAGATCATTAAGTTAGAAGATTCCCTACGGGCCACATCTCCCTCGTACTCATAATGTACATTAAAGAAATAAAATTGTTTATGGTTCTTCAAGTCCTCAAACTTCCCCCAAGTACAAATCCGGTTACAGCAAGTACCATCCAACCTCTACCGGGTTTCTCGGGATGTTCCGATAACCAGAAATCACCTTGATCCAACACCTTGAACCGATCTGAACGATAAAATATGGCGCAGTGCTCTCCGGCATCTTTTCCATCATCCCGTCCTACACCAATAAACCGGTAGTCGCTTAACCGCAAGATATCGTTTAATTGATGCGTAAATCCTTCTTGAGTCCCGAATAAATCGAAACCATAAAAACGGATTAAGTCATTCACCATATCTTTCCGGTGAAACCAAGCGTTCTCCCCATCGGATGGAGTATCCATCCTCAAATTAAAAGTAGCGATCTTTAAGACCTCCTTATCTTCCGCTTTTCCATAAGCCATCGCCAAGAACAGCAATGACACGAATATAATTAACTTTTTCATGATTCATTCTTTTTTTTAGTTACCAACCGGATTTTGTGTCAAGTTTCGGATTCATGATAATATCCAAGTCCGGAATAGGATATAGATAATGCTTATCCTCCATACCCGGGGAATATTATTCAACCAAGTCAATTCTCCTTTCGTATTCCCTGATAAACGCTGCGGATTTACCTTACCGGCCTTCATCTCGGAAACGACCACGTAGGTCACTCCCGATATCGGGTTCTCCACGTTCTCATTCATCGTAAAACATACATCCAAGATACCATCTTCATTTAAATCCATCGGCTTATCCAATTCCGGGACATAGAAACCATTCCAAGGCATTGTCATCAGATTCCCTTTTTTCCAACGTAACAAATCACTGAAACGCAAACCCTCGAATACCAATTCGATACCTCTCTCACGACGGATCTCCAGCAAACTGGGATCTGTTATTTCCGGGAAATAATTCGCTTGCAGGTAAGGATCAGCCTTTGTCGGTCTAGCTGTCAAACCTCCTGTTATCCCCGCTCTACCCCGTAAAGCACCGATCGTTTTTTCCCAATCCGCATCCGTGAAGACTCCAAGCTCCGCTTTCGCTTCCGCATAGTTCAATAATACCTCGGCGAAACGAATCAAAGGAATCGAATTATCATTATTCGCACCGCTATCATAAAACACATCATCCAGGCAATACTTAATAGGTTGATAACCGGTATAGGTATAAGAGAAGATCGGAGGAGCGGGCGTTTGCACCCCCCCATCAATACGCTTATAATCCCCCATACGGATGGTTTGTTGCAAACGTTTATCACGATTCTTCACCTCATCCATAAAGACCATGGTCTTATATCCCTCCTTGTCCGTAAAAGGAGTACCGTCCTCCAATCAAATAAGTATTCACGAACGATACGGATCAAATTCAGACGGGGACCATATGTAGCGGCTTGTCCAATACCAGTTAGCGTCATTCAATACGCTCAAGGACTTATCACAAACAGCGGCAAGCATAACCTCCGTAGTCACCGGCTTCACACTGATAAACAAATCCCGGTACGATTTCGTCGTACCGTTTGCCGTATACAATTTAAAACCAGAGTTAGCGATCACATCCTCTGCCGCTTTAACCGCCTCGTTCAGCCAAGCATTCGCCGACTCTTTCAGCCATATTCCGTATGATACTTACGGAACGTCCCCTCGAACAGGCATACTCTCGACTTGAAAGCCTGAGCTACATACTTCGTGATCAAGGAACTGGTCTGATCACTCGTCAAGGTAATATGCTCGCAAGCGAAATCCAAATCAGCCAAGACCGAATCCATCACCAAGGTTCTCGAATCCCTTGCCGCATACAGATCGGGGTCATCCACCTCCATCGCCTTATTGATCCAAGGCACGTCGCCAAAGCGTTTCACCTTATCAAAGTAGAACCAAGCACGGAAGAAACGAGCTAAACCTATATAATTCATCCTAACGCTTTCCGATACCCGTGGGTCCGTACAATTCTGGATAAAGTAATTGATGTTCCGAAGCTTTTCCCAATCCCAGCCATCGCTCTGTTGAGGACCATAGCATCCGCCAATATAAAATTAGGAACCAACGCCCTCGCCGCATAATCACACATATTATCCGCTTGGTGAGCGGCCGATGGAGTCGGTAAAATCTCATAGAACGAGTTCGCGTATAATTCCAATCCATTCTCCGTACTGAAAACCGGTTCCTTGGAAACCTCTGAAACAGGAACCTCATCCAAATCGCAAGAGAACAAACCTATCACACTGATGATATATATTAATGTCTTTTTCATACTATAGCACTTTTTAGAATGTAACTGACAAACCAAAACTAACACTCTTCAATATCGGATAGCTATATCCATTACCCGACGTACCCTCCGTTAAATCCCGGTCAGAACCTCTGACCGCCTCAACGTCTAAGTCTTTAGAATATTTATAGAAAGGAGACCAACTCCAAAGATTCTCGCCCGAGACGTATACCTTGCATTCTGCATCCTTAGTTTCGAGATAAAGCTCTTCGGCAAAGTATACCTAACTGAATATTCTTCATACGTATATAGGCGATATTCTGTAAGTAACGGGTTTGTTTCAAGTTCAACTCGGCATAAGGCTCCTCAGAGGAGTATCCTCTCAAACGGGGGAAATAGGTATTCGGATTCTCCTCCGTCCAGATATTCCCCAAATGAGATTTAGGCATATCATTATACGGACGATTATACATACCCCAGAAATAAGAGGCTTCCGATCCCGGCCACCAATCTTGTTTACCTACACCTTGGAAGAAAGCGGAGACGAAGAAGTTATTCCAATCACCGCTCAAATTGATACCATAGATGAAACGAGGCTCGCTATTACCGATTATCTTCTGGTCACCCGGATTATCCACCGTATTGTTTCCATAATCAATCACGCCATCGCCGTTCAAGTCCTTGAACTTGATATCGCCCGGAAGCCATTGTCCAGCCGTAGCACCCGCGTAGAAATAGGGTTGTTTAGCGTGGCTATCGATATCAGCTTGCGAGGTAAAGAAACCTTCAGTCTCGTATCCCCAGATCTCACCTACCTTCATACCCTCGTAATAGTAATCATCGCCCAGTTTCTTTTCCGGGTTATTGTATTTATCAATCGTTGACTGGTAATCGGCGAGCGTGAAACGAACCTCGTAATTGAACGGTTTACTTGCCAACTGGAATTGATCCCGCCAAGAGACACTCAACTCAAAACCTTTTGTCGTAAGATCCGCATAGTTACCTTTCGGCACATCCGTACCGAACACCGCCGGCAATGACATACCCACCGTAAACATATCGGTTGTTTTCCGTTGATAGATATCGCCCGAGAATTGCAAACGGTTCGATAGGAAAGCAAAGTCCAGACCAAGGTTCAAGGTCGTAGATTTCTCCCAAGTCAAGCCCAACGGAATAACCGCCGGCTGGCCCGTATACTGCGGACGTATGCCATTCAACACCAAACTGGATTGCTTGATCTTAAATAACTCTTGGAATGAGTACGGATCAATATTACCATTACCCAAGGAACCATAAGAGGCACGTACCTTCAGATTCGAGAAGATTTCCTCGGGAACCTTCCAGAACGGCTCTTGCGAAACCCTCCAACCCGCAGAGACCGATGGGAAGAACGCATATTGAGAATCCGACGGGAATTTGGAAGAACCATCTAACCGACCATTCACTTCCAATAGATAACGATCATTAAAGACATAATTCAAACGGAAGAAACCTCCGGATATACGCCATTTGGAATAACCACCCTCGGTATTAATCGTTTGTCCCAAGGCCATATTCAAATCCTCGGCATCATCAAAGATCAATCCGTTTCTCAATACCTTTACATTCTTCATACGGGATTCCTCGTAGTTATATCCTACCATCGCCTTGAAATAATGCACTTCTTTAAAGGTATCCTCGTATTCTCCGTAAATATTGCTAGCCAGATAACTAGTCGTCTTATTCGTATTCTGGATATCATTCTTGGAAGAACCTACGTACTCAATCACACCCGGACGGCGGCTGAACGGCACCGGTACCCGGATCTGGGTTTGGTCGTTGTCATTGTTCTGGAACGTAAAATCACCTTTGATACGCAATTTATCCTTCAAGAAACTAGCCGTAGCGCTCACCGTATTCTTCAAGATCCTTTGCTCGGTATCGATACCATTCTTTCCGTACCAGAAATCACCAACGTATAAGCGGCAGAGTGCGTCAAGGTACCATCGGGTTAAACATCGGAGCCAAAATATGCCCCTCATCCGCGATATTACGCCAGATACCGCCACCTTCACCTACATTCAACGGATTATGATAAGTCATGCTGGAATACTCCAAATTGTCCTCCACCTTCAACCAATCAAATACCTGCACCGCTCCTTTCGCACGCATATTGAACAACTTATAGTCGTCCGTATTATATCGGAACAATCCATCTTGCCCATAATAACGGCCCGTTACATAGAAACTGGTCTTGCCGCTACTTCCGGACACGGAAATATTATGATCCGTAGCGAACGTAGATTTCTTATACAATTCCTTGTACCAATCCGTATTTCCATAATATACATAATCCCCATTCGGACCGATCTCTACCTCCGGTAATCCCGAGATGCCGGAACGACGCTCCAGTTCCTCCAGATACTCCTGAGAGAATTTCAAGGTCTTATTAATGTTCTGTGGAGTTTGGGAATAATCGTAATAAGCGCTCCACGCCTCATTAAAGTATTTAGCGTATGTATATCCATCGGTAACGACATCCGGTACCTTCGTCGGAGATTTCATCGTAAAATTACCCGAGTACGTCACGGAAGTCTTGTCCTTGGACGGATTCTTCGTCGAGATTAATACGACACCAAATGCGCCTCTCGCGCCGTAAATGGCAGCCGAAGCCGCATCCTTCAAGACAGATACACTGGCGATATCATTCGGGTTCAACATACTGGGATCACCCTCCACGCCATCGATCAATATCAAGGCGCTACCCTTTTGTCCGATAGAGGTCGTACCACGTATATTATATTCCGCCGTACGATTTGGTTTACCATCTGTCATCGAGATATTCAGATTAGGGATCGTACCTTGAAGCGCTTGGGTAACGTTTGAGATGGAACGGTTATCGAACACCTCACTCGTCACTTGTTCCACCGCACCCGTCAGATTCACCTTCTTCTGGGTACCGTAACCAACCACGACTACTTCATCCAATTTCTGGGTATCCTCACGGATCGTCACGGTCAGCTCGCTCTTCCCTTTAACAGCGATATCCTGAGGCATAAAACCGATATAAGAGACTTGCAAGATATCATTGTCCGAAGCCTCCACCGAGAAATTTCCATCCATGTCCGTTATGGTACCGTTCGTCGTACCTTTCACCACGACATTCGCCCCGATTACCGGATCACCCAAAGGATCTAGTATCGTACCGGTTATCTTGCGGGAAGGTTTACCGGCTGACGCACTTGCATTTTGTCTCGGAAACAAAGCGATCTGCTTACTGGTGATCTCAAAAGAGAGGTCCGTGGTCCTTAGCATTGAATTTAAGGCAGACTCTATAGGCTGATTCGAGACGTTCAAACTTACCTTTTGAGTCAAGTCTATCTTGTTACCGTCATAAAAGAACGTATAACCGCTAGCGACCTCAATCTCATGGATCGCCTCTTTCAACGGTAGGTTCGAAAATGAAACTGATATCTTCTTGTCGACGGCTTCAACAGCTAACAAACGTAAAGAAAAGAATAGAAGAAAGAATATCGCATACAAACAATTTCTTCCTTTCACAAATTGTCTTTTATTATTCATATATTTGCGAAGTATTTAAAGTTAACATCCTTACAGCTTTAGACAAACGGCCAAATTTGAACAAGCTGTAATTAGATTTTAATTTGGATTAGGGATTTGTCCCCGAAAGGCTTAAGTTACCGCTTAAGCCTTTTTTGTTGTCTTGTTGTCATTGGGATAATCTCATAGGCATTACTTTTTAGAAGGTTCAACATGCATTATTTGTACGTGATCATCCTCGTCGAACGTAATAAGCGATCGGGTTTATGCGCGACATGATCCGTAAGATCACTTCCAGTGACTCATCCTTGATTGTGAACGTATAGGCTTGTGAATCCGGGATGGTAGGATCTACCTCGATCTTAACATTATACCATTTCTCCAGATAACGAGTTATGTACCGTAACGACTTCGCCTCAAACCGCACACTCTCGCTTGCCCAGAAAGACTCGTAAAACATATCGGCGGAGGTATATTCAAGGTCTTATCCCTTTTATTCAAAGCGGCGATCTCCCCCGGATACAGATAGCTCCTTACCTCCGGCTCCAAAGAGACTGAACCCCGGAAAAGGGTCACCCGAATGTTTTCTTCCTTTGGATAAGAGTTCACGTTAAAGCAGGTACCATGTACCTTTACTTTCACCTCCGAGGCCAAGACCACGAAAGGATGCCGGTTGTCTTTCGTCACGTCAAACAGGGCCTCGCCGTTCAAAGCCACTTCCCGGTTCTCCATGAAATCTGCCGCATACTCCAAGGTAGAACCGGAGTTCAACCAAACAACGCTGCTATCCGGCAATACGATCCTCGACTTACCGCTTAAAGCGGAATAAGACAACTTATTGGAATAAACGGCCCGGTCTCCTCCAGTATACAAGAAAGAGAAGGTCAACGAAATGATCAATAATATGGAAGCCGCGGCTACCGCCATACGGAATTTCCAGATAGAGACGACTTTAGGAGCCTTGTTCTCTTGGGACATACGACTTTCCAGTTGTTGCCAATAAAAAGCGGTATCCGGCGTATAGGATGAAGCCTCCTCCCGGATCTCTCTCCATAATCCCTCTAGTTCTTGATATAAATGAGCATTCCCTTCCCCTTGAAGCCATTCCTCGAACAACTTCTCACCTCTCTCATCTTGTTCATCCTTCAGACGAGATATAATTAATTGCCATGGTATATGTTTATTCATGAAGTGCCATTTTCTAGTGTGACACATCAAATGACGATAACCCTACATAGTTTTCATTATTTTTTTTAATCTTGTGGAAATAAAATCACCATAAGTAGTGATAGGCATCCCCCAAATAGGCCCGGATCTGTTTTAACGCTCTGGAAATATGCCCTTCCACGGCTTTAACGCTTATATTCATTTGCTCCGCTATCTCCTTATTTGAAAGGTTGTCCATACGGCTCTTATTGAATACATCACGGCATTTCGGGGGAAGGGAGAAAATAGCCTCATGAATCAGGCGTTGCAACTCTTGAGTTTCTAATGTCTCGTCATTCTCGAAACGTTCCAAAGAGGAAAAATCGTCCGTTGAGATAAAACGCTCGTTATCTCTTAGGTAATTCAAGGCCCTATTCCGTGCGGACTGGAATAGATAGGCTTTCAACGTGATCTGGATTTGTAAGGTCTCCCGTCTTTCCCAAAAGCTGGCAAAGATATCGACTACGATATCCTCGGCGGCTCCCGGTTTCTTCATATATAAATGTACGAAGCGGCATAAAGGAGTGAAATATAACTCAAACAGATGTTTAAAAGCCAGTCTATCACCAGCTTTATCAGTTTTAGAATAAACAAATCGTCTATAGTTTTATCCATTATTCCATCTCCCTTAGCGTCAAGATATTTGCAAACATAGACATAAAAAATCAAATGGCAATAACTCGATAAACTTTAAATAGATTCATTCTACTTGATCGAGCCTCCTTGAGAGAATCGCATCTATTTGTAATATCCCGGTTATTTTCCCCAGATATATTTTGCTTTAATCCTAGTAAATACATATTTTTACTTCAAATTAAAATTTTAAGTTATGAGGATCACTTATCTTTTACTCTCTCTTGTACTTTGTCTCTGTCCGGTCATGCAGGCGCAAAATACGACGAATCAATTATGACACAGGCACAAAGCAGCCTGGAAAAAAAAGACTACACCAAAGCTCGTTATCTTTTTTTACAAGCTTACAAGAGCTTATCCCAAAAAGGTGATTACAAACAAGCGATCGATGCCGGTACGCAGGCGGCTTATCTATATTATCGCGAGAATTATTACCAAGAGGCATTCGATCTTTGCCGCCAGATGAACCAATTCATCTTAACCGAGGAACAGAAGTTGCAGAAATCGCTCTATGAGCAACGCTTCCAAGTAACGAAAGAGCGGTTGGAAATGTATATTAAGCTAAAGAAACGCCGCCCAAGCGCAAGTTCAACTCAATACATTAGATAATCTGGCCAGCCAAGCGGGCGATGAGAAGTTATCGAACAATTTATTATATACCCAAGCAGGTTATTATTATACGTTCGGGCAAAACGAGCAGGGGGATGCTGCTTTCCAGAAACTGATCAACCAGTATAAGGAGAAAAAAGAATATGAGAAGGTGAACGATTGCTACCGGAACCTGATCTCTATCGCTCGTAAGGCAAACAATGCCCCACTGATGGAACGTACCTACGACAAATACATCGTATGGACGGATTCCGTAAAAGTCTTACGGCAGAGGATAAACTAGGGGCATTACAACAAAAATACGATCAGAGCCTACAGACAATACAGGAAAAAGACGATAAATTGTCTGTTAAGCAATATATGATTGTCGGACTTATCACATTCGTGGTAATCCTGATAGCCGCCTTGCTTTTCTTGGGATTCCTTCTATTACGCTTTATTGTGCTGAACAAGAAATTAAAGAAAATCATCCAGACGACAAACGAGCATAGCGAACAACAAGCCCAATTCATCCAAAACATATCGGTTCAGATGGAGCCTACCTTGAACAAGCTTAGCGCATCCGCCAAAGAATTACAGGCGGTAGCTCCGAAGCAGGCCGAGGATGTATGGACACGGGTAGAGGCTTTGAAACAGTTTACGGTTCATATCCAAGAGCTTTCCTCCTTGGAGAATACGTTGATGGAACCGTATGAGGTTAGTTCTTTTAATGTAGGAAACTTCAGTAAGAAAATCGTGGAGAAGGTTAAAGGGGATATTCAGCCGGAGGTCAATCTCGTAACAGACGTGCCCCAATTGGAGATTAAGACGAACGCCGAGCATCTGGAGCAAGTCTTATTGCATTTGTTAAAGAATGCCGCATTATATACTTCCAGCGGTAACATCCGTCTGGAATTTAAACGGAAAGGCGCTCATGTTTGCCAATTTATCATTACCGATAATGGTACAGGCATACCGGATGATCTAAAGAGAACTTATTCAAGCCATTCAATGAGGCGAAGGATCTAGCGCAAGGCGATGGTTTGGGATTACCCATCTGCGCACTGATGGCTAGTAAATTAAACGGAACCCTATCTATCGATAAGGAATATAAGAAGGGATGCCGGTTCGTCTTGGTATTGCAGATATAAAATAGACTCACCGTGTTTGTCTTTTTACCGCGATGCGGATGCAGTGACGCTGCAATCCAGGTTGCAGTAACACTGCATCCACATCGCGGTATCACTGCAACCCGGGTTGCAGTAGCTTATTCCGGCAAATGCTTCCGTAAGAACTCAATCCAGTTACCAGAGGCGATACGGTTGATAGCATCGTCCGTAAAGCCACGGTATTGAAGGATCGGGAATATCTTTTGGAGATCGGCGATCGTTACTAGGTCATACGGGCATTGCTCCGTACCGAAAGCACCATCCAGATCACTGCCGATAGCCACATGGTTCGCGTTTCCAGCCAATTGGCAGACATGATCGATATTGTTCGCCATAATCTCCATACCACAGTTCATGCCTCTTGGAGTAGACTCGCCTCGCACCCAGTTCGGTACCATCATCCAAGCGTCTAGGGCGATACCGATCACGGCGCCACGCTCTATCAACGCCTTGATCATCTCGTCGCTAAACTGACGGTTGTGATCTACGAAGGCCCGACAGTTGTTATGGCTCGCCCAAATCGGTCCCTTATACAAATCCAACGCATCCCAGAAAGCCTCATCACATAAATGGGTCACGTCAAGAATCATACCCAAGCGATCCATGGTACGCAACAACTCTTTCCCCATGGCATTCAGATGACCGGTAGAATCCGTACCGTTGGCATACCTTCCGGGGCCGTAATGTGCCGGGCCAACCGCCCTCAAGCCATAAGCATACGCCCTTTCCACATGATTCACCGTGATGAACGAGTCGGCGCCCTCGATACTTAATACATAACCGATCGGCTTCTTGTCGGCGGGTTCACCGTCTTTCCAAAGAGCCAGATGCGCTTCCAAGGCCTTCTTATCCCGGATCATGACCATCTGGCCCTCCTCTTCCATCGCCTTATACCAAGCGAGTTGGCCTTGGGTCTGCGCCCAAGCTTGTTCCGGGGAATGCCAACCGGGAAGTGGATTATCCGGCCCTACATAGCGACCGATCTGGGTGGCGACTACTAACGACGTTTCCTTTACGCAGTTCCTCAAACGATATAGTGGCGTTTCCACGGTCGGGCTTATCGGTCATACCGATTTCTCTCCGATTGATTTCTTTTAGGGGTTCACGCAAATCCCGATTCCACTCCAAAGCGTTCATGCTAAGGTCGAGATGGGCGTCGATAATAAATGGCTTATTCATTTTATTAATTGAGAGTTGATAATTGATAATTTGATTACCGTTAATAGGTGATGCGGCGTGAACGGGCAATGATAGGCCATTCGCCGATCGCCTCACGATCCCGGATCACATAAGCCTTGTCGTATAAAGCGACCGTAGGACAAATATGAACGGGAATGCCATAGAATACGGAACCTAATGGATAGAGCCGACTGTCCGGGACTTCCAAGACCAGATGCTCCTCGCTCTGGGAGATAGGTTTCGCCTCCGGATGGTTCAAGAAAAACACACGGGGCAAAGGACTTTCCGAGCTACCGCCTTGTAACCAAGATCTACGCAAACATGATGCTCATCCAGCACGGAAATGGCCCGAGTCATCAATAAGGCGGCTACCTTGAACGGCATATCCGGATAAGCGTTCCATACCCCCAATCCCAGAACACAAACGTGCCGGGACTGCATTCGCAATCCTTCCGCTTCGCGTACATCGGGAATGTAGGAGTACCTCCCATCACCTTTACCAATGGATAGCAAACTTGCGGATATCTCCCGGAACACACGTTCGGTCAAGGCGTACGCTGCATCCGCGCCTTGGCAACGTACCGATAGCTCCGCGTCATGTATATGTCCGTCGTAGCCATGCAACCCGATAATCTGCAGAGACTTCAGCGGCAGAATGGCATCCACCAGCGCCTCCGCTCTCTCCGGGAGGACTCCGGTACGATTCATTCCCACGTTCAGATCGATAAAGACATCCAAGGTGATATTCCCGGCCTCGCAAAGAGCCGAGATCGCACGGGCATTCTCCGCTTGATCTACCAAGCAGGAGTAATGGGTGGCGGGATATGCCTTTATCAAATCTAATAAGCGGGAAATCTTCGGACCTACCGGCTGATAGGCTAATAATACATCTGGGGCATTCATATGCCCCAGCATCTCGGCCTCGGCAATCGTAGCGCACTTGAACTTCCGGATTCCGGCATCCAGCAGCATGCGGGATACCTCAGCCGCCTTATTCGTCTTCACGTGCGGACGAAGCCGGTTCGTATCGCCTATGATCCTCTTGGCCAACTCGATATTGCCGGAAATACGATCCGGATAGAACGCCAAGGCAGGCGAGTCTATCCGTCTACATTACTTATGACGTACCAATCGCCCATGGCTTATTCGTATAATTCGAACAGAGCCTCTATCTCTACAGGAATATTATCGGGAAGAGAACCGAATCCTACGGCGCTACGTACCTACACCGTTATCCGGCCCCCATACGGCGGCGAACAACTCGCTACAGCCATTGATCACATAAGGATGCTTTCCGAAATCGGGCGTACAATTTACCATACCCAATACCTTGATCACTCTCTTTATCTTGTTGAAGCTACCAAGGTTCGCCTGGATGGTCGCCAACATGGTAAGTCCTACTTGCTGGGCGGCGAGTTTGCCTTCATCCATCGTCAAGTCCTTACCGATACGTCCGATGATCAAGGACTTATCATTCCGCACAGGCCCGTGACCGGAAAGATACAGGTATTTACCATCTATCACACAAGGCTTGTAAACTCCGGCCGGAGCCGGTGCGGGAGGTAAGGTCAACCCTAATTTCTCAAAATTCTCATCTGCGTTAATCATGCTCATAATTTCTTTCATTTATATGATTAGTAAAAAATATATTGGTCTATTTCCTGACTCTTTCCGTTACCGGTTGATTCGTGGCGACAGAGATTCCTTGTAGCTCTACATACTCGACGCTTAAAGGATTCTTAGAGCTGGCTTTAACGTAGAGGGATTGGAGAATCGCCTGTTGGTTGTTGATCGTTATGTAGCATACATAGCGGGAATCACGTTTGGTAATCGTCAACTGGCGGGAGGGATAAGCGTCAATGAGCACACACAAGCATTATCACTCGCCGAGATCAGTTTATACCCATAAGCCATTTTCCGTTGTATATAGCTCAAGCCATTGGTTTCCCCCGGATGCTTTTCCCGATTGACCCAATAAACGTTCAAGGGATCATGTGTATCCAGCTTACCATCCTCAGATTCACATCGTAACAAACCAAGTTCTTATTCACGCTTCGTGCTATATGAAAAAGCCTCCCGACCGTTGGATAAGTACCTTCCTCCGGGTCCGCCGCAAACGAGGCGACGAAAGGGAAAAGCATAATAACGATACTAAGCAACCATCTCTTTCTCATTGCTCAATCATTCTTTTATTATACAATCATATTTAAGATCATTACCCCGATCAATCCTACAACCGACACGATCGTCTCCATGATAGACCATGAGCAGATCGTATCCTTTATGCTTAGGTTAAAATATTCCTTGAACATCCAGAAGCCGGAATCGTTGACATGCGAGAACATCAAGCTACCCGCTCCTAAAGATAAAACCATCAAGTTCGGGTTCGCACCCGTTTGCGTAACTAAAGGCATCACCACACCCGCCGCCGTCAACGCCGCCACCGTAGCCGATCCCACGCACAAACGGATCACGGCAGAGATCAACCAACCCAAGATCAACGGATGAACGGGCAATTGCTCTAGGCTTGTCGCCAGCTCATTGCTTACCCCGCTATCCTCCATGATCTGCTTGAAGATACCGGAACCCGCGATGATCAAAAGGATCATAGAGATATCTTTCACGGCCTCCCCATAGACTGCCATAACCGACTTGATACTACGTCCCTGCCGGATGCCCAGCGTATATGTAGCGAACAACAAGGCGATCAGCATTACAATGGAAGGAGCACCAATAAAAGAGACTATCCCGCTCGCCATCTCGCCCATATCCTTAAAGCAATAAGGAATAACCGTCACGATAATCAGTAAAAAGACAGGCAACGTAGCGCTGATAAAACTATTCGCCTTGCCCGGCATGCTATATCTCCCGCTATCCTCTTTCTGCTCGAACAACGTGACCGGACCGGATTTTATATGTTTCAACCGACTGCCGAACACCGGCCCGGCGATAATGATAGCCGGAATCGCCAAACATAAACCGTAGATCAGCGTAAGGCCGATATTCGCGTTGAATTGTACCACCAAGCTACCGGAGACGGATGCGGGGGCAGGAATCCATGCGTCACGGACAACGCCGCCAACATCGGCAACCCGATATAGACCGCCGGAAGCTTGTATTTATACACGATCGAGAAGATCAATGGCACCAACAACACAAATCCGATCCCATAAAATAACGGAATACCCACGACAAAGCCTGTCACCATCAGCCCCCATTGTATATGCTTAGTACCAAAAAGCGACACCATCACGGAAGCGATCTTCTGTGCCGCTCCGCTCTCGGCCACCAACTTGCCTAGCATAGCGCCTAATACGATAATCAACGTCAACCCACCCAAGATACTCCCGATACCGTTATTCACCGAGTCCGGCAGCTTCTCCAACGGAATACCCAAAGCGATGCCCGCCAAGATAGAGGAGATCAGAAACGCGATGAAAGCATCCACCTTAAAGTAGGATATCAAGACAATCAATAAGGCCAAACAAAGTACGACAATGATAAATGACATGTTTTTTCGCTGTATTAGTTTATAATCCGTAAACGGGATACAAAGAAAACATTTATTTCCGAACTACCCCTTTTTACGATAACTAATTACCGCTAACAGATTAAAAAAAACAGCAAATAGACAGACAATCACAAAATGTCCCCGTAAATCGCAAAGCCGCTCCCCTTTAAATAGACCATACGCATCACATCCACGAAATAACGCACCGGGTTCGCCAGCGTGATCTTCTGCGCCCATTCCGGCATACTGCTGATCGGCGTGAACAATCCGCTTAGCAAGGCGAAAATGATCAAGAAGAAAAACGCCGTAAGCATCGCTTGTTGCTGCGTGGACGAGAAGGAGGAGATCGCCAAGCCAAATCCCGTAAAAGCGATCAAATATACGGCGGCGAACAAATAGATCACCCCGAAACTCCCCTCCGGCACCAAGCCGTAGATCAGCCAAGCGATAAGGATCGCCACCGTCAGCAGGACAAAGCCTATCACCCAGAAAGGGATCAGCTTCGACAGCAGGAACAGGGACTTGGGTACGGGCGAGACGTTTATCTGCTCGATCGTCCTTTCTCCTTCTCGCTCACGATATTCAAGGCGGAGATCGATCCCCCGACAATCGTCAGCAAGAATACCATGATGCCGGGAACCATATAGATCTTGTAACTCAAGTGGGGATTGAACAGGTTAATCGAAGCCACTCCCCTGCCCGATCCCATAGAGGCGAAACCTTTCTCCCTATTGAAATCCTGTATAATCGAGGAGAGGTAGGAGCTACCCAAGCCGCCCTTAGTTCCGTTCACGGCGTTAGCGGCGATCATCACGTCCGCCCTGCCCTCCTTCCCCAAGTCCCGCTCGAAATCAGAGGGGATTTCCAGAATGATATCGGACTCATTGCTCTCCACCGAGGTCAGCGCCTCGTCGTAACGATCCGACCGGTCTGTCAGGCGGAAATATCCGGAGGATAGTACCTTATCTACCAATTGCATGGAGGTGACGGAATGATCGTTGTCCACGATGCTAAGGTTAATATTTCGCATCTCGAAATTAGCGGCGAAAGGCAAGATGATCAACTGCATGATCGGGATGATGAAGATAATCTTCGGCATGAACCGGTCCCGACGGATCTGCTTGAACTCTTTCTCTAACAAATATCGTAACATAGCTTATAATCGTATTTTAAAACGTTTCACACTCAAGAATACCAGCACGACCGCCATGAACGACAGTATCCCGATCTCCTTCAAGATCGACACGGCGGGAAGCCCCTTGATCATCACGTCCTTCACGGCGATGATATACCATTTGGCCGGAACGATATGGGAGAACCATTGCAGGATATCCGGCATATTCTCTATCGGGAACATCATGCCGCTCAACAACATGATCGGAAGCATCAAGGCGATACCGCTGATCAACATAGCCGCCTGCTGGGTATCGGCTACCGTGGAGATCAGCAGGCCCAGGCAGAGGGATACGATCGCGTACAGGATGGACACGGAAACCAGCAACAGCAGGCTGCCTTTTATCGGAACGTCCAGCAGGAAATAGGATAGTAGCAAGATCGTAGCGATATTCACCATACTCAGCAATAGGTATGGGATCGCCTTGGCTAGAATGATGTAGATGGGTTTCAGCGGGGAGACCAGCAGGACTTCCATCGTTCCCATCTCCTTCTCTTTCACGATGCCGATCGAGGTCATCATGGCGCATATAAGGATAAGGATCAAGCCCATCACGCCGGGAACGAAGTTGTAGGCGCCTTTCATTTGAGGGTTGTAGAGCAAAGTGGTAACCGGGGTCACGGCTTTACCCTCAACCGCCGACTCTCCTTTCAACTGCTCCGCAATGATCGCCGAGCAATAGGCGATTAGCTGCGTGGCCTCGTTCGGATCGGTAGCGTCCGCAAGACTTGTACTTGGGCATCGGCCGTGGAAGCGTACCCGGGGGGGAAGACAACTATGACGTGTACCTTTCCTTGCCGAAACAAGGCCCCGGCATCCTCATAGCTATCGACGGTCGTATACAGCTCGAAGTACTCGCTGGCATTCAAGCGGTCTGCCATCTTCAGTGTCAGCTCATCCCGGCTTTGGTCGAAAATAGCGATCGGCACACGCTTGATCTCGGTCGTGATGGCATATCCGAACAAGATGATCAGGATGACGGGCATGAGCAAGAGGATCATTGTCGTGCGTGCGTCCCTGAAAATGTGATAGAACTCCTTTCTAACAAAGGATATGAATTGTTTCATCGTTTATTCTCCTCTCGTTGCTTTTCGAGCCAAGGCGTGGAAGACTTGGTTCATATTCGTTGTCTTAAAATCCCGCTTCAAGGCGGAGGGACTGTCTAACGCTTCGATCTTTCCGTCTACCATGATGGAGACACGGTTACAATACTCCGCCTCATCCATATAATGGGTGGTGACGAAGATCGTAATCCCCCGGGCGGCGGCCTCATAGATCAACTCCCAGAACTGGCGGCGGGTGACGGGATCGACGCCTCCGGTAGCTCATCCAAGAAAACGATCTTGGGATCATGGATGATCGCCACGGAGAAGGATAGCTTCTGTTTCCACCCCAAGGCAGGGAATCGACCAAGGTATTCCGCTCCTTTTCCAGCCCGAGGATATCCAGCAACTCATCCGTTTTCTGGGACAGCTGCCGTTTAGACAAGCCGTAGATACCGCCGAAGAGACGGATATTCTCCCATACCTTTAGATCGCCGTATAGGGAGAATTTCTGGCTCATGTATCCGATATTCCGTTTGATGGACTCGCTCTCCCGGTAGACATCGAAACCGGCTACCCGGGCCTCGCCGGATGTCGGGACCGACAGGCCGCAGAGCATACGCATGGCGGTGGTCTTCCCTGCCCCGTTTGCCCCGAGGAAGCCGAATATCTCGCCCGGCTCCACCTCGAAACTGATATGATCGACGGCGGTGAAGGTGCCGAAACGCTTGGTCAGTTGTTTTACTTCTATCGCTTTCATTTTTTATCCTTATTTCATAATTACAATGTCGCATTTTTCCGCGATTCAACCACGCACCCGACGCAAGGCCCCGCATTTCCCCGAGATTCGACCTCGCGCCCGACGCGAGCCCCGTATTTTTCCAAGATTCGACTTCGCACCCGACGCGAGGTCGAATCTTGGGGAAATGCGACACATCCCCTCTCTTACAAGGCCATGAAACAATCCTCAACGCTTGGCTCAAGGCGTTCGATGCTTACATCTGCGTAACCTTTGCCTTTCAGATATTCCTGTAATCGCCTCATGACATCCTCCCCATCCCTCCTCAACGTAAGATGATGAGCATCTCCAAAAGCGAAACACGAGTTTGTATCCGGGAACTCCCGCAAGTCTCCCAACAACTTATACATCGACGCGCATCGCACCGCGTATAGCCGCCTATCGAATGAGGTACGGATACCTACCGGCGTATCGATAGATAGGCATTCCCCAGAACGCACCAAAGCGATACGGTCGCAACGGGAGGCCTCATCCATATAAGGCGTAGAGACAAGTATCGTAATGCCTTGCCGTTTCAGACGATCCAGCATATCCCAGAACTCAGAGCGGGAGACAGGATCGACCCCCGTCGTAGGCTCATCCAAGAACAAGACATCCGGACGATGGATCAAGGCGCAACTCAAAGCCAGCTTCTGCTTCATACCACCGGACAGCTTCCCCGCCCGCCGATGCTTGAACGGCTCTATCTGACTATAGATATCCCGTACCAGATCGTAGTTCTCCTCGATCGTCGTATTGAAGACCGTAGCGAAGAAGTTCAAGTTCTCCTCTACTGTCAGGTCTTGGTAGAGCGAGAAGCGGCCGGGCATATATCCTACCCGCCGACGGATCTCCTTCAAGTCTTTCACCACGTCCAAGCCGCAGACAGAGGCGGTACCGCTATCGGCCAGCAACAACGTGGTCAGGATACGGAACAGGGTGGTCTTTCCCGCCCCATCCGGACCGATTAACCCGAACAACTCACCAGAGCCGATCTCCAGCGACAGATCCGCAGGGCCTCGACATCGCCATAACGCTTGGTGATATGATTTATATGAATCTCATTATTCATATTTAATCTCCCCATATTGCCCGATCTTCAGATAACCATCGTTGCGGACGGCGATCTTGATGGCATATACCAAATTAGCCCGTTCGTCCTTCGTCTGGATACCTTTCGGGGTAAACTCGGATTTATCGGAGATCCACGTGATCGTACCGGGGTATTCCCGGCGATCATTCCCATAGTCGGCGAAGACCTTGAGAGATTGCCCTAGTTTCAGGTGGGATAACTGATCCGCCGTCACATAGGCGCGGAGATAAAGCAAGTCCGTATCGGCGATCTTGTAAAGCGGTTTGCCTGCCGCCGTCACCTCTCCCGGCTCGGCGTATTTCACCAATACCGTACCGGTCTGGGGATTGAGGATACGGCTTTTCATCAGTTGATCATCCAATTGCATGATCTGGTATTGCAGGCCTTCCGCCTCGGCGTCGGCACCTCCCGTCGTCTTGCTTAAGGAGGAGTATTGGGCATCCAGTTGTTTCTGAAGATATTTGATGTTATTCACGATATCGTCCAGTTGCTTTTGGTTACCCGCTTTCGCACGCACCAAGTTTTCCTGTCGCTGTTGCTCGGTCTTAGCCGTGGCGATTTGTTGTTCCAAGACAGCGATCTGCTTACGGATATCCGGCTTGCGAATATCTACCGAGCGAAGGCTGGCAGAGAGTTGCATCTTCCGCAGAAAAAGCTGGGTGCTATCCACGTAACCCACGATGGCGCCGGCATCCAAGCGATCGCCCTCCTCGATATTCAGTTCCATGATCTTACCGTTGGCTTCCGAAGATACCAATATCTCGGTTGCCTCAAAGGTGCCGGAAGCGTCAAAATCATTGTCTGTATTACCGCAAGCCGTCCATAGAAGGCTGCATAAGCTGATAAAAATCAAATGTCTCATAAATTAATTGTATTTGTCATACTCTATTTAATTCGTTGTATACATATAATTATAAATGGTCATCAAGCGCTGTACACGGTGCGCTGCGGCGGTTTGCCGGGCCATGTCCTCGGCGTTGATCTCCCGGATCAGGTCCGTGACGGAAATCACGCCATTCTCCAGCTTCACCTCCGCTGCCTGCTTGATGCTTGTTCTCAGACGGATGATATCGTCATCGGCACGCATCAAGTCCGTCATTTTCTTTATCTCTGTGTTTTGTTGCAAAAGTTGCAGGCGGGTATTGAACAAGAAGGTCTCCCGCTGCACATCGATCTGGCGACGGCTTACCTCGATCTTCCTCCGGTCGTTCTTCAGCGTGTACAACTTCCCCAGATTCCAAGAAAGACGGACACCGGCCACATAATACGGCTCGAAACTATCCTCCAGCATGTTCAAGCCCGGCCGCCCGTAACCACCTTGTACGAAGCTCCGATACGAGGCATCAAGCCCGCCGTTACCTGCTTGTTTTGCGTCTCGATCCATTCGCTCTTAGCATCCAAGGCCCGTAATTCCGGACGGTTGATTTGCGTGGACAATGAACGCTCGGGTGACTCCGGAGTCTTCAAGACGACTTGATCCGTCAGTGGTTTATTGATAAAGGTCGCCAACATCTGCCGATATACCGTACGAGACGCTTTTAGCTCAATCTCATTTTGGCGGGCATTCAGCAGTTCCACTTCCATACTTTCCAGATCCGATTGATTCGCCACGCCATTCTCCATCATCGCCTCGATACGCTCGATATTGACCTGCAACTCCTTTTGGAGCAAAGCGTTCTGACGTATCAACTCGTCTTGCAGCAGGCAACCGAAGTAGATTTGATTCACCCGGTCGTTCAGCGCATACAACTCACTTTCCAATTGCTCCCGGTTGGCGATCGCCTCGGCACGAGTCAAGCACGGGCCGAACGGGTGCTACCGCCGTCCCAAATCGTCTGGTCCACCTGCGCCACGACTTGATACTGATCCTTGCTCAAGCTAGGGATCTCAAAGCCGGGAAGAAGCGAGGAGATCTTATCGCCATCCAAAGGCAACTTCGTCACGTCGCTCTGATAGCTTGCCTTACCGCTTACCGAGAGCTGGGGAAGCCAAGCCTTGCCCACATTGCTCAAGCTATAACGCTCCGTCTGATCGATCAAACCCATTTGATGAATCTGTGGATAATTCGCCCTCGCCCATTCGTAACATTGGGTGATCGTGACCGATTCCTGTCCGCTAACCCTTCCGGTATAACCCAACAGGCTAATTAACAATAATACATATACACCTCTCATATACTCTATGATATGTTTATTAAATTGAACAAATCCATCATCTGGCATCCGGGACCATCAGCTGTGTTATTACCTCGACGATCAAATCCCTGCGCCTATCCATATATTCCTCAAACCGACCCATATCGTTATCCAAAAAAGCCGCCGCTAGTGGCTTGCGGATCAACAACGGGAAGACCACTAGGCTCACCAAGGTCGAAACTAAATCTATGACCGGCATCTTCCGTAGAAGCCCCTTGTCCATCTCCTCCTCTATCTGACGACGAAGACGCAAGATGGGCTGTATTTTTTTCGGATCTTTCAGCACGGTCTGGAATAAACGTTCCGGATCTCTGTTTAACTCGCCCACCACAAAATTCGGGAACATCGGGTTCGCACGAACAATTCCCATATACAGATCAACGATCACCGGCATTTTCTCCAGCATCGTACTCTTCTCATCCAAAACCCGATCGATGTTCGGCAACAATGAAGAAAGCAATTGCCCGAAAATAGCGTCGAACAGAATCTCTTTCGTCCTATAATAATAATGTAAGGCCGTCCTGCCAATACCCACTTCTGCCGCCACGTCACTCATAGTAGCCGCCTCGTACCCCTTTCGGACAAACACTCGCTTCGCCGCTTCTATGATGCGAGGCTCCATCTCATTCATATCTTTCGCTTCCATAATAAAATGTTATTTTTTGTTTTGTCACCATTGTTTGTCATTATTGTTTGACACATGCGTCAAAAAGTAGTATAAAAAAATTACATAGCAAGTAAAACCTAAGTTTTCTTGCTATGTAATCCTTCTTTTTTTCATTCGAGAGGAAATACGATTCCTTTCGAGAGGAAGGCGGATTCCCTTCGAACCCGCCTTTCATTTCTATCGGAAGTAATTATTGGATCGTGCGAGCCTCAACTCCTTCGGTCGTAATCTCCACGGGATTGATCAATCCTCCTCGTTGAACGTCATCTTCTCGATACAAGTCTCCCGGTGGTCACGTGTCTTGACCCCGGCCGGCCGGCGATGGTACACGATGTAGTAATCTTCCGAATTCGCACATGCATGATCGAGTGGTGACCCGCTCCGTTTGCCATATCGAAATTTTGCCGCAAGACCTCCCCAATACGATTGAACGGGCCAAAAGGAGAATCGGAGATGGCGTAAGCGACCTTGTAATCCGGTCCGGTCCAGCCACCCTCACTCCACATGAAGTAATATTTACCATTCTTCTTAAACATAAACGGGCCTTCCACGTAATCCTTGGGAGTTACCTCTTTATAAATCGTTCCGTCCTCAAACGGTATAAGTCCGGTAAAGTCTTTATTCAAGCGTACCATGTTGCAGTGCTTCCAACCACCGTAATACATATAATACTCATCATTGTCAGCGTCGTGGAAAACAAACTGGTCGATCGGCTGCGCCCCATTCACGATCTCGTTGATCAGCGGCTTACCCAGCAAATCCTTATAAGCCCTTCCGGACGATCGCTCACGGCAACACCGATACCTCCGATCTCTCCCTCGTGCACGTCATTCGCCCCAAAGAAAAGATAATACTTACCGTCCTTGTTGATTACTGAAGGAGCCCACATAGCGATCTTCGCCCATTTCACCTCTGCCGTATCCAAGATAGCGGTATGCTTGGTCCAATTCACCAAATCCTTGGAAGAGAAGCAATCGAAGAAGGTTTGCTTCTCATATAAATCACTCGTAGTCGGGTAAATCCAATAGGTATCCCCGTAAATAATTCCCTCCGGATCGGCGTACCAACTCGAATACAGGATTACCACTCTTCGCTACCTCTTCGCTTGGAGCCTGTTTAGGGCCCCCGCAGGACATCAAGGCACCGGCCATCAATACCGTGTAAAACAGGCTTTTCTTTCCGTTTATCATCAATAGTAGATTATTTATTAGTAAATCAAATAGTATCTTTTAATTATTCGAGTTCTCCATGTTCTTCGCCAAACCACCTTCCGAGGTCTCCTTATAAAGACTGGGCAAATCATTACCAGTCTGGCGCATCACCTCAACCACCTGATCAAAACTTACCCGGTGTTTTCCGTCGGAGAAGTTCGAGAACGTATTCGCGTCAAGTGCACGGGCGGCGGCAAAAGCGTTTCGCTCGATACAAGGGATTTGTACCAAGCCACAAACAGGATCGCAAGTCAATCCCAAGTGATGCTCCAATCCCATCTCGGCGGCATACTCGATCTGCGCGGGCGTACCACCAAACAACTGACTGGCGGCAGCGGCAGCCATAGCGCAAGCCACGCCAACCTCACCTTGGCAACCTACCTCTGCCCCCGATACGGAGGCATTCGTACGCACCACATTTCCAAACAAGCCTGCCGTAGCCAACGCGCGCAATATACGGGAATCACGGAACTCACGCGTCTCCTTCAAGTGATAAAGGACCGCAGGCATTACACCGCAAGAACCACAAGTCGGAGCGGTCACGATCTTCCCACCGCACGCATTCTCCTCAGACACCGCCAAGCATAGGCATACACCATTCCCCGGCTCTTGATACTGCTGCCATAACCTTTCGCACGGATCATATAATCGGAAGCCTTACGACGAATGCCCAAACCTCCCGGCAAGATACCTTCCGCTTCCAGACCACGACGAACCGCATCCTGCATCACTTCCCATACCTCAGCCAGATAATCCCAGATAGAAGGGCCTTCGTGCTGCTCGACATATTCCCAATAGGAATGGCCAGTCTTCTCACACCAAGCCTGTATCTCCTTGATCGTATGCATATCGTATACTTGCTCCGTCCTCAACTCATTGAAAGACTCGTTCGCCAAGGTTCCCCCGCCGATACTATATACGGTCCACGTATCCAGCTCCTCGCCACTCTCATTATACGACTCGAACAACATCCCGTTCGGGTGGAACGGCAAGAAAGTCTTGGGTTCCCAAGTAATATTTGTCTTCGCGACCGGCTGTAATACCTCAAGAATAGCCGCGTCCGTCATATGGCCTTTTCCCGTAGCCGCCAGACTACCATATAAGGTTACGTTAAAACGAACAGCGCCCCGGTTACGTTCCAAGAACATTTGTGCCGCACGCATCGGCCCCATAGTATGACTACTTGAAGGGCCATGACCCATCCGGTATATTTGTTTGATTGATTCCATCTTTCTTCGATCTAAGTTTTCTTGTTTCTATACTTTAAGGAAAATATTATGTTTATAAAACGCATACAAAAGTACATAAATTACCGATACATTGCACATGGCAATGAGCACCGGATAATAATTTCCTAAATATTGCTGGGTTCCGAAAAACAAGGATTCGCCGATACACCTAAAACTTACCACGTTAGTAAGCATATAAGCCAGTATTGAATTCATGCCGTACACTTTCAGCCAAGTCGTATACTTTCGATGCCCTTTATAGTCGATCCAATAATAGAACAACCCCATAAGCAAGAAACAGTACCCACTGCTCACCAATACCATCGAACTAGTCCACAGTTTCTTAATAACGGGAAGCTCGATACCCCAAAGCCATCCGGCGATAACCATACCCAGACCAATACCGAATAACATCCGTAATTTGAGCCGCTCGGAATATAATTTGTTCTTTAGGATATATCCGGCGAACAACCCGGTCAACACGGTTACCCCGAAATTCAAGCTGCTCAGTATCCATGTATAACGATACCAAGTAGCGAATATCACCTCCCCGTTCTCCACCGTCGCCCCATCCCGGAAACGTCCCAGTACGGTGCGATCGATCCATTCGGCCAAATTACTATCCGGTGTGTACGAACCTCCCCCATAGTTACCGACCGTAATAAACTCCATCGCTCCCCAAAAGATTAATAAAAGAGCCGCCGCTATACCGATCTGTACCCGTATCCTTACATACAAGAATAACAAGGAAGCAATCAAATACCCCATAGCGATCGACTGCAAAGTATTTGAATACAAATAAACCGGTCCGGGTCCAAAGCCAATAAATTACCTTGGCACATCATACCGAAGACCCAAAGCAGTAGCACCCGTTTCCCGATCCGCCGATATACCGCCATCTTATCGGGCATATCCTTATAACGAGACAAAGAGAAAGGCATGGAAACTCCCGCCATGAATAAGAATAAGGCATCACGAGATCCCACGTAGAAAATCCCTCCCATTCCACATGCGAGAATCCCCACATAAAAGAATTAAACCAAGGCATATCAATCGCATGGGCCAGCGGATGCAACACCATCTCCAACACCACTAAGCAAAAAAGGTCGAAGCCACGGAGTACGTCCAATGACTCCAACCGATTTAATTTCTTCTTCTCCATCCGTCTATTATACTTTCAAGAAAATACGTTGGCGATATAAGAAATACAAGAATCCCCAACAAACAGCGATATATGCGATAGCGCTAACCAAAGGCTGGGCGGTCTCGGGCATCAATTTCGCCAACCCTCCGAATATAGCCTCGGAAGTATAGGAGAAACGGATGAAACGCTGTGCCAAATAGATCGTAATAGAGTTCATGCCGATCACGGTAAAAAACAAGGTCCATTTACGCCACCCCAATACATCTATGATATAGAAGAACAAAGCAAACATCCAAACGGAATAAGCACCTACCACACAGACAAAAGAGCTTGTCCATAGCTTCTTATTGATAGGGAAGACCAAGCTCCATAACAAGCCGACGATCAACAATACAGCTCCCGCTCCTACTAAACAAAGCACTTTATTTCGGTCGGTCAGCCCCTCTTTCCGTAACTTAATCCATTCACCAGTGAACATACCAACATTGCCGTGGCAATCGCAGGGACGGTGGAGAATAAACTCCGGATCAAAAACAGTCTCGTGCAAACGTCCGGGAAGAAACAGGCGGTCAATATACCCTACCAAGTTTCCCTCGAGCGTGAATGGCCCCGCTCCACCGGCGTCCGGCACAGGCACAAAAGCCATCGCCAGCCAATAGCCAACCAAAATAAGAACCGTTATCCCCGCACGCACTTTCCAACCGAAACGGACAAACAACAAGGCTGCGAACATCCATCCCAACCCGATACGCGCCAGCACGCTCGCACAACGCAGGTGGTCAAATTCGAACGACAATAGCCCGTTATATACCAATCCCAAGAAAACCAAGGTAATCCCCCGACGGACGATCTTCTTATAAATCGCCCCTTCCGTCATACCTTTTCCTCGTTGCTTCTCTAGTGAGAACGGAAACGAGATACCCGCAATAAAGAGGAACAATGGGAAGATCGTGTCGTGATGCGCCAATCCGTTCCATTCCACATGTTCCATCTGCCCGCTATCGCCTGAAAAAAAGGATTCGGAAACAATGTCGCCAAAGCGACAAATAAAGAAGCACCGCCCATAATAAAGAGCATGTCAAAACCCCTAAGGCATCCAATGATTGCAACCGCTGGGGTTGTGTTTTTGTTTTTCCATATAATCTATTTACATTTAAAGTCAACACAAATATACTAAAACTCGCCCACATACGGATGGGATTTAACATAAAGACACCCCTAATCTTTCCCCTCGCATTCCTAATTCCGGTGTTAGATTATCGACCAACTCCGCATGGGTAATCCCGCAAAGGTCGCATAGTCATAGTCTAAACTTATATCATTGAGTTGGTTCAAATCACTGAAATACAATACCGGATAAACATTCCAATCCTGCTCTAGCTGATCGATAGCCAATCCTTTAAACAGTTCTTTTTTCCCTTGGAAATAGGCTTCTAACGTAGATATCAATAAACTTTTCCCAAAACGGCGAGGACGACTCAGAAAGTAAGGCTTACCTTTCGTCACCAATTGGTAAATCAAGCAGTCTTATCCACATATAAATAGTTCTCATTCCGAATATTTTCGAAACTCTGTATTCCTATCGGTAATTTACGCATAGTCGTCATAACCTTTTTTCTTACCACACCTGTTGTTGAACAAAGATAGAACTTTTTTCCGGAACAAGTCTCCGATTATAGTTTTCATTCTATGAAATACTCATTTTTCTACACTAATAGAGGGCGATATTTTACTTTCCATAAGCTGGAAGTAGAATATCGCCCTCTATTTTACAAGACAGTTTGTCTATGAGTAAGCACTAGATCTAAGGCATACAAATATTTCACTGAGTAAGATCACCTCATAGCCTTAGCAAAAGCTCTAATCGCATAATGAATAAAATAATAAACAGCCTTATACACCGGCAAATCCATCTCATTTCTCAAAATGTTCCACTGCCAACGCATGGCTTTTAATTTATTCGAAGAGACCGAATGGTCACTAACTCGGTAAAGAGCCGTCACCGTATTTGTGTTCTGCGCTTTATACCCTTGCTTTAAGATAGAAAGCCAACATACATAATCCTCATGCCCAATTTCCTTGAAAAATATCTTTCCCGTCAAGGCTGAATCATACATGGCTGTCAAGCATCCTATACAATTCCCTTTCAACAACAAACGATAATCAACCTCACAAGGAGCTATTACCTCACGCCCGCATCGCTCTCCGCCTAGACTTACTTTCTCATAGTTAGAGAAAACAATAGCGACCTCGGATTTCTCGAAGACTTTTAACTGATCGCTTAGCTTATTCGGTAACCATATATCATCGCTATCCAAGAAAGCAATATACCGTCCTTTCGCTTCCTTTATTCCCATATTACGGGGTAACGTAGGCGAACCGGATGGTTTATCCGTCCGTAAATATCGAATACGGGAATCTATTCTCGCATACTTTTGAATGATTGAGAGTGAATCATCACTAGAACAATCATCCACAATAATCATCTCCCAATCCCCAAACGATTGAGCCAAATACGGACTCAAATCGCTTGGGGATATAAAAAGGAGCCGCATTATAACACGGGGTTATAATGGGATACAAGAGGCAACACGTTAAATACAAATGATTATTTAAATAAATAACGTTTCAACTTAGCGAATGCCTTAAGCGAACGTTTCAAGTCTGAAGGATTACGCAAACCGACTCTCAGCCTGTGTAAAATGTAACTGGCACGTAAATAATATTTCTTCCGTGCCCTATTACAGAAATCAACCATTTCCCCTGCGGAAAGATCCGGTAAAGACAATACGGTGTTATGTGTACCATCCGGCAAACAATACTTCTCATAATCCGTCTCTATATAGTTATTTTCCCTCGCCCACTGATAAGCCTCCGTACCGGGATAAGGTATCAACGGGAAAAACTGGGCGGTATCCGTATTCAACCTTAACGCTAACCGAAGAGTCTCTTCCATGGTTTCCCGGGTTTCGCCTTGGTTACCGACCATATAACAAGCATGTATTAACAAACCCGCCTTTTTAGCGTTGGCAACATACTGATAGAAATATTCCACCTTCGTTCCTTTCTTGATGTTATCCAATATCTGTTGGCTACCACTCTCTATACCCGGAATAATCAAACGACATCCGGCCTTTTTCATAGCCAACATCGTTTCCAAATCAAGGTCTACACGAGCATTACATAACCATTTCAGCCGTTTATTCAATTTCTTTTCCACTAACAAACGACAAAT
>ENA-OQEB01000049-OQEB01000049.1-human-gut-metagenome-genome-assembly--contig:-NODE-49-length-44227-cov-3.558367_pt1 | contig 44227 bp, 57 predicted proteins | sample MGYA00242787_ERZ504619 | MGnify/ENA primary metagenome ERZ504619 (study PRJEB26092, sample SAMD00036317) | human gut metagenome | host: Homo sapiens | study: EMG produced TPA metagenomics assembly of... | reverse complement strand
CTCGGCGCAAGCTATGACGGCGCCGGCGTGAATTTTGCCTCTTTTCCCAAGTGGCACAAAAAGTCGAGCTTTGCCTTTTCGATGAGGAAGACAACGAAACTCGAATCGAAATGACCGAGCAGAACTCTTATGTCTGGCACAACTATCTGCCGGAATCCAACCGGGGCAACGTTACGGCTATCGCGTGTACGGGCCATACGACCCGACGCAAGGCCTGCGCTGCAACCCGAACAAACTGCTGCTTGACCCCTACGCTAAAGCCATCGAAGGCAACATCGACGGCGATGAGAGCCTCTACTCGTACTGGTTCAGAAGCCCCGATGACGTTACCAGCATGAACACGCTCGACTCGGCCGCCCATACCATGAAAGCGGCCGTAGTGAACCCCTATTTCGACTGGGGCAACGACCAGCATCCGAACATCTCATATCACGATTCCGTGATTTACGAAGCCCACGTACGCGGCATGACCAACCTCAACATGGACGTGCCACCGGACATTCGCGGAACCTATGCGGGTCTGGCGTACCCCTCGGTAATCGAATACCTGAAGAAGCTGGGCGTCACGGCCATCGAGCTCATGCCCATCCACCAGTTCGTCAACGACAGCTTCCTTCAGGAAAAAGGCCTGAGCAACTACTGGGGATACAACACCATCGGCTTCTTCGCCCCGCACAACGCGTATTCCAGCTCCGGACAGCGCGGCGAACAGGTCAACGAATTCAAATCCATGGTCAAGGCATACCATCATGCCGGCATGGAAGTCATCCTCGACGTGGTGTACAACCACACCGCCGAAGGCAACAACCGTGGACCGACCCTCAGCTTCAAGGGCATCGACAACGGCGCCTACTACCGTCTGGTCGACAACGACCGCAGACACTACTTCGACACCACAGGCACCGGCAACTCGCTGCTGATGCGCTCGCCGCACGCCCTGCAGCTCATCACCGACAGCCTGCGCTACTGGGTCACCGAAATGCACGTCGACGGATTCCGATTCGATCTTGCCGCCACATTGGCCCGTCAGTTCCAGGAAGTCGACAAACTGTCGGCCTTCTTCGACATCGTCGAACAGGATCCGGTGATCTCCCGCGTCAAGCTGATCGCGGAACCATGGGATCTCGGCTCTGGCGGCTATCAGGTGGGCGGCTTCCCGTCCAGCTGGTCCGAATGGAACGGCCGCTACCGCGATTGCGTGCGCGACTTCTGGCGCTCGCAGCCGTCCACGTTGCCGGAATTCGCCAGCCGATTCATGGGCAGTTCCGACCTGTATCAGGTCAATGGCCGCCGACCGGTCGCATCCGTGAACTTCATCACCGCGCACGACGGCTTCACCATGAACGATCTGGTGAGCTACAACGAGAAGCATAATGAGCCAACGGCGAAGGCAATCGCGACGGCGAAAGCAACAACCGTTCCTGGAACTGCGGCGTCGAAGGTCCTACGACCATCAAGGATGTTAACGAGCTTCGTCAACAGCAGATGCGCAACATGTTCGCCACACTGCTGCTCAGCCAGGGCATTCCGATGATCTGCGGAGCGACGAGGTGGCGCGTACCCAGCAGGGCAACAACAACGCCTACTGCCAGGACAATGCGATTTCGTGGACGAACTGGGATCTGGACGAGGATCAGAAGGATCTGCTCGAATTCGTGTCGAAGCTGATTCACCTGAGACTGGACCATCCGGTGCTGCATCGCCGTCGCTTCTTCTCCGGACGTGAGCCCGGAGACGACAGCAACATGATTCCGCAGGTCGAATGGATGGACCATACCGGTTCCATTATGGATATGGACGACTGGTCGAACACACACGCCTTCACTGTGATGATCTATCTGAACGGTTCCGATATTCCGGAAACCGACTGGTACGGCAATCAGATGGTCGACAACGATTTCATTCTGATTTTCAACGCGCATTACGAGCCGATCATGTTCACTCTGCCCGATGAGCAATATGGCAAGAAATGGCGTCTAATTGTCGACACGCATAATCCGAAAGGCCCGGAACTCAATTATGAGGCCGGTTTTGCGATTACTGCGCAATCAAGAAGCTTCCTGCTGTTGATGAGCGACAAGAAGCCGTCCAACAAGCACTACAACTTCTGACGGCGCACTCGCGTTATGCCGTCAGAATCCAGTGGGGTGGAGTCGTCGCCAATGCGATGGCTCCACCCCACTGGTATGTATATGTTGAAATCCGGCGGTTGCCGGTCAGCCTTGCATCAGACTTGTGCGGCGAGCCTCGAAACTGTGTCGGGAACAGTTTCGCTGACTTCCGCAAGATCCTCGACGGAGCGTGGTCTCTCAGATTGCGCCAGTATCAGCTGCGTCTGCACGCGATCCGCTTCGATGGCGGCGATTTGACGCGAGAAAATGATGAACCAGCCAAGGAACATCATGCCGGCCAACGCCTCCACATTCGTCAGCGTGTTATGCCCGCTCAGCCATTGGAATCCGGCATAAGCCCAATCGCAATCGCAAGATCGGAAACCACGTATACGACCTTTGAGAGTTGCGGGGCAAGCAAGGCAGGGCAATCATCAGCACGCTCATCAAACATGGTAGGCCGCGGGCGAACACGTTGTGCAAAATCGGATGCGGTGTGTAACGGAACATGCCGATACCTACGAAAGCGATGCCGGCCAACGTCAACATGATTGACAGCAGCAGAATCCTCGTACGAAAATGCTTCGGCGTCTCATTGATGGCATTGGAATCCAGATACTGCAATTGCAGACGATACGTGGTGATGAGCTCGGAAACGGCGAAATAGCTGATGATCACAATGCAGATGCCCGCGAGCGTCAGCGTCGAATTGAACATACGCGCGGCGAACGTCGTACGGTCGCCCAATTGAGAGAAATTATTGTTGTACCAGTACGGATCGTCGGACGTCAATCCTGCGATACTCACGCCAGACACCACGAAAAACGGCAGTAGGGAAGCGATCGTTTTGGCATTCATAAGTTCCGCCTGCACGAAAGTGATATAGCCTACAACGCCTGCGATGGCCGCGCATAGGATCGGCAGATAGCCTTTCAGCGTGCGGATGCCCATCATGTTGTTGACGATGGACAACATCATGAACGATGTGACGAAAATGGTCGAAGCATACACCATGGAAAGCGCGAGGATCTCGAAAATACGACGGACCGGAATAGCCCAACCATGTTTGAGTGTCAGCGAACGTGATTTTCGTGCGTAACCCAAACTGAATGAAACGACTCCGCATCCTGCCACGATTCCCGCGCAGACGGTGAACAGACGCTGCGTGACACGCCAGATGGCCGGGGCGAACTGCATGTATGCGTTCATGACGAACCAGGCGATAACGGCGCATGTCACAAAGGAGATGATGCCTGACGATTCGGCCTGCTGGTGACGTCCCATGCCACTCTCCCTTCCGAAATGCTATTGTAAGCCTGTCGTTGTCCAACCATACGCTATAATAGAAACTCGTGTTCACTTGATGCGATTCCGTGAGGCGGATTCGCGGGGTGTGAACGTGAACGGGCTGTAGCGCAGTTTGGTAGCGCGTCTGCTTTGGGAGCAGAATGTCGCAGGTTCAAATCCTGTCAGCCCGACCAAAACCGTTGGAAACAAAGGTGTTTCAGACGGTTTGAAAAATCCTTTCCCCGGTTTCCGGTACAAACACGACGATCGCGGGAATTCCTCGTGGCATTTTGTGATATTCGCATAGTTCTGTCCGCCTGGGTTTTCAAACGGAAATGGTATGGATGGCATTTGATTGTCGAGTTCGAGCAAGATACGGGTGCTGTATGGCGAGATTGAAGCGTTGTTTTCCTCGGGTTTTGGATACGATAAGCCCTATGAACGCATCTCAAGAGAATCTTTGGCCGGCGCCGTTTGCCAGCAAGTCGCTTGACGCCACCGTTGTGGTGCCGGGCAGCAAATCCCTGTCGAACCGTTATCTCATTCTTGCGGCTCTCGGGCATCGTCCTGTGCGATTGGTCGGTCTGTTGCGCTCGCGCGATACCGAGCTGATGATGGACGCGCTGCGTTCGTTGGGAGTGCGCTGCGAAATCGATGAGCAGGTCGACACCACGGTTACGGTGGCGCCGCCGTCCGACGGCCGGTTCCACGGTGGTACGAAGGTGTTCTGCGGTCTTGCGGGAACAGTGATGCGCTTTGTGCCCGGTCTTGCCATGTTCGCGGATGGTCCTGTGGATTTCGACGGTGACGAGCAGGCGTACGCGCGTCCGATGAAGCCCGTGTTGGACGGTCTTGAACAGTTGGGGGCATGTATCGAATACCACGGCGAGGAAGGCGCCTGCCATTTACAATCACTCCACCTCAAACGGTGAGCCAGCGCGCCGAGCCGAGCGTAGTCAGCATTGATTCTTCGGGATCCTCGCAGTTCATTTCAGGACTATTGCTCATCGGCTCTCGAGTGCCAGGCGGTTTGGAACTGCATCACACGGGGGAGAAGACACCGAGTTTACCGCATATTCGCATGACCGTGGCCGATCTGCAAGGTTCCGGCGTGCGCGCCAACGCCGACGAACACGCCCGCGTGTGGACCGTGCAGCCGGGAGCCGTGCAGTTGCCCAAAACGGTGACGGTAGAACCTGACCTGTCGAATGCCGCCCCGTTCCTTGGCGCAGCGCTCATCGCCGGAGGAGCCGTGCGCGTGCCCCATTGGCCGGAATCCACCACGCAACCCGGAGGCCTGCTTCCGGGATATTTGGAACGTATGGGAGCCGAAATCAGCTTTCCGGTGATTGACGGCGTCCGGTACTGCGAAGTGACCGGCGACGGCCATGTCAGCGGCCTAGGTGATTTCGACCTGACGGCGGCAGGTGAGATCGCGCCATCATTGGCCGCGATCCTGGTCTTCGCCGATACTCCGACGCGCATGCTGGGCATCGGTCATCTGCGTGGCCATGAGACGAACCGCTTGGAAGCATTGGTCAACGAGATCACCAGAGTCGGGGGAGAGGCCCGAGAGCTTCCCGACGGGCTGGAGATCGCGCCGGTGCCGGCAGCGAATCTCAGGCCGGCTGAAATGGAAACCTATGCGGACCATCGCATGGCGACGTTCGCCGCGATGCTGGGGCTGAAAATCAACGGCATTCTAATCAAGAACATCGCCACCACTGCGAAAACGCTTCCTGATTTCGCAAACATGTGGACCAGCATGCTGGCCTAGCAATGATTGTCCAGGATAATCCGCAAATAATATTGAAAACGGTATGAAAATGTCCTTCCTCCGCAAAAACGGAGGAAGGACATTCTACGTTTTTGCACAGGATCGTAATCATTCTGCGGATGCCGCTATGTCAAGCCACGATGGTTCTTAGCTTTCCTGACACGGCTTGGCCTTGTCCGGCCCAACATGGCAAAGGTAGTGGCGCTCGCAAACGTCATAATGCCTACGAAAAACACGGAACCAATGGAAACCTGACACCGTACGTAAAGAGGTAAGCAGCGACGAGGCGTCCGACACCTTGAGGGGTGTTATCTGGCTCGAGCCTAGAAGGCGGAAAGCATGATGAAGCCCCCGAAAGTGCGAAACTTCCGGGGGCTTCATCATATTGATTGCGATTTTGCGTTCAGTAACGAATCAGCTTGGAATCACTCCCACTCACTTGTTTGAACTGGGAGAGGCATTTTGCGCCCCCTCTGAGCAAAATTTTTCAACTTTTTTGAAAATAAAAAAAGCCGCCTGTTTTAAATTTGAGGTCAACAGATGGCGGGTAGAAATTTTCATATTTATGATGTATAATATGTGATATTAAAGATTGATAAATCAGAATTTGTAGGTGCGATTGATGAAAATTATTGAAGTTAAAGAAAATAAAAAACAATATCTTGATTTGCTCCTATTAGCAGATGAGCAGGAAGATATGGTTGACCGTTATCTTGATAACGGCAAGATGTATGTACTTGATGATAATGGGGTCAAGTGTGAGTGTGTCATAACCGATAAAGAAGATGACATACTTGAAATCAAGAACATTGCGACGGTTCCAGAATATCAAGGGAAAGGTTATGCAAGAGCCTTAATTGAGTTTATTGTTAATAATTACAGAGAGCAATATGCCATTCTGCAAGTGGGAACGGGCGATAGCCACTGACAATACCATTTTATGAAAAGTGTGGTTTTGTCCGTTCGCATATCATATCAAATTTCTTTATAGATAATTATGACCACCCAATCTATGAGAGTGGAATACAGTTGGTAGATATGGTGTATTTGCAAAGACCGTTATAATTTAAATTCAAGTTTATGGAGAGTCACCGTTATGATTAGAGAATTTAAAAGGGATGATATAAATAAAGTTGCAGATATATGGTTGGATACAAATATAAAGGCACATAATTTTATCCCCGCCGAATACTGGAAAAGCAATTTCAAATCAGCAAAAGAAGCGCTGTTACTAGCAGAGGTTTATGTGTATGAGTATGATACAAAAATACAGGGTTTTATAGGGTTAAATGATGAATATGTTGAGGGCATTTTTGTTTCTGGTGAAATGCAATCGCAGGGTATAGGTAAAATTCTGCTGAATTATGCAAAGGATAAAAGGAATAAGTTGCACTTGAACGTATACCAAAAGAACGCACGGGCAATATCTTTTTATAAGAGAGAAGGATTTGAGATTCAGCATAGTGGCTTAGATGAGGCTACCGGAGAAAAAGATTATGTAATGACATGGCAACACAAATAGAAATTCCAGTTTATCGAACTAAAACATAAGACGCTTACATCGTGTAGGCGGTCTTATGTCGTGGCAAGATTATTTGATTTTGAGCTTTCTTTTCTTGGCAGAAAGCACTTTGCAGAGAACATCATCGACGCGTCGGTGTATCTGCCTTGTTCAATCAATTTGTTTTTTTAGATTTATAAGGAAAGCAACAATTTCGTTTCTTTCTTTTGTACTTAAATATATATGGTATTTTTTCTGTTTTCATACTATCCACCTCGCTGTTTTATCTGATTTGATGATATATTAAAGAGAAAATTTTATCAAATATGCAAAAAGGCTTCTGCCCAAAACAGGGCAAAAGCCTTAAAAATTATGCGATTTTTAGGTTTAGTTGCAAGCCAAGGGGGACTATTTCATCTGTTGCAAAATCGGTTGCCCGAAAAGTACCAAGTCCCGAAACCCGCATAAATACTGGGTTTTTCGGCACATCTAAACCAAGGGGAACTACTCCCACTCGATGGTTGCCGGCGGCTTGGAGGTGCAGTCGAGCACCACACGGTTGATCTGACGGCATTCATTGGTGATACGCGTCGAAATCGTGGCAAGCACATCGTACGGAATGCGAGACCAGTCTGCGGTCATGGCGTCTTCGGAGGAAACCGGACGAAGCACGATTGGCGAACCGTAGGTACGCTCGTCGCCCTGCACACCCACGGAATGCACATCGGCAAGGAGCACGACCGGCACTGCCAGATATCGCGGTCAAGACCGGCCTTGGAAAGCTCCTCGCGAGCGATGGCGTCGGCCTCGCGAAGCAGATCCAGACGCTCCTTGGTGATCTCGCCGATGATGCGGATGCCGAGCCGGGCCAGGGAACGGCTGACGCCAGACGATTTCGTCCGGCAATCCAAGCTCGGTACCGATGGCACGAACCTCATCCTTGAACAAGGTACGCAGTGGCTCGACGAGCTGGAACTTGATGTCGTCCGGCAGGCCACCCACATTGTGGTGCGACTTGATGTTGCTGCGCCGTCGCCACCGCCGGATTCCACAACATCCGGGTAGAGGGTGCCCTGAACGAGGAACTTGACTTCCTTGCCGGAAGCACCCGCCTCTTCGATGACCTGGCGCTGAGCCTTCTCGAACGTGCGAATGAACTTTTCGCCGATGATCTTGCGCTTCTTCTCCGGCTCGCTCACACCCTTCAGAGCGGTGAGGAAGTCTTCGGAGCGTCCACGGCAATGAGCTTGATGCCGGTCGCCTCGACGAAATCATGCTTGACCTGCTCGGCCTCGCCCTTGCGCAGCAGACCGTGGTCCACGAACACGCAGGTGAGCTGATCGCCGATGGCCTTGTGCACGAGAGCCGCCGCGACTGCGGAATCAACGCCGCCGGACAGGCCGCAAATCACCTGTGCGTCGCCGACCTTCTCGCGGATCTTCGCGACCTGATCCTCGATGATGCTGGAGGCATCCCAGTTGTTGCCGAGCCCCGCGCACTTGTGCAGGAAGGTCTCGATGAGCTGCTGGCCCATCGGGGTGTGCTTGACTTCAGGATGCCACTGCACGCCGTACAGTTTGCGGGATTCGTCCTGCATGGCGGCAACGGGCGCGCCTCGGTATGCGCCAGCACTTCAAAGCCCTCCGGCGCGGTCTTGACGGCCACGCCATGGCTCATCCACGTGTTCTGATCGGCGGGGGAGCCGTCGAGCAGACCTTCCGACTTGTCGATGAAGGTCTCGGTCTTGCCATATTCGCCAAGGGCGGCCTTGTCGACATTCGCGCCCAAGGCATAGGCCATGGCCTGGAAGCCGTAGCAGATGCCCAGTACGGGAACGCCGGCCTCGAACAGTTTCTTGTCCACACGCGGCGCGCCAGGCTCGAACACCGAAGCCGGACCACCGGAAAGATGATGGCCTGCGGATCCTTGGCCAGCATCTCGTCGACCGGCATGGAATGCGGCACAAGCTCCGAATAAACATTGGCTTCACGCACGCGACGTGCGATCAGCTGGGCGTACTGGCTCCGAAATCAACAACGAGCACAGGACCTGCAGCCATAACACTCTCCCTTTTAATATGAGGTATGAAGAAGCAACAATATTAACTGTTCTATTGTGGCGACGCGAGCAGACATTGGAAACGCTGTGAACAGAAAGTGAACAAACCTCACAATTGCTTACTATGCATGGTTCAACACGCCGCATGCAAGTATTGCAAAACGAACGTGAAAAAGGTGTGAGGATGGCTTGAAATCGTTGATATTGAGCCGTTTATCAATCTTTTTGATAGCATGTGAAGTATTCACAAATCTCCCGATAAAAGCTCTCATTTTCTAACAGAAACGACACACTTGCGCACACAGTCGCAAAAAAACAGCAAAAAGTCGCACCTCGCTCGTAATATGCTCAAGTGATTGGGAATGAATCGTTCCGCGGAACCGCAAGGTTTTGCAAGATTCAGGACCGAATGAAAATAAACAATCGCACAACACAGTGCAGGAGTACAGGAGTACACATGACGAGTCCTGTTATTGGCACCCCTTGGAAGAAGCTGAACGCTCCGGTTTCCGAGGAAGCTATCGAAGGCGTGGATAAGTACTGGCGTGCAGCCAACTACCTCTCCATCGGCCAGATCTATCTGCGTAGCAACCCGCTGATGAAGGAGCCTTTCACCCGCGAAGACGTCAAGCACCGTCTGGTCGGTCACTGGGGCACCACCCGGGCCTGAACTTCCTCATCGGCCACATCAACCGTCTCATCGCTGATCACCAGCAGAACACTGTGATCATCATGGGCCCAGGCCACGGCGGCCCGGCTGGTACCGCTCAGTCCTACCTGGATGGCACCTACACTGAGACCTTCCCGAAGATCACCAAGGACGAAGCTGGTCTGCAGAAGTTCTTCCGCCAGTTCTCCTACCCGGGCGGCATTCCGTCCCACTACGCTCCGGAGACTCCGGGCTCCATCCACGAAGGTGGCGAGCTGGGTTACGCCCTGTCTCACGCCTACGGTGCTGTGATGAACAACCCGAGCCTGTTCGTTCCGGCCATCGTCGGCGACGGCGAAGCTGAGACCGGCCCGCTGGCCACCGGCTGGCAGTCCAACAAGCTCGTCAACCCGCGCACCGACGGTATCGTGCTGCCGATCCTGCACCTCAACGGCTACAAGATCGCCAACCCGACCATCCTGTCCCGCATCTCCGACGAAGAGCTCCACGAGTTCTTCCACGGCATGGGCTATGAGCCGTACGAGTTCGTCGCTGGCTTCGACAACGAGGATCACCTGTCGATCCACCGTCGTTTCGCCGAGCTGTTCGAGACCGTCTTCGACGAGATCTGCGACATCAAGGCCGCAGCCCAGACCGACGACATGACTCGTCCGTTCTACCCGATGATCATCTTCCGCACCCCGAAGGGCTGGACCTGCCCGAAGTTCATCGACGGCAAGAAGACCGAAGGCTCCTGGCGTTCCCACCAGGTCCCGCTGGCTTCCGCCCGCGATACCGAGGCTCACTTCGAAGTCCTCAAGAACTGGCTCGAGTCCTACAAGCCGGAAGAACTGTTCGACGAGAACGGTGCCGTGAAGCCGGAAGTCACCGCCTTCATGCCGACCGGCGAACTGCGCATCGGTGCCAACCCGAATGCCAACGGTGGCGTGATCCGCGAAGAGCTGAACCTGCCGGCCCTCGAAGACTACGAGGTCAAGGAAGTCGCCGAGTACGGCCACGGCTGGGGCCAGCTCGAAGCCACCCGTCGTCTGGGCGTCTACACTCGCGACATCATCAAGAACAACCCGGATTCCTTCCGCATCTTCGGACCGGACGAGACCGCTTCCAACCGTCTGCAGGCCGCTTACGACGTCACCAACAAGCAGTGGGACGCCGGCTACCTGTCCTCCCAGGTTGACGAGCACATGGCTGTCACCGGCCAGGTCACTGAGCAGCTCTCCGAGCACCAGATGGAAGGCTTCCTCGAGGCCTACCTGCTCACCGGCCGTCACGGCATCTGGAGCTCCTATGAGTCCTTCGTGCACGTGATCGACTCCATGCTGAACCAGCACGCCAAGTGGCTCGAGGCTACCGTCCGCGAGATCCCGTGGCGCAAGCCGATCTCCTCCATGAACCTGCTCGTCTCCTCCCACGTGTGGCGTCAGGATCACAACGGCTTCTCCCACCAGGATCCGGGTGTCACCTCCGTCCTGCTGAACAAGTGCTTCAACAACGATCACGTGATCGGCATCTACTTCCCGGTGGATTCCAACATGCTGCTCGCTGTGGCTGAGAAGTGCTACAAGTCCACCAACATGATCAACGCGATCATTGCTGGTAAGCAGCCGGCCGCTACTTGGCTGACCCTGGACGAAGCTCGCGCTGAGCTCGAGAAGGCGCTGCCGAGTGGGAGTGGGCTTCCACCGCCAAGTCCAACGACGAAGCCAGATCGTGCTCGCCTCCGCTGGCGACGTTCCGGCTCAGGAGATCATGGCTGCTGCCGACAAGCTCAACGAGCTCGGCATCAAGTTCAAGGTCGTCAACGTTGTGGATCTGGTCAAGCTGCAGTCCACCAAGGAGAACGATCAGGCTATCTCCGACGCTGACTTCGCTGACCTGTTCACCGAAGACAAGCCGGTCCTGTTCGCTTACCACTCCTACGCTCGCGACGTGCGTGGTCTGATCTACGATCGCCCGAACCACGACAACTTCAACGTCCACGGCTACGAGGAGCAGGGCTCCACCACCACCCCGTACGACATGGTTCGCGTGAACAACATCGACCGCTACGAGCTCGTTGCCGAAGCTCTGCGCATGATCGATGCTGACAAGTACGCCGACAAGATCAACGAGCTCGAAGCCTTCCGTCAGGAAGCCTTCCAGTTCGCAGTCGACAACGGCTACGATCACCCGGATTACACCGATTGGGTCTACTCTGGCGTCAACACCACCAAGCAGGGTGCTGTCTCCGCTACCGCCGCAACCGCTGGCGATAACGAGTGAGTCTAGCCTCTATAGGCTGATTGCTTGAACAAAGCCCCAAGGGATTTTCCCTTGGGCTTTTGCCATATCCGTAACTTTGTAATGCGTTGTGACACCATGTCATGAAATGCGTGTCTGTTACCGTTCACGCATTACAATGGCACATGGTGCGAAACAGCGCAGTCACACACCTTAAAAACAACGAATAGGAGCAGACATCGTGAGTCTAACCAGCGTCACCATTATCAGCCCTGAAGCAGCAAACGGCCGCAACGTCGTGGCCCTTGGCGTCACCAAGGCATTCGCAGCTGCCAAGAAGACGGCCGTGTTCCGTCCGGCGGTTTGTCGCAAGGAAACCTTCACCGACGTTCTTCTTGAAGCAAGCAACTCGGGGCTGAGCCGTGAACAATCCGTCGGTGTTTGCCCGAAGCGTGCACGCACCGACAAGGAAGGTTCCCGGGCCGATATCGTGGCCGCCTACACGGAAGCCATCGAAACCGCCCAGCCCGAAGCCGTGGTTGTTGTCGGAACGGACAAATCCGCCATCAACGACCCGTCCATCTTTGCGTTCAATGCTGACGTAGCCGCTGATCTCAAGTCTGTCGTGCTTCTTGCCGTATGCACCATCAACCGCACTCCGGAACAGGTCCTGGGCACTGTCGAGGCGTCGAAGACCATCATCGAGAATGCAGGCAGCAAGGTCGCCGGCGTGTTCATCACCGGATGCAAAGACGAACAGGTGGAACCTCTCAAGGAGGAGTTCGCAGCTTACGAGGTGCCGGTGTGGACGTTACCCGCCGTTGATTTTGACGAGGAAGACGCCGTGACCAAGGCCACGGAGGCATTCGAGGCGAATGTCAACGCCGAAGAGCTTATCTCCGCTGTTGAGGCTCCATTCGAGGCGCCGACCACGCCATACGCATTCCAGTACAGTCTGCTGGGCAAGGCCAAGGCGGACAAGAAAACCATCGTGCTTCCGGAAGGATCCGAAGACCGCATCATCAAGGCCGCCGACTACCTGCTTGAGCGCGACATCGTCGATCTGATCATCGTCGGAGACAGGGAAGGCATTCTCGCCCGCGGCGAGGAGCTTGGTCTCAAATCCCTCGAAAAGGCGCAGTTCCAGGCCAAGGACGACGAGGAAGTGCTCGCTCCGATGGTCGCCAAGCTGTGCGAACTGCGCGCCAAGAAGGGCATGACCGAAGAACAGGCTCGCAAGCAGCTCACCGACGACAGCTATTTCGGCACCATGCTTGTGGTGCTCGGCAAGGCTGACGGTCTGGTTTCCGGATCCATCAACTCCACGGCCAACACCGTACGCCCGGCCCTGCAGGTCATTAAGACCAAGCCGGGAACTTCCCTCGTGTCCGGCGCGTTCCTCATGTGCTTCAAGGACCATGTCGCAGTGTTCTCCGATTGCGCCATCAACCTGAACCCGTCCGCTGAGCAGCTTGCGGAAATCGCCATCCAGTCCGCCGAAACGGCAAAGGCGTTCGGCCTCGATCCGAAGGTCGGCATGCTGTCGTACTCCACGCTGGGATCCGGCAAGGGACCGGACGTGATCTCGTGGAGGAAGCAACCGCACTCGTGAAGGAGAAGGCTCCGGACCTCGCGGTCGTCGGTCCCATCCAGTTCGACGCGGCTTGGTCGCCGACCGTTGCAGCCACCAAGGCCAAGGGCAACGATGTGGCGGGCCATGTCAATGTGTTCGTGTTCCCGGATCTGTGCGCGGGCAACATCGGGTACAAGGCCGTCCAGCGTTCCTCCGGCGCAGTGGCCGTCGGTCCGGTGCTGCAGGGACTGAACCGACCGGTCAACGACCTGAGCCGAGGCGCAACCGTGCAGGACATCATCAACACGGTTGCCCTGACCGCCATCGAAGCCCAGTAAAACGCTATTTTGTAGCAAGCAAAGAGTAATCTAAAGTTTGGAAAGTCGCGCAAGCGGCACATCGATTAACACATGGAGGATGCCCACAATGGCGAAAACCGTCCTTGTCATCAATTCCGGTTCCAGCTCTATCAAGTATCAGCTGGTTGATCTTGAAACCGGTGAAGGTATTGCTTCCGGCCTGGTCGAGAAGATCGGCGAGCCGGTTGACGGCCACTACAAGCACGAGTTCAACGGCGAGAAGCATGAGCTGGAAGAGCCGATCCACGACCACGAGCAGGGTCTGAAGCGCGTGCTCGGCTTCTTCAACGAGTTCGGTCCGAAGCTGGACGAGGCCGGCATCGTGGCTGTTGGTCACCGCGTGGTGCAGGGTGGTTCCATCTTCCCGAACCCGGCTCTGGTCACCGACAAGACCATCAACCAGGTCAAGGACCTCGCCGTGCTCGCGCCGCTGCACAACGGTCCGGAAGCCAAGGGTGCTGAAGTCATGCGCGCGCTCCTGCCGGACGTCCCGCAGATCTTCGTGTTCGATTCCTCCTTCTTCTTCCAGCTGCCGAGGCGCAAGCACCTACGCGCTGAACAAGGAAATCGCCGACCAGTACCACATCCGCCGTTACGCGCCCACGGCACCTCCCACGAGTTCATCTCTTCCGTGGTGCCGAGCGTCATCGGTAAGCCGGCTGAAGGCTCAAGCAGATCGTGCTGCATATCGGCAACGGCGCTTCCGCCTCCGCCGAAGTTTCCGGCAAGCCGGTCGAGACCTCCATGGGCCTGACTCCGCTCGAAGGCTCATGATGGGTGGCCGTACCGGCGATATCGATCCGGCCGTCGTCTTCCACCTGATCCGCAACGCCCACATGAACGTGGACGAGCTCGACGCTCTGTTCAACAAGCGTTCCGGCATGATGGGCATGACCGGCTTCGGCGACCTCCGTGAGGTTCACCGTCTGGTCGCCGAAGGCAACGAGGACGCCAAGCTGGCTCTCGACGTCTACGTACACCGCATCGTCGGCTACATCGGCAACTACACCGCTCAGATGGGCGGCGTAGACGTGATCACCTTCACCGCAGGCGTCGGCGAGAACGATGACGTGGTCCGCAAGATGGTGTGCGACAAGCTCGCCCCGTTCGGCGTCAAGCTGGACGAAGAGAAGAACGCCACCCGTTCCAAGGAACCGCGCATCATCTCCACCCCGGATTCCAAGATCACCATCTGCGTCATTCCGACCAACGAGGAGCTGGCAATCGCCCGCAAGTCCGCGGCAATCGCAGAAGCAGGCGAAGACACTTACGGCAACGTCTTCTCCAAGTGAGCAAGGAGATCCCGCAGTCAAATGATTGACGGGACCGTATGAAGAGGACCATACGTTCCATTGGAATCAAATCCAATGCCAATGGGACGTACGGTCCTTTCTTTTTCGAATAATCCTTATGTTTCACCGCTTTTAAGGTTTCGATCGCCGAACGTTTCCAATCGTCCCAGACAACACCTTTCCATATCTGTTCATGATCGCATAATGGGGGAGGGGCTGGTAGTACGATACGAAACGTTGTGCCTAACGCGCATACGTCGCATGTTGAGAGAAGCGGTTGATTGTTGTGGTAAGACGTCGTTTTGTCGGTCTGAATGGCCTCAAGGGCATCGCCTTGATCGCGATAGTGTTGTATCACTGCGACCAGGGCACTCTGCGGGGCGGATTCCTAGGCGTTGACATATTCTTCACCATTTCAGGTTTTCTGATTTTCTCGTCGTTGCTGAATCATATTGATTCCGGCAAGGGAATAGGTTTCAAGGAATACTACCTCAAGCGTCTGCGCAGAATATACCCGGCGCTGATTCTGATGATTCCCGTCACCGTATCGTTGGCATGGTTCATCAACCAAGACATGTTGGTGGACATTAACAACCAGATAGTGACGGCTATGCTGGGTTGTTACAACTGGTATGCCATCGGCAGTGGCGCCAGCTATTTCTCGCAGATGAATCCAGACATGTTCCGTCATCTGTGGTTCATGTCGGTGCTGATACAGTTCTATCTGTTGGCTCCTTTGCTGATCTACCTGCTTCGAAAAATTCTGGTACGTTGGGTGCCGGTGGCGGTACTTGCCGGACTTGCCGTGTGCAGTGCGCTTTCCATGGGATTGCAGTATCACCCGGGAACCGATCCAACCAGAGTGTATTTCGGTTCGGACACACATGCCATGGGACTTTGGCTAGGTGCCATGCTGGCATGGCTGCTGATGATCATACGGCGTGGCAACGGTCGTCCGGAAGAAACGGCGATCATGGAACGCGCTCGTCTGGTCTGGAGCAAGATCGGCCCTGCGGCGGCTTTTGTGGCATTACTGATTCTGTTATGGATGATGCAGCACGTTGAGCAGGGTCCTGCTGCCTTCTATGGAGGGATTTTCGCGGCTTCGCTACTTTCAGTGGTTCTGGTCGCCGGTTCCATTCCTTTCGGATCTTGGATGCAGGATCTGCTGGTGTTCAAACCATTTGATGTGGCCGGCCGATATTCATACGGCATTTACCTGTGGCATTGGCTTTATGGTTGTTCACCAAGGCGATGTTCCCCCAGTGGGGTGCTCGGCATCTGGGATGGATGCTGCTAATCACACTCGCTCTTACCGCATGTTGTACCGCCATGTCGTGGAAGTTGGTAGAACAGCCCGTCGCCCGTGGCGGATTTATCGCCATGATTCGCCCGCTGCCAGAAAACGGAATGTGGGATGTAACCAGATGCTGGATTACGATCGCCGTGGTATTGAGTACATGCTTGATGTCTGGATACGCGGTAGCCAACGCACCAAAGCAGACCAGTGTGGAACGCGCGTTGGAAGAGAATGCGAAAATGCTGAAAGAGCAGCAGGGCATGCATCTCGACTTCGATAGGAAGCATCCGCCAGCGCCCAAGAAACCCGCATACACCATGCCTGACGGACAGCAGATGGTCGCATTCGGTGACTCGGTGATGCTTGCCTCCAGTAAAGGTTTGCAATCCGTTTTTCCCGGAATCACTGTTGATGCGGAAACCTCACGCTCGATGACCAAGGCATTGGGACTTATAGACCAAGCCAAAAGCCAGCCGGAAGGATTGCGCCAATGGGTGCTGGTCGGCTTGGCTACGAATTCAGCGGTGACCGATGGCCAACTCAATGACATACTGAACGACATTGGACCGGATCATGTGCTTGTGCTGATTAATGCGCATGCCCCCGTGTCTTGGGTCCCCGGAACGAACGACGCGTTGAGCAACTTCGCGGCCGCCCATTCCGACAACGTTGTTCTCGTTGACTGGGACGCTACGATTTCGGCGTATCCTGATGAGCTTGCCGGAGATGGTATTCACCCTGGCATGTCCAATACGCTGTACGCCCAGGCTGTCAAGGATGCGATTGCGAACTGGATCAAGCAAGGACACTGAAACATCCTTCTTGCGAATCGCGGCAAAGCAGTTTTGCGATGAATATGAGGAATCCCCCTGACTCGTTTGAGCAGGGGGTCCTCATAACCTTTTAGGATCTGAACGGACTCAGTCTTCCTGATGCTGCGGAGCCGACAGAAAATGCTCTTCACTCGGCAGCAGGGCATTCAACAGCACGGCCACAACGAACGCCACGGCGATGCAATTGGATGCGAAGATGGACTGGAACAGCGGCGGGAAGTTGACGAAAATGTCGCCGACCTGCGTGAAGCCGATACCGATGGTGAGACTCAACGCCGCAATGGTGATGTTGCGCTGCGTATAGCCGGCCTCGGAAATCATCTGGAAGCCAGACAGGATGATGTTGCCGAACATCATGATGGTGCAGCCGCCAAGCACGGCCTGCGGCAGGGAATTGAACACTTCCGCCACGGCAGGCACGAAGCTGGCTATCATCAGAATCAGACCACCGGAAAGAATCACCTTACGGTTGACGACCTTGGTCATGGCGACCAAACCGATATTCTGTGCGAACGACGTCAACGGCAAGCAGCCGAACAGGCCGGAGACGGAGGAGATGAGACCGTCGCCTGCAATGGCGCCCGCAGTCTCCTTATCGGTAGGCTGACGGTCGAGACCAACCTTGGTGAGCGCAGCGGTATCACCCAGCACCTCAACGGAAGACACGACATACAGCAGGGCGAAGGAGATGATCGCGCCCGGATCGAATTCAAGCTGGAACGGCATGAAATGCGGCACGGACACAACCTGCAGATTCGCGAAACCAGAGAAATCGACCTTGCCCATGAAAATCGCGACAACATAGCCGACAACCAAGCCGAACAACACGGAAAGCTGCTTGGCAGTACCCTTCATCAGCAGCTGGAACGCCAAGCAGGCGACCAGCGAAATCAGACCGAGCGTGAGATTCTGCCAGCTTCCGAAATCCTCAGCGCCGGAACCGCCGCCGAAACTGGTGGCACCAACGGAAAGCAGTGAGAAACCAATCGACGTAACCACAATCGCGGATACGATCGGCGGCACGAAGCGACGCCAATACTTGGCCGTCAAACCAAGCGCAACCTCCAACAGGCCACCAAGCACAACCGCGCCGGCGACCGCGCCGTAGCCTTGGTTCTGGGCGATCGACATGGCAGCAGCCACATAGGTGAAGGAAATGCCAGTGACCATCGGCAGGCGGGAGCCGATCAGCCACACGCCATACAGCTGAAGGCAGGTGCCCAGACCTGCCACCAGCAGACCGGCTGAATAATCGTGGCAGACTGCTCGGCACTCATGTTGGCGGCGGAAGCACCAAGAAAATCGGAGCCAGATTGGCCACGAACATCGCCATGACATGCTGCAGGCCGAACGGGATGCCCTTCCAGAACGAAACAGGCGCGTCCAAGCTGCTAAGCGCTTCAAAGGAAACGCCCTTCTTCTCGTTCGTGTTGTCTTTCTTCTTCTCTTCTCTCACAATGAATCCTCTCTCATTCATGCTGTGATGAGTAACAGGTTGTAATGGTTTCTGATGCGCGCCCGTGAGATGCGATGATCAGGAGCGGAATTCGATGGTACCGGTTTCCGGATCCATCGACTCCACGATTGCCAGGGAATCAACGTCGTATCCCGCTGCGCGCAGCTCATCGCCGCCGCCCTGGAAACCCTTCTCCACCGCGATGCCGATGCCCTCGACCGTCGCTCCGGCATCATGGCACAGATTGATCAGGCCCTTCAGAGCCTTGCCGTTGGCCAGGAAGTCATCAAGCAACAGCACATGGTCGCCCTCGTTGAGATACCTCTTGGACACGATGACGGGGAATTCCTTCTGCTTGGTGAAGGAGTAGACGGTGGTGGTGTACTGGTCGCCATCGAGATTGATGGACTGCGCCTTCTTGGCGAACACCACAGGCGCATTGCCGAAATGACGCGCGGCAACACAGGCGATACCAATGCCGGAAGCTTCAATGGTCAGGATCTTGTTGATGGTTTTACCGGCAAAATGTTCCGCCCAAGCGGCACCCATGTGTCGAACAATTCGACATCGCACTGGTGGTTGAGGAAAGCATCCACTTTCAGCACATTACCTGGCTTGACGGTACCCTGCAGGCGAATGCGCTCTTCGAGCTCCTTCATGAATCCCCTTAGATTGTTGGCCGCATAAGGCGGCGTTGATGTTGACATACGGTGAACCGCATATAAACGTTCAGCATACGCGCGTCAATTGACCATGCGAGTGTTGCGCTGACCTGCATGTGTGATAGACATGAATTTCGCAGTAATCGACTTCGAATCTTCATGGAAAGAGGAACCGGTGGAGCAGAATATGGGACCAGTCCTGTGCGATCCGCAAAGTCTGATCAAGGACCTCAATCCGCAGCAAATGGAAGCGGTGAAGTACTACGGACAAGCCCTGCTCATCGGAGCTGGTGCCGGATCCGGTAAGACCCGCGTGCTCACCAGACGCATCGCATGGCTGCTGGCACACGGTTTTTGGGCGAGCAGCATTCTCGCCATCACCTTTACGAACAAGGCCGCGGCCGAAATGCGCGAACGCCTTGCGGCCCTCGTAGGGCCTGAAGCCGAACACATGTGGATCTCCACTTTCCATTCCGCGTGCGTGCGCATCCTCCGACGTGACGGCAAGGAAATCGGTCTTACCTCAGGATTTTCCATTTATGACACGGCTGATTGCGAACGTTTGGTCAAGCTCATCAGCGGCGATTTGAACATCGATACGAAGCGGTATACGCCGCGCATGCTATTGGGCAAGATCTCGGATTGCAAGAATTCGTTGATTTCATGGCAGGACCAGCTGAAAAGCGTGAACTGCGACTACAAGCCCGGCCAGCGCGGATATCAGGTTTCGGCCGGCGACGTCGACGAGCTGGTCGCCGTGATGTATGCGGAGTACCAGTACCGTCTGGCCATGCGAATGCCGTGGATTTTGACGATCTGATCATGCGCACCGTCGAATTGTTCCAGCGTTGCCCACAGGTGAGCGAATATTACCGGCATAAGTTCCGTTATATTTTCGTGGACGAGTATCAGGACACCAACCATGCGCAATATGTGCTCGTACGTGAGCTTTCCGGTATTGATTCGGGAGAACAGCCCGATCCACATATGCGAGGGGCAGGCCGTGTCGGACCGTCTTGGATTACGGTGGTGGGCGATTCCGACCAGTCGATTTATGCGTTCCGAGGCGCGGATATTCGTAATATTCAGGATTTCGAGCAGGATTTCCCTAACGCGAAAACCATCATGCTCGAACAGAATTATCGTTCGACGCAGACCATTCTCGACGCAGCCAATGCGGTGATCGCAAGAAATGAAAATCGTAAGCCGAAAAAACTGTGGACGGCACTTGGCGAAGGCGACAAAATCGTCGGATACGCGGCCGACAACGCGCAACAGGAAGCCGGATGGATCGCCAACGAAATCGCACGAATCCACAACGAGGAAGGCGTGGCGTATCGCGACATCGCCATCATGTATCGAGCCAACGCGCAATCACGCTCGCTCGAAGAGGCCATGATCAATGCCAACCTGCCGTATCAGCTCGTCGGCGGCACCAAATTCTACGAACGCAGGGAAATCAAGGATGCGCTCGCGTATTTGCAGGCCATCGTGAATCCTGCGGACAATGTGAACGTTCGACGTATCCTCAATGTGCCGAAGCGCGGACTGGGCGTTCGTGCGGAAGGACTCGTTGCCTCGTATGCTGATGCCCATGGCACCACTTTTTTCGAAGCGATCGAACATATGGAACAGATCGAAGGCATGTCCACGCGCACGACGAAACCGTTGAGTGCGTTCCGAGACATGATGCATGAGCTTGCGGCTTTTGCGAAGGACCATGACACGAAGCCATCCGAAGTGGTTGCCGAAGTGCTTGCCAAGAGTGGGATTTTGGAAGAGCTGCAGCGCTCCGAGGATCCGCAGGACGCTTCCCGCGTCGATAATCTTTCCCAGCTGCAATCAGTGGCGGCGGAATTCGAGCAGAACACGCCAGACGCCACATTGGCGGGATTTTTGGAAACCACCGCGTTGGTGGCCGATTCCGACCAATTGCCAGGGAGAACGAAGATTCCGGCAAGGTGACGATGATGACCCTGCATACCGCAAAGGGTCTGGAATACCCGTATGTGTTCTGACCGGCATGGAGCAAGGCACATTCCCACACCAGCGTGCCATGGAAGACACCAGCGAACTGGCAGAGGAGCGCCGTCTCGCCTACGTGGGCATCACTCGCGCGAAGCGACGCCTGTATGTGACACGCGCGGCCGTACGCGCGCAATGGGGGCAAGCCAGCGACATGATGCCCAGTCAGTTCCTCGATGAGATTCCAGACGAACTGATTGATTGGAAAAGACGCGAAGCCGGCGCGAACGCATGCGTGCCAGCTGGCAGGATGACGACGACGAGTTCGGCGGCTGGGACGATGATGACGATTTCGGATCGATGTCATTCGGCGGTTCCTCGTATGGAAAGTCGGATTATGGTTCCTCATACGGTTCCGGCTCGCGGTGGTCTCGTTCCTCATACGGATCGTCTTCATATGGGGCAGGGCGCTCGCAGTACGGCGGCCCGGCTACGCAGCTCATCATCCTCGTATGGTTCCACATCCCGGCGCTCGTGCGGAGGATCGGGAACCGGTTCCTCATACGGCTCGTATGGTTCGTATGGCTCCGGCAAGTCAGGAGGGAAATCGGGCAAGGTCACCACGCGACGTGTCAAGCCGAAAAACAAGCCTGTGGATTTAACCAAATCCTCATCCGCAAGCCCGGCCGGTAGCCATAATGATCTGAACATTGCAGACGTGCATGTCGGCGACAAGCTTACGCATGATCATTTCGGGTTGGGTACGGTCATTGAAACGCAGGACAAGGGCATGAATTCGGTCATTACCGTTGATTTTGGCAATGGTGAGGTCAAGCGTCTGCTGTTGCGTATGGCACCCATTGAAATGCTATGACGGAGATGAAGAACGGATGAAATCTCCTCTGTAGCACGAAAAGGAGGAAAAAACAAGACTTTCTTTTTCAAAGAGACCCTGCAATAATCGGCGGTGTTTGTCTTATTTTGAGAGGAAGCTATGAATAAGAAACTGTACGCAGGCATTTCGCAGATCGTGCTCGGCATCTTGATCGCCATCGCGCCGCAGACCTTCGCTCACGTATGCGCGGTCAAAGAAACGCCGATGGCATGTCATTACACGGCTCAGGCCGCGCTCGGCATCGGCATCGTGATCGTGGCGCTTGGCATTGTCGGCCTGTTCGTATCCGATCAGACCCGCGCCGGTCTTGACCTCGCCAATGCGGTGCTCGGCGTGCTGACCATCGCCGTGCCGACCGTGCTCATCGGCGTGTGCAAGGGTGCCATGATGCGCTGCCATATGGTCACCTTGCCGACGCTGATCGTGCTCGGCGTGCTGCTGGCTGTACTTGCGGCAATCGCGGCATATCTCGATCTCAAGCCGGCGAAGCGCGCCTGACCCAATATGACGCAACACATCACCCTTGGCGGGTTGCCCCTGGTCAATCTCAAACGCAAACCGTTTCGTACCGCGGCGCTCACCATCGTCGTCGCCATGCTTACCGTGGCCTTCTATGGTGGTTCACTGTTGTCCATGAACCTTGAAGCCGGCTTGAACAGCATGCAGGAACGTATGGGCGCCGATCTCATGGTCACGCCGCAAAACACCAAAAACGAAGCCGAAGCGTTGCTGACCAACGGATCGGCAAGCACGTTCTACTTCACCAACGAGATCACCGACGAAGTGGCAAAAGCCGACGGCATCGACGAAATCACGGAACAAACATATATCTCATCGTTGGCCGCCGCATGCTGCGACGAGAAAGTCCAGATCATCGGATTCAACCCCGATACCGACTTCGTGATCACCCTTGGATCGCATCGCAGTTCGACGGCACGCTCCAGCGCGGCCAGATCGTTGCAGGAGCCAGCATCAGCGTGTCGGGCAACAACACGGTCAAACTCTATGGGCACGAATTCCCCGTGGCGGCGCAACTCGCCAATACCGGCACGTCGCTCGACGATTCCGTGTTCGTGAACATGCAGACCGTTCCCGACGTGGTCGGATATTCCGCCAAGGTGGGGCATGCCGCCATTCCGGAAGAATATGCCGACAAAGCCGTTTCCGCCGTGCTCATCAAGGTCAAGGACGGTTACTCCGCCCAGCAGGTCGCTTCGAACATCACCAAAACAACAGGAATCAAAAGCCTCGGATACGTGTATCCGGGGGGCATCACAGCCACAACGAAATCCAATCTGAACGTGATCATTCGCTACGTGACCCTTTTCGTCGCGGTGTTCTGGGTCATGGGGCTGATCGTGCTGCTTGCTGTGTTCTCGTCCGCCATGAACGAACGTAAACGTGAATTCGCCGCGTATCGCATTCTTGGTGCCAATCGTTCCACTTTGGTCGGCATCATCGTGAAGGAATCGGCCATGATCGGAGCTTTGGGCGGTGTGATAGGCATTGCGGTCGCGTCGCTGGCGATTTTCCCGTTCAGCACGCTTATCGGACGCAGCTGCAGTTGCCGTATCTGCAAACCAACATGTGGAATGTGTTGGCATTGATCGCAGTGAGTTTCGTGTTCGCGGTGCTTACCGGACTGCTCGCCTCCGTGACGACGGCGGTGAAACTTTCCGCTCCCGAAACCTATCTGACTTTGAGAGAAGGTGAATGATGGCGGAAAACACGGTTCTCGAAGTACAAGAGCTCACTCGCGAGTTCACCCGTCGCGGCAAACCGTTCGCAGCCGTGGACCATGTGGATTTCAGGCTGGGCCAAGGCGAGTTCGTGGCGATCGTCGGCCGTTCGGGCAATGGCAAAAGCACATTGTTGAATCTCATCACCGGACTGCTGAAACCCACATCGGGCTCTATCGACTTGGACGGCAATGACGTGACGCGGTTGAACGACAAACAAATGTCAGTCGTACGCAATCGGATCGTCGGATTCGTCACGCAAAGCCAGACATTGCTGCCGAACCTCACGGCACTCGACAATGTGATTCTTCCTTCCGTGCTGTGCAACGGCAAAACGGCGCAGCGCGATGTTGAGATACCTGCGGATTCGTCTGATGCGAAATCAGTGGAAGAAACCGTATCCGACGCATCTTCCGAACAGACGGTTGACGACGGACTTCCGGACGTCATCGCGGCGGCTCCGGTATCGAAAACACACAACGATCCCGTTCAGGACCATGCCATGGAACGTGCGCACGCATTGCTGCGCCGACTGCAGGTCGACGATTTGGCGGAATGCTACCCGAAAGAGCTTTCCGGCGGCGAAATGAGACGCGTCAGCATAGCGCGAGCTCTGATGAATGGTCCGAAACTTCTGATAGCGGACGAACCACCGGAGATCTGGATGCCGAAAGCACTGCCATCGTCATGCGGCTGCTGCAGGAAGTGGCGCACGACGGCACCGCAGTGTTGATGGTCACCCATGATCGGATGCCTTGACGTATGCGGATCGAATCTATCGCATGGACAGGGGAGTGCTGGCTGAAGCATAGCGGCGCATGATGGCATGACATGCCGAAGAGGGCGAAACGACGAGCTCGTCCCGCCCTCATGTGTATTATTAACGATTGGTGTGCGCCCGCAAGGAGCATACGTCTGGAGTCTTAGCCCATCAGTGGGTCGGCGGCCGATACGAGCTGTTTACGGCACGTGTTCAAGTCGTTCGTGCGCATGCACGAAGAAGCACTGGAGAGGCTGGCTCAGCGCATATCGGAAACCGGTGTGCGCTCCGTTCAGACAACGACAGAACAAACAAAGGATTAAACCAATGACGAACGTTCAGCGTTCTCGCCGTCAGGTGCGCCTTTCCCGCGCCCTCGGCATCGCTCTGACCCCTAAGGCTCAGCGCATCTTCGAAAAGCGTCCGTACGCTCCGGGTGAGCACGGCCGCACCCGCCGTCGCACTGAGTCCGATTACGCAGTGCGTCTGCGCGAAAAGCAGCGTCTTCGCGCTCAGTATGGCATCTCTGAGAAGCAGCTTCGCGCCGCTTACGAGAAGGCACCCACACCGCCGGCCAGACCGGTAACGCCATGCTGATCGATCTCGAGACCCGTCTCGACGCCCTGGTCCTGCGTGCAGGCTTCGCCCGCACCACCGCTCAGGCACGTCAGTTCGTGGTTCACCGCCACATCCTCGTTGACGGCAACATCGTCGACCGCCCGTCCTATCGCGTCAAGCCTGGCCAGACCATTCAGGTCAAGGCCAAGAGCCAGACCATGGTTCCGTTCCAGATTGCGGCCGAAGGCACTCACCGCGATGTGCTGCCGCCGGTTCCGGGCTATCTGGACGTCAACCTGCCTTCCCTGAAGGCCACCCTGACTCGCAAGCCTGAAGCCGAGGAAATCCCGGTGCAGGTCAACATCCAGTACGTGGTCGAATTCTACGCCCGCTGATCTGGATCTACATACTGTAAGAACATACAGTATAAGGACATACAGCAAGAGCCTCGCAATCGTCAGGATTGCGAGGCTCTTCGCTATCTCAAGCGCATGTGCGGCCTTTTTAAGCAACGGGAAGCCTTCAGTCGCCGATGATGCCGCCTACTATGCCGCTCACAATCGTCATAACAAGTGAGCCAAGCACAGACCATGCGAATCCGTCAATAGTGACGCCCACAGAGAAAAACGACAGCGCCAACCATGACGCAAGCTGCATGAACAGCCAATTGATCACCAGTGCGACCAGTCCGAACGAAATAATCGAGAACGGCAACGCTATGACATGGATAATCGGCTTTATGGAAGCATTGATAAGCGCCATGAACAAGGCGAACGCCGCGATGCCAAGCACAGGGGGCTCGCCAATGGCGTGCATGCCGGGCAGAACCGCAACCATAACGCCCGCCGCGACGGTAAGAATTAGCCAACGTGAAATAAAATGACCCATAACAACATCGTATAGCACGGATTTGCTCAAACCGTGAGGGTAGCATGGAACCATGTTGCTTCATCTTCATCTTGTCCGACACGGGCAGACGTTTTTCAACCGATATAACAGGTTGCAGGGCTGGTCTAATTCTCCATTGACGGAATCTGGCATCGCGACGCAGACAAAGCCGCAAACAAACTGAAGGAGTTCGATTTTGCCGCGGCATATTGCTCCGACACCACGCGTGCGCAAATGACAGCCCAGCGCATCCTCGACGTGAATGAGGCCGCAGGACACACCCGCCCCCAACTGGTCAGTGACATGCATTTCCGCGAACAGTTCTACGGCTATTTCGAAGGCCAGGATATGGGCGTGGCGTGGACCGCCGCGGGAGGGCCGCACGGTGCGAAGAACTACAACGACATCGTCGCAAAGTTCGGTCTTGGTGCGACCCGCGACTTCCTTAAGGAAGCGGATCCATTCCACGATGCCGAGTCCGACGTGGAATATTGGTCGAGAGTCGAGGAGGGATTCGCGCTGATCGCTTCGAATCCTGCGCTGAGGGACAGTGATGACGTGTTGCAGATTTCCCACGGAAACACGCTGCTGAGCCTTATGCACCGTTTCGCGCCGGAAGGCTATGACCTCAGCGAACGCCCTGCGAACGGATCGGTCACCACGCTCGATTTCGACACCAGTAAGCCTATCGCTGAAGCGGTAACCGTCGTATCGTATAACCAGTGACCGGCGGACGAAACTTGCCTTAGGTCTGGGCTTTTTACTACTGTTATGCGCGTGTTGTGTTCGCGGGCAACCGTGGGACTGAAAAGAGGTACAAGATGGGTGTTGGAGAAATCGCCGGTCTGATTGCGGCAATCGCTTTCGCGATTCTTGCCGGTTTCATGATCTACCCGTTGATTCGTCTCGGCAAACTGTTCGACCAGCTCGCCGAGACAGTCAAAGAAACGGGAGATCATGCGATTCCTGCGCTTGATGAGAGTGTGACCACGGTGCAGCAGGTCAACAAGTCGCTGGAAGACGTCAACAAGATTTCCGCAGCGGCTTCCACAACCGCCAATAATGTCAGCGCCCTGACCGATCTGTATGGATCCTTCTTGGGCAAGCCGGTTATCAAGGTTGCTTCCGCTGCATATGCCCTGAAAACCACCGCGCAGTCCTTCATGAACAAGAAGAACGTCAACAGCAATAACAAGGGGGAGTGATGTTCAAGCGTCTCTTCTGGATCTCCATTGGTGTGGGCATCGGTGCGGTGGCAGTGACCAAAGCACAGGCGTACGTCAAGGCCAACACCCCTGATGCGGCTCGACAATTTCTGTTCGGGCCGGATCAAGATCATGTCGCCGTGCGCACCCTTGAAGGTTTGTTCAATGAGTTCAACGAAACGCGTCGAGCCCGCGAGGCTGAACTTAATACCAAATACGCGGATAAGATCAGCTGATCTTATTCCCGTAACGTACGTTCGGACAACAATCACGAATTCGTTTGAAAGGCACCAGCCTTTCAGCAAAAAAGGAGCTTAATCTCATATGCGCACTTCTGAAATCGCGAAGCGCTATCTTGATTATTTCGAAAAGCACGGCCATCTTATCGTGCCTTCGGCATCGCTGATCTCTCCAAACCCGACCACCCTGTTCACCATCGCAGGCATGGTCCCGTTCATCCCGTACCTCATGGGCGAGCAGACTCCGCCGAAGAGCCGCATGGCATCCAATCAGAAGTGCGTGCGTACCTTGGATATCGACGAGGTCGGCAAAACCACCCGTCACGGCACGTTCTTCCAGATGCTGGGCAATTTCTCCTTTGGTGATTACTTCAAGGAAGAAGCCATCCACTATGCGTATGAGCTGCTGACCACCCCGCAAGACAAGGGCGGCTACGGCTTCGATCCGGAGAAGCTGTGGATGACCACCTTCACCGACGACGAGGAAGCCCGTTCAATGTGGAAGAACGAGGGCGTTGACCCCGAACACATCCAGATCATGGGCATGGAGGACAACTTCTGGACCACCGGCGGCCCTGGCCCTGGCGGTCCGTGCTCCGAGATCTACGTGGATCGCGGACCTGAATACGGTGTGGAAGGCGGCCCGATCGCCGATGAGAACCGTTACATCGAAATCTGGGATCTCGTGTTCGAAAACTACGAGGTCGACAACGTCAAGTCCAAGACCGACCTGCACATCGTTGGCGAGCTCGAGAACAAGAACATCGATACCGGTGCCGGCTTGGAGCGTCTTGCCTATCTGATGCAGGGTAAGCAGAACATCTATGAGACCGACGAGGTCTTCCCGGTCATCGAAGCCGCCCAGAAGCTGTCCGGCCGCACGTATGGCGATGACGAAGCCATGGATGTGCGTTTCCGCATCGTGGCTGACCATGTGCGTTCCGCATTGATGATCATGTCCGATGGCGTACGTCCGTCCAACAACGGTCGCGGCTACGTGCTGCGCCGACTGCTTCGCCGCACAGTCAAGGCCATGCGCGAGCTCGGCGTGACCGATCCGGTCATGCCGACCTGCTGCCGACCTCCAAGGCAGCTATGGAGCCGAGCTATCCGGAACTCAACGACACCTTCCACGATGTGTCCGAAGCCGCATATGGTGAAGAGGACGCGTTCCGTCGCACGCTGGAATCCGGCACCGAGATTTTCGACCTCGCTGTGGCCAAGGCCAAGGAATCCGGATCCGACGCCGTTTCCGGCGAAGATGCGTTCAAGCTGCACGACACCTACGGCTTCCCGATTGAGATCACCCTCGAAATGGCCGCCGATCAGGCGTCAAGGTCGATGAGGCGAAGTTCCGCGAGCTCATGGCCGAGCAGAAGAGCCGTGCCCGTGCAGATGCCCTGAAGAAGCGTCACAATGTGGATCTGTCGGTCTATGACGATTTCAAGAAGACGCTGGTCCAGCCCATCGACTTTCTTGGTTACACCGACATGTCCGCCCGCGCCAAGGTGCTGGGCATCATGCAGGAAGGCAAGGCTCCGTCCCCGCAGTCACCGGTCCGGCCACCATCGAAGTCATTCTCGACCGCACTCCGTTCTATGCGCAGGCCGGTGGCCAGCTCGCCGATCAGGGCGAGATCCTTTCCGACGATGGTGCTGTGCTCGAAGTCGACGATGTGCAGAAGCCGATCAAGGACCTCATCGTGCACCAGTGCCGCCTGACCGAAGGCACGTTGTTGTCGGCGCCGAAGTCAACGCCAACATCGACCTTGACCGACGCGGTGCCATCGCCCGCGCGCATACCGCGACCCACATGGTGCACAAGGCGCTGCGTGAGGAGCTTGGCCCGCAGGCCACCCAGCGCGGCTCTGAAGACGCGCCGAACCGTTTGCGTTTCGACTTCCAGTGGTCCAGCGCCCCGAGCAAGGATGCGATGAACTCCGTCGAGGCGCGTGTCAACGAGAAGCTGCGCGAAAATCTTGCCGTCACCACGCAGGAGATGAAGTTCGACGACGCCATCGCCTTGGGTGCCATGCACCTGTTCGGCGAGAAGTATGGCGACGTCGTGCGCGTGGTCTCCATCGGCGAAGATGGATGGAGCCGTGAGCTTTGTGGTGGTACCCATATCGACCATGTGGCAAGATCGGTGCCATCAACATCATGTCCGAAGCCTCCATCGGCTCCGGCGTGCGTCGTGTCGATGCGGTTGTGGGCGAAAGCGCTTATGAGTTCAACGCTCGCGAGCATGCGCTGGTCTCACAGCTTTCCGACATGGTCAATGCCCGTCCGGACGAGCTTGCTGACCGTGTGAACGCACTGCTTGCCAGGCTCAAGGAATCCGACCGTCGTCTTGCGACCATGTACGAATCCCAGCTTGCGGCTTCCGTGCCTGCTTTGGTTTCCGAAACCAAGGCATCCCAGGCTCCGGTCAAGGTGGCAGCGAAGAACGTCGAGCACTTCGGCTCTTTCGACGCGCTGCGCAAGACCGTGCTGGATGTGCGCGGACAGCTTGGTGAGGAATTCCCGGTTGTGGTGGCTCTCGCCGGTGTGAACGAGGAAGGCAAGCCTATGGTTGCCGTGGCCACTAACGAGGCTGCACGCAAGCAGGGTATCAAGGCCGGCGATTTGGTTCGTGGCGCTTCCAAGATCCTTGGCGGTGGTGGCGGCGGCAAGCCGGACTTCGCCCAGGGTGGCGGCGCGGATGCCACCAAGATCAATGAGGCGCTTGAGGCTTTGGCCAATCAGCCATGAAGGGCTGAACCACCAAGCATGGTTTGGCTTGGCATTGATTTAGGTGATGCCAGGGTTGGACTCGCACTGTCTGATCCTGGCATCACTCTTGCACACCCCGCAGGCAATATTCAGGTCTACGGGGATTCGTTCCGTGCATTGGACGAGGTCGTGGACGTCATCGAAGACGAATCGGTCGACCATGTGGTAGTCGGATTGCCGTTGCTACTAAGCGGAGAAGAAGGCAAAAGCGCGAAAAAAAGCACGGCGATGGACTGTTAATCTTGAGAAGAGACTGCGTGTCGCAGTAGATGATGAGAACTATGCGCTAAAGGAAGTGCCGTCCATCGAATTGGTGGATGAGCGTCTAACTACGGTGACTGCACATCATCAGCTATTCGATGCGCAGGTCGGTGGACGAAAGCACCGTCCGATGGTCGACCAGCAGTCTGCAGTGGTGATATTGCAGACGGCCATCGACCGAAGAGAGAGACCAGAGGAGAGAGGCCTGTGACTGATAATCTCGACGATTTTTTCTCCGATAACGCGCAATGGGTGAATTCGTCGGATGATGCATCCTTCGTTTCGGCAATGCCGCCGCAACCACCGAAATCACGTAAGGACATGCGTCGTCACCGTGAGCAGAAGCGTCGTCGCCGCTATATCACCATTATCGCCGCTCTGGTGGTGATCGTGCTGATCGGTGTCGGCGGATTCTTCGGCGTGCGCGCGCTGAAACATTGGAAGGCCGTGAACGAAGCGAATTCTCAAAGCCAAATCGAGGATTACACGGGCCCAGGCGATAAAGGCGTGACGTTTGTCGTGGAATCCGGGCAGGGAGCCGCGGAAATCGCGGACAACCTTGTTAAAGCTAAAATCGTCAAATCCGCAGCCGCCTTCACTTCCGCAGTAAGCGGAGCTGGCGCCACGTTGTATCCGGGATCATACGCATTGAGGACGCATATGAGGCGTCCGATGTGGTCAAGGTGCTTTCTGACCAAAGCCAGGCCGGCGGTTTTGCCGAAGTGCGTGCGGGTGAACGTGTGTCGGACGTCATCGAAAATGCGGCGAGTGTGTCCGGCTTGGATGTTTCACAGTTCCAAGCGTGATGGACGGTGGCGGTGCTGGAATCCTTCCTGACGAGGCCGGCGGCAAATTCGAGGGATGGCTTGAACCAGGCAGCTACAATGTGCAAAACAAGTCAGCGGAAGACATCATCAAGGAAATGGTCGACGCGCGAGTGAGCAAACTCGATTCCTTGGGCGTACCTACAGGCAGCGAACGTGAGCGCATCCTGAATATCGCATCCATCGCGGAGGCGGAAGTCGGCAGCGAAAAATACTACGGCCAGGTGGCAAGAGTGATTCTCAACCGTCTTGACGCCGATATGGCTCTCGGCATGGATACCACGGTCGCCTACGGTCTTGGTATTTCCGCAAGCCAGTTGACCGATGACCAGTTGGGCGATGACAGCAACGCGTACAACACCAGAATCCACAAGGGACTGCCGCCCACGCCAATCAGCAACCCTGGAGATGGTGCGATCACAGCAGCCGTCAATCCTCCGGACGGCAAGTGGCTGTACTTTGTCACCACAAACCTGCAGACCGGCGAAACGAAATTCGTGGAAACCGAAGATGAGTCTGGCAGATTCGCGACGAGTACAAGAACAACAACGAGAACGCGAACTGATCTCAGAATAAAACGCCAATCGCAATGCCTATCGCCCAGCTGCCACAAGCGCTGGGGCGAACGGCGTTTTACCGGCATATGCGGTATGCTTCTGCGGATCGAAACGTGTCCACAAAACGAGCCATAACAAGCCGACCACACCAATCGCAAGCCACCAAAACACCACGGCGAACAGACCGAACATGCCGACTGCCAATCCCATCAGCAAGGTGGCGGTGACATCGCCAAAACCCAATGAACCAGGTTTCACCAAAGCGAGCGCGCATTGCAGTACGGCCGACAGTACGGCGAAGAGTATTGCCTGCAATGCCAGGTACAGAGTGTTGATGGAAAGTGCGTATATGAGGTTTACGATGATTTGCGCTGTGCATCCGGTGGCGATCCAGGCGCGTGGAATGCGGCGTGAACGGATGTCTTCAACGCTGATGCCAGTCCACAAAGCAGACTTGGCAGGCAAATCATATACCACATACCGTTAAGATAGTCCACTAGTTGCATTCGTGAGAAAAGGAGTTGGCATGTTGCGTTGGCAGACAGCAGGCGAGTCGCATGGTGAGGCGCTTGTCGCATGATTGAAGGATTGCCCGCGGCGTTCATATCACCACGGAGGATATTGTTGGCGCGTTGGCGCGTCGTCGTCTTGGGTATGGTCGTGGCGCGCGTATGAAGTTCGAGCAGGACAAGGTTCGTATGCTGACTGGTGTGCGTTTTGGTGAGACGATTGGTTCTCCGGTGGCCATCGAGATCGCCAACACCGAGTGGCCGAAGTGGACTGAGGTGATGAGTGCGGATCCGCTTGATCATGAGCTTGCTCGTGAGGGCCGCAATGCCCCGTTGTCTCGCCCGCGTCCGGGGCATGCGGATTTGACTGGCATGCGTAAGTATGGTTTTGATGATGCTCGTCCGGTGTTGGAGCGTTCTTCCGCGCGTGAGACGGCTTCGCGTGTGGCGTTGGGTGAGGTTGCCAAGCAGTTCTTGGAGCAGGCGTTCGGTATTCGTACCGTTTCGCATGTGCTTTCCATTGGTGGCGCAGGTATTACCGATCCGCAGCAGGCCACGCTTCCCAAGCCGGAGGATCTTGAGGCGTTGGACGCTTCTCCGGTGCGCACTCTTGACAAGAATGCGGAAGAGCGGATGATTGCCCGTATTGATGAGGCGAAGGAGAACGCCGATACGTTGGGCGGTGTGATCGAGGTTGTGGTGTACGGCGTTCCCGCAGGCGTGGGCACGTATGTTGAATCGGATCGTCGTCTTGATGCTGCTCTTGCCAGTGCGGTGATGGGTATTCAGCCATCAAGGCGTGGAGATCGGTGATGGTTTCCTTGAGGCCATGCGTCCGGGTTCTCAGGCTCATGACGAAATGGTGGTGGGCGATGACGGCCGTATTGCGCGTCTAAGCAACCGTGCGGGTGGTATCGAGGGTGGCATGTCGAATGGGCAGCCGATCGTCGTACGTGCGGCGATGAAGCCGATTCCTTCCATTCCGAAGGCGTTGCGTACCGTCGATGTGACCACGGGCGAGCCGGCGCAGGCCATTAACCAGCGTTCCGACAATACTGCGGTTCCGGCGGCGGCTGTTGTTGCCGAGGCGATGGTGCGTTTGACCATCGCGCAGTATGTGCTTGAGAAGTTTGGCGGCGATTGCGTTGCCGAAACCAAGCGTAACGCCGAGCAGTACGTTGCCTCATGGCCTGAGCATATGAGGTGATTCGTCTATGAGTGGTATGCGTAGGCCTGTCGCCGTGATCATCGGCATGATGGGGGCGGGCAAGACTCGTGTCGGCAAGGAAGTGGCGCAGATGATGAATCTGCCGTTCGCCGATGCGGACAATGAGATTGAGCATGATGCCGGAATGCGGATTCCCGAGTACTTCGAAAAGTATGGGGAACCGGAATTCCGGAGGCTGGAAAGCGACGTCGTGCTTGATATGCTCGAGGATTTCGACGGTATCTTTTCCTTGGGCGGGGGAGCGCCGATGACGCTTCCATTCAGGAAGGATTGGCGCAGTATATCGCGGACGGCGGCAAGGTCGTGTATCTTATGGCCGATCCTGAGGAAGCCATGGAGCGGGCAAATCGCGGTGGAGGCCGTCCGATGCTTAATGCGATGCCAATGAGCGTTGGAAGAAGCTCTACAAGGAACGTGACCCGGTGTTCAGGAGCGTGGCGAACGTGCATGTGGGCACGCGTGGCCAGTCTCCCCAAGCCGCGGCGAGAAAGCTGATGGAAATGATTGATCAACGTATAGTCCATGTCACCGGTTCCACCATCGAACCATACGATGTTCGTATCGGAGAGGGTGTGATGGGCCAGCTTGCGCAGGTGTTGGGAAGCAAGCCTGCCAAAGTGGCGCTTATCCACACCCAGCCGGTGCAGCGTCATTCGGACCGTGCGCGTACTTTGTTGCGTCAGGCGGGCTATGATGCGTACGATATTGTGATTCCCGACGCGGAGGCCGGCAAGACCATTGAAGTGGCCAATGGTATCTGGCAGCGTTTGGGGGATGAGGGTTTCACTCGTTCTGACGCGATCGTCGGCCTTGGTGGCGGCGCGGCAACCGATTTGGCGGGGTTTGTGGCTGCCACATGGATGCGTGGCATTCGCTACGTGAACTGCCCGACGTCGTTGCTGGCCATGGTTGACGCTTCGACCGGCGGTAAAACCGGCATCAATACCCCTCAGGGGAAGAACCTGGTCGGCTCTTTCTATACGCCTGCCGGAGTGCTTGCCGATCTGAAATCGCTTGCGTCACTGCCGAACGACATCTTCATCGAAGGATTGGGCGAGGTCGCCAAGTCCGGTTTCATCATGGACCGGAGATTCTGCAGATCCTCGAGGACCATGCCGGTGAATTGCGTGCCTTCGACGGGTCGACGTTCTTGGATTCCGGCCTGAAGGATGTGGTCGCGGAGCTGATCGAACATACCGTGAGCGTGAAGGCCTACCATGTGTCCGCCGACCTTAAAGAGGCGGGATTGCGCGAATTCCTCAACTATGGGCATACGCTCGGTCATGCCATCGAGAAGCTTGAGCATTTCCGCTGGCGTCATGGTAATGCGGTGGCGGTCGGTTGCGTGTATGCAGCCGAACTGTCGCATCTTCTGGGGTACATCGATCAGGATCTCGTGGACTATCATCGTTCGTTGTTGGGATCTCTGGGGCTGCCTACGTCCTGGAACAATGGCACATGGGATGATGTGCTCGCATTGATGCACCGGGATAAGAAGGCTCGCGGCAATAAGCTTCGTTTCGTGGTGCTTGAGGCGTCGGCCATCCGATTCATCTTGAGGATCCGCCTGCGGACGCCGTTGAAGAGGCGTTCCGTCGTATTCAGCAGTAAACAAGGTAGGGAAGTGGAATATGACTAAAGTAGTGGTCGTCAATGGGCCGAATCTTGGCCGTCTTGGCGTGCGTCAGCCTGACGTGTATGGCAAGCAGGATCTTGAAACCCTGCGTACCCTGTGCGCGCAGTGGGGCAGCGAGCTTGGTCTTGACGTGGAAGTGCGTCAAAGCGATGACGAAGCGAGATGATCGGCTGGATGCACCAGGCCGCCGACGAGAAGACCCCGGTCGTGATGAATCCGGCGGCTTTCACCCATTACTCCTACGGTCTGGCCGATGCCGCGCATATGGTGATCGATGAGGGATTGCCGCTGATGGAGGTTCACATCTCCAATCCATCCGCACGCGACGAATTTCGCAAGCGTTCCGTGATCTCGCCAGTAGCGACGGGCACTATCACCGGTATGGGGTTCTATGGCTACAAGCTGGCGTTGGATGCGGTGGCGCATCTGTTGGAATCGAAGTGATGATTTTCCGATTTCCCCTTGAGATAGTCTCGGAGGAACTATGAATGCCGGATGCTCTTGATGGGCATCCGGTTTTTACATAGCATTGCATTCGTTTGCAGAAAAAGCTGCAACAATCGCAAATATGATTGCCGTTTTGCGCAACACAATGAATTGTTGCTGAAAGCATTTTCTTTCGCTTGTCCTTCTTTTCCGTATATTGCAATCGGTCACGCTGTTTCATTGCGATGCGCAGCATCTACTGTACGATGAACCCCGATCTAGGGTGCAAACGTATGCACATTCATCGCAGAGTGTGTCTTAGATGATCCGCAGGTAACGCGGATGACCATGGCGCATACGTTGTCGAAGGGCGGAACCTGCCATGGGGGCCGGAATTCGATCTCAACGATGAGAACGGAGAACAATGGTCGTTCAGCGAATGAATCGGCCGGCTAGCCGTGCGGTGGCCATAGGCGTCGCCGCCGCCATGGCGTGCGCCACCTTGGTGGCGGTACCGCATATGGCTCAGGCTCAGCCCGAGGCGCAAACGAATGCGAAGAAAGACGTGCAGGTCATCGCCTTCCAGCAGACATGGAACACGGTCGCCAAGGAATGCACGAGCACATACGGTCCGGAAGGCGTGGCATACGTCGAGGTGTCGCCGCCGCAGGAATCCATCCAAGGCACGCAATGGTGGACGTCCTACCAGCCGGTAAGCCACAAGCTCGATTCCAAGCTCGGCACGGAAGCCGAATTCAAAAACATGATCAAGCAGTGCAATGCCGTCGGCGTTGACATCATCGCCGACGTTGTGCTGAACCAGACCACCGGTGCCGACGTGGCCGACGGCAAGCAGACCGGCGTCGCAGGAACCGAATACAACGGTTCGACCGGCGACTACCCGGGATTTGCCACCGAACAGTATCCGGAAGGCATCACGGCCTCCGACTTCCACAGCTGCTCCAAGAACATCTCCAACTACGCCAACCAGCAGGAAGTCCAGGAATGCCGCCTGAGCTCCATGTGGGACTTCGACTCCGAGAGCGAAAAGGTCCAGGATATTCAATCTGACTATCTTGCCGCCCTGTGGAATGCTGGTGTTCGCGGCTTCCGTATGGATGCCGTCAAGCACATCCACACGGACAGCATGAAGGCCATCAAGGAGAAGTTCGCAAAGAAGATCGGCGTGAACGCCGACAGCATCTACTGGATCCAGGAGGTCATCGGGAACTCCTCCGAAGCCGCGGGCATCCAGCCGAGCAACTACGTGCAAAACGGCACGGTGACCGAATTCGGCTTCAAGTCCGAAATGAACCAGACCTTCAAAGACAAGATCGCAAACCTCAAGGGACTTAATGAGCGGTTGAGCAAGGATCTCGCCTCCGAAGACGCCAACGTGTTCGTCACCAACTGGGACACCGCGCGCAACGAGGGCGCCCTGACCTACAAGGACGGTGCCAAGTATCAGCTGGCCAACGCATTCATGCTTGCCTACGACTACGGCACGCCGCGTCTGCTTTCCGACTACAAGTGGGATGAGAACGACAACGGCGCACCGGGAGCCACCGCCACATCCGTTCCGGACGTGAATATGGACGAGGTCTGTTCCACCAACAGCTCCGACTGGAACTGCGAGCAGCGCTGGACCTCCACCCGAGGCATGATCGCCTTCCGCAACTACGTCAACGGCACCAAGGTCGCCGACTGGCAGGATGACGGCGGCGACAACATCGCCTTCTCCCGCGGGATAAGGGCTTCATCGCCATCAACAACGGCAAGACCGACAAGGACGCCTCCTACACGACATCGCTCGCCGACGGCGAATACTGCAACGTGTACGCCACCATGGACTGCTCCCAGACTGTAAGCGTCAAGAACGGCAAGATCGAGACCACGGTACCGGCGCATTCCGCCATCGCACTGTATGCAGGCGCCACCAAGGACAGCCACCCGGCATCCAGCGTGGCCAACGACCCGTCCGATCCTGACGTGAACCAGGAAGGGGACGAGACCCTGCCCGACGACAGAAGCGTCACCATCTACTACAAGCCCGCCGATTCCAGCTGGAAGAGCCCGAAGGTCCACTACGGTCTTGGCGATGACTGGAACCAGCCGGAAGCCGACATGACCCTCGACGAGCAGGGGTACTATCGCGCCACCATCGACACCAGGGGCAAGAAGATCGACTTCGTGTTTCACGATACCGGCACCGACCAGTGGGAGAACCCGAAGGGCGGCGGCAACTACCACGCCAACGCGGGCATCACGCACGTGGGTGTGGCCGATCAGGCCGCGACCGTGGGTAATCCGGAATCCGTCAACGGCCAGACCCGACTCGTCGTGCACTACAAGCCAGCCAGCGATTCCGATAATCGCGGCGTGTACGTGTGGGGCACAGACGCTGGCGGCTCGAGCCTCTCGGCAGTCAACCATCCCTTCACCGGAGCTGACTGCTGGGGCAAGGTGGCTACGCTGACCTTCGGCGGCAAGTTCGACAAGTTCGGCTTCATCGTCACCACCGCAGACTGGAACAAGTACGGTGGCGACCGTAGCGCCACGGTGAACGCCGACGGCACAGCCGAAGTGTGGATCGACGGCACCAAATATGAGGATCAAGGCGAATCGACCACCGTCGAAACCCTCGACTCCGCTCCGAGCGACTACGAATGCAAGGCCAACACCGTTACCGTGAAGGTCCACTACAACCGTGATGACGGCCTGTACTACAACGCCGAAGACACCTCGGTCACCGTTCCCCAGTGGGACATCTGGACCTGGGCTTCCAATTGGAACGGCGGAGCCGCCACCTTCACCACCCACGATGACTGGGGCGAGTCGCGGAATACTCCTTCGCCAACTACACCTACTACAACGTCGACGGAGCCTCCGACATCGGCATGCTGCGCCGTTACGGAAAGGATGCGTGGAAGGCCAAGGATCCGGATGACGCCGATTACAAGATCCCGTCAAACGCCTTGGTGTTCAACGAATCGGACGGCACCGCATCGGCCGAAGTGTGGCTGATGGGCGGCGACGCCACCGTGTATTCCTCACGTCCATCGTTGGGAGCGTCCATGAAGTCCGTTGAAATCTCCGACGTCAACAAGCTGACCGCAAGACTGTCCAAAAAGGTCACTTCGGATGAGCTTGAAGCAAGGTCTCCGTCACTGACGCCGACGGCAAGGCTGTAGATGTCAAGAACATCAAGACCGACGGCACCAAGGTGATCATCACCACGGCCAAGGATCTTGACGTGCGAGGCAAGTACACCGTCGAAGTCAAGGGCTTCGGTTCGCAGGACGCCATTGCGGGCTCGGTGGTGCGTACGGATGCCTTCGACAAGAAGTACGCCTATGACGGCGACGATCTGGGCGCCACTTACACGAGCGCGAAGACCGGATTCAAGGTGTGGGCTCCAACCGCCACCAAGGTTGAGCTTGTCACCTACCAGTCCGACGATGTGAATGCCGAAGTCGACAAGACCATCGACATGGCTCTGAAGACAAGGGTGTGTGGAGCGCCTGGTGAAGAACCTTGCTAGCGGCACGGCCTACTCCTACAAGCTCACCTTCGCGGACGGCACGGTGAACGTCTCCGCCGACCCGTACGCGACCGCTGCGGTCGCCAACGGCGAACGTTCCGTGGTGCTCTCCAGCGAAGACATGGGCTCCGCAGGCGACCGCATGCCGGAATTCGGCAAGACCACTGACGCCACCATCGCCGAAATGAACATCCGCGACTTCTCCATCAACCCGAATTCCGGAATCTCCGCCGACAAGCGGGGCAAGTATCTGGGTGTTGTGGAATCCGGAACGAAGACGGCGAACGGCGCCACCTCCGGTCTTGACTATCTCAAGCAGTTGGGCGTCAGCCACGTGCAGATCATGCCGATGTACGACTACGGTTCCGTTGATGAGACCGGCGATCTGAGCTACAACGCGCAAGGTGCGCAGAACTGGGGCTACGATCCGGAGAACTACAACGTGCCGGAAGGCTCGTATTCCTCCGATCCATCCGACCCCGCCTCTCGCGTCACCGAAATGAAGCAGATGGTCAAGGGACTGCACGAGAACGACATTCGCGTGATCATGGATGTGGTGTACAACCACGTCTACAATGCCGCCAACCACTCGTTCAACAAGACCGTTCCCGGCTACTACTTCCGTTATGATGACAACGGTTCCCTGGTCAACAACTCCGGCTGCGGCAACGATACGGCCTCCGAGCGCAAGATGATGCGCAAGTACATCGTCGATTCGGTGACGTATTGGGCGAAGAACTACAACGTCGACGGCTTCCGATTCGATCTCATGGGTCTGATCGACACCGAAACGATGAAGGAAGTGCGTGCAGCGCTCGACGAGATCGACCCGTCCATCATCATCCTCGGCGAAGGCTGGGATATGAACACCACCATGGACGAGGGCGAGATGACCATCCAGCCGAACGCGTACCAAGTCGCGTCCGACGGCACGAACAACGGCATCGCGTTCTTCAACGATTCCGTGCGTGACGGCTTGAAGGGATCCGTGTTCTCCGACACCGACACCGGTTTCGTTTCCGGCAAGGCCGACCAGGAGAGCCTGATCGCCCACAACGTGCTCGGCTGCCAGTACGACGAGAACGCGACCACGACCTGCTGGAACGGCAACGCGCAGGATCACTACGCCGATGCCGGACAGGTGGTCAACTATGCCGAAATCCACGACAACATGACCCTGTACGACAAGCTCAGGAAGTCCGTCCCGACGGATGACGACGCCACGACCGTGGCACGTGCCAAGCTTGCCGACTCCGTCGTGTATCTGTCGGAAGGCATCCCCGCGATCCAGCTCGGCCAAGAGTTCCTGCGCACCAAGGCGGAGACGGCAACAGCTACAACACGGGCGACGCGGTGAACGCCATCGATTGGGACCGCACCACCCAGTACGCCGATTCCGTCGACTACGTCAAGGGCCTGATCAAGCTGCGCAAGCAGATCAACGCGCTGCGTCTGACCGACTACAACGACATCAACGCCAACGTGACGATGCTCAAGTCCGCTGACGGCGTCGTGGCCTACCAGGCCGAGCAGTCCGACGGCACCTACGTGGTGATCTTCAACGCCAACGCAGACAAGACCGCGATCGAAGGCTTGGCAAACGGCTCCTACCAAGTGCTTGCAGCCGACGGCAAGGTCTACTCCGATGATGCTATCGCCAATGTCGATCTCGCCGAAGGGGCCTCGTACGAAGCGGGCGCACTGTCTGCCACTGTGCTGAAACTCGACAGCAGCACCAAGCCCGATACCGACAGCGCGCCTGTCATCAAGGGTCTGGTGGCTTCCGACAGCGTGACTCTGGGATCAAAGTTCGATCCGATGTCCGGCGTCAGCGCATGGGATGAGGTTGACGGCGATCTGACCGACAAGATCACGGTCGAAGGTTCGGTCGATACCTCTAAGGAAGGCGAATACACGCTCGTGTACTCGGTGACCAACAGCAGGGGCAAGACCGCCACCTTCACGCGCACGGTAACCGTGCGCAAACCCGCGGTCCAGCCAGCTTCCGACAAGAAGAGCGATGCTGTGCAAAGCCCGAATACTGGTTCCGCCATCACCGGTTTCGCACTGGCCGCGGTGGCTCTTGCCATCGCATCCGTGTTCGCGTTCGCGGCCTCCCGCAGAAAGGAGGACTGATCTCATAAGCCAATGATTGACTGAATGTATCTCCTATTCCTGCTAGGCGGGGCCATCAAGGCAATGATGGCCCCGCCTTTTTGTATTGAAGGAAACACGCCGCGTCTCATGCCGCTGATAGACTGAAGTTCCATGGTTAGAAGACAACATGGCAATTCTCAAGAGCACGTTACCAAGCATATTTTCGTCACCGGTGGCGTCGTTTCCTCTCTCGGCAAAGGCCTGACCGCCTCCTCCCTCGGCCGCCTGCTTCGTAGCCGCGGCATCAAGGTTTTGCAGCAGAAGCTCGATCCGTACATCAACGTGGATCCGGGCACGATGAATCCATTCCAGCATGGTGAAGTCTATGTCACCGAAGACGGTGCCGAAACCGATCTCGACATCGGCCACTATGAGCGTTTCCTTGACGTGTACTTGAGCCAGAAGCAAACGTCACCACCGGCCAGATCTACCAGGAAGTGCTGCGCAAGGAACGCGCCGGCGAATACCTTGGACAATGCGTGCAGGTCATCCCGCACATCACCAACGAAATCAAGTCCCGCATGCGTGCGCAGGCGTCCGATGACGTCGACGTGATCATCACCGAAATCGGTGGCACCGTCGGCGACATCGAATCCCAGCCGTTCCTGGAGGCCGCGCGTGAGGTCCGCCGCGATCTGGGCGCCGAGAACTGCATGTTCGTGCACGTCTCCTTGGTACCGTACATTGCCGCCGCCCATGAGCTCAAGACCAAGCCGACCCAGCACTCCGTCATGATGCTGCGTCAGCTGGGCATCTCCCCGGACGCGCTGGTGCTTCGTTCCGACCGCCCGCTGAACCAGTCCATCAAGGACAAGATCTCCCTGATGTGCGACGTGGATTCCGAAGGCGTGGTCAACTGTGTGGACGCCCCGAGCATCTATGACGTGCCGAAGACCTGTTCGACGAAGGCCTCGACGCCTATGTCGTGCGCGAGCTCGGCCTGCCGTTCCACGATGTCGATTGGGACGAGTGGGAGGACCTGCTGGAGCGTGTGCACCACCCGAAGCATGAGGTGAACATCGCCATCGTCGGCAAGTACATCGATTTGCCGGATGCCTACCTGTCCGTCACCGAAGCCATCAAGCCGGTGGTTTCGCCAACTATGCCAAGGTGAACGTCAAGTGGGTCGCCGCCGATAAGTGCGAGACCGAGGAGGGCGCGGCCGCCGCGCTCGACCAGGTCGACGGCATCGTCGTTCCCGGAGCTTCGGCATCCGTGGCATCGACGGCAAGATCGGTGCCCTGAAGTTCGCCCGTGAGAACAAGCTGCCGGCCCTCGGCCTGTGCTCGGCCTGCAGTCCATGGTCATCGAATACGCCCGCCACGTCCTCGGCTTGGAGGACGCGAACTCCACCGAGTTCGAGCCCGATTGCGCGACCCCAGTCATCGCAACCATGGAGGAGCAGAAAGACATCGTCGCCGGCAATGGTGACATGGGACACACCATGCGTCTTGGCTCCTATCCGGCTGAGCTTGAAGAAGGTTCCATTGTCGCGGAACTGTACGGCACCACGCATGTCACTGAACGTCATCGTCACCGTTACGAAGTGAACGTGGCATATAAGGACCGTCTGCGTGAAGCGGGTCTGCGCATTTCCGGCCAGAGTCCGGACGGCGAACTCACCGAGTTCGTCGAGCTTCCTCGCGAGGTGCACCCGTTCTATGTGTCCACTCAGGCTCATCCTGAGTTCAAGTCCCGCCCGACCAAGCCGCACCCGCTGTTCGCAGGTCTGGTCAAGGCCGCTCTGGACCACCAGCAGGAGCGCTAAATCGACGAATTGTGATTAACGTCGGATAACCCGATATGCAACATGGTCATGAGTCCAAAGGAGTTCATGGCCATGTTGCATAATAAGGCTTGGCCTTGAATTATCAACAAGACGTATTCGTAATGAAAAACCTTTACGAGGGAGCATGAGCTTGAACGATATGGATTCTCCGGAAAGCGGCAACGGTAAGTTCGCCTTCCCGAACATGGGCGATGAACCAAAAGTCATCTCGCAGGTGAGCTTGGATTCGTTTGCCGAAACGGCCGATCCCATTGATGATGGTGCAGCGTTGACTGTGAATGCCAGCAAGAAGCGCCACCTGTTGTGGCTGTGGATTGTTCTTGCGGTGATGCTTCTTCTCGGTGCCGTGGCCGGCGGCGGATACTGGTTCTTCCAGTCACATGCGTTGCCAGGTGTCACGCTCTGGGGCAAGTCCATGACAGGACAATCCCGAGATCATATCATCCAAGAGATTTCCGATACGGCGGAATCATTAACGGTTCCCGTTTCCTATGAGGGAACGAGCAAGAAAGTCACGTTGAAGGATCTTGGCGTCGCCATTGACGCGGAATCCATCGCCGAAAATGTGATGAACGCGAAACGTGACGATTCCTTCTTTCAGAAGTATGCATTCTGGACCCGTGAGGATGTCGACGTCGAGTCTTTCGATGATTCTCGAGTCAGCGCCCAGACGGTAGGTGACATGTTGGGAGTGCAGTCCGTGTCCGCCACCAACCCGTCGCTACAGCTCAACGCGGATGGTACCGCTTTCGATGTGACGCCAGGTCAGCAGGGGACTGGTATCGATGTGACGGATATCGTCAAAGAAGCCAAGAACGTGCTTGAGTCCTTTGGCAAGCAGACCGCTCAAATGGTGACTCTTAAAAATAAGGTTACTGATCCCGCCATCACGGATGACCAAGCCAACGAGGCCAAGGCTTCTGCTGACGCGTGGATAGCGAAGCCGGTGGCTATCAAGATCGGCGACCATAAAGTGGCGGAATTCGGTGCGCAGTCCATTGCATCGGCCATCACGCTTGGACCGGATAGTGAGAAGCTCGGCGATAATCAAACCCGAAATGGCTCTTTGATTATCGATGGTGACAAATTGCAGCAATACTATAACGATTCCATCAAATCGAACTTCCATGCTGATCGAGTTGACGGTGATGTCATCGTTAATAGTGTCGGTGATGTGCTG
>ENA-OQEB01000048-OQEB01000048.1-human-gut-metagenome-genome-assembly--contig:-NODE-48-length-44353-cov-2.423258_pt1 | contig 44353 bp, 50 predicted proteins | sample MGYA00242787_ERZ504619 | MGnify/ENA primary metagenome ERZ504619 (study PRJEB26092, sample SAMD00036317) | human gut metagenome | host: Homo sapiens | study: EMG produced TPA metagenomics assembly of... | reverse complement strand
AAATCACAACGCTTGGAACGTCGTAAAGAATGGCTGGTGCTGTTTCCAATGGCGTCAAAGTTACTAAAATGAAAGCAAATCACAACTAGGGACAGGGCCTTTTGGTAGCGCACAAAGCTGTTTCCAATGGCTCAAAGTTACTAAAATGAAAGCAAATCACAACTGCAATCGCATTGAACCAAAACGCAGAGAAGCTGTTTCCAATGGTCCAAAGTTACTAAAATGAAAGCAAGTCACAATAAAATATTGCAAAATATTGGGGCAGCTACACCAAAAAGTAAGCCATTCTCTTTTATGTCATCAAAATATCTCTTTTTCTGTCATTTTGCTCAAAATGGAGACTTTTAGCTGATAAAGGCTTTTTTATGGAAATGCGAAAATAGAGAGAAAAGGAAGGCGGAAACAGCGTATTTCGCCATTTTTTAGTGTATGAATAGGCTTTGTAGAGGGATTATGATCCAATAGTAAGGTGTTTATAACGGCGTTGTATGCTGTTTTCGACTGCGATCCTTATTGTTTCCGACCGGAAATCCGATTGTTTTCGGATGAAAGCTTATTGTTTTCAGATAAAAAGTCGCTTGTTTGTCCGACTGAGGTTGACAGAAGACGAAATCTTTCGCTAGAATAAATCAGTGAAAATTTGTAATGCGTTGTTCAATAGATTATTGTGAAAAAATATTTTCGAATTTGGAAGCAAGTCGTACCTTGCTCGAAATAATCGATTCTCCAAGCGTTTAGATTGCAAAGTGTCAGAATGACAATTTGCATTGATTGAGGAATATTTTGGTGCGGTGTTCTGGTAAAAGATTGTTTAGGCACGGCTTTTTTATTTTTTTGGAAAGATTATCCTATTTTTTAATACTGATTATCAGTTTCTTATATATAAGTTTCTCTCGTGAGCTTATTGTGCGGAATTTTACTTGAGATCCATGCATTCCGGCCTGCTGAAACGGATGGGTAAATGAAAGAGCCGTGTTGTTTAGGTCTTAGATAAATGATTTAATTTCGTACATTTGTTTTTGATAGGCTTAAGCTGGAAACTATGGGGCTTGGTTCCCTATGGTTGAGATTAAACAGATTGTAAATATATAAAGAGTAGGTAAGATGGAAACATTCGACGATATCATTAAAGGGGATAAACCTGTATTGGTGGATTTTTTTGCGACATGGTGCGGCCCGTGTAAGGTGTTGAGTCCGACGGTCGAGGCATTGGGGAAGGAGTTGGCGGGACAAGTGCGTGTCCTTAAAATTGATGTAGATAAGAACGAAGCACTTGCCACACAGTTGAGGATCCAATCCGTACCCACTTTGATCATCTTTAAGAAAGGTGAGATCGTATGGCGCTCTTCCGGCGTGATGGATCACGGAAGCCTATTGCGGAAGGCGCAAAGCTATATCGATTAAAAGCCGTTCATCGGGATCAATACCGTTGGGATCAATAATAGGAATCCTAGGATCACTAGGACAAGGATGAACTTCCATGCCCATTTGAACCATTTATCATACGGGATACGGCTTACTCCTAGAACCGCTATCAGGACACCTGATGTGGGAGTTATCAGGTTCGTGAAGCCATCGCCAAACTGAAAGGCCATGACGGTGGCCTGCTTGGATAAACCGATCAACTCCGAGAATGGGGCCATGATAGGCATGGTAAGGGCCGCTTTGGCGCTTCCGGAAGGAATAACTAAATTGATAAGCGTCTGGATAACGTACATCATCCGACCGTAGCTACTTGCCCCAAGCCTTCCATCCCTTTCGCTAGGTTAAAGAGAATCGTATCGATCACTTTGCCTTCTTGTAGGATTACGATGATACCTCCTGCCAAACCGACAACCAAGGCGGCGCTCATAATATCCTTGCAACCCTCTAAGAATAGTTTCACAAGCTCATTCGGATCGCGTCCATTGGCGATTCCCGCCGCTATGCCCAAGGCGAAGAATAAAGTCGCTATTTCCATAATGTACCATCCATAGCCCATTACGCCTGTTATCAGGAAAAAGATCGTGAAGAATAAAAGGTTCAATATATATAAATGTACGGTTTTCCGCAGAGTGAATATCGAACTGATTATGAACGCTACGCTAAGAATCGGGATTAAGGGAAGTCCCTCGATTACACTATTCCCGATTTCTAAGGATGTCTGGGGATAATAGACAGAAAAGACCGCTAAGATGATTGCCAATAGGATAAAACTGACCCATGCGGCTTTCGGGTCCTGTACACGATTTCCAAAGAATGGGTATTATGTAGGTCTCTCCAGTATTGATCATCCTCATAGCTGGTGACAATTGAGGGTTCTTTTTTACCTTGGCGGCATAACGCAATATCCATGTGAAGCCTACCACATTGATAATACACCAACAAACGATACGATACTCGATGCCGGAAAAAAGAGGAATTCCTGCTAAGCCTTGCGCTATACCGATAGTGAAAGGGTTTAAAATCGCTCCGGCGAAACCTAATCCCGCCGCTATAAAAACCATACATACGCCGGTTATGGAATCGTATCCCATAGATATCGCCATCGGGACCAAGACCAGACAAAAAGCGATGGTCTCCTCACTCATCCCGAATACGGCCCCGAATATACTGAAAAGTAGCATGATAGCGGTCAATAAAAAATTGTCTATGCCTATTTTATGAAGGATGGGTTATTCTCCATTTTGCGTGCTTTCCGCAGGAAACTGACTGTCCCGATATCAAATGCCTTACTGTCGTTCACGATCCAGAATGCACCACCGATGATGAGGATGAAGACGATGATATCCGCCTTGTCCACAAATCCTTTATAAAAGGCGGAGAGTACCTCCCATGTTTGAGGTACGCTTTCCACGGATTCATATACAACGGTCCGCTCTCCATCTGGGCTGATATTTTCCGTGTATTGCCCACCGGGGATAATCCATGTCAATGCGGCGCAAAATAAGATGATGTAAAAAATGATTACGTAAGTGTGGGGTATTTGTCTCTTTTTCATTGATTCTGCTTTTTCGTCTTCTTCAGTTAATATTCCGATCTCGGGAAGGATAGCTCGGGCCTCACGGTCGCTAAGCGTATCTACGTCTTTGAGTTTACGTTGGATGGCACGGGTACGGGTACCTAAAACCTCTTCTATTTGCCCGCTGGCGGTTTGCAAGTTCTTTTGGGCTTTCTCGAGCATACCGCCTACTTTCTCGAATTCTTTTTTCACGGCCCCTAAGATCGTCCATACCTCCCTGAGTGCTTTTGGATCGCCAATGTACGGAAGCCCATTTGTAAACTGTTTAGTATGGCCGCTAGGGTAGTGGGACCTGTTACGACTACCTTGTAGTTTCGTTGCAAGTCCTCCAATAAAGCGGAACGGCGTACGACCTCGGCGTAAATGCCCTCGAACGGCAGGAACATAATGCCGAAATCGGTCGTGGCGGGAGGTGCCAGATATTTGTCCGAAATATCTTTAGCCATCTTCTTGATCGTTGTCTCCAATAATTTTCCGGCTGTCTCGATCGCTTGGGAATCTGCGGCATCGTAAGCGTCTAGGAGCTGTTCGTATACATCTTTCGGGAATTTAGCGTCTATGGGAAGGTATACGAATTCTCGGGCATCATCCCGCCCGGGGAGCTTGACTGCGAATTCAACGACCGCATCCGAACCTTTCCGGGTATGTACATTCGCCTCGTATTGCTCTGGTGCCAATAACTGCTCCAATAACATACTGAGTTGGATCTCCCCGATATTTCCCCGGGTCTTAACATTACTAAGTACCCGTTTTAATCCTCCTACATCCTGTGCTAAGGTTTGCATCTCGCCCAGTCCTTTTTGTACACTTTCTAATTGTTCGGTGACTAAACGGAAAGATTGCCCGATACGGTCATTCAATGTCTTTTGAAGTTTCTCGTCTACGGTGACTCGGATCTCTTCCAGCCTTTTTTCCGTGTTATCCACTAATCTCTGTTGGCGTTCGTCCAAGGCGGCGAATTTCTCTTTCTGCAACCTGTTAAAAGAATCGATTCCACGTTCGAAGGCTTCCTTGAACTCATTCATGGAACGAGCCAGCTCTTCTCGGTTATCTTTTGCTACTAACCGGCTTTCTTCCCGGTTCAGGCGGAAGTCCTCCCTAAAGTTTTTCTCGATACGGTCGAACGAGCGTTGTATCTCGTTTAGTAACTTTTCTAGGTCTTCTTTGTTATTATTTAGCTGTTTAGGACGCAAAAGGATTTGCGTCACGATGATTATAAGAAGTCCGCCGATAATAATCCAATCCATCTGTTTTTAATTTTGACGTCAAAGATAGGTAATCTGTATTTTGCAACAGTAGTTAAATAGAGTTAAATGAAAAAACATTGTTTATTTTCGTTTGTTTTATCGACAGAAAGCTGCTTATATTTGCGCAGCCAACTTAAAGTAAGACTATTTAATTTACATACAAAGATGGCAAAAGTAACATTAAAAGGTAACGAGATTCATACGAACGGCGAGTTGCCAAAAGTTGGGACAGAGGCTCCGGACTTTAAGGGTGTAAAAAGTGATTTATCCGAATTGTCGCTAAGCGACTTGAAAGGAAAGAAAGTGGTGATAAATGTTTTTCCGAGCTTGGATACAAGTGTATGTGCGGCATCGGTAAGACGCTTCAATAAAGAAGCCGCTTCGCATCCGGATACGGTGGTATTAGCTGTTTCTAAAGATTTACCTTTTGCGCATGGACGTTTCTGTACTACGGAAGGTATTGATAAAGTGATTACATTGTCAGTGTTCCGGTGTTCATGTTTTGAGGATAAGTATGGGATGCTTCTGGTAGACAGTCCGCTGAAAGGGTTATTAGCCGTGGCGTGATAGTGGTCGATGGAGCTGGTAAGGTGGTTTATGAGGAACTTGTTCCCGAGATTACTACCGAACCGAATTACGATGCGGCTTTAGCTGCGTTGAAATAAATGTAGTAGATTATTGTTTTTCATTGGTTAAAGTTAAGGGTTAGTGTAGGAGCCGTCGGATGTGAATCCCGCGGCCTTCGTTTTTTTAATACAAACACGTTTTATATGGATAACTGGAAGCGAGTATTTGCCATTATTTGGACGGGGCAGTTCTTATCTATACTGACAAGTTCGATTGTTAATTTCGCGATAGTCTTGTGGTTGAGTCTGGAGACAGGTTCCGCTGAGGTATTGGCATTTGCTACGATGGCCGCTTTGTTACCTCAATCTGTTTTGGGGCTTTTCACGGGGATCTTTATCGACCGGTGGAAAAGGAAGCGGGTGATGATTATGGCAGATAGCTTTATTGCTTTTTGTACGTTGATATTGGCGGTCTTGTTTTATTTTGATTTGGCTAAGATTAGTCATATATATGTGTTATTGGCCCTTCGTTCCGTAGGTTCTGCCTTTCATATGCCCGCTATGCAAGCTTCTGTTCCTTTGCTGGCTCCAAATCGGAGTTGATGCGCATAGCTGGGATTAATCAGGTGATCCAGTCGGTGTGTAATATCGCCGGGCCCGCTTTGGCCGGTCTATTCATAACGATGATGAAGATGACGAATATCCTCTTATTGGATGTGGCTGGAGCGGCGTTCGCTTGTCTATCGCTCTGCTTTGTCTTTATTCCCGATCCTTCTCATGAGGAACGAAATTCAGAATTGCATCTTTGGAGAGAGGCGAAAGAGGCGATTATGGAAGTCCGTAACCAATATGGGCTATCGTGGTTATTCCTATTGTCTATATTGGCTACATTCGTGATTATGCCGGTAAGTGTCTTATTCCCGTTGATGACGTTGAATCACTTTGCCGGAAATGCTTTCCAAGTGAGTTTGGTCGAGGTTTCATGGGGTGGAGGAGCCTTGCTCGCGGGTGCTTTACTGGGGCTTAAGAAATATCGTTGGAATGAGATACTGTTGATTAATGGGATGTATATAGCGTTGGGATTGACATTCTTGTTTTCCGGGTTGTTACCGGTATCCGGTTTTATCTGGTTTGCGGTGCTGACGGCTTTAGGAGGTGTTTGTGGTTCCCTGTATTTTGCTACTTTTACTACGGTTATCCAATCTCGCATTGATCCGGGAGTTATGGGAAGGGTATTCTCTTTTTACATGAGCTTTAGTATGCTTCCTTCGATGATCGGTCTTTTGAGTACCGGCTTTTTGGCGGATTCTATCGGGCTTGGAAATACCTTTATAATAAGTGGGGGCTTTTTATGTTTGATAGGTATTATATCCTTTTTTATCCCTTCGTTGATCAGTCTGAAAGAGAGTTTTAAGAGATAACGATATCGTATTTAGACACTATTTAATATGAATAAGAAAATACTTCAACTGGCGATACCTTCTATTATTTCCAATATAACCGTACCTTTATTGGGATTGATAGATGTGGCGATCGTGGGACATCTTGGATCTGCTTCGTACATCGGGGCGATCGCTGTAGGCGGGATGCTGTTTAATATTATCTACTGGATATTCGGGTTTCTCCGTATGGGGACAAGCGGTATGACTTCCCAAGCGTACGGGAAACGGGATTTGACGGAAGTTACCCGGATCTTATTCCGGTCTGTCGGGGTTGGTTTCCTGATATCTTTGGGGCTTTTGATACTTCAATACCCTATCTTGAAGGTTGCGTTTACTTTGATCGACGCAACGGAGGAGGTAAAACAATGGGCCTCTCTCTATTTTAATATCTGTATCTGGGGAGCGCCGGCTGTATTGGGGTTATATGGCTTTGCCGGTTGGTTTATCGGTATGCAGAATTCTCGTTTCCCGATGTTTATCGCTATCGCGCAGAATATCGTGAATATTGTGGCCAGCCTATGTTTCGTGTTTGTGCTGGGTATGAAGGTGGAAGGCGTAGCGTTGGGAACACTGATCGCCCAATATGCGGGTCTCCTCATGGCGTTTGCTCTTTGGTTGAAATATTATAAACGTTTGAAAGCGTATATTGATTGGAACGGGCTTTGGGTAGGGAGGCGATGCGTCGCTTCTTCTCAGTCAATAGTGATATATTTTTCCGGACCTTGTGCTTGGTCGCTGTTACGACTTTCTTTACTTCTACAGGTGCGAGACAAGGGGATGTGATATTAGCCGTAAACACCTTGTTGATGCAGTTATTTACCTTGTTCTCTTATATAATGGATGGATTCGCTTATGCGGGAGAGGCATTAGCCGGTCGCTTTATTGGAGCCAAAAACGATGTGGGGTTACGTAAATGCATTCGCTTATTGTTCCTATGGGGAATCGGCCTCTCATTGTCTTTCACGATCCTTTATGCGTTGGGAGGGAAGAATTTTCTGGGATTATTGACGAACGATACCTCAGTCATTGAAGCTTCCGGGGATTATTTCTATTGGGTGTTGGCGATTCCTTTATGTGGATTCTCCGCTTTCCTTTGGGACGGTATCTTTATCGGTGCCACGGCCACACGCCAGATGCTTTACTCGATGCTTGTGGCCTCGGGCACTTTCTTTATTATGTATTACTTGTTTTATCAATCGATGGGGAATCATGCGTTATGGATGGCTTTCCTTTGGTATCTGTCTTTACGTGGCGGTATGCAATGGGTACTTTGGCGGTTAAAAAAATAAGGCGAGAACCTGTAACTGATCCTCGCCTCATTTTATCCTAGGAAAACCTATTTACTGTTGTTTGTAATAAACTAAGTCCTCACGATTGAAGTTGTTGATGAAGGATTCGATCTTATCAATCTCAGCTTGTCCGTAGTTTACATAAACCTCGGCGGAACGGCGGAAGCTGTCATCTTTGTTTGCGTCTTGCAATAGCAAGTAGCCGAATACGCAATGAGCGGCTGCCTCGACCATACGGCGAGCTTGGAAGTCAATATATTCGTTATCCTTTGTCTCCGTAACCTTGGCTACCACTTTCTCATACTTCTCGGTCATAGCGGCAAGTTTGTTCTTCAGAGCCTCTAATTCCGGCTTATACTCGATCGCTTGGTATTCACGAATCTGGTTCAAATAAGTACCCGTGGTGACGTGGCGGATGGCCGCTACGACTTGCAATTGGGTGGTACCCTCATAGATATTCGTGATGCGGGCATCCCGGTAGATACGTTCGCAAGCGTAGTCCTTCATGAAACCGGAACCTCCGTGAACTTGGATAGCGTCGTAAGCGTTCTGGTTTGCGTACTCGGTAGTCATGCCTTTACCCATCGGGGTGAAAGCATCCGCGAGCTTGCTGTACTTCTTGAATTCTTGACGTTCTTCCGGAGTCAGTTTACGTTCCTTGGATATATCATCCAACGCTTTGTAGACGTCAACGAAACGGGCGGTCTCGTATAACATAGAACGGGAAGCATCCGCTTTCGCACGCATCAAGGCGATAATCTCAGCGATCGCCGGGAACTCGATGATAGACTTACCAAACTGTTTACGATCCAAGGCGTAAGCATAAGCCTCACGATAGGCAGCCTCGCTAAGTCCTACGGCTTGAGCCATGATACCCAGACGGGCACCGTTCATCAAAGCCATTACATATTTGATCAAACCTAGCTTACGATCACCGCAAAGCTCGGCTTTCGCGTTCTTGAATACCAACTCGCAAGTAGGAGAGCCTTTGATACCCATTTTGTTCTCGATACGACGGACATTCACGCCACCATTGCGCTTGTCGTAGATGAACATGGAAAGGCCACGTCCATCCTTCGTACCTTCCTCGGAACGGGCCAATACCAAATGGATGTCAGCGTCGCCATTCGTGATGAAACGCTTTACGCCGTTCAGATACCAGCAACCGTCAGCCTCGTTGTAAGAAGCTTTCAACATAACGGATTGAAGGTCGGAACCTGCGTCCGGCTCCGTCAAGTCCATAGACATGGTCTCTCCGTCGCAAACACGAGGGATGTAACGTTGGCGTTGATCCTCGTTGCCGAACTCGTATAAGGTCTCGGCACAATCTTGTAGACCCCAAAGGTTCTCGAAACCGGCGTCGGCACGGGAAACCAAGTCGGCGGCCATGATGTAAGGGACGATCGGGAAATTCAACCATTGTAGCGGCGAGGCATAGCGATACCCATCAAGCCGGCCTTGCGAACGGCATCGAGGTTTTGCTGTGTCCCGGAAGCGTACGTGACACGTCCGTTCGCTACCGTGGGGCCCTCATGGTCTACGCCCTCAGCGTTCGGGGCGATAATTTCCCCGCAAATCTCACCAACGATCTCCAATACTTTCTCGTAGCTATCCATTGCGTCCTCAAAATCGATCGGAGCATAATCGTATGTATCCTTGTCGGCATAGCCGCGCTCTTTCAGCTCTACGATACGCTTCATCAACGGATGGTGAAGATGATGCTTCAAGCTGGGATTATCTGTATAGAAATTAGCCATAATCTTACTTACTGTTCTTTTTGTAATACTTAATCATCTTAGGAATCACCTCTTCTACCGTACCATTGATTACGTAATCGGCGATCGTGTTGATCGGGGCGTTCTCATCATTATTGATCGAAATGATGATACCGGCGTCTTGCATGCCGGCGATATGCTGGATCTGCCCGGAGATACCGCAAGCGATATACAATTTCGGACGCACCGTGACACCGGTCTGACCGATCTGACGGTCGTGGTCGCAGAAACCGGCATCGACAGCCGCACGGCTGGCACCTACCTCGCGTGAAGCTCTTTCGCCAAATCGAACAATAAATTAAAGTTCTCCTTAGAGCCTACGCCATAACCTCCGGCTACTACGATCGGAGCGCCTTTCAGGTTGTGCTTCGCTTTCTCTACATGACGGTCGATCACTTTCACCACATAGTCTGTCTCGGGGACATACTTCGCTACGTCGTGGTGGATCACTTCGCCTTTATAGTTCTCGTCCAAAACCTCCTTTTTCATCACGCCCTCACGAACGGTCGCCATTTGCGGGCGATGTTCCGTTGATGATCGTGGCTACGATGTTACCACCGAACGCCGGACGGATCTGATATAATAAGTTCTCGTAGGTGATACCCGCTTTCTTGTCCTCGTGCGAGCCGATCTCCAAAGAGGTACAATCGGCCGTCAAGCCGCTTGTCAAGGCCGAGGATACACGAGGCCCAAGTCACGACCGATCACCGTAGCGCCCATCAAGCAAATCTGCGGTTTCTCCTCCTTGAACAAATTGATCAAGATAGAGGAATGAGGAAGTGACGTATAAGGGAACAGACCCGGAGCGTCGAACACATGAACCTTGTCGACGCCAAAAGGCAATACTTGTTTCTCTACACCCTCAAGGCCGGACCCGGCAACGATCGCCTCCAGCCCACAGCCCAATTGATTGGCTAGCTTACGACCTTTAGTCAGAAGCTCAAGACTTACATCGGCAACGTTCGTGCTTCTGTCTCACAATATACAAATACGTTGTTCATAATCTTATCCGATGGTGTGGTTAGCTAACAGTTCGACAATCAAATCCTCTACTTCTTGGTCGGCGCTGGAGATGGTCTTGCTTTCCTTGGCTTGGAAGACGATATTCTCGATCGCTTTTACCTTCGTCGGCGAACCGCTAAGGCCGCATTGAACCAAGTCACCATTCACGTCGGCTACGCTCCATTCTTGAATATCCAAATACGGGCGGGTCTCGTACAATTCCGGGTAGCGAAGAGTCGGCGTACCGTCCTGGTGACAGGCGGGTTGCACGGCCCGTTCCTGTTTACCCATGGCGTGTTTGTACTTTTGTACCAACTTCGCGTTGCGGGGACGGCAGGGAGCGGCGGAGCCGTTCACGGTGATAACGATAGGAAGCGGACCTTCCACGGTCTCGACACCCCCGTCGATATGACGTTTTACGGTGATACGTCCGGCCTCCTTATCAACGTTTAGGATTTCCTCGGCATACGTGATCTGGGTCAGTCCTAATTTCTCAGCGACTTGCGGACTACCTGTGCCGTATCGCCGTCGATCGCTTGGCGACCACCGATGATAATATCATAATCGTTGATTTTCTTGATAGCCGTGGCAAGCGCATAGGATGTGGCTAACGTGTCGGCTCCGGCAAACGCACGGTCGGTCAACAAAAAACCGCCGTCAGCACCACGATACAAACCCTCGCGGATGATTTCGGCGGCACGTCCCGGGCCCATCGTCAGCAGCGTAACTGTCGTCCCGGGGTAAGCGTCTTTCAAGCGTAACGCTTGTTCCAACGCGTTCAGGTCTTCCGGGTTAAAGATCGCGGGCAAGGCGGCGCGATTGATCGTACCGTCCGCCTTCATGGCGTCCTTTCCCACGTTTCGTGTATCCGGGACCTGTTTCGCTAAAACTATAATTCTTAAACTCATATTATATAGGAATATTAGATTTTTATATTGATGTAATACTTCTACTTTCTTGTTAATCTCGAGGTGCAAAAGTAATCAAACATTCTTTATAACAAAGAACTTTGCGGAGGAAATTGCACACTTGGCGTGTGTTTGAGCATGTATTGCCTGCTGATTACTCGTAGCAATGATAGGTTCTCTTCCGGTTTGAGCCCGGTTTTTTTCTCGATGCGCCTTCCAACGGCCTGCGATTTCGTCAGCGTGCGGAAGAACTTGGAGAATACCGAGGGCTGCGAGAAACCCAGCTTGGCGGCGATCTCGGTGATGCTCATGTCCGTCCGCTCCATCAGCTCCTGAGCTTCGAGGAGAAGGTAGCGGTTGCGCCATTCCATCGCCGACATGCCGCCGATGGCGAGGATGGCGCCCCGGAGCTCGCTGGTCTTGAGTTGCATTATGCGGGCGTATTCGCTGGTGTCCATCCGGCCGTACTTGCGGATGAGATAGGCGAAGAGATCGATCAGGTTGTTGCCCGAGGGGCGGTTGCCGTCGAAGTCGGGAGGGACGCCCATCCAAAGCTCTTCTTCGGTGGGTTTACGCTTGAAGACGGTGATAAAGACATCTTCCGGGGGGATTCTCTTGAATGTTTCTTCCATGATGATATGTTTTAAGGTTGTTTTTTCTCAAGGATTTGATCTTGCGATTCTTCCGGGTCAAATCTTTTGGCTATCCAGCTCTTTACGACTTGTCCATACACGATCAACGCTACGGCGGATACCAAGGCGATCGCACCGAAGTAATACCAGATGTAATGGGCGTTCGCGCTTGCCGCCAGCCATTCCTCGTGAGAGGCGAACAGGGTTGGCTCCGGGCAATACTTGCTTAAAAGGAAACCGGACAGCCCGAATCCGAAGATAGAGGAGAGGAAAGAATGCAAATGGCTGAATCCAAGATAGAGACCTTCTTCTCCTTTGGGTGCTTGCAAGGAGAAATACTCGAGAAAGCGAGGAGAGATGAACGTCTCCGCCAGCCCTTGGAAGACGATACCCACCACCATCATGAAGGCTACGGGATGCATCCCTAGGATCAAGGAATTAGTATCCAGCATATTACCGGATGCCATGCAAAGAGCGGACACCGGCATGATAAACATACCCACCGTCATGGAGGTAAGCGCTGTCCGCTTCCGCATCATCTGTGTTACAAGATTGACTGTCAGAACTACGACTAAAGGGTTTACGTTGGCATACCAAGAAGGAGAGGCTCCCTCGCCGGCCAAACGAAGCACATATTTTGGCATCGTGGCATACAGCTGGTGTTGTACCATCCAGAATCCGGTGATAATGATGATTAATGTAATGAGCCGTCCGTTACTACAAACCTTGATCAAGCGTTCCAGATCTGCCCGAACGTCTTGCCCTCGCCCGAATGCTGAGCGCTTTTGTAGAAGAACCAGATGGCTAGCAAGGCAAGGAAGGTCATGCTCGCCGAGAAATAGTTCAAGGTAATCAAACCTTCGTTGCCCAACGCCTCACGAAGCGGCTTCACGATGGTCTTCCCGGAGAAGGCCCCGATATTTACCATCGCGTAGAAGATAGAGAAGCCCTTCGCACGGGTTTCCGGCGTAGTCTCTTTAGCGACCGTGCCGGAGATAACGCTCTTGATAAAAGCCCCGCCGCATACGATCAAGGCCATGATAGGGATAATGCCGTACTGAAGATTGCTCTCCAGCAATCCCGTAAAGGTAGTCGTCGTGCTGTATTCAACAAGTCCGGCGGATTGAAGCCAAGTAGGGTAAACAGCCAGTCCTAGATAGCCACAAGTTAACAAAGTGAAAGCCAGTAGCATCGAGTTGCGGAAACCGATCTTATCGGCCAACGCTCCGGCGAATGTGGGCAGCAGATACAGACAAGCGGAAAAGATACCGGCGATGCTGGCGGCTGAATATCGTTAAAGCCTAAGATGCGGCTAAGATAAAGGGTTATAACGATAAATACGCCATAATAAGCGGCTCGCTCGAACAACTCGACGGTGTTCGCTACCCAGAATGCTTTACTGAATTTGATTTTCTCTTGTTTCTTAGTTGTCATGATATTATTTATTAGTAAGATAGATTAGATGGATAAGTCAAAGAGGAGGCGCAGGCGAGAAAATGAAGAGCTGCGCCTCCTCGTCTTTGTTTTATCGTATAGTAATTACGAATTAGGCTTTACGGTATACGGTTGGTGGATCGCCTTATCGAAAGCTTTCCAATGCTCATCCGTCATGTTGCCCGGCGTAAACAACGCCACGCCGGCCGCTCCGTTCTCCATGGAGCCTCTTACGGCCTCCTCGATCTCGGACGGGATCAGTCCATGGCCTTCCGGGTCCTTGATATTCGCCTTGTTCTGCCAATCCTCGCAGATGAACAGACCGCTATAAACCGGCTTCTTGCCTTGCACGGCGGCTACTTCCTCTTTCACGATCGGAGCCAGCAAGAAGCGTCCTCCAGATAGAAATCGTTATAATTCATCGGGAAGAAAGCGTCGATATTCCATTTATTCCATTCTTGACGAACCATCCATTTAGCGTGAGAGTCCGGCCCCGGGAATACGGCGGCGCTCACTTTCTTGCCTTTGCCGTGAACCTCGTCGGCGATGCGATTTACCAATTTCGTGATCAGGTCGCAACGAAACTGCGCCCATTCCGCGCATTTGGAAGGATCCTCTACGGATTTGATGTCGATACCGGTAGCGGCCTTGAAATCGGCCACGCATTTGTCACAGTAGCAATAGTCCGCCGTAGGATATTCCTCGTCCATCACCAAGCCGTATTTTTCCCAAAGTCCGCGGGCCAGGATGACATCCACGTAACGGATATAATCCAGATGGATATAATCCACCTCCGGGATATCGGCTACCTTGCCATATAGATCCAGCAAGAACTCCGCCGTACCTTCTTGGTTCGGGCACAGGCATTTGTAATAAGGGACATAGGCCTGTACGGAATAGGCCGACTCGCCTTTCCGGTTCACGGCGTAGAGGGTGGAGTCCAATCCATGTTGCAACATGGCAGGAATCCATGCGTGGTATTCCATGCCATTGGCATGGGCCGCTTTGGCGGCACGCTGGATTTTCTCCGTGTCGTGGCCGGCGTTGTAGCACATCCCGTCTACACCGTGGGCATGCCATTTACTAAAGTCCGCTTGTAAGGTTTGCTCGGTGGTATTCCCGCCTTCGCCTTGCCATGCGTAGACCTTGACTGTTTTCTCGGGCGCCTTGACGCAAGCCGTCAGAGCGACGGCCGCCAAAGCGATAAAGAGCTTCTTCATATCTCGCAAGCGCATAAAGTCGGGATCAAGTTACGATCGCCATAAGCGTTATCTACACGGGCTACGTTAATCCAGAACTTGCTGTCGTGCAACCATTCCAGCGGGAAGGCGGCCTTCGTGCGGGGATACGCGTGTTTCCACTCGTCGGCGGTCACCTCGTATTCCGGATGCGGGGCGTTCTTCAAGACGTTGTCCTCCTTCGAAGCCTTGCCTTCCTCCACCTCCTTGATCTCGTTCCAGATACATTCCATTACCTCTACGAAACGATCCAGCTCGGCCTTGCTCTCGCTCTCGGTCGGCTCTACCATCAAGGTGCCGTGTACCGGGAAAGATAGGGTAGGAGCGTGGTAGCCGAAGTCCATCAAACGCTTGGCGATATCGCCCTCGTCGATGCCCGAACGCTCTTTTACCGTGCGGCATTCCAAGATCAACTCATGACCTACACGGCCTGTCGCTCCGGTATAGACGATACCGTACGTATCCTTGAACTTAGCGGCCAAGTAATTGGCGTTCAAGATGGCCGTCTTCGTTACTGTCTCAAGACCTTCCGTACCCAGCAAGCGTATGTAAGCGTACGTGATCGGTAGGATACCGGCGCTACCATAAGGAGCCGCGGATACCGTATTCAAGTCGCTGCCCCAAAGCACCGGATGCTGCGGCAAGAACGGAACCAGATGCTCGGCCACGCAGATCGGGCCTACGCCGGGACCACCACCTCCGTGAGGAGAAGAGAAGGTCTTATGCAGGTTCAAGTGACATACATCGGCGCCATCGTACCCGGATTTGTCAATCCAACCTGCGCGTTCATGTTGGCGCCATCCATATAAAGCTGTCCTCCGCAAGCGTGAACGATGTCGCACATCTCCTTGATGTCCACCTCGAAGATACCATGCGTAGACGGATAGGTAATCATGCTGGCAGCCAAACGCTCCTTGTTCTCCTCGGCTTTCGCACGGAAATCTTCCAGATCGATATTACCATTCTCGTCGCATTTAACGGTTACGGTCTTATACCCGCATTGGATAGCGCTGGCCGGGTTGGTTCCGTGGGCGGAAGCCGGAAGCAAAACGATATCACGATGGCCTTGGCCGATGCTTTCCTGATAAGCACGGATCACACGAAGACCCGTGTACTCGCCAGCGGCGCCGGAGTTCGGTTGCAACGTACAGCCCTTGAAGCCCGTGATCGTGCATAAGTAAGAAGACAGGTTCTCGATCAGCTCCGTATAGCCTTCACTTGCTCCTCTGGAGCGTACGGGTGGATATTCATGAATTCCGCACGGCTAAGCGGCAACATCGTAGAAGCCGGGTTTAGCTTCATCGTGCAAGATCCCAGCGAGATCATGGATTGGGCCAAGGAAACATCCTTTCGTCCCAAACGGGTGATGTAACGCATCAACTCGGTCTCCGTATGATATTTCTTGAATACGTCTTGCTGCAAGAAATCGGAGGTACGGGCGAATTTAGCGTCGAAATAAGTCTGGGCGGGGATAGACTCGTCCAGCATATAGTCTTTACCTGCGGCGCCGGCGAAGATGTATAATAATACGCCTATGTCCGTAGGCAATGTCGTCTCGTCTATGCTGACGCCTACTTGTCCGGCCTCGAAGTAACGCAAGTTCACCTTGCACTCCAAGGCGATCTCACGCAGCGCGTTCACCGACACGTGTGCGGGAAGCTGTATCTTCAAGGTATCGAAATAATCCTTGTTTAATTGCGTATATCCCAGTTTCTCCAACTCCTTGGCCAAGAATCCGGCCGTGGAATGAATCCGTCCGGCGATGTTACGCAACCCCTCCGCTCCATGATATACGGCGTAGAATCCGGCCATGGTAGCCAACAACGCCTGAGCCGTACAGATATTGGACGTAGCCTTCTCACGTTTGATATGTTGCTCGCGGGTCTGCAAAGCCAAGCGATAAGCCGGATGGCCGTAAGCGTCCTTGGAGATACCGATGATACGTCCCGGGATCGTACGTTTATAATCGTCCTTCGTAGCGAAGAAAGCGGCGGAAGGACCCCCGTAGAACATCGGGATACCGAAGCGCTGGCTGCTACCGAATACGACATCCGCTCCCCATTCTCCCGGAGGAGTCAACAATACCAAGCTCATCAAGTCGGCGGCTACGCCTACCTTGGCTCCGGCGGCGCCGCACGGGCCACGAATTCCTTATAGTCCTCGATCGAACCATCCGCGTTCGGGAACTGTACGATGGCGGCGAACACGTCCGGCGTGAACTCGAATTTCTTATAATCGCCCACTACCACCTGGATGCCCTGCGGGATCATGCGGGTGTGGATGACGGCCAGCGTAGAGGCGAACACGTTCTCGTCAACGAATACCGTATTGGCTTCCGCTTTCACCTGCGCACGGCTGCGTGAACCATGAAACATGGTAACCGCCTCGGCTGCCGCTGTCGCCTCGTCGAGTAGCGAGCAGTTCGCCAAGGGCAATCCGGTCAGTTCGCAGATAACAGTCTGGAAGTTCAGCAACGCCTCCAAGCGTCCTTGGGATACTTCCGCCTGATACGGCGTATAGGAGGTGTACCAAACCGGGTTCTCGAATACGTTACGTTGGATCGGGGCCGGGCAAACCGTGTCGTACCAACCATACCGATATAAGAGGTGAATACCTCGTTCTTGGAAGCCAGCTCGGCGATATGCTCGGCGAACTCACGTTCCGTCATGGCCTCCGGGAGGTTCAACGGCTCTTTCAAACGGATGTTGGCCGGAATGGTCTGATCGATCAACTCGTCCAAAGACTTCACGCCAATCGTCTCCAACATAGCGGGAATATCTTCCGCTGAGATGCCCACGTGGCGGTTTACAAACTTATTTGTGTCCATAATTCTAGTATTTTATAAATAAGGATTATTTAATTTCTCATCAATGATTCGTGTCTCGGGGCCATGGCGGGGTATACCACGGTCTCGTCCGGCAACGACAGTAATTTGTCCTTGATAGCGGCAAGCAGTATATCTTGGTTGCTCCCCATAAATCGGTACGGCCGATGCTTCCGGCGAACAAGGAATCCCCGACGATCACGAAACCGTTCTTCTTGTTATAGAAAGCCACGCCTCCGGGCGAATGACCGGGAACGCTCAATACCGCCAGCTCGGATTTCCCGAACTTTATGATTTCCCCGTTTACCAGATATTTCCCTACCGGGACGCTTTTCGCCTTCATCGGCAGGCCGAACGCCTTGGCTTGCTCCTCGGGGGAGGGAAGGCCCTCCACGTCCGCTTTATGGGCTTCCGGGCTCAACCCGTAGGTGTTATGGACGAATTCGTTGCCGAATATGTGATCCAGATGGAGGTGCGTACAAAGGTAACGTTTCAGCGTCAGCCCGTTCTGGGCGATAAAGTCGCTTACTTCTTTTTGTTCCTCTTTGCGCAGCAGCCGCAATCGATAAGGACTGCCTCCTTGGTATCATCGTATAGCAAGTAAGTATCTCGGAGAAATAGTTTACTTCGAAAGATTTTATCGTAATCATAAGGGTACGTACACTACTTTTTTTAGTTTCAAAAAACTCTTCTTTAAAATGGTCTTTTCAGATCCATGCTTATCGCTTGGTTCCGGAAAGGCAATATCTCGTGCGCCAGCTCTCCACCTTTCAGGCAAATCAATCCGTTGGGCAATGCGTTGATCTGTTCTTTCTTTATATTCTTGCGGACGATCTTTACCAGATCCGCCAGAGGCATCACGGCACGGCTTACCACGAAATCGAAAAGCTGCTTTTCCTCCTCGCCCCGGCAATGGCGGAAGGATACGTTCTCCAGCCCGATCGCCTCGGCCACGGCTTGTCCCACCTTGATTTTTTTCCCGATACTGTCTACCAGATGGAAATGGGTCTCCGGGAATAAGATCGCCAAGGGGATGCCGGGAAAACCGCCTCCCGTACCCAGATCCATCACCGAGGAACCCGGCTTGAAACGCAGCATATCGGTGATACCCAGCGAGTGAAGCACGTGATGCGGATATAGGTTCTCGATATCCTTCCGTGAGATCACGTTGATCTTGGCGTTCCAATCCGTATATAGGTCATATAGGGCGGCGTATTGCTCTTTTTGCCGGTCGGTGAGATCGGGGAAATAAGATGTGAGAATTGAAAATTGAGAATTGGGAATTGAGAATTTCTCTGTATTTTGTTCCATAGGACATCTGTTTATAGGTTTATCTATCATTAATTTTCAATTCTCAATTTCAATTTTCAATTAACTGACTTATCGGGCTGTCATCCCGCAGCAAATAGCGGATTTCCTTGTAAGGGAGATGGACGTTCGTGACGCCTACCACGTATGCCGCTATCTCATATTCGTTGAAAGAATAGGTGATGCCCGTCTCGTCTACGAGGAAGTTGCCGTTCGGGAAGATCTCGTCCACGCTAAAGAAACCGATATTTTCCAGTTCCTTGGCGTCGGATACGTTGTTTTGCTTGGCGATCTGATCTACCAATATTCGCGCCAGATTGTCTTGATAGTTGTCCACGAATATCTCCTCCTCGGTGATCGGCTTACCGGTCTTGAGGTTCACTACATGGTTATTGTAGGAATGTGCGCCATGCGCTCCGCCCGTATAGTTCTCGAAGCTTACCGTATAGCTGATGATATCGTCTTGGTTGAAGGCGATATCATCCGACGACATCTCATAGTAAGAGAACCAAGAGCCCACCGGTGTCTCGTCGGATTTCGCCACCTCAGCCTTGTAATCCTCTTCCAGATCCTTATAAGCGGCCAGATAGTCGTCGGTATATTTCCGTACCGCCTCCTCGGGGGATAATTGCTCATAATTCTCGCCGAAATAAGAGGAGACGAACTGTCTCTGTAGATTCTTAAGAACCTCTTTATCCGAATATTTCCGGGGATAAACGAACTTGATCTCTAGATTGCAATTGGGATTATCCGGATTATCTAACAAATGGTAAGTCTTTTCCACGCTGATAGAATCAAACGTGATACTGTTTTCAGAAGCCTTCTTCGTTCCGGTATCGCAACCCGTGGCTAAGATACCTATCAAAAGAAGCGCCAGCATGCTTTCGCGTAAATGCGTTCTCATCGGACTACAGATTTAATTTATTTGTACGCGAATGTACGTTATTAAATTGTATAATCAAATTGCACGATGAAGTTTAATAAGAGGACAACCATACCTTAAATTCCGCCGCCTTATTTTTAGCCACGAAAATGGGTTCGTCGGTCGGGAGGCTCAGATTTATACGTAATCGGCTATCGAACCAGATGGTGAAGCTATCTATTACTTCCTTGGAAAGGATAAACTGTCGGTTTACCCGGAAGAAGCAAGTCGGGTTTAATTTTATCATTAAGGAGTCTAGAGATTTACCGATGGAATATGATTGTCTCTCGCGGGTCACCACGCTACTTTCGCCGTTTCGTGTTATAGAAATAAGCGATCGCCTCGGTTTTGATCGGTATAATCCGATCCTTGAATGGGACGAGAATCCGCTTTAGATATTCCGAGCTACAAACCAATTGGTCGATCCGGCTGATATGCTGCCGTACGGTCACCGGATTAAGTCGGTTGTATTTATCTAGTGCCTTTCGCATGCTCTCTAACGTGATAGGCTTCAATAGATAATCGACGCTGTTTACCTCGAATGCCTTGATCGCATATTGGTCGTATGCGGTAGTGAATATGATGGGAACCTCTATGGTGACGCATTCGAAAATATTGAAAGAGTTTCCGTCCGCCAATTGGATATCCATGAAGATGAGGTCGGGCATGGGATGACTACGGAGCCATGTCACGCTATCTACTACCGTATCGAAATGATCCAAGATCTCGATATGCGGATCTATCTGTAGTAATAAGTTCTTGATGTTCTTGTAGGCTGCGGCCTCGTCTTCGATAATGATGATTTTCATGATTGTTTGGATTTAGATTAACTCTTTAAAGGTAGGGAAACACGGAAAAACTCATCCGTATCCTCTATCCTTATTCTTTTTTTTACGAGTAGGGCAAAGCGGTTATCTAGGTTTTTCAGCCCGATACCCACTTTCTCCACCTCGTCCAGCTTGGGCTGTTTCCGGTTTAGAATCACCAAAGAAGGTTCGTGGGTGCTGTAATGGATAATTCGCATTGGGTTGCGGGCGCTGATCTCATTATGCTTGATCACGGTTTTCTATCAATGGTAGCAAGGGAAGAACCGGTAGCTGGCAGGACATATAGGCTGGGTTGATCTGTATGTCGAACGTCAGTTTCTCCTCATATTTGACGGATAGCATGAAGCGGTAGGTTTCCAAAAAAGATAGTTCGTCCTTTAACGCCACTAATTCTTTCTTCTCGCTTTGAAGTATATATCGGAATACATTGGATAGGTTGGAGAGATAAGCCAGTGATTTCTGATTCTGTCCTTCGACTATCAAGGCATGCAAAGAGTTCAACGCATTGAAGAAAAAATGAGGTTGATCTGGTTGTACAAGGCATCTATCTGGCTTTGCAGGGATTCGTTTTTCAGTTTCTCGTAGTTTCGCTCCACTTCCTCTTTACGTGCGGCGAGGATATAAATCCGGCTGAACGTGTATATTCCAACGAATAGCGTGAAAAGGTTGTTGTACCATGCCTCCTCTGGCTCGTGGAACAAGTAGAAAAGCTTCTTCCCATGGAAACGGTGGTTTTCTTTCGGTTCGTTTCGCTCGTATTTCTCCCGGATATTTTGGTTTGTGCTTCGTATGACGGGTGAGACCCCGAGCCATACGATTAAGGAAAATAATACGGATACCAGCGACGAATAGGCGAATTGCTTGAGATGCCCTTTTTTCTCAGGCTGCCAACATACGTTAATTTGTAGTAGTATCCGAGTGAACAGGATGAAAAACAGGCATTGGAAGATCAACAATAATATACTGTCGATCTCGGGGTCAATCCCTCTGATCCGGGATAGCTCGATACAATCCATGATCTCTTCGGAGGTCACGAAGAAACCCGATAATACGGATACCCATATCAGTATGGATGGTTTCTGAAGGAGATAATGTCTTATTTTCATGGCTTCTCTTTTTATAGGCAAAAGTAAAGTTAAAGCTTGATATACCCTTTCTTTTCCTCCTGTTTTCGGATCATTTAATTTTCGCCCTCAATCCTTTTTCTTTCGCTTTGGACGGAAAAACAAAACTTTTGGCCTCTCCGGGAGTCATATTTGCGTAATAATAAATCACGATTGAATATGAAACTGCATTGTTTTTTAAGCTTTTGTTCGTTTGTCTAGCGTGCGTTGCGATTCGTCCGTATCGGCGCAAGTACTGGGAGCTGGTGTCTTTGAGTTGAAAGGACAGGTTGTGGACTCATTGACAAATGAGCCGGTCTCGTTCGCGACCTTGCGTGTGACGAGGGGTGAGGAGATTACGGAGCCTCTTGCTTTATTGGCTTGCGATATTGATGGGTATTTCTCTGTCTCCTTGCCCGAGGCGGATCTTATTATTTCCATATGAGTTCTATCGGGAAAATACCTGCTCGGAGGAAAGTGAGCGTTTCGGCTCAATCGCCCGTATGGAACGTAGGTAAATTATGTATGAAAGATGATGCCCGGACGCTGGGAGAGGTGAGGGTCTCGGCGCAAAGACCTTTGGTCAAGGTGGATATTGATAAATTGGTCTATAACTTAGAGGAGGATCCCGAGGCGAAAGTCAGCAATACATTGGATATGTTGCGGAAGGTACCGATGGTAACCGTGGATGGCGATGATAATATCCAACTGAAAGGAAATAGTAATTTTAAGATCTACATGAATGGACGGCCCTCGGGATTGCTTAGCAGTAATCCTTCGACAGTATTGAAAAGTCTTCCGGCCTCCAACATCAAGGATATAGAGGTGATAACAGATCCCGGTGCCCGCTACGACGCTGAGGGAGTGAGTGGAATTATCAATATTATTATGGTGAGACGTGTCTTGGATGGATATACGGGGACGGTGAGTGCGGAGGTTACTACGAACGAGGCATACGGCGGCGGGACATTCGTCTCGCTGAAAGCAGGGAAACTGGGACTTACGGCGAATTACAATCTGGAGTATGAACGTGAGCTATAGCGGATATCACTTCCTTTCGCAAGACTTATCGGATGACGCTAACCGTTACCTCTCCCAGATCGGGGAGCATTGGGAAAGGGAGAAAATGCACCGGGGATATTTGGAGGGAACTTTCGAGATCGACTCGATGAACCTGATTAGCGTGGACGCCAATTTGTTCCGCAAGCGTCAGAAAGAGTTCTCGGATCTGAGCGTGGAGATGCGTGACATGAACCGAGACTTGATTTATGCTTACGATCGTTTTAGCCAGAATCAACCTGTCTTCGGCTCCGTGGAGGTGAATGCCAACTACCAGCATGAGACAAGGCGTAAGGGGGAGTTGCTGACTTTGTCTTATCGTTTCACCAATGATCCGAATGATGATGAGAACCGGATGCGGATAACGGGTACCTCGAATTACTCTGATTTCCTGCAATGGGACACGAACCGGGCGAAGACCAATGAGCATACGGGACAATTGGATTATATAAGACCCATTGCCGGGGGGGCATGATCTGGAGACCGGAGTAAAAATATATCTTGCGCCAGACCGACAGTGAGATCACGCAACGGCTTTATGATGAGACTTCCGGCAATTGGCATGAACCGTCGGGCAGCTTTGTGGATTTCAGCCATACGCAACATATTTACTCGGTGTATCTGGGTGGCACCTTTCGTTGGAATAAGCTGGGAATAAAGGCTGGAGTACGTGCGGAAGGAACGAGCTTGGACGTGAGCTATTCGAATGATCTGACGAAAGACTTTCATTCGAATTTTGTGGATATCGTACCGAACGTTACGTTGTCTTACTCGATCGGACAGTCGCAACAGATCCGTCTGGGATATAATATGCGTATCCAGCGTGCGGGTATTGATTATTTGAATCCTTATGTCGACGAGCGGGATCCGCTAAATGTTTCTTATGGCAATCCAGACTTGGATTCCGAGAAAAGCAATAGTGTGAACCTTAATTATACCTTATTCACCCAGAAGTTTAACATAAATGCCAGCGTAAGCCATGCATTTGTGAACAATTCTATCGAGCAATATACTTTTATGGATACGGAGCGTCCGAACGTATCGGTCTCTACCTATGGTAATATCGGCAAACGGCACCAGACAGGCTTTTCCCTTTATATGAATTGGAGCCCTCTCCCATTGTTCCGTTTTTTCATGAATGGTGGCGTGGATTATATCAGTATGGAAAACGAGGAAAGAAACTTGTCGAACAGCGGTTGGAGCGGACGTGCTTTCGCCGGTGTCCAATTTTCGTTTCCGAAAGATTTCTGGCTGAACATGAACGCCGGTTATATGTTACCCAAGATTCAATTGCAAGGGGAACGATCCGATTTCCTGTTTCACGGCATTACCTTGAATAAGGATTTTTTCCATAAGAAGCTCACGTTATCTGTCTATTGCAAGAGCCCTTTGACGAAGACTTGGAAGATGGAGAACAAGACTTATAACAATGCGTTCACCCTTTATGAGACGGAGAATAAGGTGATGCGTGAGTTCGGTATATCCGTATCTTATCGTTTCGGGAGCCTTACGGATACTTTCAGGAAAATCAAGCGGGGCATCGTGAACGATGACGTGAAGGATAGTGGGGGAAAGGACGTCGATTAGTAACGATAGTATTATGATTACGAATAGGTATTCGAGGACGATGTGGATTTTGATGCTGTTTCTCTCACGGCTTTTTCATTTAAGTTTTGAATTGGGCGTACAATGCCTCTACGCATGCCAGTGCGGCATGGGCGAGAATACTATTCTTATAGACATCAGTCGGGGTGGCGGTCTTTATGGAGTCTTCAAGCCATAGCGCAAAGATTCTTTGATTCTTGCCGAAGCGGATATTTCCCTACGGAAAACCTCTGCAAAAGCAGACATTCGATCAGCCATCTTTCATTGTCTATGCTTTGAAACACACGCAAAGCGTAGTTTCCAAGGGTAACCCATACGGAAATAACTCTTTCGCCTGCAGGCGTTTCAAGTGACGTTTGCCAAATTGAAGCATTTTAATTCTACCTACAAAGATAGGTGCGGAGGAAGGCAAGCTCACGCTCTTCCTTCTTGGCTTTCAGCCAGTGGGTGAAGGTGTGCGTATTGATCCCCCTTCTTTTCCGGGTATCCCTGAATAAGAAGAATTTTACAATAAGCAGAAAATCAGGTCGTGTTTTCAAGGGGTTGAAAATCAGAGTCGTAAAAACATCGTAATGTTTGCGTCGAAACACGTACATGTTTTTCCGAAAAGTCGTACATGTTTTTGGATATTCACGTACGTGTTTTTCCGGAAATGATATTGATGTAAAATAGGAACATTAAAAAAAGACAATAACCTTACCTTGTGAGATTCTGTCACAAGAGATATTCCGGGTATTTGATGGTTAGATCGATTTGGGTACGGTTCTCCTATTGGTATCCGAGGACGATGTGGATTTTGGATATTTTCTATTATCTTTGTCACTTGAAAGTGTATTATCAATTCAAAATGTAAATAATATCATGAGAAAATTATTGTTAGCCTTTTGTGCGTTCGCAACGATTTGTAGCGCCGGGGCGCAGTGGAAGCCCGCCGGAGACAAGATCAAGACGGACTGGGCTGAGAAAGTAGATCCCCGGAATGTATTGCCAGAATATCCACGCCCCGGGATGGAACGTGCGGATTGGCAGAATTTGAACGGCGAGTGGGAATACGCTATCCTCCAAAAGGACAGGCAGAGCCGACGAGTTTCGATGGGAATATCTTGGTGCCGTTCGCCGTGGAATCCTCCTTGTCCGGCGTGCAAAAAGAAGTGGGGGAGAAGAATGAGTTGTGGTATAAACGAACCTTTACGGTGCCCTCCTCATGGAAAGGAAAAGATATCTTGTTGAACTTCGGCGCCGTGGATTGGAAAGCGGACGTGTTCGTGAATGATATCCTGATCGGTTCCCACACGGGAGGCTTTACCCCGTTTTCCTTGAATATCACTCCCTATCAGAATGGCAAAAGTACGCATAAGCTGGTGGTGCGTGTATGGGACCCGAGCGATAAAGCTACCAACCGTGGAAAGCAAGTGGCCAACCGGAGGGAATCTGGTATACGCCGGTCACCGGAATCTGGCAGACCGTATGGCTGGAGCCGGTCGCTTCCTCGCATATCACCTCTATCAAGGCGATCCCGAATATCGATAATGGCGTGATGAGCGTGACGGTCGGGGCTTGTTCCGACTCCCCGGTGTCGGACATCGTGGAGGTCAGCTTGCTCGATAAGGGGCAGGTGGTTGCTACCGCCAAGGGCGTACAAGGGACAGAATTACGCTTGGCCGTGCAAAATCCTACGTTGTGGGAACCTTCCAATCCTTATTTATATGATATGAAGGTGAGCTTGTCGAAGAATGGCAAGAAGGTGGACGAGGTGAAATCGTACACCGCCTTCCGTAAGATATCCGCCGAGCGTGACGCCAACGGCATCATGCGTATGCGCTTGAACAACAAGAACCTGTTCCAATACGGCCCGCTGGATCAAGGCTGGTGGCCCGACGGGCTTTACACGGCTCCCACGGACGAGGCGTTGCTGTATGATATCGTGAAGACGAAAGCGTGGGGCTTCAACATGATCCGCAAGCACGTGAAGGTAGAGCCGGCCCGCTGGTACTATCATTGCGATAAGGAAGGTATGCTGGTTTGGCAGGATATGCCTAGCGGCGACATGGGTAACCAATGGGCGCCTCATACGTATAACGGTGGAACCGACAAGGAGCGTACCGAGGAGTCTATCCGTAATTATTACAAGGAGTGGAAGGAGATCATGGACCTGTGCGTCTCGAATCCTAGCGTAGTAGTATGGGTGCCCTTCAACGAGGCTTGGGGCCAGTTCGATACCGAGAAGGCTGCCGAGTGGACAAAAACATACGATCCTTCCCGTCTGGTGAATCCGGCCAGTGGCGGTAATTTCCGTGCGTGCGGCGATATCTTGGATTTGCATAATTACCCGGCCCGGCGATGTACCTGTTCGATCCGGTGCGTGTAAACGTATTGGGCGAGTATGGTGGTATCGGCTTGGCCGTGGAGAACCATTTGTGGTGGAATAAACGCAACTGGGGCTATGTACAGTTTAAGAATAGCGATGAGGTGACCGCCGAGTACGTGAAGTACGCCAAGGAGTTGAAGGCGATGGTCCCGAAGGGTTTCTCCGCCGCTGTCTACACGCAAACCACGGACGTGGAAGGCGAGGTGAACGGCCTTATGACCTACGACCGTAAAGTGATCAAGATCAACGAGGCCGAGGTGCGCAAGGCGAACCAAGAGGTGATCAAGGCCTTGTCTGAGTAGAAGGCTTAGAAAAAATAGTTATTTGACTCGATGATAGATCCGGTCCGGGCAAAGAGAGATTCTTTCCCGGATCGGATTGTTTTAGCGAAATGAATATGATTCGGAATGTGAGTTTGCGAGACGCCAAGGCGATCGTGGATATATACAATGAATATGTCGTGAATAGCGTGGCTACGTTTGAGACGGAACCTTTGCGGGTGGAGGAGATGGAGGGTCGCATAGCCGGGATCTCGGCGAGCTATCCTTATCTGGTGTACGTGGATCAGGATGAGGTCGTGGGATATTGCTATGCCCATACGTGGAAAGAAAAGGCAGCTTATAAATATACGCTTGAGACCACCGTTTATTTATCCCCGAGATACAAGGGCAAGGGGATCGGCCGGCAGCTTATGGAAAGGCTGATCGAGGAATGTCGGCAGGCGGCTACCACGCCCTGATCGCCTGCATCACTGAGGGGAATGAGGCCAGCTACTCGCTGCATGAGAAGCTGGGGTTCAGAAAAGTATCCCACTTCGAGAAAGTAGGGCTGAAATTCGGGCGGTGGCTGGACGTGGTAGATTATGAATTGATAATTAAGCCTAACGAGAGGTAACTTTCGAATCTCAATTTTCAATTCTCAATTAATATACCTATCTTCGCGATAAACAAAATGTAAAGAATGAAATACAATACAGAAGGAAAAAGATTGACTTTGCCCGAATACGGACGCAATATCCAAAATATGGTGGACTATTGCGTGACTATCCAAGACAGGGAAGAGCGTAAGCGTTGCGCCAACACGATTATCAACATCATGGGAAACATGTTCCCGCACTTGCGTGACGTAAACGACTTTAAGCATATCCTTTGGGATCATCTGGCGATCATGGCCGATTTTAAGCTCGATATAGACTATCCGTACGAGATCATCAAGAAGGAGAACCTGTATAGCCGTCCGCCTCGTATCCCGTACAACAATAACCGTATACGCTACCGCCATTACGGAAAGACCTTGGAGCTGATGATCCGCAAGGCCACGGAGCTGCAACCCGGCATGGAGAAAGACCAGCTCGTGCGACTGCTGGCCAACCAGATGAAGAAATCGTTCCTTACTTGGAACAAGGAAAGCGTGGACGACCGTAAGATCTTCAAGGATCTGGACGAACTCTCCGGCAGCAAGATCGTATTGAGCGAGGAGGAACATAAACTGGCCGAGAGCCGTGATATATTGGCCCGTAATAACAGTGGCGCCCACAAAAGAAACTTACGCGTAAAGGCAGATGAGCTCGTTCGTTATAGAAGGTGGTTATCGCTTGTCCGGCGAGATCGTCCCGCAAGGCGCCAAGAATGAGGCGCTGGAGGTGATCTGTGCGACATTGCTAACACCGGAGAAGGTGACCATACACAATGTGCCCGATATCTTGGACGTGAATAACTTAATCCAGCTCCTTAGGGATATGAGGGTCAAGGTGGAGCATCCGTCCGCCGATACCTATACCTTTCAGGCGGACGACGTGGACATGGAGTATTTACGTACCGAGGAGTTCCTGCGCAAGAGTGGTAGCCTGCGGGGTTCCGTGATGATCGTAGGCCCGTTGGTAGCCCGCTTCGGCAGGGCGCTGATCCGAAACCGGGTGGCGACAAGATCGGGCGACGCCGGCTGGATACGCACTTCGTGGGAATCCAGAAGCTGGGCGCTTGCTTTAGCTACGACGCCGAGCGGCAAGTATACGAGATAGAGGCACGCCAGTTGAAAGGCGCTTATATGCTGCTCGACGAGGCTTCCGTGACCGGAACGGCGAATATCTTGATGGCTGCCGTGCTGGCCGAGGGGGTGACGACGATCTATAACGCCGCCTGCGAGCCTTACCTGCAACAACTTTCCACGATGCTGAACCGCATGGGAGCGAGAATCTCAGGTGTCGGTTCTAACCTATTGACAATAGAAGGTGTACGGTCGCTTTCCGGCACGGAGCATACCATCCTCCCCGATATGATCGAGTGGGTAGCTTTATCGGTATGGCCGCTATGACCGGATCGGAGATCACCATCAAGAATACAGGATATGATAAGCTGGGGATCATCCCGGACGCTTTTCGCCGCTTGGGTATTACCGTGGAGCAGCGAGGCGATGATATTTATATCCCCCGGCATGATTCCTACGAGATCGATACGTTTATCGATGGTTCTATCATGACCATCGCCGACGCTCCTTGGCCGGGGCTTACACCGGACTTGCTGAGCGTATTTCTCGTAGTGGCTACGCAATCCGTGGGAAGCGTGCTGATCCACCAGAAAATGTTTGAGAGCCGCTTGTTCTTTGTGGACAAGCTAATCGATATGGGAGCCAGATCATCCTTTGCGACCCGCACCGGGCTACGGTGATCGGGCTGGGCAACCGCTTCAAGTTACGGGGCTCTACGATGGTATCCCCGGATATCCGTGCGGGTATCGCCTTGCTGATCGCCGCCATGAGCGCCGAGGGCACCAGCACGATCCATAATATAGACCAGATCGACCGGGGATATCAAGGGATCGATAAGCGATTGAACCGGATCGGGGCACGTATCACGAGGATTTAAAGATTTTAGGCGATGATTAGAGAAGAAGAGGTTTTCAAGATCGGGCAGTTTGCCAAGCCCCATGGCATCAAGGGGGAGTTGTCGTTGGTGACGAATAGCGATGTGCTGGAAGATGCCGAGGACCCGTACATTGTTTGCGAGATGGATGGTATCTTGGTACCGTTCTTCGTGGAGGATTTCCGCTATAAGACCGATACGGTGGTCTTGGTGAAACTGGAGGACGTGAATTCCGAGGAGGATGCTCGTATGTTTGTGGGCAAGGAGGTGTTTTATCCTTTGGACGCCGTGGACGAGGAGGATCTCGTGGGGATATGACGTGGGACAGTTTTATCGGTTATACCGTGACGGACGTACAGAAAGGCTATTTAGGAGAGATAACAGACGTGGATGAGACGACAATCAACGTCCTTCTGCGTGTCGATCATAAAGCGAGGAGCTGTTGATCCCAGCCGTGGAGGAGTTGATCACCGAGCCGACCATGAGGCCCGTAGCCTCACTGTGTCTTTGCCGGAGGGACTGATTGATTTATAATTGAGAATTTATAATTGAAGATTAGGGGTTGAAAAAGAAGAATACGAAATCGTTTTGGCACCGGATCCGGTTTAAATATAAACTTTCCTTCATCAATGAGGGGACGTTGGAGGAGGTGTGGTCTTTCCGGCTTTCGCAGTTATCGGCGTTTGTCACTTTGGCGGTGTTCGCCTTTTTCTTGATCGCCGTTACCGCTTTTATCATCATCAAGACACCGATTCGCAACTACTTGCCGGGTTATCTCGACGTGGAGGTTCGCAAGGAGATTATGCAGAATGCCTTGCGGGCGGATTCGTTGGAGCGTATGATCGAGATCCAGTCCCTTTATCTGGATAACGTGGCCGGAATCATTTCCGGTACGATGCCCTTGGACTCGATCCGCCAGATAGATTCTTTGGCTAGCAACGATATTAACTATGAGATTCCTCGTAGCAAGGAAGAGACTCGCTTCGTGAAAGATTACGAGGAAGAGGAGAAATATAATTTATCGGTATTGACCGACCCGGGCAAGGTCCCGACCGAGGGGGTCTTTTTCTATAAGCCGTGAATGGCGTGGTCACCTCTCATTATGAGACGGATGTCCATCATTATGGCGTGGATCTGGCCGCAGCCCGAAGGAGAGTGTCTTGGTACGTTGATGGTACGGTGATCTATACCGGTTTCGATCCGAACCACGGAAACGTAATTCAATTACAACATAAGAACGGATTCATCTCGGTTTATAAGCACAACGAATTGTTGCTAAAAGAGGTGGGAGACCATGTGGTAGCCGGTGAGGCGATCGCTTTGGTCGGGAATACGGGAGAGTTGTCTACCGGGCCGCACCTGCATTTCGAGTTGTGGTATAAGGGCAATCCTGTGAATCCGGAAGAATATATAGCTTTTTGATATTCCATGAAAAAAAGACAGTTAGCGATATTAGGCTCGACCGGTTCCATCGGAACCCAAGCCTTGGAGGTAGTGAGCGAGCATTCCGATCTTTTCGAGGTGTATGCCTTGACCGCGAATAACCAAGTGGACTTATTGATCAATCAGGCCCGGAAATATATGCCGGAGGTGGTGGTGATCGCCAACGAGCGGAAATATCCCGAGCTGAAAGAGGCCTTGGAGGACTTGCCGATCAAGGTATGGGCGGGTGCCGACGCTATCGCCCAGATGGTGCAGTCGGAGCCGATCGATATGGTGCTGACGGCGATGGTGGGTTATTCCGGCTTGCGACCGACGATCTCGGCGATCAAGGCGGGAAAGGCGATCGCCTTGGCGAATAAGGAAACTTTGGTCGTGGCCGGCGAGCTGATCATGAAGCTGGCCGCCGAGCATAAGGTGCCTATCTTGCCGGTGGACTCGGAACATTCGGCCATTTTTCAATGTTTAACAGGTGCGTACGATAATTCGATCGAGAAGATCTTGCTGACGGCTTCCGGCGGTCCGTTCCGGCGGAAGACGCTGGAGGAGCTGGCTACCGTGACGAAGGCGCAGGCCTTGAGGCATCCGAACTGGACGATGGGGGCGAAGATCACGATAGACTCGGCCTCGATGATGAACAAGGGCTTCGAGATGATCGAGGCGAAATGGTTGTTCGATGTCACGCCGGATCAGGTACAGGTGGTGGTGCACCCACAGTCGGTGATCCACTCGATGGTGCAGTTTGAGGATGGCGCCGTGATCGCCCAGCTGGGAATTCCCGACATGAAATTGCCGATCGCCTACGCTTTCTCGTTTCCGACACGTATGAGGAGCATGGCGCCCCGTCTGGATTTTAACCAATATTCGACTTTGACGTTCGAGGAGCCGGATATGGAACGTTTCCGCAACTTGGCTTTCGCTTTCGAGGCGGCCCGCCAAGGAGGAATATGCCTGTATCTTGAATGCCGCCAATGAGGTGGTGGTAGCTGCTTCCTGCAAGATCGTATCGGCTTCTTGCAAATGAGCGACGTGATCGAGCGGACTATGCGGAAAGCCTCGTTTATCGTCAATCCCTCGTATGAGGATTACGTGGCTACCGACACCGAGGCTAGGCGGTTGGCGGCCGAGTTATTTTGAAATAATTTAAAACAGAACAAACAATAGTAGATGGAAACTTTTTTGATTAAGGCGTTACAGCTCATCTTGAGCTTATCGATACTGGTGATTGTCCACGAGTTCGGGCATTTTATCTTTGCCCGGATTTTCAAGGTGCGGGTAGAGAAGTTCTACCTCTTCTTCGATCCGTGGTTCTCGCTATTCAAGTACAAGCCGAAAAACAGTGACACGGAATACGGTGTAGGCTGGCTTCCGTTGGGAGGATATTGTAAGATCTCCGGTATGATCGACGAGAGTATGGACAAGGAGGCGATGGCCCAGCCGCCCAAGCCTTACGAGTTCCGCTCCAAGCCGGCCGGACAGCGTTTGATGATTATGGTAGCGGGCGTGGTGTTCAACTTCTTGCTGGCTTTGTTTATTTATTCCATGATCTTGTTTACGTGGGGCGATACGTACTTGCCCTTGAAGAACATGAAGATGGGTATGAATTATAGCGAGACGTTCCAGAACGTCGGTTTTCAGGACGGTGATATCTTGCTGAGAGCGGACAATGAGGAGTTGGAGCGTTTCGGTAGCGACAGTTTCCGCAAGGTGGTGGAGGCAAAGACCGTGACGGTGCTCCGTGACGGGCGGGAGACCGTGATCTCCATACCGGAGGATATGATGCAACGTTGCATGCGTGACGGAAAAGGCTTCGCCGATCCTTTGCGTATCCCGATGGTTGTTCGTGAGCTTCCCGACAAGAATGCCCCGGCGGCTCTTGCCGGCATGCAGCCGAAGGATAGCGTGGTGGCTATTAACGGTGTGGCTACCCCGACGTTTTATGATGCCTCTGGGTTATTGTCAGAGAATAAGGGTGAAGAGGTGACAGTAGATTTCTACCGGAACGGCCAGTTGGAGTCCTTGACCATGAGGACGGACTCGGCCGGGAAAATTGGCGTAGCGTGATGTTGCCTACGGATCTCTATCAGACCGTGACCCGCAAATACGGTTTCTTCGAGTCGTTCCCCGCCGGTATTAAATTAGGTATTAATACCTTGAAGGGATATGTGAACGACATGAAATATGTGTTTACGAAGGAAGGTGCCTCCAGTTTGGGCGGTTTCGGTACGATCGGCGGATTGTTCCCGTCTGTCTGGGATTGGCGGATTTTCTGGGAACGTACGGCTTTCCTATCTATCATCTTGGCGTTCATGAATATCTTGCCGATTCCGGCCTTGGATGGCGGACACGTGATGTTCTTGATCTATGAGGTAGTGGCCCGTCGCAAACCGAGCGATAAATTCCTAGAGTATGCCCAAATGGCAGGTATGTTTATCCTGTTCGCTTTATTGATCTATGCGAATGGAAATGACATCTTCCGCTTCTTCTTCAAGTAACGTACGTCTCTACAACTAGATACAAAAAACCTCCCGGATCACTTTTCTATGTGATCCGGGAGGTTTTTTTGTATGAATAAAGTCCTCTTTCTTATTTCAGGATGTCGTTGATAGAAGCGAGGATCTTCTTGGAGTTCTCGTCTTTCGGGTCGAGTTCGACAGCCTTTGTCAAATATTCTTTCGCTTGCTTGAAGTCTTTGTCGGCTTTCGCTTTCTCGGCGTTGTATTTATCCGGCTCGGAAGTAGCGATCGGGGTAGCGGCCTGTAATATCTTCGCTCCGTTGCCATACAGCATGGCGCCAAGGCTGTAGTAAGCGTTGCTCTGGTAATCCTTGTTCGATACGGCTAGGACCTCTTTGTACATTTTCTCGGCACCGGCCAGATCTCCCTTCTTTTGGGCGGCTTGTCCTTGTTTGATGCAGTAACCGTAAAGCAACTTTTCCAGATTGGTCTTATTCTTGTTTCCATCGGGAATCACTTTTAATCCCTCTTTTACCGTAGTCAGGAATTCTTCAGTCTTGTTTAAGTTACGGTAAGCCATAGCCTCGCCTACATAAGAGTCGTCTACGTTGTAGTTCATCTTAACGGCCATGTCGAAGTATTTGGCGGCCTCGGCGTAGTTCTTCGCTTGATTAGCGGCGTATCCGCAATTGAAGATACGGGCGGTGTCTTGGTAATTGTTTTGTTTCAAGTATTCGCCGTATTTTGTTACGACGGTAGCGTAATCTTTTGCTTTCAAAGCAGCGTCACCTTCATCTCTTAATTTGTCAGCGTCTTGTGCGAATAGGTTTCCGACACATAGGCATAAAGCCACTAATAAAACAATTTTCTTCATGGTAATTATTAAATTTGATTGATTTTGTGCTCTAAGTTAAGGCGTGCGGGAAAAGAAGCCAAGATATTTTACGTTTTTTAGAAAACAATAAAAATAGAAAACATAAAAAAGGGATTGCTTACGGCAATCCTACTGATGAAAGATTCTTTGAAACTTATGCTTTGAGTGAAGGAAAAGCCTCAGCCACGGCGGGGTAGACAATCTTTCCTTCCACGATGTTTAATCCCAGTTCTAGGCCCGGATCTTCTTCGCAGGCTTTTTCCCAACCTCTGTCGGCAAGCTTGATCACGTACGGCAGGGTAGCGTTGGTCAAGGCTAACGTGGAAGTCTGCGGGACCGCTCCCGGAATGTTGGCTACGCAGTAATGGAGGATATCGTCTATCTCATAAACCGGATTGGCGTGCGTAGTCGGATGGGAGGTCTCGAAGCAACCGCCTTGATCGATGGCTACGTCTACCAATACGCTGCCCGGTTTTAATAACTTCAACATATCCCGGGTGATCAAGTGCGGGGCCTTGGCTCCGGGGATTAATACGGCGCCGATCACTAAATCGGTTGTGGGTAATTCCTGTTCGATCGTATGCGTGGAAGAGAACAATGTCTTCACGTTTTTCGGCATCGTCTCGGACAGATAGCGCAAGCGGGGAAGCGAGATGTCGGCAATCGTGACATCGGCGCCTAGCCCGGCGGCCATCAAGCGGCGTTGTGGCCTACCACACCACCGCCTAAAACTAATACCTTACCCGGTTTCACGCCTGGCACGCCACCTAGCAATACGCCTTTGCCACCTTGCGGTTTCTCAAGGAAACGGGCGCCTTCCTGTACGGACATGCGTCCGGCCACCTCACTCATAGGAATCAAAAGGGGTAACGTATGATCTGGGTTCTCCACGGTCTCGTAAGCCAGACAGATGGAGCCGCTCTTTATCATGGCAAGGGTGAGAGCCTCGTCGGATGCGAAATGGAAGTAGGTGAAGACAAGCTGTCCTTTGCGTACCAAGGGATATTCGCTGGCGATCGGCTCTTTTACTTTTACGATCATTTCGGCAATTCCATATACATCCTCAATGGCCGGGAGTATCCGGGCCCCTGCCGCCACATAGGCGTCATCGGCGAAACCACTGTTTATACCAGCCGTGTGTTGCACATACACGGTATGACCTCTTTTCACCAACTCTTTGGCTCCGGCGGGAGTAAGAGCTACCCTGTTCTCGTTGTTCTTGATTTCTTTTGGAATTCCAATAATCATAATGGTAGCATTTAATGGGTTTATATGCCTGCAATATACAAAAAAGAGGAACAGATTGGTATTCTGTCCCTCTTTTTTATCTTATTTCTTGTTCCTTATAAACCTTGTCCGTGGCAGTTCTTGTATTTCTTGCCACTTCCGCAAGGACATGGATCATTGCGTCCTACTCGTTTCTCGGCACGGACCGGAGCTTGCTTCGGTTGAGGTGCCTCGGCTTGGGTGTTGTTTCCGCTCAAGTCTGTTTTCTCCGTGCGGTAACGGCTCATATCCTCGTGCTTCTCCGGGGCGGCCTCTTGTACGGCGATACGTTGACGGGCTCTTTCCTCGGCGATCGCTTGGGCGGCTTGCTGGGCTACGGCCGCTTGACGGGCTTGCATGGCTTGGCGTTGCTCCTCGGTCGGCTCCTCACGTACCGGGATCTGTCCACGCATCAAGATGGCGGCTGTCTTACGGTTCATGTTGTCTACCATTGTCTTGAACAGGTTGTAAGATTCAAGTTTGTAGATCAACAAAGGATCCTTGTTCTCGTAGCTAGCGTTTTGTACGGAGTGGCGCAGCTCATCCATCTCACGTAGATGCTCTTTCCATCCCTCGTCGATCATATGCAATACGATTGATTTCTGGAAGGATTTAACGATTGCCTTACATTCCGTGTCGTAAGCCTCTTTCAGGTTGCAAGATACATTATACATGCGCTTGCCGTCCGTGATAGGGATCATGATATTCTCGTACATCGCTCCTTGATTCTCGTACACTTGCTTGATGACCGGGTGAGCGACTTGCGTCATGCGTTCCATACGACGTTTATAAGTCTTCAATGCCTCCTCGAACAATTTCTCTACGAGTTGCTCCGGTTTCATGCTCTTGAATTCGTCTTCCGTGAACGGGCTTTCCATGGCGAATGTCTTGAACAATTCCAACTTGAAGCCCTCGAAGTCCTCGGCGTGTTGATCGGCGATAGCTGTAGAAGTATCGTAAATCGTGTTCAATACGTCCAGACCGATACGCTCTCCCATCAAGGCGTGGCGACGGCGGGTGTAGATTACGTTACGTTGCGAGTTCATCACGTCGTCGTATTCCAACAGACGTTTACGGATACCGAAGTTGTTTTCCTCTACCTTCTTCTGGGCACGTTCTACGGACTTGCTCAACATATTGTGCTCCAGAACCTCGCCTTCCTTGAAACCAAGCTTATCCATCAAGCCGGCGATCTTCTCGGAAGCGAATAAACGCATCAAGTCGTCTTCCAGTGAAACGAAGAATACGGAAGAACCCGGGTCTCCCTGACGTCCGGCACGACCACGTAACTGACGGTCTACACGACGGCTCTCATGGCGTTCCGTACCGATGATAGCCAAACCGCCTGCGTCTTTCACGTCCTTGGACAGCTTGATATCGGTACCACGACCGGCCATGTTGGTAGCGATCGTAACCGTACTCTTTTGACCCGCCAAGCCACGATCTCGGCCTCTTTCTGGTGCAACTTAGCGTTCAATACATTGTGCTGGATCTTACGCATCGTAAGCATACGGCTCAATAGCTCGGAGATCTCTACGGATGTTGTTCCCACCAATACCGGACGGCCTGCTTCCGTCAGCTGAACGATTTCCTCGATAACAGCGTTATATTTCTCACGTTTTGTCTTGTAGATACGATCGTTCATATCGTTACGGGCGATCGGTCGGTTGGTCGGGATCACTACTACGTCCAATTTGTAGATATCCCAGAACTCGCCTGCTTCCGTCTCCGCCGTACCGGTCATACCGGACAACTTATGGTACATACGGAAGTAGTTCTGCAAGGTGATCGTGGCGAATGTTTGTGTAGCGGCCTCTACCTTTACACGTTCCTTAGCCTCGATCGCTTGGTGCAGGCCATCGGAATAACGACGTCCGTCCATGATACGACCCGTCTGCTCGTCAACGATCATGACCTTGTTGTCCATAACCACATACTCATCATCCTTCTCGAATAAGGTGTAAGCTTTCAATAATTGGTTGATGGTATGTACACGCTCGCTCTTGACGGAATAGTTCGCCAATATCTCGTCCTTTTGGGCCTGTTTCTCTTCCTCGGTTCCTGTCATATTCTCCAATTGGGATAATTGGGAAGTGATATCGGGAAGTACGAAGAAGGTCGGGTCGTCCGTCTTACCGGTCAATAGGTCGATACCTTTATCCGTCAATTCGATACTGTTGTTCTTCTCGTCGATCACGAAATACAACTCATCGGTCGCCTCGTGCATATGGCGCATGTTCTCGGACATGAAATATTCTTCCGTCTTCAACATTTGGGCCTTTACGCCTTGCTCGCTTAAGAACTTGATCAACGCCTTGTTGCGGGGATATCCCTTGAAGGAGCGGTACAGAAGGATAGAGCCTTCCTCAACGACCTTCTGGTCGTCGCTAGCCATTTTCTTCTTGGCCTCGATCAATAGTTTGGAGCAAAGGTCTTTCTGCGCGTTCACGACAACCTCCACGTTCGGGCGGAATTGCTCGAATAATTGTTCCTCGCCACGAGGGATCGGTCCGGAGATGATCAGCGGCGTACGAGCGTCATCGATCAATACGGAGTCCACCTCATCGACGATGGAGTAGTTATGCTTGCGTTGTACCAAGTCTTTCGGGCTGATCGCCATATTGTCGCGCAAGTAGTCGAAACCGAACTCGTTGTTCGTACCGAACGTGATATCCGCCTCATAAGCCTTACGGCGAGCCTCGGAATTCGGCTGGTGCTTATCGATACAGTCTACGGAAAGCCCGTGGAACATATAAAGCGGTCCCATCCACTCGGAGTCACGTTTTGACAAGTAATCATTCACGGTTACCACGTGTACACCGTTACGTGTCAAGGCGTTCAAGAATACCGGAAGGGTAGCCACCAAGGTCTTACCTTCACCGGTAGCCATCTCGGCGATCTTACCTTTATGAAGAACGACGCCACCGAATAGCTGAACGTCGTAATGGATCATATCCCAAGTGATCTCGTTACCACCGGCTTTCCAGTGATTGGCGTAGATCGCCTTATCGTCCTCGATGCGGACAAAGTCGAAACGAGCGGCCAGATCCCGGTCGAATTGGTTAGCGGTAACTACCACTTCCTCATTCTCGGCGAAACGGCGGGCCGTATCTTTCATGATGGCGAATACCTCGGGCAAGGATTGCTCCAGTACTACTTCCATCTTGTCCGTGATGGCTTTCTCAATTTTATCTACCTCGGCCCAGATCGCCTCACGTTCTTCCAGTTCCTTATCCTCGATGCCTTTGCGAAGCTCTTCCACTTGCGCTTTCTCCTCGGCTACGTAGTCTTGGATACGTTGTTTGATCTCATCTGTTTTCGCACGCAACTCATCGTTCGAGAGTGCCTTGATTGACGGATATACGGCCTTTACCTTATCTACGTAAGGTGTGATTTCTTTAAGGTCACGCTGCGACTTATTGCCGAACAGCTTCGTCATAAACTCATTAAATCCCATGATTCTTATGTTAATGGATAGTTGAGCAACTATCGTCTGTTATTACTTTGTTGTTTGAATAATTAGATAATAATAAATAGAAAGAAGAGCCACAACCCTTGATAATTATCAACTTTAATAATCAATTCTCTATTATTTGGTTGTCAGCTCCCAGAGCGGCAAGCTTTGCGTAGCGTTTGGTGGCCTGATTCTTAGCACATGGGTTACCGTGGGGGCTACCTCAGTGGCCTTGACTTCGCGGTAGATATGTTGGGGTTTCAACCCGTTGCCCATAAATACCAGCGGGGTGATAACAGCATTATTGCGTATAATCTTGACTTTTTCTTTCGGATTGTCGAGGTTCACTTTCCAACCGGGTTGCAACTCGATGATCAGATCGCCCCGTCTCAGATGATGCGTACCTTGACGGAATTTGGCGGTTCCCTCGTTCCAGTCACCCGTAAGCAAGCTTCTACCCGTAGTGACGAGTTGTACGCCACTAAATTCCTGTATGAATTCGGCGGCCTTGTTCTGTAAAGTCGTCAAATCCAGCTTGGCGTCTTCTATCGCCTTGCGGTTCAAGTAGATCTGGTTGTCGTAGTATCCTTGTACCCAGCTGGTATGTTGGCCGTAAATGGCCATCAAGTACATATTAAGCAGGCTAGACAACGTTTCGGGTGAAACTCGCCACCGTTCACCATCAAGCCGTCCGGATAAGACTCCTCGCTTTTATAATAACCGGAACCGGTGAAGACTACCAATGTATTGGCCAAGCCACTTTCTTGTCGATCGTATCCAATAGCTTCTCGATGTCTTGATCGAGTTGGTAATACGTATCTTGAATCTCCCGGGTGTATTCCTTGCTCATCGTACCCCGGTAATTGCCTGCGTAGTACGTGATAGATAACATATCCGGGCAACTGCGTGTACCAAACCCTCCGTACTCTAGGAACTGGAGGCCAAACGATTGATCTCCTTATTGATGAACGGCGAGGTCTTTAGGTTCGGATAGCAGTTCGCGAACTTCTCGCTGAACGTATAGCGGAAAGGTAGATCATCCAATACGTAAGGAAAGGCATCGTATTTCTCCATCGGAAGGGTAGGAGTCCATACCATGGTTTCCAAGCGTGACGCCAAGGATTCCGGGCCGTTATTATAGCGGTCTACGTACCAAGGATTCCCTTATAATACGTCGTGGTAGCCCATTTCCCGTTGGTGTTATCCATCCAGAAAGCTCCGTTCGCCGCATGTCCGGCGGAAAGGATGGCGCTCTCGGCATCCGGGGCGATGGAATATACGTCGCTTCTTCCTTGAGAGGCGATTTTCAACTCGTCGCCGATCGTGGAACTGAATAAATTCTTGGGCGAATAATTCTCTTTCGTGTAATTACCCAGATATTCGGGATCATTTAAGATCGAGACCTCTTTCTCTTTCTCGAAATCAAACGTCTTATCTCCGGCGATACCGCTGAAGCAAGGGTTGCTTCCGGTAAAAAGAGTCGCAAACGCGCTGGCTTGGTCTATGTCAGAGAACTCGAAGCGGATATTGTTGTACACCAACCCCTCGTTCATCAAACGCTTGAAGCCCCGTTCGCCAAATGTATTATAAAAGTATTCTATATAGTCGCCCCTTAGCTGATCCACAGTAATACATACCACCAATTTGGGGGTACGCTGCTGCGCCTCAAGGTTTGTTACCACGAGGATAGCGATAAGTGACGTTATAATTTTTCTCATCCGATTCTCCATATCTTTCTGTAAACACCCCAACCCGAACGAACCCAAATCGAGGCTACAAGCGGAATAAAGGCACTGTTTAGATGTTGCGGAATGAAATGCCATCCCAGTAACATCAGCGTAAGCGCCGCAAAGTTAATAAAATGATAGTAATATGCACCTTCTTCAGCTTTTTTACGCAAAACAAAATAACAGCGATCAAATCGAGCGGCTGTAACCATACCAAAGACCAGTTCGGCCACGTGCAGGGATGGACGGATATGAAGCTAAGAAAGAAGAGGATGACACCTCCGGCTCCGGCTACTGAGAAAAGGACACAATCCACCCACAGGAAGTATTTTTTTTTGCGCCATTCGATCCAAGTAAGCCCTAAAACGATTCCGAACAGAAGCCAAGCGCAGACTAAAGGGTGAATAAATCCCAGATATCTTTTTCCGGCTCGTCGGCTTCCCCGGCTCCGATCACGTGGGTCTCGCTCACCAATGGGCGGATTGTCCCGTCCGGGCCCGTGATGGTGGCTTTAGAGAACGCTTCTTTTAGATAAGGGGGGAGGAAGAGCATCTCGTGTTGGGTGGCCTCCCGGTCGGTGGGGCTGCCTAGCGCTAGGTCGCATCCGAATGTGAGCCACGGATGGTTTCGGGTACAATAATTAATAAGATCCCGGAAGGTCTGGGATTGATAGGGATACTGATAATCGACGCTCCCGTTGATCTCCTTTTCCAAGATCGCGGCAGGGCGGGTAGCGCAATTATCGAAGAAGAAGTTATAACGATATACCTGTTCTCCGGCCTGTAATTAATAAGCAGGGCATCCCATATATGTTCTTTCTCTTCTTGGGTGAGGTTCAATACTTGTTCCGTGATATCGCTGCCCCGCATTTGGTACTCGATCACGTAGTCTTGGAAATCGGCTACTCCCAGTTTATAATCCGTCTCTCCTTTAGCGAATCGGTAGATAAAATTAGGTTTGGAGAAATCAAATATACCGTAATTGAATATATAATCTATATTTTGCTTGGGATCGTATATGCGTAGAGCGGCATGCCCGTACACGGTGAATACCTCTTCATCGTACGGTGCGCTGGTCATCAGACTGATACGGGCTTCCTCGCTCAGTTTGGGTTGCGCCATCGCCGATAGGGAAAGAATCCCCAGCAGGAATAGAAATATGCTTTTTGTCATTCTCTTCTTGATTATTTGACGCAAAGGTAGATTATTTTTCTTAAACAGTATAGATCGTTTAAGCATAACATATGGCTTTATGTCGAGAAAAGAGATAGCTTTGTTTTTATTATAAAGGGAAAAGGAAACTTGGTTACGTCTTTGATTATAAGAGTGTTGCAGTTTTTTGCGGATTTTTTTTTTAAGAACTTTAGTTTCTTCTAGGGAAAACAAAAGTTTTCCTATGAGGAAACAGAAGTTTCCCTTGCACAAAACTCTAGTTTCTAGCTAGAGAAACAGACGTTGCTTTTAGAAGGAGCATTGAGGAGATAAAACAAAATTAGGAGACCATCCTTATTTGGATAATCGCCTAATGCTGATAGAGCGGTAGGCGAGGCTCGAACTCGTGACCCTCAGCTTGGGAAGCTGATGCTCTACCAACTGAGCTACTACCGCATTGCGAGTGCAAATGTATACAAATCTTTCTTTTTTTAGTAACTTTGGCGAGAAAATTTTATAAAAAAGAATTAAGTATGGAAAAACTAGTCTTGATAAAGGTAGGAGGGAAGATCGTTGAGGAAGAAGAAACGCTTCGTCAATTATTGAACGATTTCGCTGCTATCGAGGGATATAAGGTCTTGGTGCATGGGGGAGGACGCTCGGCTACCAAGCTTGCCGCCCAACTAGGGATCGAGAGCAAGATGGTGAACGGTCGCCGTATTACAGATGCCGAGACCTTGAAGGTCGTGACAATGGTCTATGGCGGGTTGGTGAATAAAAACATCGTAGCGGGCTTGCAGGCGTTGGGCGTAAACGCTTTAGGATTGACTGGTGCGGACATGAATTTGATGCGCTCCGACAAACGTCCCGTGGCAGAGGTGGATTATGGTTTCGTAGGCGACGTGAAAGAGGTGAATGCCGATTTGCTAGCTCTCTTATCCATCAAGGTATCGTGCCGGTACTGGCTCCTCTTACACATGATAAGCAAGGCCATATGTTGAATACGAACGCTGATACGATAGCGGGAGAAGCCGCTAAAGCGTTGGCAAAACATTTTGAGGTGACATTGATGTTCTGTTTCGAGAAAAAAGGCGTTTTGTTGGACGAGAACGATGATGAGAGCGTGATACCGGAAATCGATCGTATAGCGTTTAAGGGATATGTAGAACAAGGAATTATCCAAGGGGGCATGATCCCGAAGCTGGAAAACGCTTACCAAGCGATAGACGCCGGGGTGAAGCAAGTGATTATTACGCAAGCCTCGGAGATTCACCAAGGAAAAGGGACGAGAGTCTTTTAAATAGATGAGGGGCTGTTTATGGCCCCTCACGTACATTATATAATAGGTCTATCAAAGACTCCGAATCTTGATATTACGGAACCAGATTAATGAATCTCCATGTTTTCCTTGTAATCCGATAAATCCTTTGGTCGGTAATTCGGCGAAAGGTTTGGGCAACCAACTTGGGATATCGCTTCCATCCGGGTTCTTGGTGCCGGAAGTCCATTTGCTCATATCCATTTCGGTAACTTTCTTTCCGTTGAGGATAACCATGATATGTTGTCCGGCGCATTTGATACGCATATGATTCCACTCCCCGGGTTTTTTGACTACCTTGTCTTGCACGGCGCCTAGATGTCCGTAAATGGCTCCGCATTTCTCATACGGCTTGCCGTTTCCCCATTTTTCACAATGGTCGTCCGCTATCTGTATTTCTACCGAGTTGGGTATCCAATCCTTCGTGTCCGTACAGTAAACGACTACTCCGCTGTTCGTGCCCACGTCGGTCTTAAAATCAAGATCCAGCTCGAAGTTCTCATATTCATCCTTTGTCCAGATAGACTCGTCCTTCACGGCGCCTAACACGCCATCAGTCTCGCTCCAAACTTCCGGATTGTAGTTGGCGTTTTCCAGATTTTTACCGAAGAGAGGCTTCCATTTATTGTTATCCGCCGCGAATGAGGAGAATGTACTTGCCACACACCATAAAGTAGCCATGGCTAAAAGAAAATGTTTCATGCTATTAGTTTTAAAGATTTACGTAAGGCAAATGTATTCATTTATTTGGAAGGAACATAGTCTACGAAGAACTTAGTTTAAAACAGCAGGATTATACATGCATATATATAAAATTACATTAAAATATTTACTTTACTTTTACATACAATCACACATACACCTAATCCTCACACTGCAAATATAAAGAATATTTTCTGTTAAAAACAAATAATACCATGATTTTGTGTCATTAAAACAGTCAAATATATTTCATAACGTCATTTCAAGACTATTAAATGTATATTTTGACACATAAGCAATATCATAATAACACAAAACCAATCAAGCAATAGGTGTTTTTTAGTTAATCTATTTTACAACAATAAAGATTATACAAGATTTTAATATCATTTTAACAAACTATTTGATCTTTGATAAAAAAAGAAGATTTCCTTAAGAATCATAGCATTTCAACCTATTTCGCTTTCACTTGTAAATAAAATCGTTCTTCGTAGACTATGTTCCTTCCAAAATAAATGAATACATTTGCCTTACGTAAATCTTTAAAACTAATAG
>ENA-OQEB01000047-OQEB01000047.1-human-gut-metagenome-genome-assembly--contig:-NODE-47-length-44679-cov-3.650296_pt1 | contig 44679 bp, 48 predicted proteins | sample MGYA00242787_ERZ504619 | MGnify/ENA primary metagenome ERZ504619 (study PRJEB26092, sample SAMD00036317) | human gut metagenome | host: Homo sapiens | study: EMG produced TPA metagenomics assembly of... | reverse complement strand
TGCAAATTAAAACGGAAGGAGATAAGTATGATAAAAACTTTGGCAAAAAATATCAAAGGTTTCGTCAAAGAATCCGTTCTGACTCCGTTCTTTATGATACTCGAAGTAATTGTTGAAACAATTATTCCGTTTCTTATGTCATCAATGATTGATGACGGTATCAACAAGGGCGATATGCAGCACATACTCATAACGGGCGGTTATATGGGTGCACTTGCACTCACGGGCTTGTTTGCAGGTTTGATGGGCGGTATCTACGGTGCAAAAGCTTCGGCAGGCTTTGCAAGAAACCTCAGACGCTCAATGTTTGCTAATATCCAGTCATTCTCGTTTGCCAACATTGACCGTTACTCAACCGCAGGACTTGTTACCCGTATGACAACGGATGTAACAAACCTTCAAAATGCATATCAGATGCTTTTAAGAATGTGTTTCAGAGCGCCTGTATCGCTCATCTGTGCAATGGCAATGACATTCATCATCAATGCAAGGCTTGCCTGTATTTATCTCATTGCAACAATTTTACTTTCTGTTGTTCTTGCCTTTATTATGAAGGCAACATACAAGTATTTCAGTCAGGTTTTTGAAAAGTACGATGAACTCAACGCAAGCGTTCAGGAAAATGTAACTTCAATCAGAGTTGTAAAGGCTTTCGTTCGTGAAAAACACGAAGTTGGCAAGTTCCGCAAGGCAGCGACAATGTTTACAGACTTTTTGTTAAGGCTGAAAATGCATGGTAACAGTATCACCGATTATGATGGTTACTTCATACGCATCAATCATTCTTGTAAGCTGGTTCGGCGCAAATATGATCGTAAGCAGTGAGCTTACACTGGTGAACTTACAAGTATGCTCACATATTGTATGAACATTCTTATGAATCTTCTTATGGTGGCAATGGTGTTTGTAATGCTCACAATGAGCCTTGCAAGCGGTAAGCGTGTTGCAGGTGTGCTTAATGAAAAATCAACGCTTGCAAATCCCGAAAACCCTGTTTACGAGGTTAAGGACGGAAGCATTGAGTTTGACAATGTTTCATTCTCATACAACACAAAAGCCGAAAAACCGATTCTCAACGATATCAACCTAAAAATCAAATCAGGCGAAACAATCGGTATTATCGGCGGTACGGGTTCTTCAAAAACAAGCCTTGTAAACCTTATTGCAAGACTTTATGATGTAACCGAAGGTTCTGTTAAGGTCGGTGGAAAAGATGTTCGTGACTATGATATCGAAACTCTGCGTGACAAGGTTTCGGTTGTGCTCCAGTCGAATGTTCTTTTCAGCGGTACAATCCTTGACAACCTCAGATGGGGCAACGAAAATGCTACAGAGGAAGAATGCGTCAATGCCTGCAAGCTTGCCTGTGCAGATGCGTTTATCGAAAGCTTCCCCGATAAGTACAACACAAAAATCGAACAGGGCGGTACTAATGTTTCGGGCGGTCAGAAACAGCGTCTTTGCATTGCAAGAGCTTTGCTGAAAAATCCGAAAATTCTTATTCTTGATGATTCGACAAGTGCAGTTGATACCGCAACAGACGCAAGTATCCGCAAGGCATTCAGCGAGAATATCCCCGATACTACAAAGCTGATTATTTCACAGCGTGTATCAAGCGTTTCACACGCAGACAAGATTATTGTAATGGATGACGGTGAGATAAGCGCAGTGGGTACTCACGAAGAACTTATCAAAAACAGTCCGATTTACAATGAAATTTATGTTGCCCAGACAAGCGGCAACGGTGATTTTGATGCGAAAGGAGAGCTGTAATTATGCCGGGACCAATGGAAGAAGAAACCGAGGACCTGCACAAAAGGTTGAAAATTCAGGTCAGGTTCTTAAAAGACTATTCGGTATTATCTTCAAAAAATATAAATTTCAGATGATTATTGTTTTCGTCTGCATCCTCATCAGCGTACTTGCAAATGTTCAGGGTTCATTGTTTATTCAGAATCTTATTGACGATTACATCACTCCGATGATTCAGAGCGGCAGCCGTGACTTCGGACCGATGCTCGGAGCAATTTTAAGAGTTGCAATCTTCTATGCAATCGGTGCGGCGTCGGCGTTTATCTACGCAAAAATTATGGTTTATGTAACACAGGGTACAATGCGTGATTTGCGTTGTCAGATATTTGAACATATGGAAAGCCTTCCGATAAAATACTTTGACACACACCCTCACGGCGATATCATGAGCGTTTACACAAACGATATTGACACCCTCCGTCAGATGATCAGCCAGAGTATTCCTCAGCTTTTCAACAGCGGAATTACAATCATAGCCGTTCTTGTCAGTATGTTTACACTCAGTGTTCCTCTTACAATTCTTACACTTGTAATGGTTGGCTTAATGCTTTTTGTAACAAAACAGCTTGCGTCACGAAGCGGAAGGTTTTTTGCAAAACAGCAGGCAGACTCGGTGCGACTAACGGTTACATTGAGGAAATGATGAACGGTCAGAAGGTTGTAAAAGTATTTAACCATGAAAAAAAGAGCATTGAAGAATTCAATGAGCTTAATGACAGGCTTTTCAACAGTTCATACAACGCAAACAAGTTTGCAAATATCCTTATGCCGATTAACGCACAAATCGGTAACATCAGCTATGTGCTTTGTGCAATCGTAGGTTGTATCTTTGCTCTCAACAACTTCCTCGGATTTACAATCGGTAAACTCGTAAGCTTCCTCACATTCAACAAGAGCTTTACCCAGCCTATCAATCAGGTCAGCCAGCAGTTTAACTCAATTGTTATGGCGCTTGCAGGTGCAGACCGTATCTTTAAACTTCTTGACGAAGAGCCTGAGGTTGATGACGGATATGTAACACTTGTTAATGTAGCAAAGAGGGCGACAGGCTTGTTGAAACTGAGGAAAAAACAGGTATGTGGGCTTGGAAGCATACCCACAGTGAAACAGGCAAAACAGAGTACCGTGAACTCAAGGGCGCGCTTGTTATGGACGATGTTGACTTCGGTTATACAGATGATAAAATCGTTCTTCACAATATTGATTTGTACGCAGAACCCGGTCAGAAGATTGCGTTTGTCGGTTCAACAGGTGCAGGCAAAACAACAATCACAAACCTTATTAACCGATTCTATGATATTCAGGACGGTAAAATCCGTTATGACGGAATCAATATCAACAAAATCAAAAAAGGCGATCTTCGCCGTTCACTCGGTATAGTTTTACAGGATACGCACCTGTTCACGGATACCGTAATGGAAAATATCCGTTATGGCAGACTTGACGCAACAGACGAAGAGGTTATCGCAGCGGCAAAGCTTGCCAATGCAGACAGCTTTATCAGAAAACTTCCTGACGGCTACAACACCCTGCTCAAAGGTGACGGCGCAATCTCAGTCAGGGACAGCGACAGATGCTTGCGATTGCAAGAGCTGCTGTTGCAGATCCGCCCGCACTTATCCTTGATGAGGCTACAAGTTCAATTGATACCCGTACCGAAAAGATGGTTCAGGACAGCATGGACAGGCTTATGAGCGGCAGAACAACCTTTGTTATTGCCCACAGACTTTCTACAATCAAAAATTCAGACTGTATTATGGTTCTTGAAAACGGCAGAATCATCGAGCGTGGTTCACACGAACGGCTTCTTGAACAAAAGGGCAGATACTATCAGCTTTATACAGGCAAAACCGCATAATGATAATCGAAATGGGAGAGTCGCAAAGGCTCTCCTTTTTCTGTTCTTGAAATATTGACTTGTTTATTGTACAATAAGATTCAGAATTGTGAGGTGTCAAAAATTAAAATTAATTCAAAATTAATATTAAAGCTTACTGCATTGTTTGCGGTAATCTGTCTTGCACTTTGTTCGTGTTCAATCAATATCAATGTGAACGGTTCCGATTCGGAAAGCAAAACAACTGTTTCAGAAATCGGAACATTATCGGTTCATTACCTTGATGTCGGACAGGGTGACAGCATATTTATTGAACTGCCGAATCAAAAGTGTATGCTGATTGATGCAGGCGAAAATATGTACGGCAAAAGTATTACCGAATATATCAATAATCTCGGATACACAAATATTGATTATCTCGTTGCAACTCACCCTCATGCCGACCATATCGGTTCAATGGCTTATGTTGTAAAGCATAATAATATCGGCGAAATCTATATGCCTAAGGTTACAACCACAACCAAGACCTATGAGAATCTGCTCACGGCAATTGCAGACAAGGGACTTAAAGTCAAGTCAGCCAAAGCGGGTATGAATATTATTGATGACAACGATTTCAGCATAAATATTCTTGCTCCCGTAACGATTGACGAGGATAATCTGAACAATTGCTCTGTAATTCTAAAAATAACTTACAAAAACGATAGCTTTCTGTTCCTCGGAGATGCCGAAAAGAAAGAGCTTGAAACCGTTACGGCAGATATGAGTGCAGAAGTTCTGAAAGTAGGTCATCACGGAAGCAGAACTTCAACAACAAAAGCGTTGCTTGAAAAGGTAAATCCAAAATATGCGGTTATTTCACTCGGCAAGGACAACAGCTACGGACATCCGCACAAAAGCACATTAAAGTTGCTTGATGAATTCGGAGTTGAAACATACAGAACCGATGAAAACGGAACAGTTGTCCTTTCAACCGAGGGTTCAGGTGTGACTATCAAAACGGGACAAACTTCAATGAAAAGGGATGAATAAGCTTGAAAAAATTTATTGTTGACAGAATAGAAGGCGACAAGGCTGTTCTTGAGTGTGAAAACGGCGATATGGTGAATCTTGAACTTAAAGCCTGCCGAAAAATATCAAAGAAGGCGATGTAATCAACTTTCAGGAAAACAGCTATTTTCTGAACAGCGATGAAACAAAAGCCAGAAAAGAAAAAATTAAAAATCTGATGAATTCGCTTTTTGAAGATTAAAAATCATGCAAAAACAAAATGCTCTGTACCAAATCAAACGGTACAGAGCATTTTTATTTGTAATTGTGTAATCAATGTGTGTTGTCTGCTGTAAGTGACCTTCTGAAAATATGTCTGAAAATGAATCTGACAATCGGGCCTGCAAAAAACAACTGCCAGCAAAGTGCCATAGGAAAGTTGAGTGCGGTAGTTTCAAGCCATACCGAAATAATCTCAACACCCGCATTTTTGAAAATGAGAGTAGCAGCAAGGCTCATAAGAGGACACATAAAGATAACCGAAATTGCGGAAATTGCGAGTACAAGGAAGAAAGGATTATCCTTTGCAGGGTTTACAATCTTAAAAGCAAGCTTTTTGGCAATGTGACCGATAATGAAAAAGTCAAGAATAAATGCAATCGGCCCCATAAAAGAAAGTTCTTTGAAGGCGGAAAGAAAAACTTCGTTTTTCATTTCGCCGATATTAAGAGCTGTGTTGTAGCAAATCATGGCATAAACCATAAAGAACACCATGATAATCGTAAAAATAACTTCCTGAAATTTAGTTTTTGGCATAAAAAATCTCCTTTATAAAAATGATAACTTAGTAAACATATAAGTGTTGTTCGTTATCATTTCCTTAAGGAGAAATGTGCGTTTCCAATTAAACCATTATATATTTCGGAAATTATACTATAATTTTTTTATTTTGTCAACTTCAAAAAATTTTTCATTGCAATTACTCTGTTTAATACATTTTGTGACACTTTTATTACAATTCAGATTCATTTCTCGGTGGATTTTTACTTTGAAATTTGGTATAATACATATGATTGTGATGAAAATTATACTTAAAACTTGCGGTTCTGTTCAGAAAGGGCATTTTTACTATGGGTGCATCAATTTATATTGCGGATGATGAAAGAACATTCGTGACCTTATTACAAAGTTTCTTGAGAGTGACGGTTACAGCGTTACCGCATTTGAAACCGGTGACGAGCTTATGGAGGAATTCCTTAAAAAACCGTGTGAGCTTGTAATTCTTGATATAATGATGCCCGGAACAGACGGCCTGACAATATGCCGTCGGCTCAGAACGATAACCGATGTTCCTATAATTATGCTGACCGCAAAAGATTCCGAATATGACTATGTAAGGGGAATAACCCTCGGGGGCGATGATTACCTGACAAAGCCGTTCAGACTTACAACCCTTTTAATGAGAGTAAAATCCCTTTTAAGAAGAATGGATATGAACACCAAAAAGGTGACAGGTCAGGAGCTTTCGGATATTAAAATCGGCAATCTTAGATTTTCGGCGCAGGAAAACTGCCTTTATTGCAAAGGCAAGCCTGTTTCTTTGAGCAAAACAGAACTTAAAATGCTTACATATATGTTAAAAGAACCGAAAAAGGCATTTTCAAAAGAAGAAATTCTTGAAGGTGTGTGGGGATTCGATACCGAAGTTGAAACCCGTGTAACAGATGAAACCTTGCGAAGAATACGCAGAAAATTAAGCCTTGCAGGCAGTAATGTCAGCATAGGCACGATATGGGGCTTTGGTTACAGAATAAGCATTGCGGAGGATAAAAAGTGAAACACATAAAATTCCGTATTTTGATTATTGTATGGTCGTCAATGATTTTACTTTTTTTCGCATTTGCAGGAATTTTAAATATAGTTTTGCCGTCCCACTTCGTAAGTGAGGCAGAAGACGCTCTTGAATACGAAATTGATTATCAGCATTATATTTCTAACAGCAACGACGAGAGCAAAGATGATTCTTCGGATTATTATGAAGAAGATTCCAATGAAGAATCAACTCTTCAAAAAAAGTTTGAAAGCGGTTATCAGGATTCGTATTTCACCTCGGATATTTACTATATTGATGTAACAGACGCTCTTAATGACAAAAATACCTCCGAGAGCAACAGCCTTGTCGGCTCAAATTCAACTTCATTAAAAAGTACATACGAACTCACCGAATGGGTTAAGAATCACAATATATCCGAAGAACAAATATATACACTTCAAACAGATAACGGCTATTATGTATTTACCGTTTATGAAGAACCGCAGAATTATGATTATTGGGACGATGCAGAATCCGATGAAAACGATTCGCCTGTGTATTTAATGTACATAAATATCGACCATATCGTAAAATATACCCGTTCACTCAACTGGCTTATTTCAGCAATTTTTCTTTGCGCAATTGTTGTGATGAGCATAATCGGTTACAGACTCGGTGTTAAAATCGAGGAGTCACAGAAAACTCAGCGCAGATTTTTTCAGAATTCTTCTCACGAACTCAAAACCCCTCTTATGGCAATTCAAGGCTATGCCGAGGGCATTGAAATGGATGTTGTAGATCCGCAAAATGCCGCAGGCATAATTATGCAGGAAACCGAGAGAATGACAGGTCTTGTTGAGGAAATTCTTTCAATTTCAAAAATTGATTCACGACATTTTAAGCTTGACCTTGTAAAGCTTGACATAAAAGAGGTTCTTTACGATTGCTTTCGGTCACTTGATGCTGTTCAGCAGATGAACGGCATAAGCATTGTGCCTGAATTTCCCGATGAAGAAATTTATGTAAAATGTGATGAAGATCAAATGGCAAGGGCATTCCGAAATATCATAATAAACGGTCTGAAATATTCAAAAAAGAAAATTACTGTTGCCTGCGAAACCAATCAGAAATATGTTTATATCCGATTCAAGGATGACGGTAACGGTATAAACCGTGATGATATTGAACATATCTTCGACAGATTCTACAAAGGCAGTGACGGCGGAACTGGCATCGGTTTGTCGCTTGCAAATGAGATTATACATCTTCACAAGGGCAGTGTAACAGCGTATAACTACCTTGACGGTGCCGTATTTGAAGTGAAACTGCCGATTATTGACTGATTATTTGTGCAAATTGCTGAAAATACAAATAATCGCTTACTTGTGACATTTTTGTGATGCTTTTTGACGAATTTTGTGGTATTATAGCTATGCGTTTGCAATATATAATATTTGGTTAACGAATTTATAATTTGATAATTAATATACAGATATATAATGAGGTGCAGCTATGAACAGCAGTGTGCTGGCTTATCTTGAAAACTCAGCCGAATACTTTCCCGAAAAATGTGCGGTAACTGACGAAAAGGTTTCCTATTCATATTCCGAGCTTGTAAAACTCAGCTCATCTGTCGGAACCGCCCTTTCTGAACTTATCGCATCGGGAGATGCAGTAGGCATATATATGGAAAAATGCGCCGATGCGGTAGCGGCATTTTTTGCAACCGTGTACGCAGGCGGATTTTATTCTGTTCTCAACACGGAGCTTCCACAGAACAGACTTCAGACCACAGTTTCCGTACTCAATCCAAAGGTGATTGTAACTTCTGAAAGCTTGCTTGAAACAGCGAAAGAATATTTCTCTGAAAGAAAAATTGTGACCTTTGAAGATTTGGCAAAATCGGAGCCTGATTATGCAAAGCTTGGCGAAATCCGCAGCCATAAAATTGATACAGATCCACTCTACATCAACTTCACTTCCGGTTCAACAGGCACTCCAAAGGGAATCGTTGTGTGTCACAGAAGTGTAATTGACTTTATTGACCATTTTACCGAAATATTCGGTATTGATAATAACGATGTAATAGCAAATCAAGCGCCGTTTGATTTTGATGTGTCCGTCAAGGATATCTATTCGGCTGTTAAAACAGGCGCAACTCTTGTTGTTGTGCCGAGGAGAATGTTCTCCGCTCCTGCCGAACTTATTGATTTCATATGTGACCACAGGATTACTGTTATGATATGGGCTGTTTCGGCTCTCTGCCTTATCAGCACATTCCATGCGCTTGACTACAGAACTCCCGAAACCGTTAATAAGATTCTTTTCAGCGGTGAGGTTATGCCGCTCAAGGCGCTTAAAAATTTCCGTTCACATCTTCCAAATGCAAAGTATGTCAACCTTTACGGACCGACTGAAATTACCTGTAACTGCACATACCATATTCTCGACAACGACTGCGACTATGCAGACGGTATTCCGATAGGCAAACCGTTCCCCAATGAAGATGTTATTCTTCTTGATGAGAATAATAACAGAATTTCAGAGGTTGGCAAAGTCGGTGAAATCTGCGTGAGAGGTACTGCTCTTGCACTCGGTTACTACTCAAATCCCGAACAGAATGCAAAGGCTTTTGTTCAGAATCCGCTTAATCCGTACTATCCCGAATTAATTTACAGAACAGGCGACCTTGCAAGATACAACGAAAACGGCGAACTTGTTTTCAGCGGAAGAAAGGATTTTCAGATTAAATATATGGGACATCGCATAGAGCTTGAGGAAATCGAGCGTGAGATGTCGCCGTTGACGGTGTTGAGCAATGCTGTTGTATTTTTGATGAGAAAAAATCAAGGCTCAAGGGCTTTTTCGTAGGCTCAATTGAAAAGGACGAGCTTGCCGCATCAATGTCAAGGGATTTGCCTGCGTTTATGATTCCGGGCGTTATCCGCAAGGTTGATGAAATGCCGCTAACAAAGAACGGCAAAATTGACCGTAAAAAGCTTGCTGAAATTGCAGGGGGCAGAAGAAAATGAACGAAATTTTAAAGCAGAACAAAACTGCATTCTATGTTTTTGATGTAAAAACTCTCAAAGACAGAGTAGCATATCTCAGAAAAATGCTTCCCGAAGATGTTGCAATTTGCTATGCAATCAAGGCGAACACATTTATTACGGCAGAACTTGAAAATGATGTTGACCGCTTTGAAATCTGCTCACCGGGTGAGGCTGAAATTTGCGATTTACTTGATATTCCCGATAAAATGATGGTGATTTCGGGTGTGTACAAAACTCCCGAAGTTATGGAAAATATGGTTGCAAACGGAAAATGCGACAGAATATTCACCGTAGAGTCACTTACACAGTTTAATCTTTTCAAAGAATTATCCGAAAAATATAAAAAGAAAATTTCTTTGCTTTTAAGACTTACAAACGGAAGTCAGTTCGGAATTAATTCCGATGAAATCGAAGAAATTATTTCAAAAAGAAACGAATTTGAATATCTCGACATACTCGGTATTCAGTTCTTTTCAGGAACACAGAAAACCTCTCTCAAAAAACTCAAGAGAGAAATTGACAAACTTGACAATCTTCTTATTCTTCTCAAAGAGAAATATGATTATACCGCAGAAGAGCTTGAATACGGCACAGGATTCCCTGTAGCCTATTTCAAGGAAGATACCATAAATGAGGACGAGCTTATCGGCGGTTTTGCACAGCTTTTGAATGAGATGACTTCAAAGCCGAAAATCACGCTTGAGCTCGGACGAAGCATTGCTGCAATCTGCGGTAAATACTACACGCATATCGTTGATAAAAAGTGCAACAAAGGGGAAAACTACCTTCTTGTTGACGGCGGAATGAACCATATTGTGTACTACGGTCAGCATATGGCAATGAAACAGCCGTACCTTTCGGTTTGCGGAAAAGAAACCGAGCCGTGTACCGAATCATGGAATATCTGCGGTTCGCTTTGTTCAATGAATGATATAATTGCAAAACAGATTTCTTTGCCTGATATTGAAATCGGTGATGTAATTTGTTTTGAAAATACAGGCGCTTATTGTATGACAGAGGGAATTTCTTTGTTTTTAAGTCGTGACATTCCCTCGGTTTACATAAAAAAGGAGGACGGAACATATCTTTGCGTCCGTGATTCCTTTGAAACATTTAATTTAAACAAACCCAATTACAGAAAGGAAACGAATTAAAATGGATGAACTTATTGAGATTTTAGAGGACATTAAACCGGATGTAGATTACGAAGGCTGCGAAAACCTTATTGACGGTCACTATCTTGACTCTCTTTCAATCATTTCTCTTATTGCTGAGATTGAGGACGCTTTTGATGTGACAGTTCCTGCAGTGGAAGTTGTTCCTGCAAACTTTAATTCAGTAAAGGCAATGTGGAGTATGATTGAAAGACTCCAAGAGGAGGAATAAGATGGATCTTCCATCATTACTGATGGCGGGCATCTTGATACGCTGACCTCATATTTTTCGGTAGCGTTTCTTGCCATTTTTCTGCCTGTTTCAGTTGTTGTGTATGCCGTCATTCCGCAAAAAGCAAGAAAGTATTTTCTGCTTATTGCAAGTTTTGCTTTCTTTTGGCTGATAAGCGGTCAGTTGATTGCCTATTTATGCCTGATAATAATGGGTGTCCATTATTTCGGCTTGTGGCTTGACCGTATTCAAACGCAAAAAAGTGCGGCACTAAAGGCTGTGCCTAAGGAGGAGAAAAAGGCTCTTAAAAAGGTATATCTCCACCGCAGTCGCAGAGTTTTGTTGTTTGCCGCCGTACTTATGATAGGCGGTCTGCTTGTAATCAAATACTCACCGTTTTTTACAACAAATGTAAATTCGCTGTTATTGCTTTTGAATATTCCGATTCAGTTTGATATTCCGAGTTATATAATGCCGATTGGTATTTCATTCTTTACTTTGCAGGCTGTATCGTACCTCTTTGATGTTTACAGAGGACTTATTAAAGCAGATGACAACATATTAAGACTTGCGTTGTTTATGTCTTTCTTTCCGCAGATTGTAGAAGGTCCTATCTGTCGTTACGGTCAGACAGCCAATCAGCTGTGGAATGTAAAGCAAATTGAGTTTGAAAACTTAAAACTCGGCGCAGTCCGTATTCTTTTCGGTCTTATGAAAAAGCTCGTAATCGCTGACAGACTTAATCCTATGATTAAGCAGATTTTCAGCCATTACGATGACTATCAGGGCGGAATAATCGCTCTCGGAGCAATTGCCTATACAATTCAGCTCTATTGCGATTTCTCCGGTACAATGGATGCCGTAATGGGTGTTGCTCAGATTTTCGGCGTTACAATGCCCGAAAACTTTCAAAGACCTTTCTTTTCGAAATCAATTTCAGAATTTTGGAAAAGGTGGCATATTACACTCGGCACATGGTTCAAGGATTATATCTTCTATCCCGTCACCATGTCAAAGCCGATGAAAAATCTTACATCTTCCGCACGCAAAAAGCTCGGCAACCACTTTGGCCCGTTGCTTGCGGGAAGCATAGCGTTGTTCTGTGTATGGTTCTGCAACGGACTGTGGCACGGTTCTGCGTGGGGTTACATATTCTTCGGTATGTACCACTTTGTGCTTATTCTGTCGGGCAACATCATTGCCCCTGCGGTTACCGCATTCAATAAAAAGCTTCACATCAATTCCGAATGCTTTGCGTACAAAGTGTTTCAGATAGTTCGTACAGGCATACTTGTTGTTATCGGCGAAATGTTTTTCAGAGCAGAAAGACTTACAACAGGTCTTTCAATGTTCGGGAAAATGGTGACCGATTTCAGCTTTTCAAGCCTTAACTATGAGCTTATGAAAAAGCTGAAAATTGATATGCATGATGTTATGATCGTGCTTATTGCGCTTGCATTTATTTTTGTAATCAGCGTTCTCAATGAAAAGGGAATATGTGTGCGTGGTGCAATTGCAAAGAGAAATGTTGTTATAAGATGGGCGGCTGTTTACGCTCTTATTATGTTCATCATAATCTTCGGTGCTTACGGCAAGGGCTATGTTCCCGTTGATCCGATTTATGCGAACTTCTAAGGAGGTCTGATTATGAAGAAAATAATTAAGAGAATTGTCAGCTGTGTCCTGTTTGTTGCAATACTTCTCGGATTACTTCAGGTGTCCTCACTCATATTTCAGCCAAAGTCAAATGACAAGGTGGCGGGCATTCATTATCCGAGAGCAAACGGTATTTTCAGTGAACCTAAAGACAGTATTGACACTGTATTTATCGGTGACAGCGAGGTGTATCATTCGTTCATTCCGCTCAATATCTGGAGGGATTACGGAATTACCTCGTATGATGTTTCTTCTCCGGCTCAAAAGCTTGTGTACTCAATGGAATTCTTGAAAAAAACTTTTGAAAAACAAAGTCCGAAGATTGTGTTCCTTGAAACCAATGCGATTTTCAGAAAATCTTATTTTGAGGATGAAATCACATATAAGGCAGAGCAGATTTTCCCTGTGTTCAGATATCATGACCGTTGGAAGAATCTTCAGCTCAAGGATTTTTCGGCTACAGTTGAATATACTGCGAACGAGAATAACAAAGGTTATTACTTTACTAAAAAGTCTAAGCCTGCGACAGATAAGGCTATCAAGAAATATATGAAGTATTCCGATGTTTCTGCACCGATACTTTCTACCAACAAAAAGTATCTCAAAGAAATTGCGAAATTCTGTAAAAAGCACGGTACAAAACTTGTGCTGATAAGTACCCCAAGCACAAAGAACTGGAACTATCAGCGACATAATGCTATGGAAGCGGTTTCAAAGGATCTCGGTGTTGATTATATCGACACCAATTTGCTCCGTGACGATATCCCGATTGATTGGAAAAAGGATTCAAAGGATAAAGGCGATCACCTTAACTACAAAGGTGCTGTGAAGCTGACAAATTATATCGGAAAGTATCTTGACGATACAAAGCTCTTCAAAGATAAGCGTAACGATCCGTCATACGATAACTGGAATACCTGTCTTGATAAGTTTGAAAAGCAGGTCAAAAAGGGTACAAGTTCGGAAAACTGATTTATTTAGAATCTAAAATCTTTCCCCTGTGTTGCAATTCAATGCAGGGGAAAGAATATTAAAAAACTTTTAAAAAAGTATTGACAAAATTACAGTTTTACCGTATAATCAATACTGCTCACGAAAAAAGTGAGAGATAAATGCGAGTGTGCTGGAATAGGCAGACAGGCACGTTTGAGGGGCGTGTGTTTCACGACGTACGGGTTCAAGTCCCGTCACTCGCACCATAGAAAAGACTTGATACCTTGCGTATCAAGTCTTTTCTATTTTTATGCAAGCAAGCGATGACGGGACTTGTTTTTTACCACATAATTTTTTTGTAGTCAGTAGGGCGTTATCGGACGCCCACAAGTAAAGCAACATATCTACAGCACCATACCTTGACAAGCAAAATCCGTTGTGATAATATCGTTTTGGCAACGGGAGTCCGTTAAACATATTTAATTTGGAGATATGAATTTATGAAAAAAGCAGTTTTATTTGACCTTGACGGCACATTGTGGCACACTTGTGATGTGATTTTGCTGTGTGGAACGATATACTTAAAAAACATAAAGAAACAACAAAGCAAATTACACTTGAAGAAATGAACAGCTATATGGGAAAAACGGTTGAACAGATTGCGTCAATAATGTTGCCCGAACTTACGCTTGAAAATTCGGTCGCAATTGTAAAGGAGTGTTGTGCGGAACAGATTCCGTCACTTCGCAAAACGGGCGGTCATTTGTATGACAATCTTGAAAGCACACTGAAAATTCTTTCAAAGGATTATTTTCTCGGCATAATCAGTAATTGTCAATGCGGATATATAGAGGCATTTTTGTTTGCTCACAAGCTTGAAAAATATTTCTCCGATTTTGAAATGTCGGGCAGAACAAATCTGACAAAGGGAGAGAATATAAAGCTTGTTATGGAGCGTAACAGCATTGATAATGCTTTGTATCTCGGCGATACAATCGGTGATCAGCTTGCCGCCAAAGATGCAGAAATACCGTTCGTGTTTGCATCATACGGATTCGGCACAACAGAAAATCCCGAATATACAATCAGTTCGTTCGATGAATTGCCAAAAGTTGCAGAAAAAATTCTCGGCTGATTGCCAAAAAATAGGATGATGTCGGGATACAGCCGATCCCGATGTCATTCTTGTAAAAGCATAAAGTTTCAGTTTTTATGCGTTTTTTGCAGATAGAGAAAAAATTATGTAAGAAAATTGAAAAAACTTTCAAATATGTGTTGACAAGTTGAATACCTTATGATATAATCTTGATTGTTGAGTTGAGAAACCGACAAAAATCTAATAAATGCGAGTGTGCTGGAATAGGCAGACAGGCACGTTTGAGGGGCGTGTGTTTCACGACGTACGGGTTCAAGTCCCGTCACTCGCACCATAAAAGCAGTTGACACATTTGTGTTGACTGCTTTTTATTTTACCGTCAAGCGGTGTGACGGGACTTGAAGGCGACCGTTAAGAAAACAGTCCGGTGGACTGTTTTTAGGGAGAGCGTTGATGAAAGTATGACGATGAACAAGCCGCATTGGCGAGGACGGAAGTTTGACATATAGCAATCACCGTCACTCGCAAGTTACCGTTATATCAATTTGTATTAGTGAATATGATGGGGAGAGAGTAACCGTAAAAATAAAAGTGGATAGAAGAAAACAACTGTTTTTAGGGAGAGCGTTGATGAAAGTATGACGATGAACAAGCCGCATTTGCGAGGACAGAAGTATGACATATAGCAATTTTCTATTTCAACGGATAAAACCGTTTAAACGTTTGCCCGACACAGACAAACACGGCTCAATGTTTTGGCAACCAGAAAAAATAAAAATACGGAACAGATTTCTGTTCCGTAAAAATTATTTAAAGAATATCCAACCTTCAATCTTGTCGCCGTCAACCATAAAAGCTTTTTCTGCAATTTCCGCAAGCGGCGAATCACTGTAACTGTCCGAATAAAAATTATCAATTTTTCCGTCAGGAAAAGCCTCATAAAATCGTTTTACCTTTTCCTTGCCGTGACAGTTTACACCCGAATATTTTCCGCTGTGCATATCTACCTTTGACGCCATAAGGTTTTTTATTTTGAGCCTTTTGCAAACGGGTTTCAGCAAAAATTCGGGCGATGCCGAAATAATTACATCATCATCTTTCTTTTGCTCAAGATAAAACGGTTTTATATTTCCTATGTATTCCTTCCAGAAATCATTTACATCCTTTTCAGTATCACAATAGGTAAGAAATCTGTACATTTTTTCTTTAAAATCAGTTTTTGTACCTTTTTTGAATACATAGAATTTTAAAAATGCTCCCAAAAGCGATGGGGCAAGAGTGAGTATTTTTTTATGCCTTTTAAGGCAGAATAAATAGAAGTCGGCTGTTGAGTCCCCGTAGTAAATCGTTTTGTCAAAATCGTAAACATTCATAATATGCAAATTCCTTTTTAGTTTTGCAAATAATTTTTGACATTCAATTCTTAACAGAAGAGAACATCTGCACTATGATTATAATATGAGAAGAAAATTTTTTGCAACATTTCCCGTTAATTAAGCTCATTTTGTCTGATTATCCAAAGAATATACCGTTTATTCTGTTGCTTTTAACTCTGTTTTGTTGTACAATATACTATGTATTATTGTATAAAGGAGAAAATCCGTGTTTGGTTATTTGCAGATTCAAAAGAGCGAACTGCTTGTTCGTGAATCCGAGGCTTATAAGGCTGTGTATTGCGGTCTTTGCAGGCAAATGGGTAAGGATTACTCCGTGTTTACAAGATTTACGCTAAGCTATGACTGCACATTTTATGCAATGCTTTTAATGTCGCTTAACCGTTCATGCAAAGGCTTTAAAGACGGCAGATGTACCTGTAATCCTCTTAAAAAATGCAAGTTTGCAACAGATTCCGGTGACGCATACAGAAAGGCTGCCGCATTTTCAATGATATCGGTTTATTATAAAATCATTGATGATATTCAGGACAGCGGATTTTTTAAAAAGCTGTTGTGCAGAATCATAAAGCCTTTCTTTTCTCATCAGAGGAAGAAGGCGGCTGATAAGTATCCCGATATGGACAAAGCGGTTTCTGATATGATGAAAATGCAGTATGATGCTGAACATTCGGAAAAGCCGTCTGTAGATATGTCGGCTCATCCAACGGCATTAATGCTCGCTGCTGTATTGTCGGCTGAGGCTCATGATGAAATTCAAAAAAGAGTTCTCTATGAATTCGGCTATCATATCGGCAGGTGGATTTATCTTGTCGATGCCGCAGATGATATAGAAAAAGATATCAAATCAAACGGATTTAATCCGTTTGTAAACAAGAAAACAGGTGAGGTAAAATCATCGGATTTTATAAAAGCGGTGCTGAATCAGTCACTTGCAAGGGCATATGATGCTACAATCTTTTGAACTTTACCGATTTTAAGGGAATTTTAGATAATATGATGCTTTTGGGATTCCCTGCATCACAAAACAGAGTAACAAGCAAACTTGATACGGAGGTCAATAATGAATAATCCTTATGAGGTTCTCGGTGTGTCTGAAACAGCTACCGATGAAGAAGTAAAAGCAGCGTACAGAAACCTTGCTAAAAAATATCATCCCGATAACTACACCGACAGTCCTCTTGCGGATGTTGCGGAGCAGAAAATGAAGGAGATTAATGAGGCATACGATATGATTAATCAGATGCGTCAGAAGGGTAAGGGTACAGGCTCAACAGGCAGTTCGTCATATAACGCAAATTCTTCAAGCTCACAGTTCTACAATGTAAGAATTTACATTCAGAGAGGACTTCTTGATCAGGCCGATCAGATTCTTGAAAACACAGCACAGTCGATGAGAACCGCCGAATGGCATTATCTCAAGGGCATGATTGCATACCGCAGAGGTTGGTCTGAACAGGCTTTTTCATATTTCACAACTGCGTGCAATATGGACCCCAACAACACGGAATACCGAGCCGCTCTTAACAATATGCAGAACCAGAGAGCATACAACTACGGCGGTTATACTCAAACAAATCCTAACGCAACAGGTTCATCCTTCTGCGATGTTTGTGCAGGAATGATGTGTGCAAACTGCTTGTGTGATTGTTGCAGAATGGGATGTTAATATGAAGAAAAACGGTATTAAAAAGGGGACAATGCGTATTGCGGTTTGCGGAATTATTGCGGCGCTCTCACTCGTTTTTATGATGATGACATCTCTTGTTCCAATCGGAACATACGCTTTGCCCTGTCTTGCAGGAATTCTCATTTCCTGCATAGTTGTTGAATACGGTTATGGATGGGCAATCGGTGTGTTTTGTGTAACTGCCGTGCTTTCAACGCTCCTTGCCGGCGATAAAGAGGCTGTTATATATTTCATTGCACTTTTCGGCTATTATCCGATTTTAAAGGGCGCTTTTGAATTTAAAATCAAAAACAGGGCAGTTCAATACATACTCAAGTTTGCAGTATTTAATGTTGCCGCCATCGGTTCGTTCTTTGTCGCAACATGGCTGTTGTCAATTCCGACAGATGAATTTACCGTTTTCGGTTTTTATGTTCCGTGGGCATTTTTGATTGCCGGAAATATTTTCTTTTTGCTCTATGATTATGCAATTACCGTATTTGTTATGCAGTATGTTCGCAGATTAAGAGGAAAAATATTCGGTAATTTTCACAAGTAATTATAATTTAAAGAAGTTTTGAGAAGGTGGACTCAAATGAAAAAGCAAAAACTGTTTGTCCGCATAGTCTGCGTAGTACTTGTGGTTCTTATGGCAGTATCGGTAGGTGCTGTTGCAATAACTGCATTTTCGGCTAATGCGGCTCAATCAACCGAGGAGGTTTCCGCAAGCGTATCAGCAGGCGCATCAGGCTATATAAATGCGTCGTATGTAAATCTGAGAAGCGGTGCAGGCACGAATTATTCGGTTATAACCTGTATGGCAAAGAACACAAAATTTACTTTTGTTGACGGAAAGCTCTATAACTCAAAGTGGTACAAAATCAAGCTTAAATCAAATTCAAAGACAGGCTATGTTACAAAGGAATATGTTGCCGTAAGTTCTTCGGCAACGGCATCAAGCGTAACAGGCTATGTTTCTGATGATTATGTAAATCTCAGAAGCGGAGCAGGCACAAATTATTCTGTTGTTGATTGCCTGAGAAAGAATACTAAGCTTACTTTTGTAAGCACTTCACTCTACAACTCGGCTTGGTATAAGGTTAAGGTTACTTCAACTGCTAAAACAGGTTACATAAAAAAAGACTATGTAAAAATGAACAGTTCAACCCAACCTGCAACTCAGCCGACTGCGTCAGCGTCAACTGTAAGTGGTTATATAACAGACGATTATGTAAATCTCAGAAGCGGTGCCGGTACAAGCTATTCGGTTGTTGAGTGTATGCGATTGAATACAAAGGTTACTTTTGTAAGCACAAAGCTTTATAACGGTGACTGGTATAATATTAAGCTTACATCAAATTCAAAAACAGGCTATGTAAAAAAAGACTATGTTAAGATGAACGGTCAGACACAGCCTACGACGACTCAGCTACAACCGCAAAACCGTCAACAGGTTCATCTGTTAAACTTTCCGTATCAAGCAAATCAATTTTCACAGGCAACAGATTTGCAATTACTGCAACAGCGTCCGGAAGTGTTTCATGGTCAAGCTCAAATACAGGCGTTGCAACCGTTGACTCTCGTGGTATTGTAACAGCCAAGAAAGCAGGTTCTGCAACAATTACTGCGAAAAGCGGTTCGCATTCTGCAACCTGCAAAATTACCGTAAAATACGGCTCATCGGTAAATATATCCAACAGCAATGTAAATCTTCCGTGGCAGAAGTCAATGCTTTTGAAATCAAGCACAAGCGGTGTCACATGGTCAAGTTCAAATACAAAGATCGCAACAGTTAAGAACGGTGTTGTTGACACGGTAGGCAAGGGCTATGTAACAATCACCGCCTCAACATCATACGGTGCGGCAACCTGTCTTATCCATGTTATGCCTAGGGAAAGCGTGCGTTTCTGCTATGCGTCACCAAACTCCGCTCCGCTTAATTCAAATGTAAGCTTTAAGGCTATTACCGACACAGGCAGGGTAGGCGTGTATTTTGTAGTTACAAACGGCTCAACCTCTTATAAGGTAACCGCAACAAGCAAGGTTAAAGACGGTAACTCCTATATCTGGACAGGTACACAAAAGCTTTCAAAATCAGGCAAATGGTCTGTAAAAGCATATTCTAAATTTAAAACCGAATCAAAGTATTACACCACGGCAGGCGGCGGTGAGGGCGAGGTGTTTGTAACCTCAACAACCAATAAAACCACCACAGCCTGTGCCGAGCGCAGAGCGAGTGATGAGGTAATCAAGCTTATTGCAAACTATGAGGGCTTTCTCTCAAAAGTCACAGCAGACAGCATTACAACCGATCCTACACTCGGTTACGGCAAGGTTGTAATTTCAGGCGAACAGTTCTACAACAACATAACTTCAAATCAGGCATATGCTTATCTTTGCCAGACCGTGAACAAGGGCGGATATACCACAACAACAAATTCCTACCTTGTAAATAACGGCATAAAGTTCAATCAACAGCAATTTGACGCACTCGTTTGCTTTGCGTACAATGTAGGCAGCGGTGTGTTCTACAATGACTCCGAGCTTCAGTCGGTTCTTTTGAACACAGGTTCAAGCGGAACAATTAAGGCAGGAGCGTCGGGTATTGTAAGTGCTTCCGATGTAAACCTCAGAAGAGGTGCAGGAACTAACTACTCCGTTATTACCTGTATGAACTACGGAACAAAACTTAAATTTGTTGACGGCAAGCGTTATAACACAAACTGGTATAAAGTTAAGCTTTCAAACGGCACAACAGGATATATCCACAAGGATTATGTTTCTGCTTCGGGCGGTTCAAGAGATTTGAATAATGTCAATAAGCAGAACCTCATTGATGCACTTTTGCAGTATCACCATGCGGCAGGTTCTTGCTATTGGGGACTTTTGTACAGAAGAGTTGACGAGGCGGAAACATTCCTCTACGGCGATTATGACCGTGACGGTCAGCACAATTATCACCACTTCCATTTCTCATGTTACTCAAACCCGAGTTTCGGTATCTGATATTAATTTTTGCAAAGAAGGTCTTAAAATGAAAAAAATAGGTTTCATAGGCGCAGGCAATATGGCAACAGCATTATAAAAGGTCTTATGGCACAAAACGACGGCAAGGCTGATTTTATCAATGTTTTTGATGTAAGCGAAGAAAAGTGTGCCGCTATGAAAAATATGGGTGCAAATGTAATGACATCTGCCGATGAAATTGCAAAGAACAGCTCAATTGTTGTTCTTGCAGTCAAGCCGCAGAATTATCCCGAAGTTCTTGAGTCCCTCAAAAACAGCATTACAACAGCCAAAACCGTAGTATCAATTGCCGCAGGCATATCTATTGCATATGTAAGAAAAGGTCTTGAGTGTGACTGCCCTGTTGTAAGGGTTATGCCTAATACGCCTCTCTTGCTCAAAAAGGGTGCAACAGCCCTTTGTCCGTCTGAGAATATCAGCGATGATGACAAAACTATCGTTTACAATATGTTTGCAGGCAGCGGTGTTTGCGAATATATTGACGAAAGCCATATGAATGAAATAATTGCGGTAAACGGCAGCAGCCCTGCTTATATTTATCTTTTTGCAAAGGCTATGGCTGATTACGCAAAGAATTGCGGAATCGACTATGACAAGGCCATGAACCTTGTCTGTGCAACTCTTGAGGGTTCGGCAGCAATGCTCCGTGACAGCGGTGAGCCTGTTGAAACACTCATAGACAGGGTTTGCTCAAAGGGAGGCACAACAATTGCCGCTATGGATAAGCTTAAAGAACATGGCTTCTATGAGGCTGTTCTTGACGGCATGGACGCTTGTACAAAGAGGGCAGAGGAGCTTGGCAAATAATTTTGCCTTAACATAAAATGAATACATTCCTCATATATTTTAACGGACAACCAATGAGAGGAATGTATTTTATGAAAAGCATTGTATTTTCTTTTAAAAAGCGTTATCTTTTTCGCAGATCAAAGGGAATTTCACCGTCTGATGTCAGATTTTTTATAAGGCGATATTCCGTGGTGCTTATCTTTGTTTCGGCTTTTCTTACCGGACTTGTTTTCGGTTCAATTTATGCATCCAAAGCCGATAAGCAAATGCTTGATTCCCTTGATTTTCTGTTTACTACAAATCTTGATGCAAGGCTCGGTCAGAATGCCGTCAGCACATTTTGCGCCTGCTTTGCATCTGATTTTATATTTCTCACAGTTGTATTCCTCTTGGGACTTGCACCGTGGGGAATACCGTTTTTGCCGTTTGTTTCAGCATTTAAAGGCTTTGGAACAGGACTTACTGCGGCATATCTTATTATTACATATTCACTTAAAGGAGCAGGTTTTTATCTGCTTGTTGTGTTGCCGGGAACATTTTTGTTCTGTTTGGCACTCGTAAAGCTGTCGGCATATGCTTTTGAAATTTCAAAACAGATGTTTTTCAGCTTAATCGGTCATTCTCATCAAACAAATTCTTTGAAAAATGAGGTGATTGATTTTTGTTCCCAATCTGTTTCGGCACTCATAATGACCTTTTGTTCAACTTTGCTGGATACGGCTTTGTGGTGCTTGTTTTCGGGAGCGTTCAATTTTTAATTTTGGAGGGCGCTATGGCATCGGAAAAGAACGCTGTAGCATTGACAGGATTTTTCTCGTCATTGTTTCACAATTTACCACGACTTTTGCTAACGAATGTGCTTTTTGCATTGCCGTTTGCCGTAATATTCGGAATTTTCTTTTTGATTAATACCCTTACTGGTCTTAATTCAATGTTTATATATTTTCTTACGATAATTCCGCTTTTTCCGTTTTATGCCGGCGTAACTCAGGTTACTTCCCATATGGTAAGGGGAGAGGAAAATGTTGATGTTTTCTCAAATTTCATCGGCGGAATAAAGGAAAATCTGCTCAGATTCCTCATACACGGCGTTGTGATGTATGCCGCTGTTTTTATCAGCTACTACTCAATTGTGCTTTATCTCGGACTCGGTTCAAAGAACGGAATGTTTTATGTTCCGCTTGTTATTTGTATTTTAATTGCAATTTTCTTTCTGTTTATGTTCTTCTATGTTCCGCCTATGACGGTTACTTTTGATATCAAGATGAAGGATATTTACAAAAACAGCGCACTTATGACAATCGGTGAGCTTAAACACAATCTGTTTGCAGTTTTCGGAATTTTTATTTTATTCCTTGTTTGCGCAACGGTGCTTATGTGCAGTTTTACTCCGGTACTGCTCATCATTTTCACAATTGTTCTTGCATTGTTCATTGTTCCGTCAATTTTATCTTTTATAATCAATTCTGCAGTTTATAAGAATATGTATTCAATGATTGTTGACAAGGATTCAAAGAGCAAAACAATTGATAAGAAAATGGAGAACAGACGCAAAGGTCAGTTCCGTGATGATGAAGAGCCTGTTGCAGAAGATTATTCGGATCTTGAAATTGATGAATCGGCTGACGGTGATGAATTTATTTTCTATAACGGAAAAATGATGAAAAGAAGTTATCTTTTAAAGCTTAAAAAAGAGGCTGAAGAAAGGAAGAACGCAAAATGAGCGGTAAACACGCAGTTAAAAGTTCAAAAAAATCATTGATAATAATTATTTGTGTTGTTGTATTTGTTGCAGTAATTGCAGGTGCGGTTATCCTGTTTATGAATCTTTCAGGTAAAAATAATAATTCGGCAACAACAGTACCGACTGTGGCTGCTTCAACAACCATCGGTAATACAAATTCAACACAGAATGTTTCCGACTCTGTATCCGAAACCACACAGCCTGCAACCAAATCGGGTGAAGCTTCACAAGAGCCGACAGAACAGGGATACACAGCCGAAACATCTTCAAATGACAGTGAAATTGTTGTTCCGACAATCAGCGGAGAGAAGCAAAAGCCAAAATTCAGTGCAACTCTTATTCCGTACTATGCAAAAGATGAAAATTCTTCTGAAGAATATTCTTTGAGAGATCTTTTCGGTTCTGCTTATTCAGGCGGCGGATTTACTTTTAATGAGGACGGAACATTCATTGACGGAATCACAAGTGCCTCGGCAAATTCGGGTGCGTACATAGTTGAGGGCGACTCCGTTGTAATAACATATTCCAACGATAAAAATGTTATTGCTGCCGTAACCGAATGGAACGGTGATGTTCCTGCTGAAATTACCGTAAACTACGGCGGAATTATTGTATCCTTTAAGTAAAATATCGGTGATTAAATGAGTAAAAAATCTGTTAAAAAGCCTGACTATGCAAAATTTGAGGCTAACAGGGCTGTAAAAAAGAAGAATAAGAAAAAGAAAACAACAGCAATTGTTACATCGGTTATTGCTGCCTGCATATTTATTATTGCGGCAATAGTTGCCGTTAATGTGCTTTCACCGTCAGTAACCGCCGAGCTTACCTCATCTGCATGGGTTCCCGAAGGTGCTAAGAATGCGAGTGGTGATGAGGTTGAAATGAGTGAGGTTTACAACACAAATTACAGCGCTTATCAGGGTTCTATGTCATTTTCCGATGACGGCACTTTTACTTTATGCTTTCGCCGGGAAGTCCGGATGACGGAACTCACAGCGGAAAATATACCGTGTCAGCTTCGGACAAAGTCAATTTGTCATTTGATGACGGAACAAATACTTCCGCCATACTCACACAAAAGAACGGTAAAGTTTCGGCTGTTGTGCTTAAATATAACGACTATGAAATCACATTTGTAAAACAGTGAATACTTAAAAAGCAAAAGATATACGGTAAAATTTTCTGCCGTATATCTTTTTTATTTTTCTATATTCCGTCAAACAGACTTAGCTGTTCGGTTTTGCTTTCAAATTTATGCAAATACGAAAACACATTTTCAACTCCGAACATAATTCCGTGATTTCTGCAAACTTCTGAAATCCTGTTCATCAGAACATTATTGTTACTGCTCGTAAGCTGATATGAATTTCCGTATGTATAAATGTATCGTTCCTTCATATTCGGAAAGTGTTTGTCAAGCCGGCTGTAAAAATATTCTCTGTCACCGTCACGCAGAGTAAGACCTATGCCAAAGCATATTATTCCACGAACCTTTGCGTCAATGCAATATTTTAAAAGTCCGTCGATATTTTCTTTTGTATCATTTATAAACGGTAAAAACGGAGAAAGCCACACAACACTCGGAATACCGTTTTCGTGAAATGCCTTGAGTGTTTCAAATCTTTCTTTAGTAACGGAAACATTCGGTTCAATTATTCTGCAAAGGTTTTCGTCTGCCGTTGTAAGCGTCATCTGTAACACAGCCTTGCTTTTATCGTTTATTTTCGTAAACAGGTCAATATCTCTCATAACAGATGCCGACTTTGTATGTACGGTTACACCAAATCCGTAGCAGTCGATTATTTCAAGACATCTTCGTGTCAGTTTCAGTTCTTTTTCAAGGGGAATATACGGATCGCTCATCGCACCCGTACCAATCATACATTTTCTGCGTTTCCTTTTTAAAGCGTTTTCAAGCAATTCCGGGGCATTTTCTTTCACCTCAATATCTTCAAATCGGTGATTCATCTGATAGCATTTACTGCGTGCGTCACAATAAATGCATCCGTGTTGACATCCCCTGTAAATGTTCATGCCGTTTGCGGCAGATAAAATTTCCTTTGCTTTGACCTTATGCATATAATCCTCCGCTTATTGTTTGGCATCGACAAACCACCTGTTTTCCTCCAAAAACAGGTATCGTTCTTTGCCGAGAATATGGCAGGTGTAGCGTATTCCCGCACCGCCTGCTTTGAGAGACGCCGCATACCGCACATCGGAAATTTTGTCAATGCGGTATCTTCTTCCGTCATCCCACACAATATATTCGGGGATAAGATCTCCGTCGCAATCAAATGTGGCAGTAACTTTAACATACTTTTTCATAGCTTGTTACCTCCCTTAAAATCAGAGAAACATCTTTAATTTTTCGCCTAAGATGCATCGTTATCATAAATATCCGACAGGATGAATTGTATGATCCTCCTTTGGGTTAAAATCCGAAAGCTCCTTGTCATCAAGCAAAACGGCAGGGCGAACAGCATAATTGCCGAATCGCTTTTTTAATCTGTCAAGTGTTTTGTCAAGCTGTTCGTTCTGAATAAGTCGCTTTTCATCACGCAAAAGGCTCATCTGGTGCGGCTGATCATCGTGAATAAAATCCGTAACGCTTACCCCGATACTTCTCAGTGGCTTTTCCATTTTATAGCTTTTTTTGAAAAGCTCAATAGCCGTATTTGTTATATCCTTTGTAAGATTTGTGTGGATTTCCGTTGTGTGCTGTCGGTTAAATGACATCAGCTCGTTGTCACGAATCGTAATGCAAACCGTTTTTGCCATAAACCCCTGTTCACGCATTCTTCTGCAAACGCTGTCACACAAAACGAATATAACCTGTTTTACATCGTTAAAGGTTACCATATCTTTCGGCGTTGTGGTTGAGTTACCGATTGACTTTACCTCGCTGTTTTCGTTCATATGGGCAACAGGGGAAGAGTCGTATCCGTTTGCAAAGCCGTAAATTAGGTCGCCCCATTTTCCAAGATATGACCGCAACAGCGTAACATCTGCGGTTGCGATATCTCCAATCGTATAAATGCCGATAGATTCAAGCTTTCTGCCCGTTGCTCTGCCAACATACAAAAGGTCTTTTGCAGGACAGTTCCACACAATATCTCTGTAATTTTCCCGTGTGATTTCCGTTATGGCGTCAGGCTTTTTATAGTCACTTCCGAATTTGGCAAAAATTTTATTAAAGCTGACTCCGATGCTTACGGTTATTCCGAGTTCCTGCTTTATACGGCGATTAATTTCGAGTGCAATCTCTTTGCCGCTCATATTCTTATTGTCGGTAACATCAAGCCATGCCTCGTCAAGTCCGAACGGCTCGATTTTGTCGGTGTATTCGCTGTAAATTCTCCTTGCCATTTTTGAAAATCGCTTGTACAAATCAAAGTGGGGAGGAACGGTTATGAGGTCGGGACATTTCGGCTTTGCCTGCCAGATTGCCTCGCCTGTTTTTATATTGTACTTCTTCGCAATCTCATTTTTAGCAAGAATAATTCCGTGCCGATTTTCCGCATCACCGCTCACGGCAACAGGTTTATTCCTGATTTCGGGATGATGCAAACACTCAACGCTCGCATAAAATCCGTTGCAGTCGCTGTGAAGAACAACCCTGTCTTTTTTATATTTGCTTTTGTTAACGGCACAATTAATATTCACAACGCATCACCTCGAACATTTGTTTTTATTTAATTATAGAACACTTGTTCTATAAAGTCAAGCGTAATTTTGTCGCTTGCGGCAAAAGAATTGGTGTACAATTATGTTTGATTAAATAAAATTTTTAATGTTCAAAAATTTATTCTTGTAATTATTGACAAATATTGTTGAAAGTGATATTATGAAAATGAAATTAGATATCGCTGTCTTAAATGATACAATAAAATTATAACCGATTTATTGTATGGTCGTGAGTTTGCTTTTTTATTTTTTGAAAGGAGATTATTATGAGTATTAAAAAAAGATTAAGCGCTTTGCTGATTGCAGTTGTGTTAATTTCAAGTATAACAATTCTGCCGGTTTCCGCTGTTTCGGACGATGAAATTGATGTCAGTGAGTGCGAAAATTATGCACAACATATCATCAATGATCTTATGTCGACCGGTTGTAAAAGACCTTATGCAGGAAATTATTATAATAAATCCGGTGATTTAGCAGATGAACTTCTTGATGTAGCGTACAAGTACGAAAAGGGAGAAGTAACCGCCGTTGAATTGCAAAACAAGTATGACGAAACAAAAGAATTTTATGAAAATCCATGGATAAGTCCTTGTTATGCTGAACAAACCTGTTATGTTGCAGTACACGAGCAAAACTATAATAATTGGTACACTGACGAACAGTGGAATACATTTATCGAAAAGCGAGATAATCTTCTTCAGGCATTAAGGGTTATTGATTCTGATTTAGAACCTGCCAAATGGGGTAGTGTATATGATTATGATTATACAGTTAAACAACAGAAGTATATAAGTAAGTGCTTCTATGAGCTGCTGTACATCTACAATGAAATGACTTGTAAAGATATTATTCAGGGTGATGTAAACAGAGACGGTGTTGTCAACGTATCGGATGCTACATTAATTCAAAAATATATAGTTGGTGAGGTAAACTTTACCGGTGCACAAGAATTAAGGGCAAAGGTAAATGTGGATTCGTATTCGGTAAGTGTTAAAGATGCTACTCTTATACAAAAATATATTGTTGATCCGAGTATATATTTTTATTCCCGTGGAATCGTAAAAAATGAAAGCGATTTTGCAACATCTTTGGATAACTGGGAGATTTGTTCTCAGTGGTAATTAAAGTTATATCAAAAAAGACTTCGTACTCTGTTGCGAAGTCTTTTTCTGTTTTAACATAACATTACGATTGATTACAGCTGTGTAACTGTCATTTACAAAAACGAGATATTGTGGTAAAATTTACAATGTTGAATTATGTAAAAGTGTCGGATATTACAGATGTTTGTCCGAAAGCTATTTTGTATCGGAGGTTTTATTGATGGAAGCTTACAAAAAGGAATTCATTGAATTTATGGTTGATTGTCAGGTTCTCAAATTTGGCGATTTTGTTACAAAGAGCGGAAGAAAAACTCCTTTCTTCGTAAACACAGGTTTCTACAGAACAGGCGCTCAGCTCCGCCGTCTCGGTCAGTATTATGCAGAGGCTGTCAACAACAAGTTCGGTCTTGATTTTGATGTTCTTTTCGGACCTGCATACAAGGGCATTCCGCTTTCTGTTGCCGCAACTATCGCAATCAGTGAAAAATACGGTCAGGATATCCGTTATTGCTCAAACAGAAAAGAAGTTAAGGATCACGGCGACAAGGGTATTCTTCTCGGCAGTCCTATCAATGACGGTGACAGGGTTGTTATCATCGAAGATGTTACAACAGCAGGCACTTCAATTGAAGAAACTCTCCCGATTATCAAGGCTCAGGGCGATGTAAACCCAATCGGTCTTGTTGTTTCCGTTGACCGTATGGAGCGTGGCAAGGGTACAAAGAGCGCACTTTCCGAGATTGAAGAAAAGTACGGCCTTAAAACAACTGCAATTGTAACAATGGCAGAGGTTGTTGAACACCTTTACAACAAGGAATACAAGGGCAAGGTTATTATTGACGACAAGCTCAAAGCCGCTATTGACGCTTACTATGAGCAGTATGGCGTAAAGGAATAACAGCTTTTAATTATTAATATTAATCAGTCGGGGCGGTTTTATCCGCCCCCAAAGTTTGAAAAAACTTATTTTGCGGTGGGGATAATATGGCACGGACAACCGATAACGAACACAGCGGTCATCGTGAAAGAATGCGTAAAAAGTTCATAGAAAACGGCTTTGATGTGTTTGAAACACATGAGGCTCTTGAAATGTTCCTTTACTATGCTATTCCGAGAAAGGACACAAATCCTCTTGCACATCGTCTGCTTGACCGTTATATCACTGTCGGCGGAGTGTGTGACGCTCCGATTGACGAGCTTATGAAGGAATTCGGTCTGTCTGAAAATGCCGCCGCATTGCTCAAAATGTTGCCCGAAATGGCAAGGCTTTATACCGAATCAAAGATGTCACATGATAATATCATCGACTATGAAAATCTCGGTAAAATATTTAAAGCAAAATTTATCGGTCGAACAAACGAATGTGTCGCTCTCATGCTCGGTGATGCAAAGGGCAAGATGATTTATTTTGATATAATTTCAAAAGGTTCGCTCAATTCATCCGATATGCCCGTCAGAAAAATTGTTGATTTGTCACTTCGTCACAATGCCAAAACTGCGTTTATAGCACATAATCATCAGCGGAACGGCTCTGCCTTCGGGAAGCGACCTTGACACAACAATAGTTTTGAAGAGTACGCTTGCAACTGTCGGAGTTGAGCTTATCGACCATTTCATAATAACCGATGATGATTATGTTTCTCTCCGTGAAAGCAGGCTTGCGGGGAACATCTTCTATTATGAAAAGTAATAATGTTCTTTAAAAGAAACATTTGACAATTTAAAACATCTGTTCTATAATTAAAATCGAAATTTTGTTCGGATATGTTTTCTGTTACAGGACTTTTGTAATAAAGAGCCTTGTAACAGGAAACATAATAAAAAATCCGTATTTGGAATGTGATGTGTATTATGGAATTTAAACTTCATTCAAAATATCAGCCGACAGGCGACCAGCCGCAGACAATCGAAAAGCTTGTAAACAGTATAAATGCAGGCAACCGTGAACAGACTCTTCTCGGTGTAACGGGTTCGGGTAAAACTTTTACAATGGCAAATGTTATTCAGAGGGTTCAAAGACCGACACTTGTGCTTGCACACAACAAAACTCTTGCGGCTCAGCTTTGCAGTGAGTTCAAAGAGTTCTTTCCTGAAAATGCGGTTGAATATTTTGTGTCATACTACGATTATTATCAGCCTGAGGCATATGTTGCACAGACGGATACTTATATTGAAAAAGACAGTTCAATCAATGACGAGATTGATAAACTCCGCCACAGCGCAACGCTTGCACTTTCCGAAAGACGAGATGTAATTATTGTTGCCTCGGTTTCTTGCATATACAGCCTGGGCGATCCTATTGACTACCGTAATATGGTAATCTCACTTCGTCCGGGAATGGAAAAGTCCCGTGATGAGCTTGTAAAAAAGCTTGTTGAACTGCAGTATGAACGCAATGATGTAAGCTTTACCCGTAATAAATTCAGGGTTCGTGGTGATGTGGTTGAAATTTTCCCTGCCGCATCAAACGATTCTATAATCCGTGTCGAATTTTTCGGAGATGAAATTGACAGAATTTCCGAAATCAATCCGCTTACGGGTGAACTCAAAGCTGTTCTGAAACATGCCGCAATCTATCCTGCGTCACACTACATTGTGTCGGGAGATAAGATGAAAAAGGCTCTTGCGGAAATTGACAGAGAGCTTGAGGAAAGACTTGCATATTTTCGTGAAAACGGAAAGCTCCTTGAGGCACAACGACTTGAACAGCGTACAAGGTACGATATGGAAATGTTGCAGGAAATCGGATTTTGTACTGGTATCGAGAACTATTCAAGAATAATGTCGGGCAGAGCGCCGGGCTCATCGCCGTACACGCTTTTAAGCTATTTCCCCGATGATTTTCTGCTCTTTGTCGATGAGTCCCATGTAACGCTTCCACAGGTACGGGGAATGTTTGCGGGTGACTATGCAAGAAAAAAGAGCCTTATTGACTACGGTTTCAGACTTCCGTCTGCACTTGATAACCGTCCGCTCAACTTTGACGAATTCTATTCAAAAATAAATCAGGCTGTTTATGTAAGCGCAACACCGGGCGATTTTGAGCTTGAAAAATCGGCTGTTGTTGCAGAGCAGATTATCAGACCTACAGGACTTCTTGATCCTGAAATTTCGGTAAGACCTACCGAAGGTCAGCTTGACGACCTAGTGTCAGAAATCAATATCCGCACAGCCAAAAATCAAAGAACACTTGTCACAACCCTTACCAAGAAAATGGCGGAAGACCTTACCGCATATCTTGAAAAGCTGGGTATCAGGGTTCGTTATATGCACCATGACATTGACACCGTTGAAAGAATGGAGATTGTCCGTGATTTAAGACTCGGAGAATTTGATGTTCTTGTCGGAATCAACCTTCTGCGTGAAGGACTTGATATTCCCGAGGTTTCTCTTGTTGCCGTACTTGACGCCGACAAAGAGGGATTTCTCCGTTCAACCGTTCGCTTATTCAGATTGCCGGCAGAGCCGCACGAAACAGCGAGGGTACGGTTATTATGTATGCCGACAGCGTAACACCGTCAATGAAGGTTGCAATAACCGAAACACAGCGCCGCCGTGAAATTCAGAATAAATATAATGTTGAACACGGCATCGTCCCAAAGACTATTGTCAAAAAGGTCAGCGATATACTTGAAATTTCTACTCACGATGACAGTGAATTTAAAAATACAAAAAGCTTTCAAGGGCACAAAAACAACAGTTGATAGAAAAACTGACAAAGGAAATGAAGCTGCCGCAAAGTTGCTTGAATTTGAACACGCCGCATATCTGCGTGACAAAATCAAAAAACTGCGTGGTGAAAAATGATAAAGGAAGAGTAAAATGCCAAGAAAGAAAACCACCGATTATGATAATACCAGTATCACAACGCTAAAGGGTGCCGACCGTGTCCGTAAGCGTCCTGCCGTAATTTTCGGTTCGGACGGTATTGACGGCTGTCAGCACTCCGTGTTTGAGATTCTTTCAAACTCAATAGATGAGGCGAGAGAGGGTTACGGTAAAAAAATCACAGTTACACGCTATTCCGACGGCTCAATTGAGGTTGAAGATCACGGCAGAGGAATTCCCGTTGACTACAACGAAAACGAAAAGCGCTACAACTGGGAACTGGTTTTCTGCGAACTCTATGCCGGCGGTAAGTATAATAACAACGAGGGTGAAAGCTACGAATTTTCCCTTGGTATGAACGGCCTCGGCCTTTGTTCAACCCAGTACAGCTCCGAGTATATGGATGTTGATATCCGCCGTGACGGCTACCGATACACTCTCCGTTTTGAAAAAGGCGAGATTGTCGGCAAGCTCAAAAAAGAACCGTACAGCAAAAAGGATACGGGTACAAAAATTCATTGGAAACCCGACCTCGAAGTCTTTACGGATATCGACATTCAGCCCGAATATTTTCTTGACATAATGAAAAGACAGGCTATTGTCAACGCAGGAATTGAATTTGTTTTCCGCAATCAGAACGGCAAAAGCTTTGATACGACAAGCTATAACTATGTAAACGGTATTGTTGACCATGTTGCCGAGGTAGTCGGTGAAAACGGACTCAGCTCAATTCAGCATTGGGAAACCGAGGTTAAAACCCGTGACCGTGACGATAAGCCCGAATATAAGTGCAAAATGGATATCTCGGTTGCATTTTCAAATAAAGTGCATCTCACCGAATACTACCACAACTCAAGCTGGCTTGAACACGGCGGCGCTCCCGATAAGGCGGTGCGGAATGCCTTTGTTTACCAGATTGACAGCTACTTAAAACAGAATAATAAATATAACAAAACCGAAAGCAAAATCAAGTATGACGATGTTGAGGACAGCCTTGTGTGCGTTATTTCGTCTTTTTCAAGTGTTTCATCATATGAAACCAGACCAAAAAGGCGGTTACAAATAAGGGTATTCAGGACGCTATGACTGCATTTCTCCGTCAGAGTCTTGAAGTTTATTTTATTGAAAATCCGCTTGAGGCAGAAAAAATCTGCGAACAGGTGCTTATCAATAAGCGCAGCCGTGAAAATGCTGAGAAAACACGACTTAATATAAAGAAGAAGCTTTCGGGTAATCTCGACATAACAAACCGTGTTGCAAAATTTGTCGATTGCAGAAGTAAAGACACGGAACAGCGTGAACTGTTCATAGTAGAGGGTGACTCTGCTCTCGGTGCCTGTAAACAGGCAAGAAACCCCGATTTTCAGGCAATTATGCCAATCAGAGGTAAAATACTTAACTGCCTGAAAGCCGACTACGATAAGATTTTTAAGAGCGAAATCATTACCGATTTGCTCAAGGTTCTCGGTTGCGGTGTTGAGGTTAAGTCAAAAGCAAACAAGAATCTTTCAAGCTTTGATATGAACGCACTTCGCTGGAGCAAAATTATTCTCTGCACCGATGCCGATGTTGACGGATTCCAGATCAGAACACTTTTGCTTACCATGCTTTACAGACTTACACCTACACTCATTGAAGAAGGCAAGGTGTTTATTGCCGAATCGCCTCTTTATGAAATTACATCCAAAAACGATGTTTATTTTGCATACGATGAGGTTGAAAAGGATAAGTTCATTGAACAGCTCGGCAAGGAGAAATTCACAATTCAGCGTTCAAAAGGTCTTGGTGAGAACGAACCCGATATGATGAATCTTACCACAATGAACCCCGAGTCACGCAGACTTATCAAGGTTCTTCCTGCCGATGCAGAACAGACAGCGGAAATTTTTGATGTTCTTCTCGGTGACAATCTTCAGGGAAGAAAAGATTATATAGTAGAACACGGCAACGAATATATTGACCAGCTTGATGTAAGCTGATTGGAGGTGGAAATAAATGGCGAAAAAATCTTCAAAGACTCCCCGCAGAACTTCACCGTCAAAAACTCACGGTGTAATCAACGGTGCGGGTGAAGTAGTGGAACAGCCAATCGTTTCCACTATCAGAGAGAACTATATGCCGTATGCAATGAGCGTAATTCTCTCCCGTGCAATTCCCGAAATCGACGGGTTCAAGCCGTCGCACAGAAAGCTCCTGTATATGATGTACAAAATGGGACTTCTGAACGGCGGAAGAACAAAATCGGCAAACATTGTCGGTGCAACAATGAAGCTCAATCCTCACGGCGACTTTGCAATTTATGACACAATGGTTCGTCTTTCAAGGGGCTATGAGGCACTTTTGCATCCGTATGTAGATTCAAAGGGTAACTTCGGTAAATTCTACAGCCGTGACATGGCGTGGGCGGCATCCCGTTATACTGAGGCAAAGCTTGACGCAATCTGCAACGAGCTGTTTCGTGATATAGACAAAGATACCGTAGATTTTGTAGATAACTACGATAATACAATGAAAGAACCGTCACTTTTGCCGGTTGCATTTCCGTCTGTACTTGTAAACGCAAACACAGGTATTGCCGTTGGTATGGCGTCAAATATCTGTTCATTCAATCTGCGTGAAATCTGCGAAACAACAGCGGCACTTATCCGTGATCCCGACCATGATATAAAGTCAACTCTGCCGGCTCCTGATTTTACAGGCGGTTGTCAGATTATTTATGACGAAAATGTCATCAATCAAGTCTATGAAACCGGCAGAGGAAGCATCAAACTCCGTGCAAAGTATGTCTATGACAAGTCTGCAAACTGTATAGATATACTTTCAATCCCGGCTACAACAACTTGTGAGGTTATCATTGAAAAGGTAATCGACCTTGTAAAGCAGGGTAAAGTCAAGGAAATTTCCGATATTCGTGACGAAACAGGTATTGACGGACTTAAAATTACAATTGACCTCAAGCGTGGCGTTGATGCCGACAAGCTTATGACAAAGCTTTACCGTTTTACAACACTCGAAGATTCCTACGCCTGCAACTTCAATGTGCTTATTGCAGGTGTTCCGAGAGTTCTCGGTGTAAAGGCATTGCTTGAAGAATGGATTGCTTTCAGAATTGAGTGTGTCAGAAGAAGAACATATTTTGACCGCAACAAAAAAGCTGACAAGCTTCATCTTTTAAGAGGTCTTGAAAAAATTCTTCTCGATATTGACAAGGCAGTAAAGATTGTCCGTGAAACCGATGAAGAATCCGAGGTTGTGCCAAACCTTATGATTGGATTTGGAATTGACGAGATACAGGCTGAATATGTTGCCGAAATAAAACTTCGTCATCTTAACCGTGAATACATTTTAAAGCGTACAAAAGACCTTGAAGACCTTGAAAAAGAGATTGCCGAGCTTGACGAAATTTTAAAAAGCAAGGCAAGAATCAAGACAATCATTGTCAAAGAACTCAAATCAATTGCCGAGAAATACGGTCAGCCGAGAAAGAGTATCATAATCTATGACGATGTTGCAAGGTATGAGGAAGAGACAGTCGAGATTCCCGATTATCCTGTTAATCTTTTCTTTACAAAAGAGGGATATTTCAAGAAGATTACTCCGCAGTCGCTCAGAATGAGCGGTGAACAAAAGCTCAAAGACGGTGACGAAATTATTCAGGAGCTTGAGTTCACAAACAACTGCGACCTTTTGTTCTTTACAGACAAGTGTCAGGTGTATAAGGCAAAGCTGATGATTTTGCACAGACAAAGGCAAGCGTACTCGGTGACTATGTTGCCGCAAAGCTTGGCTTTGATGAAGGCGAAAATGCTGTGAAAATGGTTGTTACTAAGGATTACAAGGGTATGCTGCTCTTTGCTTTTGAAAACGGCAAGGCCGCAAAAGTTCCGCTTGAATCCTACGCAACAAAGACTAACCGTAAAAAGCTCACGGCGCATATTCCGACAAATCTCCGCTTGTCGGACTTCTCTATATGCCTGAGGACGAAGAGGTTCTCTTCAAGGCGTCATCGGGAAATATGCTCCTTGTTCACACGGGCGCACTCGCTCTCAAAACAACCCGTTCAACACAGGGTGTTGCCGTTCTCAAGCCAAAAAAAGGTCACAGACTTTTCAGCATAGAACGCTATAAAGACGGTACTTTTACAAATCCAAAGCGTTACAGAACAGGTTCACTTCCTGCAAGAGGTGCGTTGCCCGTGAACGATGATTCAAAAGACGAACAGCTTTCGCTGATTTGATTTTGAAAAAATTAATAAAAATCTTGTAATATCTCTTGAAAAAGCTGTGTTTATGTGGTATTATAAAACAGTTATTAAAGCAGAATTTGTTTTATTCGTATTTATTAAATGAAAGGAAGATAAAAATGAGCATTTGGGGCATTGTTTTAGGCGTATTGCTCGCAATCGTATCTGTTGCCATTATCGTTGTGATTATCCTTCAGGAGGGTAATCAGCAGGGTATCGGTGCTGTAACAGGTGTTGCCGATTCTTATTTCTCAAAGAATAAGGCTCGTTCGATTGATGCGTTCCTCTCACGCTGGACAAAAGTTTTTGCTGCAATATTCGTAATTTTTGTAATTGCACTTAATGTGCTTTCAAAGTTCGGTATACTGTAAGCATATTAACTTAATAATCAGCATAAAATTAACCGTCAGGGCAATCCTCTGGCGGTTTTACTTTTTATATGGAGTTGTTAAAAATGCCTTGGTGGGGAATATGTCTGATTATTTTTGTAACATTTATAACTTTCGCAATTTTGCACTTTCTCGGCAAAAACAAGCACCCGTTCAAACGCTCTCTGCTTTCAATGACTTTGGGAGCGGCAACATTGTTTGCGGTCAATCTGACGGGAGCTTTTACGGGCGTAACTTTGCCCATAAGCCTTTTATCACTTTTGGTATCAATAATAGGAGGAATACCCGGAGTAACGCTTATGCTCGGTCTTAATCTTTTTTTCTGAATAATCACAGAAGGGGCGGTCACATCGACAGCCCCTTAATTGTTTGTATGAAATTTTATACAATGCCGTAAAGTTCCTCAAGAGCCTCACCGACGGTTTCTTTGTCTTTGGTCAGGAGCGCAAGCATAATTTTGTACGCTTTTTTCGGATTGTCAAGAAAATTTTTTTTTGAGAATAAGAGCCTGTTCCATTTCGGGAGCATAAACATCAAGCTTCATCAAATCCATATCACCGCCGGATACAGAACATTTAACAGTAAATCCGTTTGAACTTTTTACAATATCAACCTTGTTTCAATCTCATTTTTCTTTACGGCAAGGAGCTTAACCGCACAAGCGTATGCCTTTTCTTTGATAGAGTACGCAAGAATGCTGTCAAGCTGTTTTGCAATTTCAACACCGTTTTCCGTGAGCGCATATGTTTTGTGTTCATCATCGGCAGGCACAAGGTTACCGTTTGTAACAAGGTCGTCAAAGGCGGAACTTGTTTCAAAATAATTGGCAAGTCCCTGCTTTAGAATTGCCTGTATGACGATTCCTTTGTCTATATTTTCTTTTACAGAATTATACAAATAACATATCAAGGTTTTAATTTCGTTTTTGCTTCTCATTCCACCGGGATTAATACCCTCGTCAAATGTATCGAAAGCCATAAAATCACCTGCTTTTGCTGATAGATTCGTAGTGACAGCTTAATTTGTGCAAAAATAACTCAAATTATATCTGTCTATTGTTATTATAGCACATTATCTTCACAAAAGCAAAGAGGTTGTGCGTATTTATTTTATTCATTATTAAGTAAATTTGCAAGAGTTACACTGTCAAGGTAATTATTGATTAAATTGTCAAGCTGTTGCCATATAGGATGTGAGGGACACGATTCCATATGATTGCAATGTTCGTGAGTTTTTGAAGTGCATGGGACAGACGCAAGGTCGCCCTCCGTAAGCCTGAGAATTTCACCGAGTGAATAATCTTTTGGTTCTTTGGTTAGCTTATAGCCGCCGCCCTTTCCTTTTACGCCCTCAAGCAGATTGCGGTCAACAAGGGTTTTGAGTATGCCTTCCATATATTTTTTGGAAATATTCTGTCTTTCTGCAATTTCTTTGAGCGGAATATATCTATTCTGCCCGTTTTTTGCCAGATCGACAAGCACATACAGCGTGTAACGACCTTTACTTGAAATCAGCATAAAATTATCCCCTTTTGGCAAGGCTTGCATATTTTGTAAGCCTGTTTTGCTATATACCTTGATTATATACAAAAAATGATAAAAATGCAATACCAACCCATTGACAAAATGGTTGAAAAGGTTATATTTTAATTATCCACTCCTTTGGTGGGTTGATAATATAACAAGGTGGGATTATGAAATGGCAGACAAATTACTTGATGTAAACGATTTGACTGTAAGTGTAGAGGAAAAGGAAATTCTGCACAATATAAATCTTAGTATAAACAAAGGTGAAACGCATGTGCTTATGGGACCTAACGGTGCAGGCAAGTCAACGCTTGGATTTGCACTTATGGGTAGCCCTAAATATACGCTTAATTCAGGCGATATACTTTTTAACGGAAAAAACATTAACGATGAAACACCCGATAAAAGGTCAAAGGACGGAATTTTTCTTTCATTCCAAAGTCCTCTTGAAGTTCCGGGGCTTTCACTTTCATCATTTATTCGTAACGCTCTTGAAAAAAACCGTGGCAAAAGAATCCGCCTTTGGGACTTTAAAAAAGAGCTCAGAGAGGCAATGGAGCTTTTGCAGATGGATCCGTCATATTCCGAGCGTGATCTAAATGTAGGTTTTTCGGGCGGTGAAAAGAAAAAAGCAGAAATTTTGCAGATGCTTTTACTCAATCCAAAGCTTGCAATTCTTGACGAAACAGACTCGGGCCTTGATGTTGATGCGGTTCGCACAGTTTCAAAGGGCGTTGAACACTATCAGAAAAACCGTGACGGTGCATTGCTCATCATCACACACAGCACAGGTATTCTCGAATCTCTCAAAGTTGATTATACCCATATTATGGTAAACGGACATATAGTTAAAACAGGCGACGCATCGTTGATTGATGAAATCAATGAACACGGTTTTGAGAAGTATCTTGAACTTTATGCAGAAAAGTTCTGACGGAGGTATTAAGATGAAAGAAAGAACATATGTCGATGATGTTGACAGAAGTGTCTACGATATCAAAGACGAAGAAAATGATGCCTACCGTATCAAATCAGGTCTTGATGCCTCAATTGTAGAAAAAATTTCAAAGGAAAAGAACGATCCCGTGTGGATGCAGAATTTCCGTTTGCAGTCACTTCAAATTTATAATGAACTCAAAGTTCCAAACTGGGGACCGCCCATTGACGGACTTAATATGGACGATATTGCAACCTATGTCCGTCCTAACACAAGAATGACCGCAAAATGGTCGGAAGTCCCCGAAGATATCAAGAATACATTTGAAAGGCTCGGTATTCCTCAGGCAGAGAGAAAGTCCCTTGCAGGTGTCGGAGCGCAGTATGATTCCGAGCTTGTGTACCACAATGTTCGTGAAGAGGTTGCCTCACAGGGCGTAGTATATACCGATATGGAGAGTGCGTTAAAGGCGAATATGCCGACATGGTAAAAAATATTTTATGAAACTTGTCCGTCCGAATGACCACAAATTTGCCGCACTTCACGGTGCAGTATGGTCAGGAGGTTCGTTTGTGTATGTTCCGCCGGGAGTATCGGTAGAAATTCCGTTACAGTCATATTTCAGACTTAATGCACCAGGTGCAGGTCAGTTTGAACACACGCTCATTATCGTTGACGAGGGTGCAGACCTGCATTTTATAGAGGGTTGTTCTGCTCCGAAATATAACATAGCAAATCTTCACGCAGGATGCGTTGAGCTTTTTGTAAAGAAAAATGCAAGGCTCAGATATTCAACAATTGAAAACTGGTCAAAAAATATGTACAACCTTAACACCAAAAGAGCACTTGTTGAAGATGGCGGTACTATGGAATGGGTATCGGGTTCATTCGGTTCTCATGTGTCATATCTTTATCCGATGACAATTTTAAAAGGCGACCGTTCAAGAATGGAATTTACAGGCATTACATTTGCAGGCAAGGGACAGAACCTTGATACAGGCGCAAAAGTTGTTCATATCGGCAAAGAAACATCTTCGTTTATGAACACAAGGTCAATTTCAAAAGACGGCGGTATCAGCACATTCAGGAGCTCCGTTGTTGTAAACAAATCTGCCGAAAATGCAAAATCTGCCGTTTCATGTCAGTCACTTATGCTTGATTCAAAGTCACGCTCAGATACTATTCCTGTAATGGATATCAGAACTCCGCACGCAGATATCGGTCATGAGGCGAAAATAGGCAGAATCAGCGATGAGGCTGTATTCTACCTCATGTCAAGAGGTCTTAGTGAAGAGGATGCAAGGGCGATGATAGTCAGCGGATTTGCAGACAATGTGTCAAAGGAACTTCCGCTTGAATATGCGGTTGAAATGAACAATCTCATTCAACTTGAGATGAAGGGCAGTATCGGATAAGGAGGACATTATGGTTGATAATAAAGACTTAACAGTGAACTTTCTTCCGTCACCCACTTGGAACCGATTGGGAGTGAATCGGGCAAAAATCCGAAATATTCCCGTTGACGGTTGGAACAGTATTCCTGTTCAAAAAGAAATAATCGAAAAATATACAAATATTTCAGATTCAAAAATCCGGGATTCATTTGCAAATATTCAGACAGGTATGGGCGAGGAGATTGACGAAATCTCAAAAATATCACAGCCTGAAAAAATCAGAATATCGGCTGATAAAACAAAAATCGAAAAGCTGTTTTTTAATTGCAAAAACGGTGAAAACGCTTTTGCAGATGTAGAACTTTACGCTCCCGAAAACACAGAACTTACCGTGTTTATGACAATGCAGTCAGCGTGGAATGCAAACGGTATTTGTGCCGTAAGAACGAAATTTAAAGCTGAAAAAGGCGCAAAAATCAGACTCGTACAGCTTAATCTCCTTTCGCAAAATTTCCGCTTTATAAACGATGTCGGTGCAGAATGTGAAGATAATGCAACAGCAGAGATATTACAGCTTTTCATCGGCGGAAATGAAACTTATACAGGCACAAAGACAACGCTTTTGGCAGGCAGAGCAATCTTGACCTCAATGTCGGCTACTATTGCAAGGACGAGCAGTTGCTTGATATGAACTATGTTGCCAAGCATATCGGCAAAAAGACCGTCAGCTCAATGAATGCCGGAGGTGTCTTGAGAGATAAAGCACATAAATTATTCCGTGGTACAATTGATTTCCCACTCGGTTCATCAGGTGCTAAGGGTGACGAGAACGAAGATGTTCTCATTTTAGGTGAAGATGTAATCAATCAGACCGTACCGCTCATTCTTTGTGCGGAAGAGGATGTTGAGGGCAACCACGGTGCGTCAATCGGCAGACCGTCCGATGATGTGCTTTTCTATCTTGCAAGCAGAGGTCTTGACGAAGAAGAGGCTTGTAACCTTATGGCTCGTGCAAAGCTTGACGCTTTATGCTCGAAAATCGGTGATGAAGAGCTTGAAACGCTTGCAAAATCCTGTCTGGAGGAGGTTACAGGCTATGCAAATGAAAAACTTTAAGGAAGATTTTCCGCTTTTGCGAGAAATCCTGTAGTCTATCTCGACAGTGCCGCAACTGCTCAAAGGCTGAATCAGTTATAAATTCGGAAATGGAGTTCTACAAAAAATGCAATGCAAATCCTCTGCGTGGACTTTATGATTTGGGTTTCAAAGCTACAGAATGTTATGAGCAATCCCGTGAAACAGTCAGAAAGTTCATTAATGCAAGGTCGGAGCGTGAAATAATATTTACACGCAATGCAACCGAGAGCCTCAATCTTGTTGCCTACAGCTACGGAATGAATTTTCTAAAAAAAGGTGACGAAATTCTTGTCACTGTAATGGAACACCACAGCAACCAGTTGCCATGGAGAGCCGTTGCAGAAAAAACGGGTGCAGCGGTAAAGTACATTGAATGCAACCCTGACGGCACAATTACCGAAGAACAGCTGAAACAGGCTTTTTCGGAGCGTACAAGGCTTGTGGCAGTAACTCACATATCAAATGTACTCGGTTGCAAAACTCCCATAAAGCGTATAACAGAGCTTGCAAAGGAATGCGGTGCAGTTGTTGTGCTTGATGCATCACAGAGCGTTCCGCACATTCCCGTTGATGTTCAGTCGCTTGATGTAGATTTTCTTGCATTTTCGGGGCACAAACTTATGGCACCATTCGGAATCGGTGTATTGTACGGCAGAGAAAGCCTTCTTGAAAAAATGCCGCCGTTTTTAACGGGCGGTGAGATGATTGATTCCGTTACAAGGGACAAGGTTATCTATTCCGATTTACCGCATAAATTCGAGGCAGGAACGGTAAATGCGGCTGGCGCATGGGGGCTGAAAACCGCAATTGAATATGTTCAAAATATCGGTTTTGATACAATCGGCGCTATTGAAGAAGAGCTTACCAAAAGAGCCTTTGACGGACTTATGAAAATTCCTCATATCAATATTCAGGGAAGCAACAATCCGAAAGAGCATTGCGGAATTATCAGCTTTACAATTGACGGAGTTCATCCGCATGATGTCAGCAGTATTCTCGACGCTGACGGTATTGCAGTCCGTGCAGGACACCATTGCGCACAGCCTTTGATGGAATTTTTAGGCATTCCGTCAACAACAAGGGCAAGCATTTATTTCTACAATACGAAAGATGACATTGATGCATTTTTGAACAGCGTGTCATCTGTCAGAAGGAGAATGGGATATGGAAAATAACAGAAGCTTTTACAATGAAATCCTGACCGATCACAATCTTCATCCAATGCACAAACATCCGCTTGATACGGCAACGGCAAGCCTTGAGGGTGTGAATCCAAGCTGCGGTGATGACATTGTGCTTAATCTTAACATCAAAGACGGTGTGATTACAGACGGTTCGTTTACAGGTGACGGCTGTGCAATTTCCCAGGCGTCAGCCGATATTATGCTTGATTTGATTATCGGCAAAACAGTTGATGAAGCCGAACATCTGAAAGATATTTTCCTTAAAATGATTCAAGGCAAAGCAACTGACGAAGAAATTGAAGAGCTTGAGGAGGGCGGAGCATTGTCTGACATTTCTCATATGCCTGCCCGTGTAAAATGTGCAGTTCTCGGTTGGCACACATTTGAAAACATTGTAAAAGAATAATTTACTGAATTTAATATTTTATAAAACACATTCGGGGAACAGATAAAATAATTTCTGTTCCCCGATTTTTATTTAAAAAATCGGGATTAATGTATTAAAATAACTAATACAAATCTTGACAAATATTGCTTTAAAATAGTATAATAAAAGTGCAAAGAGGTGATATTTATGAAAAAGAAATGTACTCTCGTTTTAATATCCGTATTGACAGTTGCCTGCATTGTATCTGCATATTTGCTTTTCTTTTATAATCCTTCATTTAATATGGTTTACGATTCCGACACAGATTCATATTTTAACAACAGTTACCTGTCCTATAATGACGGAACGCTTGCAGCGGCAGATTACAGAAAAACTAAGGTTACGGCTTATGATTCAAAAAACAATTCAACCGTAAATTTGCCTTCAAACGGTTCTCTGATTAACGATAATTTATTCTATATTAACGGCGATAAGCTCTGCTGTCTTGATACAACAACAAACACACGAAAAACCATAGACACCGATTGCCGAAGTTTTGTTTGTAACAATGAAGTTATTGCTTACACAAAGAATGATTCCGTAATATTGAAAGACTCTGATACTCTTGAAAATATAGGGATATTAAGTTTGATAATCAGATTTATTATATAAATATTTCAGATGGCAATCTCTATATTGTGGAGCGTATTTTTGAGGATAAAACAGATGAATACGGTTACAGCTTCAAAGTAGGAAAGCAGTATATTTTCAAAAAATATGACCTGAAATCCTGCAAATTGCTCAAAAGTAAAAATGCAAATTATGTAAACGGAATTCGCTATGTAACGGTATGCAAAGATACTTTCTATTTCTTTTGCGATGAAACCCAAACCGTAAACAATGTATGTCTTGATAAAGATGTAAATTATCCGACAATTCAGCATCCCGATGTTAAATTTATTACACCCAATAACGATTGTGTTTACTACATATCCGAGAAAACAGAATCGGCGATAATATGCAAAACGGTTGAAAGCCCTTATAACGGTATATGGAAACTCGAAGTCGGCTCTAATAAACCTGTTAAAATTGCTGACAAATGCGACTGTGACGAACTGCTTGCAACAAAGAATCTCTTGTATTGTTACACAATTAACTACATTTTGCCTCGAGGATTGGCTAATTCATGGGTGAAAGGTTACTTAATTGATCAGCTCGCAATAAGCTGATTTGTTATCATAAACCGAATTGGTATATAGTGAACTGAAAATAATCATTAAGAAGGTGATATTATGAAAAAAGATGTTAAATTATACAATATGATTTTGCCGCCGTTTATGCTGTTCTTCTTTGTTCCCACTCTTTGGATTGTATCAGCCTTAGGGAATTTCATAATAGATTCAATAGTTCTCTTAATAATTTCAATTTTTATTTACAAGAAATTCACTTGGCAATTGTATAAGAAATCAATAATTCCCGTATTTCTGTTTGGATTTCTTTCTGATTTTTTAGGTGTGCTGTATCTAATGGCAATATCTATTGGATCAGGTGCGGAATATTACGAGGGCAACGATATCGGAAAACAAATTCTTTCGGGAATATATCTTGCAACCAACCATTCCTGTTATGACAGCATCTACGGAGTTTTGTTTATTGTCACTGGTATTCTAGTTTTAGCAGTATTTTTA
>ENA-OQEB01000045-OQEB01000045.1-human-gut-metagenome-genome-assembly--contig:-NODE-45-length-45483-cov-3.803620_pt1 | contig 45483 bp, 61 predicted proteins | sample MGYA00242787_ERZ504619 | MGnify/ENA primary metagenome ERZ504619 (study PRJEB26092, sample SAMD00036317) | human gut metagenome | host: Homo sapiens | study: EMG produced TPA metagenomics assembly of... | reverse complement strand
GTAATCATCCGCTCCATACTAAAAGGTACTCAAAACTGAGTACCTTTTCTTTTTGCCAAATAAAAATAAAACAATCACGATGGGAATCCGAAAGCCCGTTTAGAAAACAGTTCAGTGACCAGTGTTTTTAGGGCGAGGGCGTAGCTTGATCCAAGTTAAGCCTAAACGCTTTAGACAAAGACGAGATTTGCAACTTCTGTATCACAAAGTAATCATCCGCTCCACATTAAAAGGTACTCAAAACTGAGTACCTTTTCTTTTTGCATATTGAAGGAATAAAACAATCGGATGGGAATCGAAAGCCCGTTTAGAAAACAGTTCAGTGAACTGTTTTTAGGGCGTAGCTTGATCCAAGTTAAGCCTAAACGCTTTAGACAAAGACGAGATTTGCAACTTCTGTATCACAAAGTAATCATCCGCTCCACTAAAAGGTACTCGAAAACGAGTACCTTTTCTTTTTGCACATTTTACTGCGTTCAAATTTAAACACAACATCAATCAAATCAGAACATTTTTATAAAGCTTACAATTTAATTGCAATGGGAGAACACGGTTCTTCCCTACAAAATGACAACTACTTTATTTCATTTATATATTATTTGATAAAATTATAATCTTTACCAATCAAAACTTTTTCTTTAACTTAGCAAGCTTTTTTTCGGCATCTTTATATCCGCCTTTGACGGCTTTTTCATAGGCTTTTACGGCCTCTTCCCTATTGCCTGTTTTTGCATAATATTCACCCAAAGCGAATGATGCTGACGCTATGCCGTTATCGGCGGCAATTTTATAGTACTCCATTGCAAGTTTCGGATTGCGGGTAACACCTCTGCCGTCCATAAGAATATCTGCAATTTTGGACGCTCCATTCGCACTGCCAAGGTCTGCGGCTTTTTTGTACCACATAGCCGCCTGTTCGGGATTTTTGACACCGTTCACGGAAAATTCAGCCATCCACAATACGGCAGGAAGATAATCGAAATCGGTTGCAAGGGTATTCATTATATTTTTAGCACGGGCAACGGTTTCAACGGTCGGATTTTTCAAAAGCCGTCTTGCCTTCATGTATTCAAGCTCGCACATTTCTTTTCTGTTCTGAACGCTTGTACCGTGCAGAATCGTGCTTACATCGCTCTTAAATTCGTCCGTCATTTGGTTTTTCAGGGGCTGATATTTTTTCATTTTATCAAACAAGTTCATGACTCTCCTCCTTATCGTTCAATCCATACTAAGATTATAAATGAAAACTGCGAATTTATAAATCTGTTTGGGCATTATATTCAAAAAGCATATTGATTTTATCCTTAAATTCGATTATAATTTACTTGTAAACATAAAAACCACTTGTTTTTTAAGGAGATAACGATGAATATATTTGACAACATTGCCGCTAATCTTTCATTAAAGTATGAAAATTCGGAATTTTATAAAAACAAACTCATCAAACGATACAAGCCACTCATCACACCGGGTGTAAAGTCACAGGACGAGCTTATCATTCTCTTGAAAAGCACTTTGACCTTGAACTAACCGACAAGGCTGTTATGAGCAAGACTTTTCTTGAACTCTGCGTTATGGGCAACATTGATTGCGATGAGCCTGATATGATTGATTTTGAGATTTACAGAGTTGTGAGGAATTCAAAGAGCGAGGCACTTTATGCCTGCGAAAAATATGACCTCGATGATGACGACATTTTTATAATTTTTGAGGAGCATAACAACTTCTTTATCAGTAACTCGCAGATTGTCGAGATGTTGCTTATCATCAAAGAGGGTGTTTCTGCCGAGGACTATGAGAATGAAACTCCCGAATTTCTCAACTACATCCGTGTCTGCCGTTACTTCTGCCAGACAAATTTTTTTAAGCTCAACAAGGCTATTACATATGACGAGTTCGATATGATTGACATTCCCGAAGATGAAGCGATTCTGACGATGCCGATTATTTTGACGAGTCTGATGATAAAGCTGACGATTTCACAGATGCAATTGAGTTTTAATTTTTGAATTTTCACTTTTCGACTTAACAAAATAGCAAAAAAATTACGAGGAAGGTTTTATGCCTTCCTCGTTTTTGTTTACTGCAAATCACTTTCTGAAAGATGAATTCTATCAAAAGTAGCGTCTTTAAAATCGTCTGAAAATGCATTTATTACCAAGGTATGTAAGTTGTAGTAGTACTGAATACCATTTTCATTAAATACATATGTTGTTTCGTTGCTGTTCTTACATTTTCCAACCAACCTGTTAGAAACAACAGGATTTGCGTCAATCAATGGTGCAATCAAAACATCCGCCAAAACACATAATATCACTACAGGCATCACTATTTTTATTGGAGCAGGTTTCTTTTTCGGATTAACCTGAACAAAATTCTGAGAATATTCAACATTTGTACTACTATCTGAATTAGCAGAATTATTTACAGTGACATTTTGAACATTACTGTCTGTCGTGTTTGTCACAGGTTCAGTTGAACTATTAACACTGTCACTTGGCTCTGCCGCAGAAACAAATTATTCAAGAAACGAGCTTATCAATGTAATCCTCAGTCACGGCGTTGAAAACATCATAATAGAATAATCAAACTTTTTATCGGGAAGGAGAAATCCTTCCCTTTTTTCATACTACGGACTGAACCGCAACAACTTTAAAGCAATGTTCCTCATTGTCTGCATAAATCTGCGCCGAGAAGAACTCGTCCATATTGCAGAAAAGTCCATACGATTCAATTCCTACATCTTCATCCCTGTCAAGGCGAGCAAGCACTTCGTTGATTTCATCGGTAAATGCAACGATTTCTCCCACATTTTCGGGAATCCACTGCACACCGTCAATTCCGATTATCATTTCCTCATCCCACTTTTTGCGGCACTTTTTAAATGCTTTTTCATCATCAACATAAATATATCTTTCGATTATATTCTTGATTTCCTCAGCTTCATCGTGATACTTTTCAAAATCAAATGCGATAACAAGAAACATTTCACTATTCCACAAATTTGAAATTGCGAAGTCCTTTTTCTCAACAATGTCGCCAAAATCAAAAACATTGTCCATACAGGTTTTATCGTCAATGTACTGGGATAACCACAAATCAATGCCGTCAAAATAAGCTATTTTTCCGTACTTGAAGTCCTTTTCGCCAGATTTTCAAGGCAATCAAAAATGCTTGGAACTCTATCAGGAAAACACGCCACCGTGATAAATTCCTCATCGGAACAGTTGCCGATATTCACAAATTTTCCGCTGCAGGTGATGTCAATTGTGAATCCGCCGTGATTACCGAGCTTCTGGATTATCTCGCCCGCACTTTCGTCTTCGGTTTCAAAAAGCGTTTCATCGCCCTCAATATCAATATGCAAATCAAAGTCAGCATTTTCACATCTCTTTGACATCATTGCATAGGAAAGCAGCGCCAAAAGGTATGCACGGATACCTTGATTGCTTCGGGATTTTGCGGTGCGTTTTCAAACACAAGCTTTTCGTGGATCTTTCTTTTACAATTCATTAACATAATAATTTCCACCTTTCATTAACTTAGTAACAATTATTGTTATCGCCCTTTTAATTAGGTTTTTCCTTTCCTTTTCTTTAATAATATTATACCATAAACCACTGTCCCATTATCTACCCTCTGCTCTAAAAAACGGCTTATTTATGCGGTTTTTTGCGAAAATTCTTCATTTATTAAAAACAGAACATCTTGACAAATGTGTTAATTTTTTGTACAATTTAAAAGTCTGTTTTTATAGGAGAGAATTCGTTTATGGAAAGAGAAAATTTTAAATCCCGACTTGGGTTTATCCTTGTAAGTGCGGGTTGCGCTATCGGAATCGGCAATGTGTGGCGATTTCCGTATGTTGCAGGACAGAACGGCGGCGGACTATTTGTACTTTTGTACCTAATCTTCCTCGTTCTTATGGGAGTTCCTGTTTTGACAATGGAACTTGCAGTCGGAAGAGCGAGCAGAAAAAGTGCTGTTCTCGCCTACAAAAAACTTGAAAAGCCAAAGAGCAAGTGGCACATTCACGGCTGGTTCTGTATGCTCGGATGCTACCTTTTGATGATGTACTACACCACGGTTTCGGGTTGGATGACGAGCTACTTCTACAAATTTGCGACGGGTTCATTTGAAAGCGGAATGACCTCGGAGCAAGTTGGCGGAGTATTCAACGAATTGCAGTCAAATCCGCTTGAAATGGTAATTTGGATGGCGATTATCACCGTCCTCGGATTCCTTGTTTGCAGCAGAGGTATTCAAAAGGGCATTGAAAAAGTCAGCAAAGTTATGATGATTGCGTTGCTCATACTCATTCTTGTACTCGCAGGCAACAGCTTATTCCTTTCGGGTGCAGGTGAGGGACTCAGCTTCTACCTTATTCCCGATTTGGACAAGGTGAATGAAATCGGACTTGGCAATGTTATTTCATCCGCTATGAATCAGGCATTTTTCACACTCAGCCTTGGAATTGCGGCAATGGAGATTTTCGGCAGTTATATGTCAAAAGACCACACTCTGCCGAGTGAGTCAATCAAAATTTGCGCACTTGACACATTTGTTGCAATTATGGCAGGTCTTATCATCTTCCCCGCTTGTTTTTCATACGGTGTTCAGCCCGACCAAGGCCCTGCTCTGATTTTCGTAACACTTCCGAATGTGTTCGTAAATATGGCAGGCGGAAGAATTTGGGGTACTCTGTTCTTCCTGTTTATGACTTTTGCGTGCTTCTCAACAATCATTGCCGTGTTTGAAAACATTATTTCGTTCTGGATTGATATGTTCGGCATCAGCAGAAAGAAGTCTGTTCTTATCAACACAATCATCATTCTTATCGCAAGTTTGCCGTGTGTGTTCGGTTTCAACATTTGGAGCGGTTTCCAAATTTTCGGTCAGAATGTTCTCGGTATGGAAGATTTTCTCGTAAGCAATATCCTTCTTCCTGTAGGTTCGCTTGTGTATCTCCTCTTCTGCGTTACAAAATTCGGTTGGGGATTTGACAACTACCTTGATGAGTGTAACACCGGTAAAGGCATTAAATTTTCAAAGGCTTTAAAGCCGTATTTCAAGTATGTACTCCCTGTTCTTGTACTGATTTTGATTGTTCAGGGATTCATAAAATAAGTTAATATATTTCTTTAAAAGCAAAATCCCGACAGTATGTTTTTGATACTGTCGGGATTTTTTATGTCCGCATTTATTAAATTTACTTTTTACGATTGAACTTTTTTTACCTTTTCGGAAAGCTCGACAAGCTCTTCTTTTGAAAGTTCGGGAAGATGCTCAAGGTCATCAAGAAACTTTGCACTGCTTTCATCAGCACGAAGCTTTGTACTTTCCACATAGTAGCTTGTGATTACACCGGGGACTACCGCAATGATGAGAATTGAACATACGGAAAGAAAGATTGAAAGCACTCTGCCGACAAGCGTCGTTGCAAGCACATCTCCGAGACCTATTGTTGTGGCAACGCTGAAGCAGTACCATATGCTGTCAAAAAGCCGGGTTATGTTCGGTTCAAAAATCCATATTGCAACACTCACCGCAAAAAACACGATAACATAACTGCACAAAAGCTTGATTGCACCTGTCCGCTTGAGAACAATTTTTAATAGCCTTGTCTTTTTCAAAGCACCACCCCATTTGCATAAATTATAGCAATTAAAATTACCTCCGTCAAGGCGGTGGATATACGGCTTTAAGAATAGAATCAATTGAAAGTGAAATTGTCCTATAGGACAGTTGCGGATGACATACCGAATAAAAATAAAACCGACCTGTCATAACAACAAGTCGGCTTTACTTCTGAAATATAAAATGAAATGAAAAATTAAAATTAACGATTAATCGGAATATTTTCTGATTTTGAGATAAATTCCCCTGTCATCGGCAATTTTCTGACAAGCCTTGATGTCTTCTTCGGGAATCGTATCTACGATTGAAAACTGCGTATGTTCAAAATATTTCTTTGCATCCTCTGCAAATTTGAGCATTGACTCATATGCATGGTCAAAAACAGGACGGCAAACTTCGTCATACTTTTCCGATGAACAGGTATTGAGGCTGATTGAAACAGAATCAATATACTTTGAAATCAACTCAGCTGTGGGCTTGTTGTTGATTCTGTCAGAAAGACCGTTTGTGTTAAGTCTGAGTTTGATGTCGGGGTGCTTTTCCCTTACATATTTTGCGGTTTCAAGCATATTGTCAAGAGCTGAAGTCGGTTCGCCGTAGCCACAGAATACAAGCTCCTTGTAGCCTGTGAAATCAAAATCATCAACAGCCTTTTTAATATCCTCCATACTCGGATCATGCTTGTGCCAGAGTGTGTCTGCACTGCCGACCGAATCGGTATTGTTGCGGATACAGAATGTGCATCTGCAAGGGCATTTGTTCGTCAGATTAGCATAGATAGATGTTTTGTACACATAAAGAATATCTGCCATTATGTTTTCTTCTCCTTATTGAAACTCACATTAAAGCGAGAGTTTTTTCTTGAAATTGATTTTATCAAGACCGATGCCTACAACAATGTAGATTAATGCTCCTACACCGGGCTGCAACCAGCAAGTGGGAAGTTCCGCAATTGCGGCACCAAAGTCATACATAAGACCGTTTGCAATAAAGTAACCGCCGATTGTAACGATTGTTGTTGGAATGAGCATAAGAAGTGATGACGGACTGATGATTTTTTCATCTTTGCCACGCTTTTTCATTGCCATTCTGCAAAGCACAAACGGAACTGCGTTGACAGCCTTGATAATAGCTGTTGGGATTGCCCAATGCGGATAACCCGAAATAAGTCGGCAAGAGCGCCGCCGATTGATGATGCGATAATTCCGAAAGGTCCGGGAAGAATACTTGCGGCGAGATAAATCATAGAGTCGCCTGCGTGGGAGTATCCAAGCGGTGACGGAATCTTGATAAAAGCAGTTGTAACGGTAATAAGAGCCGCACACATTGCCGTAATTGCAATCAGCTTTACATTATATTTTGAATCGGTTTTTGAAACAGTTTTAGCAGTCATAGTAATTTCCTCACAAAAGCATTTTTAAATGTTTTTCAAATTCAATACCCTCGTTGCGGTGAATACCGAGTTTAACGGTTTCACAAAGAGAGGTCTGTATGAATTTTACCGCCAGATTTACGGTATCTTTCAGGCTGTCACCACGGAGCAGTCCCGAAAAGACAACCGAGGCAAACAAGTCGCCTGTACCCGAATAACTTCCGCCCGTCTTTTCACAGCTGACACAAAACACCTCATCATCGGCTGCAATAAGATTGTTAATCTTTGTAACCTCATCGGAAATTTTATGCTCAATGCCTGTAACAATCACGGTTTTCACCTTGTAGAGTTTCAAAAGCTTTTTGGCAAGCTCTGCAACCGTATCGAGAAAATCGGGAGAATCGGCATTTTTAATCAGTTCTGAATAGTCGGTATCGCACAGAATACAACATTCGGTAAGGTTCGGGGTGATTACATCGCAACAGAAACGAGTTTTTTCATCTTTTTGCCGAGAGTTTCAGTATAAAGACTGTAGGTTCTTCCACCGTCACCGAGAACCGGATCCACAAGTACAAGCGTGTTGTCGGTTTCAAAGCTGTCTATAAATGAAAGGATTTTGTCCACCTGCTTTTCGCTTGAGAGGAAACCCGTATAGATTCCGTCAGGCTGAAAGCCGAGTTTTTTCCATTCACTTGTGTAATAATCAAGCTTATCCGTGCAATCGTTGCAGTAAAAGCTTTCAAATCCCGTCTGACTTGTCAAAACGGCTGTCGGCATAGGACACGCCTGAATGCCCATTACGGACAAAACAGGGATTGCCGCCGTCAGCGAACACTTGCCAAGTCCCGAAAGATCATTGATTAGTACAGCTTTTTTTGTCATCATACCACGCCTTAAAATTTCTGAACAGTTCAACATTTATCTTGTGATGTTGTCATTATACAACACCACTGTCATTATTTGTATGTACAATTTTCAGAATTTTTATAGGTACAGTTTGCAAGATGCAAAAAAAGACGCCTCACATTGAAGGTGCCTTTTCATATTTATAAACTGAATTTCTATTAAAACTCATAATGTGACCACATAGAGATTATTTTTACGATTTTTTCTTCCTCATAAACCATATAGACAAGTCTGTGCTGAGAATTTATTCTGCGTAAATAGCATTGTTTCAAATTTCCGATAAGCCGTTCATAAGGCGGTGGATTTTGAAAAGGATTTTCGCTGATAAGTTCAAACAAATTCTGCACATTACGCTTTAATGCAGGATACTGCTTGATTCTCTCCTTATCCTTTTGAGCTGATTTTGTAATCATCAGCTTATAATTACCACTCAAATTCTTCACACTCCTCAAGCGGAGTTTCAATTCCGTCCTTTAATTTTTCACTCATACCGGGAATTGAATTAAGATACATTGTTTCAACAAGATTATTATAATCTTCTTCACTTATAAGCACAGCATTTCCACTTTTGGTGCTGATGTTTATAGGTTCATTATACTTTACAGTCTGATCAATCAATTCAAAAATTTGTTTTCTGAAATTAGTTACATTAGTATTAATCATAATCGCACCTCCTACATTACTATATGTACATTATAGCGTACATATAATAGAAAGTCAATATTTTTACAACAAAATTCCGCAATCGGTCGGGTTGGTTTTCTTGATCATATGTCCCGCCTCGTGCATTGTCGTGGCAGTTTTGGTTTGTCGGGGTGCATTTTTGGCTTTATCAACAAAGCAGACATAAAATGATTGTACAGTTTGCCGATATAATTAAAGGTCGGAATATTGTATAATTATTTACATATTCTATTTATTGTGGGTTGATATGTATGTGGAAAGAACTTCGTACACAGCATGAAATTGACAATTTCATGAAAGAAATTATCGGATTTCACGACAGTTGCATAAAAGAAATAAAATATTCAAGCGGTGCTTATGTCGAAACGAATCTGTCAATGTCACCAGTAAACACAAAACGTACATTAACAGTTCTTATTCAGCGACAATTTGAGGATATTTCCGCACTTGAACTTGAATTTTCCGAACTTGAATATATAAGCATGTATCCCGTGAAGCAAGATTACACCTGTGAAATATTGAACGCATCATTTTTCGTAAAAGACGGTCTTATTTATTGGTGCGATAATGGTGATGTAAAGGAAGACGACATACACAATTATAAAGGCACGGTCATCTGCTCAAAAAAAGTTCGTTGGAGAAATGCAAGCGAGCTTATCGGTAAAAGAGATTTTTATAAAAGTGCAAACGAATAACAGACAGCAATTTAAAAGCAACGAAGTTTTTGCTCCGTTGCTTTTTTGTTAACCTATAAAATCATTAAATGATTTTTGTGCTATATCCGATACTATTCTCTGCATTTCAGAACGGGAATTTGCGTTTCTCGCCCTGTCAATGCAGCTTTCACGGTACTTTTTCGGCATACTTGAAAAGACAAACATTGCGTCGGGATTTTCGCCGAGTGCCATTGTAAAGCCAAGCGGCAAATCCCATTTTTCTCCGAGTATTTCTGCAGTTCTGTTCACCGTAATCACCCCTGTTTTAGTTTTTGCATAGGGATTTAAGATACAACAGAGAATAATCGGAAATCATAAACCGAAAATAAAATTACTTCTGCTCTGCAACAACAGCAAAGAATACAAGGTCGGAGTCGCTGTCATTAATAAGGCTGTGTGTATGACCTTTCGGGCAATAGTGGCACACGCCTGCTTCAACCCTTTCATACTCGCCGTCCATAAGCACCTTGCCTGTTCCCTCAATGATGTAGAACATTTCGCAGTTGCCCTCGTGAGTGTGAAGTCCGATTGACGCACCGCTTTCAAGGCGACCGTGCATAATCATATTTCTGTTATCCGTGAATTTCTTTACGGCATATGCCTTTTCTCCGCCTTTAAAATTCGGCAAAATTTGTTCTTCCATATTCTTGAAATCAATAATCATATCTCTTGTCCTCCTGATTAAATTGAAATTTTAAAGTTCTTTATAATAAGGACAGATATCCTCATAGTGACCGTCCTTCATCAAAAAGCCTTTCGGAATAACTCCGAGTTTTACAAAGCCAAGGCTTTCATAAAGTTTTCTTGCAGATGTGTTGGTTTTTACAACAGCGTTAAACTGCAAAATTTTGAAGCCGTATTTTTTAGCACGCTCAAGGCAATCCGACACAAGCTTTCTGCCGACACCTTTTCCCCTTGACGATGAGGAAACCGCATAGCTTGCATTACAAATATGACCGCATCTGCCGACATTATTCGGATGAAGAATATACATTCCGAGAACCTCGCCGTTTTCATCGGTTGCAACGGGACAACAAGTTTGCTCTGCAAAAAACTTTTTCCGCTTTCAAAATCAAGTTCTTCAGTCTGCGGAAAGGCAACTCCGTCCCTTACAACTTCATTCCACACGGAAATCATACCATTAATATCATTTTCCCCGTATTCTCTCACGGTAATACTCATTTTCAGTCACCTCGGGTTAATTTTAGCACTATAAGTTAAAATTTTCAATCCAAACGGCTGAAATATTTACTATTTTTACCTTTTTAAAATTGCAAATTAATCTTGAAATTTGTCGAAAGATACTGTATAATCTATTTATAGAATTGAATAAGAATGATCTTATCAAGAGTGACTGAGGGGACAGGCCCTGTGAAGTCCGGCAACCTGCGTATGCAAGGTGCCAAATCCTGCGGTATTTACCGAAAGATGAGTAAACACAGCACCTTTCGGATGAACGGTGCTTATTTTTTTGGAAGGAGTTTTCTAAATGGCTAAACATTTATTTACATCCGAGTCTGTAACGGAAGGTCATCCCGACAAAGTGTGTGACCAGATTTCCGACGCAGTTCTTGACGAAATCCTCTCTCAGGATAAAAACGCTCATGTTGCATGTGAGGTTACAGCTACAACAGGTATGATTCATGTTATGGGTGAAATTTCAACCGATTGCTATGTTGACATCGCAGATGTTGCAAGAAAGGTTGTAAACAACATTGGCTACAACGATCCGAAGTGCGGTTTTGACGGCAACACCTGTGCGGTTCTCACATCAATTGACGCACAGTCACCCGACATTGCAATGGGCGTAAACGAAAGCTTGAGCTTAAAGACGGCGAAAGCGATACCGACAATCAGATCGGTGCAGGTGATCAGGGCATGATGTTCGGTTATGCGTGTGATGAAACACCCGAACTTATGCCGATGCCAATTTCTCTTGCCCACAAGCTTGCAAAACAGCTTACAAAGGTAAGAAAAGACGGCACTCTTTCATATCTCCGTCCCGATGGCAAGACTCAGGTTACTGTTGAATATGACGATGACAAGATTGTCGGCATTGACACGGTTGTAATTTCAACACAGCATGATGAAGATGTTACACTTGAGCAGATTAGAAAAGACCTTATCGAGTATGTTATCAAACCGATTATCCCTGCTGAGCTTATGAACGAGAACACAAAGATTTTCGTAAACCCGACAGGCAGATTTGTAATCGGCGGTCCTGTTGGCGACTCAGGTCTTACAGGCAGAAAGATTATTGTTGATACCTATGGCGGATTTTCTCGTCACGGCGGCGGTGCATTCAGCGGTAAAGATCCGACAAAGGTTGACCGCAGTGCCGCTTACTACTCAAGATATATTGCAAAGAACATTGTTGCCGCTAAGCTTGCTAAGAAGTGCGAAATTCAGCTTGCATATGCAATCGGTGTTGCAAAGCCTGTTTCAATAATGGTTGACACATTCGGCACATCAAAATATTCAAACGAAGAACTGGCAAACGCTGTTGAAAAGGTATTTGACTGCCGTCCGCAGTCTATCATCAGACAGCTCAAGCTCACAGAAACAAAGTATCTCCCACTTGCCGCTTACGGTCATATGGGCAGAGAAGAACTCGGTGTTGAATGGGAAAAGACAAATAAGGTTGACGAGCTTTTAAAGCTGTCGGCTAATAGAATTAAATTGTTCGATAATTTCGGGAATAAGGTTTGTGCACAAACGCAAATTCTTGTTCCCGATTTTTTTATTTTAAAAAATATTGTTGATAAATTGTACAAACAATTACAATACTACGCTCGGGCTTGATATGTTTTGTGGGCATTACAAACTATCCGCCCCTACATTCTCATAACAACATATATTTCAAATATAAACGCAAAAATCCCGATTAACTTTTTACGGTTAATCGGGATTGTAATTTTTATACGGATATTATTTTTAATTCTTAATCAGAATTAAACTTCTGCAATAACCTCAACTTCAACAAGGACATCCTTTGGAAGCTGTTTTACTGCAACACAGCTTCTTGCGGGCTTTGATGTGAAATACTTGCCGTAAACCTCATTGAAGGCACCGAAATCTTCCATATTTTTTAAGAAACAAACTGTCTTAACAGCTTTTTCAAGTGAACTGCCTGATGCCTCAAGAACATTTTTAAGGTTTGTGCAAACCTGTTCTGTCTGAGCCTCAATTGTTGCAGCCTCAACATGGCCTGTTGCAGGGTTAATTGCAATCTGACCGGATGTAAAAACAAGACCGTTTACCTTTACAGCCTGTGAATACGGACCGATAGCATCGGGAGCATTTTTAGTATAAACCTTTTCCATTATAATGACCTCCTGTCAATATATTAAAAATTACTGATTAAACAAGCTTAAAGCCTGCGTCAACAAGTGCATCACGAATTTCTTTAATCTGAGCAAAATCTCTTGTTTCAAGAACAACACGGAGATAACAACCGTTTACATCTGTACCCTCTCCGCCTCTTTCGTGGTGGATAGAAATTACATTTGCGCCCTTTTCGGCAATGATATTTGAAACGGCAACGAGCTGACCCGGCTTATCCTGAAGTTCAACACAGAAAGTCTGCTGTCTGCCTGTCATGAGAAGTCCACGCTTGATAACTCTTGAAAGGATTGTAACATCAATGTTACCGCCTGATACAACGCAAACAACCTTCTTGCTTAACGGGGAGCTTGTTGAACATTACAGCAGCCAAAGGAGCTGCGCCTGCGCCCTCGGCAATCATCTTCTGTGACTCAATAAGCTTGAGAATTGCAGATGAAATTTCGTCATCGCTTACCGTTACGATATCGTCAACATACTTCTTAACATATTCAAATGTATGCTCACCCGGTTCTTTAACCTGAATACCGTCAGCAATTGTAGAAACGCTGTCAAGATGAACAGGCTCGCCGTTCTTGATTGACTCAACCATTGAAGGAGCGCCCTCTGCCTGAACACCGTAAACCTTAATGTTAGGATTAAGGCTCTTGATTGCACAGGCAACACCCGAAATAAGTCCGCCGCCGCCGATTGCACATACAACAGCGTCAACATCGGGCATTTCATTCATAATTTCGATACCGATTGTACTGACCTGCAATTACATTTTCATCGTCAAACGGGTGGATAAATGTATAGTTCTTTTCATCACGAAGTCTTAAAGCCTCGTTATAAGCATCATCATAAACACCCGGAACCATACAAACCTCGGCTCCGTAGTTCTTAGTAGCCTCAACCTTTGAAATAGGTGCACCGTCAGGCAGACAGATAAGCGACTTGATACCGTACTTTGTAGCAGCAAGTGCAACACCCTGAGCGTGGTTGCCTGCAGAACAGGCAATAACACCTCTTGCCTTTTCTTCTTCGGTAAGCTGAGAAATCTTGTAACCTGAACCTCTTACCTTAAATGAACCTGTAATCTGAAGATTTTCGGGTTTGAGATAAACATCACAATCATCACAAATACCCCTTGCCTGAACAATATTAGTCTGTCTGATAACATCCTTCAAAACATATGATGCGTGATAGATTTTGTCTAATGTAAGCATACCAATTACTTCCTTTTCTATATGTATCCACTGCTTATTTTAATACAACAAGGCTTTAAAATCAAGTTTTTTTGGAATAAACAAAGGGAATTTTTGCAGGATTTTTTTAAGTCTTATTCATAATTCGCAAACAGAATATAAAATAATAATAACGAACAAATAAAAACACCTGCTTACAAGCGTAAACAGGCGTTTCTATGAAATTATGAAATTGGTATTAACTAATTGAATACTTACAGCCTAAGTTAAGCAAGTGATGCGCCAAGCTTTTTGCAAGCCTCAAGGGCGTCGTCATCGGGAGTTTCGTTACAGATAACGCTTTCGCAAACAAGGTTTGCACCATCACCCTTACAGGTGTCTTCCCAGTTTCTCATCCATTCGCCGTCACCCCAGCCGTATGAACCGAAGAGGGCAATGCTTTTGCCGTTTAAAGCACTTTCACATTCATTGAAAACAGGCTCAAACTCGCTGTCCTCAAGAACCTCCGCACCCATTGCAGGACAACCGAATGCAATGCCGTCAAAATCGGCAACCGATGAAGAATCAAAATCGTTTACATTTGCAAGAGTAACTTCTGCGCCTGCGGACTTTGCACCCTCGGCAACGGCTTCCGCCATCTGCTCTGTGTTACCTGTACCGCTCCAGAATACTACTGCTACTTTACTCATATTATATACTCACCTTTCAGTTTTTGTACTTGATTACACTTTAAGTCAGTTACACGCAACCGTCAGTTTCTGAATAGGTGTGCCCTGTAACCACTTAGAGTAATAGATGTCAGAACATTTTTTGAATTTGGCGAACTCTTTGGCTGCTTTTTCTTCATTACCGTAAACCTTCCAGCAACCTGAATATTTACAGCAATTTCCTTTATGAAGAATAAAGCCACGGACATCTTCGGGAGGATAACCGAGGAACAGTCCGATTTCGTGCGGGAACTCGTTGAGTCTTTAAGTCGGTGGCGAAGCTCCCTTATACAGCGTGCGGCATCGTGTGAATGATACCCCTGCGACTCAAGCAGCTTGCACGCATATTCATCGGACAAATCAACAGCAAGCTTGGACGGGCGAAAAATATAGATTAAAGCCTTTCCGTTGCTGAACTTCAGTGGCAGAACTTTTATTCCCTTTTTGCAGAACATTTTATTCAGCTTTCTCACATCACATTCGCACTCAAGCCGTGATGAGTACGGACAGTTAAAAAGGTTAGCCGTTTTTATTCCTGCAAGCGTTGGGGAACAATGCTTGATAATTAAATCTTCTGACATCTTTTCCTCTAAATAATTGAATGAATGATTTGAATAGAATTGAATAAATACACCACAGTGATTATCCGACAATTGTTTCACAGTTAGCTTTCGCTAACTTAATTCCATAAGCAAGACTATTTTGTTGTCTTTATCTTACAGTTAAAATGTACCATCAATCAAGGTTGTTATCGGCTCTTAAAAGGTTTTCTACGCTCCAAACGGACAGACAATTTCAGCAAAGATTTAGGGACAGCAAACGCTGTCCCTGAAAGGAGAAGAGATATTATGAATAATTACCCGGCAAAGTAATCATCAAATACTCTGCGGATATTTCCGCAGTCTGTCGAAATGATTTAAAGCGGAGCAATGCACCTGCTTTTGCTTGCAAAAAGCAGTGATTGCGACAGCTTGCAAGTAATGCAAGGAGCGTTAGCTCCTCAGAGTTTCATACTCAGAATGAAACTCTGCGATGTTTCACGCCGCTTTGGCGGTGGGTAACATCTGTACTTTAATTATAGGCGTATCTTTTCGACAATGTTATTATAGCACTTTACAAAGTCTTTTTACTGCTCTTTACGGACATATAAGGCTCTGTTCAGACGAGCGATTTTCTGTACTCATTCGGCGATTTGTTCATCACCCTTCTGAAAGCACCCGCAAACTTACTGCCGTTGTTGTAGCCGACAATTCCTGCAATTTCAAGCACACTTTTGTCGGTGTTTTTCAAAAGCGAAGCGGCCTTTTGCATTTTACAGTTCGTTATGTAGCCGTTAATCGTGTCGCCGTAGACACCCTTAAAGCAAATTTTAAGAGAAGTTGAAGAGATGCCGAGCATATCGGCAAGCTCCGTAATTGTTATATGCTCGTCAAGATGAGCAAGCAGATATTTTTTTGCCTCTTTTGCGGCGGTAACCTGTGAGCGTGAAAAATATCGTCTTTCCTCACTCTCACCCTTGTATTCAAGACCGCTCAAAAACAAAAGAAGTTCAAGCACCTTAACCTTGTGATAACCCTTTCGGATATTTTCGGGAACGGAATAGAGTTCCGAAAAAATATGCTCAATGCTGATATTTTCACGCATAATTGAGTACGGCTTTTCGGAACAGAATTTCATTTCAAGCTCTTCGGGGCTGACAAAAACATCGTCAAGAATACACGAAAAACACCTTGGCACACGGTTCATATCAATTGCAACCGACACACCGTGGTAGTGGCTCAGCGGACAATATCTGTGTCGGATGTTCTCCGTGTTCTTCTGTATCGACAAATCACCCGACGCAAGGTAAAGATATTCGCCGTTTTTGTATTCAAACTCAATCTTGCCTCCTGACAATGCGTGGATGATGAGCATTTCTCTTCCCTTTGCAAGATTAATGTCACAACTTTGCATAATGTTACATCGTAATACACAAGCTCAATGCCTGAAAACACAGGATACACGGTGACCTCGCAATCGCCCGTGCTGTCCTGTGAACGGTATATGCTGAACGATTCGCAGTGTTCAACAGTCTGTATCATACCGTATGGGTTGTCAATTTTCTGCAATACTGCCATAAGGTTGCCTCTCTTCTCCTAAAAGACCTTATTCCACCTTCATAACGGTGTACGCACCTATATCGTTAACTCTCTTTTTGAGGACTTTATCCTCAATTTCTCTTTTCATTCTGACCGTAACTCTGCCGGAAGAAACATCGGCTTCCGCCCACACACCGTCAATTGAATTGAGTGCGTTTTCTACTCTTGCGGAACAGTTTTTACAGACCATTCCGTCAACAACAAGAGTTTTTTCATAGGGATAATGTGACTTATCCTTATCGGCAACCTTGTTTTTCTTAACGCTTTCGTCACTTGCACCGCAACATCCGCTTGCAAGCTTTTTCCTGTAACTTCTGATTACGAGAACCACAAACGCAATGAATGCCACGGCAAGCAATCCGTAAAAAACATACTCCATATTTATCTCTCCTTTTATTTTTTACGATTCAGAACAGTTCTGAATACACTTTACACCGTAAAATTTCTTCAACACCAATTTCATAATTTCAATAACAAACAAGAAGGGGTACAGCTTTTTAGCTGTACCCCCTACAAAACATTTACTTATGATTATGGCAGTCACCGTGACACGCACAGTGCGCACAGTTTGCACCGCAGGAGGATTTGCCCTCTTTTTTGTCTTTTACCATACGGGCAACCACAAAAGCAATCACGGCAATAACAATTAATGCAACAATGATTGTGCCGATATTAGCCGCTAACCATTCCAACATATTTATTCCTCCCATTGTTAATCAATAAATTTATTACTTCTTAGCCGGCTTAACTTTAAGAGTTGTAGCCTCTTTGTAAGGCCTTACGAGCATATAAATCATAAATGCAAATACTGCAACGGCAAAGATAAGACCGATTACATTAAGACCGCCTGCAAAGATTGAACCGAACTGGAATACCATAAATGCAATTACATAAGCAAATACGCACTGATAACCGACTGCGAACCAGAACCACTTGATGTTGTTCATCTCTCTCTTGATAGCACCCATAGCGGCAAAGCAGGGAGCACAGAGAAGGTTGAAGAGGAGAAACGAGAAACCGCTGAGTCCTGTGAATGCGGCACCGATTTCTGTCCATCCGCCCGGATAAAGGATACCCATTGTACCAACGATATTTTCCTTAGCAACAAGACCTGTGATAGATGCAACGGTTGCCTGCCAGTTGCCCCAGCCGAGCGGTGCAAAAATCCATGCCAGACCGTTACCGATTGCGGCAAGAATTGAGTTTCCGATTTCGTCCTCACCGAGCATACGGAATGTACCGTCAACAAATCCGAAGTATGTTGTGAACCAAACAAGGATTGTTGAAAGAAGAATGATTGTACCTGCCTTCTTGATGAATGACCAGCCACGCTCCCACATTGAACGGAGAAGGTTGCCTACTGTCGGAAGATGATAAGCCGGAAGCTCCATTACAAACGGAGCAGGATCGCCTGAGAACATCTTTGTCTTTTTAAGCATAATACCTGAAACTACGATTGCAGCCATACCAATGAAGTAAGCCGATGTTGCAATCCACGGTGAACCACCGAAGATAGCTCCTGCAATCATAGCAATGAACGGCTGTTTAGCACCGCAGGGAATGAATGTTGTTGTCATAATAGTCATACGGCGGTCACGCTCATTCTCGATTGTACGGGACGCCATGATACCCGGAACACCGCAGCCTGTGCCGACAAGCATTGGGATAAATGACTTACCCGAAAGACCGAACTTACGGAAGATACGGTCGAGTACGAATGCGATACGAGCCATATAACCACAGCTTTCGAGGAAAGCAAGGAGAATAAAGAGTACAAGCATCTGCGGAACAAAGCCGAGAACCGCACCTACGCCGGCTACGATACCGTCAAGAATAAGGCCGTTGAGCCAGTCTGCACAGTTGATTGCATCAAGTCCGTTGCCGATAAGAACAGGAATACCGGGAACCCAGATTCCGTATGTTGCGGCATCGGGAGCGCCGTAACCCTCTTTATAATCTGTGTTGAGGTAGTTTGAAACAGCCTTTTCAAGATCAGATTTCTTAGTGTCGGGAGTTTCTGTAATTTCAAGAGTTTCTTCATCCTGAACAGAATATGTAACGCTTGCGTCTGAAGGTGTGAGATTTACGAGTTCTGCAAGAGCAGCCTTAGCGGCGTCTTCGGAATAATTTTTAGATTCAAGGTCAACAGCTTCGGCAATGTCGTCATTTCCGTATTGAGCATTGAATGCCTCGATAATTGCATCTGAATCACCGTAGGTTTCTTCAGCCTCGGCAGCCTGTGACGAACCGATACCGAAAAGGTGCCAACCGTCACCGAAAAGACCGTCATTTGCCCAGTCAGTTGCGGCAGTACCTACTGTCTGCATCGAGATATAGTAAACAAGGAACATGATAACCGCAAAAATCGGAAGACCGAGCCAACGGTTGGTTACAACCTTATCAATCTTGTCCGATGTTGTAAGCTTACCCTTGTTTTTCTTCTTATAACAGCTCTTGATGATTGAGGCAATGTAGATGTATCTCTCATTAGTGATGATACTCTCTGCATCATCATCAAGCTCTTTTTCAGCCGCCTGAATATCTTTTTCAATGTGGTCAATAACATTCTGCGGAATATCAAGCTTTGCAAGAACCTTGTCGTCACGCTCAAAAATCTTGATAGCGTACCAACGCTGCTGTTCCTCGGGCATATTGTGAACAGCCGCCTCTTCAATGTGAGCGATTGCGTGTTCAACAACACCGTTGAAGCTGTGCATGGGAACTGTCTTTGTTGAGCCTGCGGCTTTGATTGCGGCCTCGGCAGCTTCCATAATACCTGTGCCTTTAAGAGCCGAAATTTCCATAACCTTACAACCAAGCTGTCTTGAAAGCTCATCAATGTTGATTGAATCGCCGTTCTTCTTAACAAGGTCAATCATATTGATTGCCACAACAACAGGGATACCAAGTTCTGTAAGCTGTGTTGTGAGGTAAAGGTTTCTTTCAAGGTTAGTACCGTCAATGATGTTGAGAATCGCATCGGGGCGTTCACCAACAAGATAGTTACGAGCAACAACCTCTTCAAGAGTATAAGGTGAAAGTGAATAGATACCAGGCAAGTCCATGATTGTAACATCCTTGTGCTTTTTGAGCTTACCCTCTTTTTTCTCAACAGTTACGCCGGGCCAGTTACCGACAAACTGATTGGAACCCGTGAGTGCGTTAAACAAAGTTGTCTTACCGCAGTTAGGGTTACCTGCAAGAGCAATTTTAATTTCCATATATCAGTTATCCTCTCTTAGATTAGCAAAAGCTAACCGTAATGTTATAAAAATACGGGATTTCTCCCGTAGGATTTGCAAGTCCGAATTACTCAACTTCAATCATTTCAGCATCGGCTTTTCTGAGCGAAAGTTCATAATTTCTTACAGTAATTTCAATCGGATCTCCGAGCGGAGCAACTTTTCTGATGTAAATTTCAACACCCTTTGTGATGCCCATATCCATAATTCTGCGTTTGACAGCGCCCTCACCGTGAAGCTTAACAACCTTTACGGTTTCACCTACTTTTGCCTGTTTTAAAGTTTTCATAACAGTTTCCTCCGTCTTAATTTCAGCATAAAGCCGTATAAAAACACCTCTCGGAACCATTCCGCCGTGTGTTTGTTACATAGAATCAAATCATAATTTTACGAGCCATTTCTTCGCTGATTGCAACTCGTGTTTCCTTTACGTTAACAATAACATTTCCGCCGAGTGACGAAATAACGGTAACCTCTCCGCCGGCAACAAAACCGAGATTTTCAAGGTGCTTTTTAACCTCGGGAGAACCTCCGACTTTCTTTATAATATTGGTTTCACCTGTGTTAGCAAACATCAAAGGCATCATAAAATCAATCTCCTTTAAGTTAGCAGATACTAACAATATTTGTTAATCAAAGGTTAGCTCTCGCTAACCGATTATATGGTACTATAAAACTCGAAATATGTCAATAGGCTTGCGAAAAAAATTTATTTTATTTTGAATTTTGGCAAATTGAATATTTCACATCTGTAATTCGGATATTATTTTTGTTGATTTCGGTAAATCGTTTTTTCATAATTATTGAAAGCACAATTAATTTTATTGATTTTTTGTTCATATCATGATATGATTAGACAATGTAAAGGAGTGCAGACTATGCAATTAAAAGAATCAGGTGAAATGTACCTTGAAACAATATATGTTCTTTCAAAAAAGAGCAATTATATAAGATCGATTGATGTATGTGAAGAAATGGGATATTCAAAGCCGAGCGTAAGCCGTGCGGTCGGTCTTCTCAAAGAGGGCGGCTATCTTAAAGTCGGCGATGACGGCTCGCTTATTCTCACCGACCTCGGCAGGGAAATTGCAGAAAAAACATATGAAAGACACACCGTTCTTTCAAAGCTCTTTGTTATGCTCGGAGTTAATCCCGAAACTGCCGCCGCAGATGCCTGCAAAATGGAACACATTATCAGCGACGAAACCTTTGCCGCATTGAAAAATCACCTTGAAAATCATATGCAGTAAAGGGCTGAATAATTACCGAATATTACACACAAAAGGCTGACGAGAAATCGTCAGCCTTTGTTTTTACTCAACTGCTTTCAATAAGGCGATACACTTTTCGATTGATTCAACAATTCGACACGCTTAAATAAAACGCAAAAATAATAATAGCACAAATTATTGCAACCGCCTTTTTCATAAGCACACCTCGTCATTGTAAATAACATCAAATGAACTTTGTTAGCCAATTATCCAAGAATTTCACCTGTTCAGCTGTATGAAACCAATGTTCACCGCCATTCATAACAGTAAGGTCAGCGTTTATCTTCTCTGCAAATTTATTGATTATCTCAAATGATGTAAGGTTATCATTTTCACCGTATAAAATTGAGGTGGGAACATTCCAAGAAATTTGGTTTTCACGAACATAGCCAAGATATTCCCAAGATAAAGTTTCACCAAATTCAGTAGAGATTGTTTTCTTATCACGAAGTTCATTCTCTGTTACATTCGCCCATTTCATCATATTGGTAATGAGGTTTTCCATATCTACAACAGGCGAAATAAACATAGCTTTGTCAATCTGTTTATCTGAAAAGGCATTCATAGAATAAAATGCACCTATGCTATTCGCAATCAGAACTATATAATCATAATTTTTGCAATAATTATCGAACAGATTTGTAAATTCCTGTTTTGCATCCCACGGTGTTTCTGATTTATAGTCAAAGCCTATAACATCATATTCAGGTAGCAAAGGTTTGTAATGCTCCAATTCTGTAGCATTACCACCCTTTCCGTGTACATATACAGCCAGTTTACGCATTTAAAATTCTCCTTTTGCGGAACAATAGAACTGTCTTTTTGCTTTATTCGCATTAAAATTTCATTGTGAGAGAAATTCTGTTCTTTTCGGGATCAACTGAAAGAACCTTTACATTTACAACATCACCAACTTTGAGAACTTCGCTCGGATGCTTGATGTACTTATCGCAAATCTGCGAAATATGAACAAGTCCGTCCTGATGAACACCGATATCGACAAATGCGCCGAAGTCGATTACATTTCTGACCGTTCCTTTAAGCTCCATTCCCTCTTTCAAATCCTTGATGTCGAGAATATCACTTCTGAGCATTGGTGCAGGCAGTTCGTCACGGGGATCTCTGCCCGGTTTGGAAAGTTCCTTTACAATATCGTCAAGAGTCGGAAGTCCGATTCCGAGAACATTGGCAAGCGACTTTGTTCCCTTTGCCTTTACTCTCTGCTGAATATCGGAGAAGTTGCCTGATTTTATTTCTTTGTCGGAATATTCAAGAAGTCCTAAGAGTTCTTTTGCGCTCTTGTAGCTTTCGGGGTGAACGCCTGTGTTATCAAGCGATTTCTGCTTTCGGGAACACGCAAAAATCCTGCACACTGCTCAAACGCTTTAGGTCCGAGTTTCGGAACTTTCTTGAGTTCTGCTCTTGATGAGAACGCACCGTTTTCTTCACGGTAAGCAACAATATTCTTACACACGGTTGCGTTAAGTCCCGACACTCTCGACAAAAGTGCAGGCGATGCCGTATTAAGGTCTGCACCAACCGAGTTTACGCAGTCCTCTACAACACCGTCAAGTGTTTCACCGAGTTTTTTCTGCGGCATATCGTGCTGATACTGACCGACACCGATTGCCTTAGGCTCAATCTTAACAAGCTCTGCAAGAGGATCCTGAAGTCGTCTTGCAATTGACACGGCACTTCTGAGTGTGAGGTCAAGGTCGGGAAGTTCTGTTGCGGCAAGCTTTGATGCCGAATAAACCGACGCACCTGCCTCGCTGACTACCATATAATAAACGGGGTGGTCAGCCTCTTTGATTGTTTCGGCTGTGAACATCTCGGTTTCCTTGCTTGCAGTACCGTTGCCGATTGAAATAATATCGACATGATGCTTTTTAATGAGGCGGAGCAAAGTCTGCTTTGATTCCTGAATTTTTTTGTCTGAATGTGTAGGATAAATTACGGTTGTATCAAGCACCTTGCCTGTGCTGTCAACAACGGCAGTCTTACAGCCTGTGCGATATCCAGGATCAAGTGCAAGCACGGTTTTGCCCTTTACCGGCGGCTGCATAAGCAGCTGCTTGAGGTTTACGGCAAAAACCTTCATAGCATTTTCGGAGGCGGTATCTGTTAGGTCGTTTCTGACCTCACGCTCAATTGAGGGATAAATAAGTCGCTGATAAGCGTCTGTGCAAGCCTCACGGATAATGTCTGAACAAAGCTGATTTTTGTCTGTAATCATTGCTCTGAAAATTGAATTAAGCGGTTTTTCGCTGTCGGTTTCAACGCTGACTTTGAGAAATCCCTCTTTTTCGCCACGATTCACGGCAAGTACTCTGTGACCTGCAATCTTCTTAACAGGCTCTTTGTAGTCATAATAATTTTTGTAAACGCTGTCCTTTTCTTCATCTGTTGCAACAGACACAAGCACACCGTTTGCGTTTGTAAGATTTCTTATTCTCTTACGGATTTCCGCATTATCCGACACAAGTTCTGCAATGATATCCATTGCACCCTGAATTGCATCTTCAACGGAGGTAACTCCCTTTTCTTCATCAATATAATCAACTGCCGACTTTGACGGGTCAAAACCTTTTTCCTGCTTTAAAATATCGTTAGCAAGCGGTTCAAGTCCCTTTTCCTTTGCAATTGACGCCCTTGTCTTTCTCTTTGGACGATATGGGCGGTAAATATCCTCAAGTTCGCTTAGTGTAGCAGCCTTGTCAAGTGCAAGGTTGATTTCATCCGTGAGCTTTTCCTGTGCGTCAATGAGTGAACGGATTTCATCTCTGCGCTTGTCAAGTCCTCTTAAATATTCAAGCTTTTCGGCAAATTCACGAATCAACTGGTCATCCATTGAACCGTGCATTTCCTTTCTGTATCGTGCAATAAAAGGAATAGTGTTGCCGTCATCAAGCAATGTGATGATGTTCTTTGCATACTCCTCTTTAATATTAAACTGCTGTGAAAGAATCTGTGAATAATCCATTATATCCTCCGTTTTTGTTTTGTAAGGCTTATTATAGCATACTTTTAAATAATTTGCACTAAAAAGAAAAAGAGCAGTCAAAACGACCGCTCTCTTGAATTATTTATGTTTATGTATTTTAAGCACTTTTCTTTTTGCGAATATAGGCAAAATAGAGCGGAAGTCCTACAAAAATCATACCGCCGATTATGTTGCCGATTGTAACGAACAGCAGAGATTCACACCCCGAAAGATTTGCAAGATTCTGACATTGCTGTGCCGTAATACCGTAAAGCTCCTGAGCTTTTGCAACATATTCGGGATTCATTGCCGCCATAACACCTGTCGGAATATAGAACATATTTGCAACGCAGTGTTCAAATCCGCAGACTACAAATGCACAAATCGGAAAAAATACGCCGAAAATCTTACCTATTGCATCTGTTGCGCCTGTTGCCATAACGATTGCAAGGCATACGAGAATGTTACAAAGTATGCCGCTGATAATTGCTGTTGCGGGACTGATTGTTGTTTTGGCAAGTGCAACCTTGATTGTAAAAGCACCAAGTCCGCCGTTTGAATAATTGAGCTGTCCCGAAAAAAATATCAGCAAATCAATAATCATTGCACCAACAAAATTTGAAATATAAACCGTAACAAGATTCTTTATCATTGAAACAGGCTTGATTTTCTTTTCAAGCGTCGGAATAATCATAAGGCAGTTACCTGTAAAGAGTTCACTTCCCGTAAACACAACAAGCATAAGTCCCACGGGAAAGATTGTGCCTGCAACCACTCTTGCAAGCCCCACATCGGCAACTCCGTGCATTGCAACATCGCTTGCCGCACCGCCGAATGCGATAAATGCGCCTGCCATAAGTCCTAGCAAAATCATTTTCGGCAGAGAAAGCATTGATTTTGTTACACCTGATTTTGACACCAGCGACGCAATTTCAGCCGGTGAATTAAATCTGCTGTCCATTAAAAAACCTTCTTCAATTAGTTTATCAATTGTTGCAAAATTTACTGCCATTCGGCAATAAACCGCAAAATCACAGGATACATATTATCACAAAAGCAAAGTGTTTGTCAATTAATATGCGATTATCTGTAACATTGCACACAAAAGGCTTTACAAATTGTCAAATACAGTTTATAATCATAGTGCAGATATTACACAACCTAAAGATGTGTAATATTCGTAATCAGAGTGAGAATAATCACATACAAAACGGGAGCTGTTACCGGCTGAGAGGAAATTCGATTTCGACCGTCAACCTGATTTGGATAATGCCAACGAAGGGACATATCAAGCTTGAAGTGTACGCACTTGGAGTATGTCTTTTTGGCATACTCCTTTTTTGTTGTGTTTTTTCTCCGAAAGAATTTTATTTTAAGGAGTAGTTTTAATGAAAACGAACAATAAGAAAAATGCACTTGTTATGTGCGAATGTGCAATTATGATTGCACTTGCGGCAGTTTTAAGCTTTGTAAAAATCTTAGAGCTTCCCTACGGCGGCAGTGTTACCGCATTCAGCATTGTTCCGATTGTAATTATCTCATATCGTCACGGTGTAAAATGGGGATTGCTTTCGGGATTTGTATTCAGCATTATTCAGCTTATTCAGGGAGCTTCAACCCTTTCATACGCAACTTCATTCTGGGCAGCCGTAACAATCATTCTCTTCGACTATGTAATTGCATTCACGGTTATCGGCCTTGCAGGCTTTCTCAGAAACAAGGTCAGCAATCCGTCTGCCGCTGCCGTAACAGGCACGGTAGGAGTTTGTGCTTTGAGATATATCTGTCATGTAATTTCGGGCTGTACCGTATGGGCAGGTGTTTCAATCCCGTCAACCGACGGACTTCTCTATTCACTCAGCTACAACGCTACATATATGATTCCCGAAACAATAATTAATGCGGCGGCTGTATTCTGGCTTTTCGGCTGTCTTAACTTCAGAAGTGAAAAAATCAGCGTTGCAAAGAAAATTGAAAAAAACCTTACAGAAACTGTTACGGCATCAATTTCAATTCTTTCACTTATGGTTGCCGTAATTGTTGACGCTGTTGCAGTTTTTGCGTCACTTCAGAATCCCGACAGCGGTGTGCTTGATTTTTCACTCATTTCAAACACAAACTTCACTCTTGTAGGCATCGTTTCGGCAATCGGAATTGTGCTTTGCGTAGTTTTTGCAATCATTGCAAAGGTTACTTCAAATTCTGCCAAAAAAGGTTAATTAACATTTAATCGGATATTCACGGTAAAACCTCTGTATCAGGGCTGACGGCATTGCTGTCGGCTCTGTTTTTTATTATGTAAACACAAGTATGAAACGGGCATATTATGAGAATGAACAGCAATGTTCATAAGTTTGAACAAAAAGGAGAATTAAATTGGATATTAAAGAAATTATTTCTCAGCAGTACGGAATACCGTGTCTGCCAAAGAGAACGAGCGAGGCTATGGCATATGTTCCCTTTCAGCAGTTCGACTCCCCAACCTACAGCCCGTTGCAGGGACTTGAGTCGGGTACAATGTTCCCCGTTCTCAACAAGCCATTCTACGGAAAGAAATGTGGTGAGGGACTTGACTGAAAGAGAAATTCTTTTAAAGAAAATTTCAACCTACGAATTTGCCGCACTTGACCTTCAGATTTATCTTGACACTCATCCGCACGATACGGCAATGATACAAAAAATGAACGGTTTCAAAGAAAAATTGAAACCGCTTGTTGAAGAATATGAAGAAAAATTCGGTCCTTTGAAAAAGAGTATGACAAGCACCAATATGTGGAGCTGGATAAAGGGACCGTGGCCGTGGGAAAACGAGGAGGATTGCTGATGTTTGTCTATGAAAAAAAGTTACAGTACCCCGTCAATATCAAAAAGCCGAACGCAAAGCTTGCCAAGATTATCATAACGCAATACGGCGGTGCGTAAGGCAAAATGTGATACTTTTTATTTTCGTATAACATCCCGATAAAAATCAATAAACGCATTAAGCGCAGGAGATTTCCACTTGTTTTTGTGGACAAGCAACTGCGTCCACACCGAAACATCACAATCGTTGACGGGAAGATGTTTTATCTCTCCCGAATTGTAGTAATCCTCCGTGATGAAATCAGGCAAGAACGAGATCATTTTGCTGTTTTTGATTAGAGAACAAATTTGTAGAGGGTTTCCTATTTCCAAAACAGGGTGAATTTCAAGCGATTGTGCGGCAAGTTCATTGTTGAGCAATTTTCTGTAGCTCATATTACTTTCGGTCAGTACAAAATCCTCGGTGCATAATTCTTTTAGCGAAATATTTCCTTTATTCAAAAGTGGATTGTCAACTGATGCAAAGAAGTGAACCTTTTCCTCATGCTCTGCACAAATTATAAATTCCGAATCATAAATGTGGCTGTCAAGCGTAAAAATCAAATCAACCTCATTTTTGCGTAACATATCAAACATCTGCTCTGTACCGCTTTCGACAACGACAAGGTGAATATTAGGAAAATGCTTTCTGAACTCAAGAAAATCATCTTTAAAAAATCGGTTGCAGACAGAACTTGACATTGCAAGGCGAATGTTGCCCTCAATTGTTTCGGGGGTACGCAAATCTTCAAGCATCTTTTCGTGAGATTCAAGAATTTCTCTTGTGTGTTGCAGAACCGTTATGCCGTCGGAAGTCAGGCTGATTCTGTGGTAAAAGCGGTCAAAAAGCACCGTGTTAAGCTCGCTTTCCAACTGTTTTATCTGTGATGAAACGGTTGACTGGGTATAGCCGAGCTTTTCCGCTGCAGCAGAAAATCCCGAATATTCGCACACAGCTACAAAGGTTTTAAGCACATTGGTATCCATAACTAAATCCTCTTTTATACGAACGATATCTTCGTTATTATAGCACAGCTTTATCAATTTTACAAATGGTATTTTATTTGCTATACTACTCTTTGTATTGCAAAATAAACAAAGGAGCAGTATTTATGACGAAAAAATATTGTGTAGATAAAATAAATTCGGCAGGAGGACTTGTGTTGTGAATCGTGAAAAATTAGGAAGCCGACTCGGCTTTATAATGCTTTCGGCAGGCTGTGCAATCGGTTGCGGAAATGTGTGGAAGTTTCCGTGGATGTGCGGACAATACGGTGGCGGAAGTTTTATGCTTGTGTACATCATCTGTCTTATTGTTTTGGGAATTCCGTGTTTGATAATGGAATTTTCGGTGGGCAGAGCGGCACAGACAAGTCCGATTAAAATGTACCGCAAACTTGAAAAGCCAAAGCAAAAATGGGGCGGTTTCGGTTGGGCATGCCTTGTGGGCAACCTTGCAATTATGGCTTTTTACACAGTTGTTTGCGGTTGGATAATTTACTACTTCATAAATTTTCTGACGGGTAACAACCGTGACCTCGGATTTACCACAATGATTGCAAATCCGTCAGTCAATGTTATTTTTATGATGATAACGGTTGTTATCGCCTTTGTTATACTCTCGTTCAACATTCAGGGCGGACTTGAGAGGATAACAAAATATATGATGATTGCTTTGCTTGCACTTATGACTGTGCTTGCAATCCACAGTCTGTTTTTGAGCGGTTCGGGTGAGGGTATGACATTTTACCTCAAACCCGACTTTTCAAAAATCAACGGTGATGTTGTTGTGGGTGCGATGAATCAGGCATTTTTCTCGCTGTCAACAGGTATGGGCGGTATGGCTATTTTCGGAAGTTATATCGGCAAAGACCATTCACTTATGGGCGAGGCAATCAATGTTATCTCTCTTGACACACTCGTAGCTCTGCTTGCAGGCATAATCATCTTCCCTGCCTGCTTTACTTACAACCTTGAAGTTAATTCAGGTCCGAACCTTTTGTTTGACACAATGGCAACCGTGTTCAACAATATGCCCGGCGGAAGAATATGGGGTTCGCTCTTCTTCCTGTTTATGGTGTTTGCGGCAATGTCAACCGTTTTGGGTGTTTGCGAAAATATTCTTGCAATGATTCGTGATTTGACAGGCTGGTCAAGAATAAAAGGCAGTCTTATTTGCGGAATTGTAGTGTTTGTGCTTGCACTCACAACGGCTCTCGGATTCAGCGTTCTTCATTTTCAGCCGTTTGCAGAGGGTACAACATGGCTTGATTTTTGGGACTTCATTGTTTCCACAAATGTTCTTCCTCTCGGTTCTCTTGTGCTTGCTCTGTTCTGTTGCAACAAGTTCGGCTGGGGTTGGGATAACTTCATTAAAGAAGCCAACATGGGCATCGGTATGAAAGTGCGTTCGTGGATGAAACCGATTTTCAAATATGTAGTTCCTACAGCTATCGCATTTATCTATGTTTACGGACTCGTCACCTTTAAATGGCGATAAATAAAATTTGATACACAAAATAAAATCCGTATGGAGCAATCTTCATACGGATTTTTTCGGTTTAAATATTCATTTCCTTGTATTCTCTGTAGGTTTTGAATCCTACGAAATCGTAAAACTTCATTGCACCCTCGTTGAATTCCCACACATCAAGTTCCAGCCTGTCAAAGTCTCTGTTCTTAGCCTCTTGTTTGCAGAAGCTTATCAGCTTGGTTGCAACGCCCATTCTGCGGAAGTTTTCATCAACTCCGAATTTGCAAATTTGATAGAATTCCCTTTGCAAACCGTACGGAGATTTTTCCTTGAATATGTATTCAACAGTTGCAAATCCGCATTCAATTTTCCATTAAAGCGTCAGCTTAAATCATCCAATACCAATACTTGTCCTGATTGTTTTCCGAAAGGTCGGGGCTGAACTGGAGTTCGGGGTTTTTGATGCTTACTTTCATACCCTCTGTAATTGAGTTCACAATAAAGGCGTTACCGCCGATTGTTGCGCCCTTGCCGATTACGGTTTCACCGCCGAGAATAGTTGTACCCGAATAGATTGTAACATTATCACGGATAGTAGGATGTCTTTTAACGCCTTTAAGCTGCTGACCTTTTCTTGTTGACAACGCACCGAGGTTACACCTGATAGATTTTTACATTCTCGCCTATCTCGGTAGTTTCACCGATTACAATGCCTGTGCCGTGGTCGATGAAGAAATACTTGCCGATTGTCGCACCGGGTGAATATCAATCCCCGTAAGCCCGTGTGCGTACTCCGAAAGAACTCTCGGAATCATCGGGATTTTAAGTTTCCACAATTCATGTGCCACTCTGTAAACCGTGATTGCAAAAAATCCTGGGTAGCAGAGAATGATTTCATCCGTACTGTATGCGGCAGGATCGCCGTTAAAGGCCGCAACAACATCTGTTGCAAGGTAATCACGGATTGACGGAATCTTTGAGAGAAACTCATAAACCAGCTTTTCTGACTTTTCCATAACCTCGTCATATGAAAGGTCGTTGCACTTTTCGCAGCCCTTTAAAGCCTTTGCAATCTGCTTTTTAAGGTTGTACTGAATAAATTCTATTCTGTCGCCTACAATATAGCCGATGTATTCTTCTCTTACTCTGTTCTTGTCAAAGTAGCCCGGAAACAACAGCTTGCGAATTTCTTCAAGCACCTGAATAAGCACAGATTTGTTGATAATGTTATCCTCCGAAAGTCTGCAAGTCTGTTCATGCTTTGAATAACTTTCGAGAATTTCATTGACTGTTTTATTTATATTATCATTCATATGAATACTCCTTTTTCAAAATCCTGTTTAATTCACTTACTGGAAGTCCGACAACATTAAAATAGTCGCCGTCAATCTTCTTTACAAGCAGAGAACCTTTGCCCTGTATTCCGTATGCACCTGCCTTATCAAAAGGCTCGCCCGTTGCAATGTACTCCTCTATTTCCGAATCGGAAAGTTCAAAAAATTCAACAAGCGTTACGTTGGAAAATGATTTTGCAACACCGTTTTTGACGGTACAACAACCCGTGATAACCTTGTGCTGTCTGCCCGAAAGCAGTTTTAACATATTCTCGGCATCTTCCCTGTTCTTAGGTTTGCCGAGCATTTTGCCGTCAACAAAAACTCCCGTGTCACAACCGATTACAATATCTTTTTCATAACCGTTTTTTGAAATATGCAATGCCTTTTTGACGGCAAGATATTCGGGACGCTTTTCAAGCGGAACATTGTTCTCAACCGTTTCGTCAATGTCTGCGGGAACAATTTTAAAATCGGTTGTTATAAAACTTAAAAGCTCTTTTCTTCGTGGTGAAGCAGATGCAAGTACAATCATAATCTATCTCCGTAAAATTACTTTTGACTATTGTAACATAAAACCGAAATAAATAAAAGGTGATTATACAAAAAAACACAAAATGTACAGCAATAATCAGCTATTCGGATTGACCGCACTCCGTACTTTGTATTGACAATAATTTTGCAAAGTGTTATATTTAAGGACAGCGGTAATCCGCATTAATAAGCACAATTCAACGAAAGGAAATGAAATATATGGCTAACATTAAGCTTCCTGTTCCCGTAACACTTCTTACAGGTTATCTCGGTGCAGGCAAAACTACTCTTATCAACCATGTCCTCGGCAATCAGGAGGGCTACAAGTGTGCCGTTATCGTAAACGATATCGGTGAAGTAAACATTGACGCAGAGCTTATTCAAAAGGCAGGCGTTGTTACTCAGAAAGATACAAACCTTGTTCCGCTTACAAACGGCTGTATTTGCTGTACTTTGAGCGTTGACCTTATCAACCAGATTACAGACCTTGTAAAGTCAGGCAAGTTTGACTACATTCTCATTGAGGCGAGCGGTATTTGCGAACCACTTCCGATTGCACAGTCAATCTCAGTTCTTGAGGGCGATAAGGAAAACAATATTCCCGAGCTTGTCCGTCTTGACAACATTGTTACAGTTGTTGACGCACTCCGTATGGCAACAGAATTCGGTTGCGGTGATGATCTCCTCAAGGAAGATGTTGACGAAGAGGATGTTGAAAGTCTTCTTATTCAGCAGATTGAGTTCTGTTCAACAATCATCCTCAACAAGGTTGACAAGGTAACAGAGGAACAGCTCAAGAGAGTTAAGGCTATGATTAAGACACTTCAGCCAAAGGCACGAATTATTGAATCGCAGTTCGGCAAGGTTGAAGTTAAGGATATTCTCGATACAAAGTGCTTTAATTTTGAAGAAACAGCCGCATCCGCAGGTTGGGCTCAGATTTATGATAAGGATGAAGATGACGAGGATACAGACCGTCACGGTCATCATCACCACCATCCCACCACGATGAAGACCATGACGAACATGAGCATCACGACCATGACCATGATGAGGACGGTCTTGACCACTCTCATTGCGACCACGAACACGGTCATTGCTGTCACCACGACCACGATCATGAGGACGGCGAAGAAGAATACGGCATCGGTTCATTTGTTTACCACCGCATTCGTCCTTTCAATCAGGACAAGCTCCAGCAGTTTGTTGAGAACTGGCCAAAGAGCGTAGTACGTGCAAAGGGTGTTCTCTGGTTTGATGACAAGAGAGAAGATGTTTATGTATTCGAGCAGGCAGGCGTTCAGATTACTGCTACGGAACAGGGCAAGTGGCTTGCCGCATTCCCAAAGAAACAGCAGAAGCTCTATCTTGCAGAGTATCCCGATATGGCTGAAAAGTGGGACGAAAAATACGGCGACAGAGAAATCAAGCTGTATTCATCGGTCAGCATATGGACAGGCACGCAATTGTTGATGCGCTTGACGAGTGTCTTTCAGACTGATAAAATCTTATAAAAATTGAGGGCAACGGAATTCCGCTGCCCTTGTTTTTTGGGTTGGATATACAAAAACGGCAGTCCGATTTGGACTGCCGAAATTTTTGCACCGTTAAGTTTTATTACTTTGATGACTCTGAATCAGAAGATTCGGGCTTGAAGTTAGCGTCAAATGTGAAAACGAGCTTTGTACCGTCTTTTTCCATTGTAATAACACCGTCTTTAAGTGTGTATGGAATGCTCTCGCTTCCTGCTGTAAAGTTCTTGTCATCGTATGTGAGCTCCTGCTCCTGACCGGCTGCAGAAAGCTTAGCCTTGCCGTCTTCTTTAAGAAGAATGTAGCCTTTGTCCATACCGACAGCGGCAAGAGTACTGCTGTCAAAGCTCATACCGCTTGCTTCTGCACTTGTAAGCTTGTAATAGCCGAGTGTTGAATTACCGCAAGCTGTAAGTGAAAGCACCATAAGAAGTGCCATAACAGCCGCAACGCTGATTGTGAAAATTCTTTTCATTTGTTTTTCCTCCGTTTTCCCTATCGGGATTTCTCATTTTTTCAGGCTTTGTGCCTTTGTCAGTGAATGACACGATTATTATAGCACAATGGTATAAACTTTTCAAGGTTATTTGTAAAAATATGTAAAAAAGCACCCTTTCGAGTGCTTTCATCACCTAATATTCAGTTATCAGTTGAACCTTGACAAAAATGCCTGGGTTCTCGGATTTTGCGGATTGTTGATTACCTGTTCGGGAGTGCCTTCTTCGGCAATTACACCGTCAGCCATAAAAATGATCTTGTCGGCGACATCTCTTGCAAACTCAATTTCGTGAGTTACAACAATCATTGTGCTGTCGGAGGTTTTAAGACTGCGGATAACATTAAGCACCTCACCCGTGAGTTCGGGATCAAGTGCGGAGGTAGGCTCGTCGAAGCAGAGAACATCGGGATTGAGTGCAAGCGCTCTTGCAATTGCAACACGCTGTTGCTGACCGCCGCTGAGGTTACAGGGATATGATTCGCTCTTTTCGGAAAGACCTACCCTTTCAAGCAAAGACTTTGCATTGCTCTTGATAATTTCATGAGCCTCTTTATAGCTTTTTGCGCCCATATATTCGCCTGTCTGCTTTATCTGCTCTTTTGCGGCAAGCTTTGGAGCAAGCATAATATTCTCTATAACCGTATATTGCGGAAACAGGTTAAATGACTGGAACACAAGTCCGAAATGAAGCCGTCTTTTTCTGATTTCGCTGTCGCTCTTTGCAGAGCTGTCATTGCTGTCAAAAAGCACTTCGTCATTAACGGAAATCTTGCCGTTGCCCGGAGTTTCAAGAAAATTAAGACACCTTAACAGCGTAGTCTTGCCCGAACCCGATGAGCCGATAATCGCAAGCACCTCGCCCTTTTTAAGAGAAAAGCTGATATCTTTCAAAACCTCTGTTTTGCCGTAGCTTTTACGGATGTTTTCAACATTTAACAAAGACATAACCTTTCCCCCTTAACCCTTGTAGTAATCAAGCTTTTTCTCGATAAATGAGAAAAGCAAGGTAAGAATTCCGCAGAATGCGAGGAAGAATACTGCCGAATAGAAAAGCGGCCAGATGAGTCCCTGCATTGAGAAGTCCTTTGCTCTCATAAGAATTTCCGGAATAGCGATAACGCTTGAAAGCGAAGTATCCTTTACAAGAGTAATAATTTCGTTGCCCATGGGTGCAGTAATTTTCTTTACAACCTGCAAAAGCACAACCTTAAAGAAAATCTGACCCTTTGTCATGCCGAGCACCTGACCTGCCTCGTACTGTCCCTTTGGAACAGACTCGATACCGCCACGGAAGATTTCAGAAAAATATGCGGCATAATTGATTATAAATGCGATAAGTGCGGCGTTCATTCGTGCAAATGTCACACTGCCGTTTGACACAAGCGGCGGAACATAGAACACTACGAAAAGCTGGAGCATCAGCGGAGTACCTCTGATTATCCACACAAATGTTTTTGTCAGCCATTTTAACGGCTTGAATTTTGACATTGAACCCATTGAGATAATAAGTCCGAGCGGAATTGCCGCAAGCAGGGTTACAATGAAAATTATACAGTTTTCGCCGAATCCCTCAAGCAACTGACCGCTTACATTAAAAAATTGATCCATTTTATATACCACTCTATCCAAGTATTTTCAGTTTTGAATATATCAAAAGGCTTACAAATTTGAACCTGTAAATTTATAATCAATAAAAAGCACAACGGGCGAACATAGTCCGCCCTGTATGTACAAACTTATTTTAATTAAATTATTTCTTTTTTACAAGAAGAAGATCCTGAAGGCTGTACTTCTCTGCAATCTTATCAAGTGTGCCGTCATCGGCAACTGCCTGAATAGCATCGTTAAGCTTTTTGAGTGTTTCGGGGCTGTCCTTACGAAGTGCAATACCGTACTGCTCAGGTGAAAAGTCCTTGCCGTCAACAACCTTGAGGTCAGCGTAGTCAGAACCGCTCTTAAGTGTACCGATTGACATTACATAGTCGATAACCGCAACATCTGCTGTACCTGACTTAACCTCGAGAAGAGCCTTAGCCTGTGCGTCAACAGAAACATACTTTGCACTTGAGAAGAACTCGTCTGTCTGAGCAACAGTTTCACCTGCTGACTTCTTCTCCGCAACTACTGTCTTATCCTTGAGGTCATCTGCTGACTTGATTTTGTCTGCAACATCAGATTTTGCAACCATAACCTGCTTGTTTTCCATATAAGGAGTTGAAATATCCATTGTTGTCTTTCTGTCGTCATCAATTGTAAGGCCGTTCCAGATGCAGTCGATTGTCTTTGAGTTAAGCTCAACCTCTTTTGAATCCCAGTCAATTTTCTGGAACTTTGGAGTAACACCCATTTTCTCGCAAACAGCCTCTGCAAACTCAGTTTCAAAACCTGTAAGCTTGCCGTCTGCATCAAGGTAGTTCATCGGCTCAAAATATGTAACACCGATAACAAGCTCTCCTTTGTTTGAGATATAATCCCAGTCCGTTGCAGAAGAACCGCAACCTACAAAAATTGACGCTGACATTGCACCTGCAAGAAGTACAGAAAGTAACTTTTTCTTTTTCATAATTATTCCTCCGTAATCTGATATACTCTCTACCTATGTTCTGCAAATCACCTTGCAAAACAATCTTTGTATATTATACATTAGTGCGTTAGCAAAGTAAAGTGTTTTCGAGAAATTTGCCGAAGAATTTTATTCCAATCGCAGGCATATTATTGCATAAAAGAATTATTCTTTCAAGAGGTGATTAATTTGTCGGGGAATTACAATAAAAATCACTTTGCGGCGGCATACATAAGGGTGTCAACCGAAAATCAAACTGAGCTTTCACCGTCAAGTCAGCTAAAAATCATCAGAAAATTTGCAGATGAAAAAGGCTATCTGATTGATGAGGATTTCATTTTTCGTGACAACGGAATTTCGGGAAGATATGCCAACAAGCGACCTGAATTCAACCGAATGATAAGCCTTGCAAAGCAAAAGCCTCCCCTGTTTTCAGCCGTACTTGTCTGGAAATTTTCACGATTCGCCCGCAATCAGGAGGAAAGCATTTTCTATAAATCGCTGTTGAGAAAAAACGGTATTGAAGTCATCAGCGTGTCCGAACCCGTTGATGACGGTCCCTTCGGAAAGCTGATTGAACGCATTATCGAATGGTCGGACGAATATTATTCGATTCGGCTTTCGGGTGAGGTAAGGCGAGGAATGACCGAAAAAGCCGAGCGTGGCGGCATCGTCAGCATTGCGCCCTTTGGCTATAAAGTGACAGACGGAAGCTTGTGGTTGACGCCGAAAAAGCCCGGATTGTCAGTAAAATTTTTGCCGATTTTTTGAATAATAAAGATATAAATATGATTTGTGACAACTTGAATTCGTCAGAAATCAGAACCGCCAAGGGCAACCGCTGGGATTGCCGTGCCGTTGAATATATTCTGCAAAATCCGGTTTATATCGGCAAAATCAGGTGGAATCCAATCTGCAAAACGGGCAGAGATTTCTATAACGATAACCTGATAATTTCAGACGGCACTCACGAACCGATTGTTGATGAAGTAATTTTTGAACAAACAAGGCAAATATTATTCTTGCAAAGAATAATAAATAGAGAACATTCCCATAAACAAACCGAAATTAGACACCTTATTCAAAATCTTGTCAAGTGTTCAAACTGCAATTCAACCCTCGTTTCGATTAAAAATAATTTTCTCCAATGCTCCGCCTACATTCACGGCAACTGCCATTCATCGCACAGCGTAAGAATTGAAAAGATTGAAAAAATTGTAGTTAAAGCAATCAATATTCTCATAAAGAACAATTTAATTAATGATGCTTTCTCAATTAAAGAAAATTATCCCTTAAAAACGCAAAACGACTTACTATCCATAATTACAAAAAGAATAATATTTGACCGCAAAGCCTCCCACCTCAACATATTTCTCAGTCAAAATAAGTAACACTCTGCCATACGGCGGTCCGGACGGTGAGTTGGGTGCGTCATTACGATATCTGAGTCAACGATTTGCAATGCCATTGCCGGAACTCAAGGGCACTCTCACCGATATAGGCACAGAAGAACTTAATCATCTTGAAATGATCGGTGCAATAGTATATCAGCTGACGAAAGACCTCACCGAGGATGAAATCAAGGAACAGGGATTCGGTGACTATTTTGTTGACCACACAACCGGAATTTTCCCACAGGCGGCAGCAGGTTTTCCCTATACAGCTGCATCAATGCAGGTTAAAGGCGATCCGATAACCGACCTGCACGAAAGTATGGCGGCTGAGCAAAAAGCCCGAACAACCTACGATAACATCCTCAGATTCTGCGATGACTACGATGTAAAAGATCCGATTCGCTTTCTGCGTGCCCGTGAGGTTGTCCACTACCAACGCTTCGGCGAAAATCTCCGCCTCTTAACCGATAAACTCAACGAAAAGAACTTCTACGCCTTCAACCCCTCATTCGATAAAAAATGTTTCAAAAATGAATTGAAAAGGAAGAAGTAACACTAAAAAAATCGTCCAAACCTGAAAATCTAACCTCAAGTTGGACGATACATATTACGCTATTTAATGGCTCTTCATTAGGTGCATTTGTCAACCGAAAAGTCAGTCAATCGCTCATTTAAAACTAGGTCACTATAGGCCAAGTTTGACACCTGTTGTTAGATAAAGAATGTTGTGGTTGTTGTGGTCAAGCTTTTCTGTAACACTATGACCTAATTTCTGCCACAAGGGTTATGTAACTCCGTAGCGTGCCTCATAGAGCGTTTTGTAATTATTATAAGAATGCGGACATACATGATTATATTACACATACGCAAATTCTTCGACTGCTGTGTAGAGTTCATCCTCTGTGCGATAATAATGCTGATATATAAGATCATTTTTCAATGTATTGAAATATCTTTCCATAGGGGCATTATCATATGGATATCCGGCCTTGCTCATGCTTTGCTCGATACCAAGCTTCTCACAAAATTCCGGTTCATCTGTAACATACCTCGTTTCCTACTAAGATTATATCTTATTAGTCGGTGTGTTACAACTATATTTTAGCACAACAGAGTAACCTAATTTTCAATGAGCCATGTGACCTAAATTTAGATTAGCATAAACACTAATGACTCTTTTTTTTCTTCCTATTGATTACACCCATCAAAATCGTTTTTATAAAGAGAAAGCTTTCCTTATCAAAAAACGAATCAATTGCGAAATAAACACACCCACATAACACTGCTACCCAAATAGCATTCACTACCCATGCCATAAGCGTACTGATTTCAGGAAGTATTTTATATAGACTACCCACTAGTAAAACCATAACTATTGTATTTTGAATCCATCTTCGATATGTTTTCCAAGGTTTGCGACCTAATATATTCCAATTGGCATAAATAATCACATCATTAGTTCTATACAAAAGTGCAGCGATTGTCCCTAATAGAACTCCGTACATTCCTATTTTGAATACCAAAACTAATGATACTGTAAGATTAATCGCACTCTCTATAATTGACCTTACCTGTGTCTGTTTAAAATGCCCGGCAAAATTAATGATCTGACTTGATGTTCTTCTCGAATACATCAGCACATTCAAAGTTACAAATAGAAGCGGTAAATATTTATCTACATATTGGGCATCTGTGATTCCTGATGAATATATCTTCATAAATGATGGCAACATGATCAAAGTAACCGTAAAGAAGAAAAACGAAACTCCAAGATAATATGTTTCATATACTTCCTGCAATTTCATGAATTTATTTTTATCAGAATTAAATGCCTGTCCAAGTACAAATTCCACACTACTACACAAGGTATCAATAATATTTGATACGCAACTAATAATTAAACTATATAAGGAATAAACACTTACCGTCTTTAGCCCTGCAAAAAGTGTTAATACAATAATATCTGTATAATTAAAGATAAGTCCTGAAATCTGATGAATAATTACATTCTTACTCTGACTTAATGCATTATAATCTGGTTCTACACTTAAATCTAACCAATCATAGTGCTTTTTGACATACCATGTAATATATAAAAGGTTAATTGCAAAGTAAGCAAATTGAACTGCTATAACATTGAATCCCATCAAAATCAAACCGATTTGTACCAATTTAGATATAACGGAAACAATAGTATTAAGGTTCGTTGTTATGTATCCTCTTCCATCAACACGAAGTAATATTGTAAACTTTCCTTGGAAGAAATAGTTAATAACACCTGATGCTCCTTGAAATAAAATGACTGCAACTACAACCATCACCGGAATATCAGATTTTACTATAATTGGATAAAAAATAGCTAATCCAATAACAGCAATACCATACAACACACCTGTTCGCTTATAATATGCACTGGTTGCCGCCATGATTTCACATATTCGTTTGTTATCTCCCAATGCAACTGGAGCATATAAAGCTTGAAGAGAGGCAGTTCCAATTCCAGCCTCCAATAATGCAACATATACAAATACTTGTCTTATAGAAGACAATAACCCATTCACTTCTGAACCATAACTTACAATCATCAATTTAGGATGATAATTCCTAATAACAATGTAACAACCTGTGAGATTACACCATATCCAAATATTTTTATTATTCTTTTCCCTTTATTCATCTAACTTTCCTTACACTTCCTGCATTTTATATACTCTTTATACGGAATACTAAAGCTCACATACCGATAATGTGGTGAAACTTGCTTTTCTTTCGGCTCTCTAAAATCAGTTCTATTATATCGTGTTTGAAGGTACTTTATATAATCTTTGACAATCATATATTGTTTGCCTTCAAACTGTATTTCTGTGTAATTTTCAAATATTTCCGGTTCATACGGTAACGTATTACAAAAAGCTCCAAACAATTCAGAATAATGGTATTTAGTTGTATTCCCATTTTTTTCTACTCGTTTTTGAAAAAACTTATAATATTTACTTTTATCCCCAAAGAAAAGTGTAAGTACCATATTTCTTACGAACGCCTTTAACGATTTTCCCTTTATTTTTCCAATACTAACCACCTGTGACATCTTCCAAAGAAATATATCCTCTTTACGTTTATAATTATCTGGTATTTTATCATAAACAGTAATATCTAAGAACACACCAGACACTGCACCATCATTTTGAACTATTGTAGTATTATCATTAACAATCTTAGTAAACAACGACCAATATGTATCTGAAAGTTGATAATTATGAACCGAAAATCCTTTTGGAAGTTCCTGTTTTATAACAGAAAGAAACTTATTATAATTCTCTCTCGTCATCATTAAATCCACATCATCATCCCAAGGTAAACATCCCTGATATAAGTGAGCTCCTACAACACTTTCTCCGCAAAGTGAATATTGAATATGGTGCTTTCGACATATTTGATCGACTATATTTAAATTTCTATGCACTTTATTTGTATATTTCTTATATCTTCTTTCATATTATCACTAAAACCATCCAACTAACATTATCACTTTTTCTTTCCAATATATACGTTTCGATGACATAATTCGCCATCTATTTCTCATAATCATTTTTATAGCTTTGATTTATTAAGCTCTGTATACATTTTTCTACATACTTTTCCACATTATATACAGGAACAATAATACTAATTTTCTTCATCATTAATCCTCTACTTTAAAATTAAATACATTACTCTGGTTTTCCAATAAATTTCCTTATCCAAAATTGAATATAGTGCATATTTTTTAATAAATTTCAACATGATTTTTAACTTCTCTTTTGCACTTTTCTTTTCATTTTCTTCCATTTTTACCCATTTTTCTTTTGCTTCGTTATATTTCAATGTACACACATCTAATAAAAAAGCTGCTGCATGATTTTTCAACTCAGGATACCGCCTTATAGAATCTAAATACATTCTTTCATGAACTTCAAATGAATCTGCCAAACTATTTATACTTAATCCACCATGCGTTGCACTTCCTTGACGAACAAGATTTTTATAATAAGGCTGATGCACAACCCCTGCCTTTTGAATTTTTTGAACATATTCATTCAAAAAGAACACATCTTCTGATGAATGTAATCCTTCCTTAAACATCTGCCCAATTAATAATTCTTTTTTGAATAATTTATTTACAACTCCATGGCGTATCGTAGGTGGCATATCAAAAAATCGATTCATCACTTCTTTTTGGTTAATAATCTCGTTTTCGCGAATAGGATACTTCCGTTTTTCATCTAAAGCTCCGTCTTCACTATAATACTCATACCCACAGATCACCATATCCACATCACTCTGTTTGATAACACTATGTAATCCTTCATACATGTCTACTGCAATCCAATCGTCCGGGTCTATAAATCCTATATATTCCCCTTTTGCAATTTTCAAACCTGCATTTCTTGCAGCAGATACACCTTTATTCTCCTGATTAATAACAATGATACGATTATCTTTTTTTTGAATATTGCTCACATATACTCAGACAATGATCTGGTGAACCATCATTAATCAAAATTATTTCTATATCCTTATAGGTTTGTCCCACTAAACTCTCAATACATTTTGAAAGATATTTTTCTACATTATATATTGGTATTATAATACTTATCATTTTTCACTTTAACCTTTTTTCTTCCTAAACACCATGGCATATATTTCAAAATAAATAAATTAAATGGTGTAATTACACAAATAGAGACCAAAACATCTATCATTGCAAAACCAACTGCAGACCAACTTGTATTTATAATCTCAATCCCTAATTTCCCATATACGACAAACATCAGATCTATCACGATTCAAGGAATAAAATCAAAAGCAAAAATTCCAATTCCTTTTGCTTCATAATCCATTGTATACGTTCTTTCATCTTATATACTCCCCTTTTATACTCATCATTTGTTTAAAAACTCAATCCAATCAAACTGATCCACCGGTCTTTTTCCATCCCATGTATTATGATCCGTAATAATTCCTACCGATTCTTGATTTTCATATCCTTTAATATAAAAACAACTATGATGGTTTTTATCGGGCTTATGTACAAACATCACTTTACGGTATGACAACTTTTCAAAACGATCTTTCACTTCCTCTGTCATACCCTCTCTATCACAATTTATAATCACGATATGTTCCCAGTTGATACGCTGCTTTCTAGAATTCCACTTTCTTTCTGCCTCTTCTACTGTATGATAATGAACACAAAATACCAGTAAGTCTCCTAAATATACAACCGGATATTATCTATCTCCAATAATTTTCTTATCCGTACATTCAACAAATTTATCAATGCTCATATAGTACTCTAGGTTTTCACACAGTTTTATAAAATCCTGTGCACGAAAAAACAGATTTACTGTTGGAGATTTAAATTCAAGACCTAAATCGTGATATAGAATACCACCAGTACAATTTGTAGTAAATAATAAGTAACATACATCGACAATTCAGCCGTTCACGATTTTTCTGACTTATTTTTTTATGCTTATAATTCCAGACAGTATTACGTAATCTGACCATTACTTTTTTTATTATCATTATAACTTATTCTCCCTAAAATTACTTGTCTACAATATTCCAAAACAGTACCACTGCAATCATAATTGAATAAGTCCATACTTGAATATAAATTTTCTTTATTTTATCTATATAAATTACATTCGTAGCAGAAAAATATCCTGACAGTAAAACAAATATATTAACACCTATTCTTGACCCCTGTGTCATTACTAAAGCAAAAATCCCATTTACTGTCAGAGGCATCTCCACCCCACCATGCAACACTGAGTGTCCTGCAACAATAAAAATCATACTAAGAATTCTGAGATATTCTAAATTTGATTCTCTTACTTTACTCGTCAACATTGTACTCTCTTTTCTAATGATGTTTGAATTATTTTATCAACCTGCTCCGCTGTATCTTGAATTGAATACCCTGCTTTCTTTAATTGTTCTTTTGTATCTAATCTTTCTTTCTCACAAGCTTCTAATATATGATCTGCCCATACTTTTGTACTTTGATTCAAATCGACATACTCAATTAATCCTGTAATATTTGCATCACCAGATACGGTGTTTGATACCACACAAGATAATCCTGCTGCTTGTGCCTCTACTAAAGTAAATGGAAGTCCTTCAAATAATGATGGCATGATAAGACAATCTATTGCCGAATACCATTTATTTGCATCGTCACGAGCCCCTAATAGTACGATTCTATCTTCAAGATTGTATTCTTTAATTTTCTGTTCTACCTGTGGTCTAAGTTCTCCATCACCTACAAATACAAATTTTGCAGTTGCATTCAATTTAGATATTTCTTTCATGATTTCCACTGACATAAGCGGATTTTTTTGCGGGTCAAGCCTTCCTATACAACCTACCAAATAACCATCTGCAACAGATATACTTTTACGACATTCTGTTCGATTTTTTAATTGATATCTGTATTTAGAATAATCAATTCCATTTTTGATCACATTAAACTTCTTTCCCGGAAACATCCAATATCCTGCATCTTCTGAACATGCTAATAAATTCGTAGCAATTTTTTCGATATTCTTACGATTACGTTTTTCTGTTATTCGATGAAACATATTCATTTTTATCTGATTCTCTGTATTATGTGAATGTATAATTCTTACCGGCACCTCTGCTTTTTTTTGCAAATTTCAGCATATCCACACTTACAATATCACAAGTATTATAATATACCACATCAAAATGATTTTCTTTAAAGAAGCGTTTCCAAAACTTTGCATACTTGTAATAATTATGTCTATTTCGAGGGCACACCCATGTTTTTCCATTCACTTCCATCACTGGCCAGGAATATACAATCTCATAATTTTCATCAGATAAGAAGCCAGATAAATTACTAATATATGCTTCTACTCCACCCTTATCGGTACTCATACCTACCATAAAAACTCTAATCATAGTTTTATCCTCTAAATTTCCCCAATATTCTAAAAACAAAATTGAGAATATTAAACCGTCTTGTTTTTAAATCAATAACCTCATATTCTCCCAACCCATTATATGTATGCATTCCATCCATCAGAATTTTCTTTGTATATTTTAAATCTTGCGGTAATACTTGCTGTAATTCTTTTTCAATATAATTTTTTTCCTCTAATTCATATTCATAGAATACTAAACCTTCCCCGTAATCATTTACACATTTTTGTGCCGGTCTAATATTCATTCCGTTCATATATACCATTTTTCCTGCCGGTCTGCGTAACTCTATATTGTCTATACCTTTTAAAATACAATCATTAGCCGGCTCTTCCAAATCTAATAATACAAGATGATATTCCTCTGCATTACCCACATCATAACTTAATGCATAATTATGGTTTTTCCACTTAAAAGGAGTCGTATCACCATATACAACATTTTCTCGTATTAAATTCAACTTTTCCCATTCATCCGGAAATTGAACAGCTCTATATAAGTACAAAGAATGATCTGCACCTGACTCCGGCATAATGTACACTTGTCCTTGCTTTTCAAAAATAAACGGATACGATAAATGATGGGCTTCTGTTATAATCTTTTTCCAGCCACTAAATTTTTTTCATCCCACTTACAATACCTAAACAGCCTCTGCATTTTATATAATCATAAAGCTCTGCAAAAATATAAACCTGGTTTTCATGCTCAAATAAAAATGGATCTGCTGCCCAATACCTAAAGCTATTTTTTATAATAGCAAATGGAGTTATTTTATCAGTTAAAATACTTTCTCTATTTTTCTTTCTCCATGCAACATTCCAACTTTCTGCAAATAATGCTGTCCTTTCAAACATTCATCATTCCCCTATCTATGCAATATCCTCTTTAGAAAGGAAAAACAATTTTTTCCAAACAATCGATGCATCGGTCTCGTTAATTTGCTTCTAAGTATTGTATTTTATCTAACGCACTTTTAGCATACCAATGTATCGAAAGCGTATTTTCTGTTTTTCTCACAATACCGGTTGAGTCCTCTAGTGGATTTAAATACTTCACTCGGTAATATTTTAGTTTCCCTTCCTATCACTTTGTTTCCATTTCCTTGTTAATTTTAACCCCAAGGAAGAAAGTGCTTCTG
>ENA-OQEB01000044-OQEB01000044.1-human-gut-metagenome-genome-assembly--contig:-NODE-44-length-45771-cov-4.068487_pt1 | contig 45771 bp, 59 predicted proteins | sample MGYA00242787_ERZ504619 | MGnify/ENA primary metagenome ERZ504619 (study PRJEB26092, sample SAMD00036317) | human gut metagenome | host: Homo sapiens | study: EMG produced TPA metagenomics assembly of... | reverse complement strand
GCATCGGTTTCCCCACTGGCTTTGCACACTGCGCGCATTGGCCATCGCGACGAACACGCCATTATGCGCTTTTGCACGTAACCGCAACACTCCGGCGGGCGTTGGCGTAAGGCACATGCCATCGGATCCTGATAGCACACGTCATCGAGAATGAGGAACAACGCATTGCCATCCACCGGCGCATACATCGCCGCCCGTGTGCCGATCACGCACCGCACCTGCCCTCCACTGATGGCCAGATACGCACGATACCGTTCAGCAGGCGCATCTGCGCGTTCAGAATGGCGAAATCGCCGCCGTACGCACCGTTGGATGATTGGGTTGCGCGAAACAGCGCAAGCCGATCGACTGCAACGTTCGGCCATGTCCTCAATCTCACGCATGGTCGGCAACACCAGTACCGCCGGTTTGCCCTGCAATAAGGCCGCGGCCACCATCCAGCCACGCACTGCCTCCAATGATGGGATCCCGGCAATGGGTCGAGCACGAACGCTTGGAAACGTTGCCCTTCCAATGCCGTACGAAGCAGGTCGATATTACCGTATTGCCGCTGCAACTGCTCGTACGATTCCCGCTCGATCTTGGCAAGCGATTCGATACGTCCGTTTTTTTCAATACCCGTTCGATTGCCGATACGTTGTTCCTGTTCGACGCGAGCCACGCGCGGAGGCACCGCCAAACGCAGGATATTGGCTCGCGTTCCGCCGAATGCGTCCGCGATAAGTGTGGCATCGTTGCGCATGGATTCCGACACAAGCACACGATCGATGACCACCCGTTCGATGAACCGCAATGACGATTCAGGGGTTTCGCTGGTATCGGTCCGTTTCCAAATGATGCCGTTGACCCGTTGCCCGCCGAAGCGGACACGCACCATTACGCCGGGCTGGGCGGCTTCGGAATACTTCTCCTCAACGTAATAGTCGAAGGTTTGCCCCAAATGGATGGCCTGAATATCCAGCACCACTTGGGCTATGGGATGCTCCGCAGCCGGCGTTTTAACCGCGGGCGCACGCTTGCGCCGCTTGTGCGGGGCGAGCCCGTCAAGCGCCAGCTGCTCGGCATCCTCAGTACTCATGATTCAAGGGTAACTCAGCCTTCGATGGCGGCTTTCAGCTCGTCGACCTTATTGGTGGTCTCCCAGGTAAAATCAGCATCGTTGCGTCCGAAATGACCGTAAGCAGCGGTCTTGGAATAGATCGGACGCTTCAGATCAAGCTCGTCGATAATGGCGGCCGGTCGAAGGTCGAACACCTTACGCACAGCCTGCTGGATCTGCTCGCGAGTCACACCATTTTCAGTGCCGTACGTTTCCACATTGATGGACACCGGATCGGCCACGCCGATGGCATACGCCACCTGCACCTCAACCTTGTGGGCCAGACCTGCCGCCACAATGTTCTTGGCCACCCAACGCGCCGCATAGGCAGCGGAACGATCCACCTTGCTCGGATCCTTGCCGGAGAACGCGCCACCGCCATGATGAGCCGCACCGCCATACGTGTCGACGATGATCTTGCGACCGGTCAGACCGGCATCGGCAGCCGGACCGCCCAACACAAACGAACCGGTCGGATTGACAAGCACGCGATATTCATCATGCGCCACACGATCGGCAAGCACATCATCAAGCACAGGACGAATCACATGTTCCGTCAACTGCTCCTTAAGCCACGCCTGATCGACTTGAGGATCATGCTGCGTGGACACCAACACCGTGTCAAGACGAACGGGAGCATCATGCTCATCATATTCAATGGTCACCTGGGTTTTGCCATCGGGACGCAGATGAGGCACTTCGCCATTCTTACGAACCTCAGTAAGACGGTAAGCCAAGCGATGAGCCAAATAAATCGGCAATGGCATCAGCACATCGGTCTCGTCGCACGCATAGCCGAACATCACGCCCTGATCGCCGGCGCCCTGCGCCTCATAACGCTGCTCGCGAGATGCCTTCGACTCCGCTTCGCCACTCAAACGAGCCACACCCTGGTTAATCTCAGAGCTCTGCTCGGTCAACGAAACGGTCACGCCGCATGAATCCGCATCAAGACCAACGCGAGAACTGGTATAGCCGATATTGCGCACCACAGAACGCACAATGCTCTGAATATCGGAATAGCCTTCACTCGTCACTTCGCCGAACACGAAGAACTGGCCAACCGTGGCGCATGTCTCCACGGCCACGTGGACTGCGGATCCTGAGCAAGCATATCGTCAAGAATCGCGTCGGAAATCTGATCGCAGACCTTGTCCGGATGCCCCTCCGTCACTGACTCAGCGGAAATCAACTTCAATTCAGCCATCTGGCTGCTCCTTTCACGAACGCCCCACACGTTCGCCCTTCTGATTGCTACGAAAAAACGCCCCGTCCTTCGCATACGCAATCAATAGCTTCACTATGGACTATTCAAAGCGCACCGCTCAGGTATCGGGGCGAATGAAAACTTGGAATCCGGTTCTTATCGCAAGAACCGTTACATCAGTTGCCTTCGGTCAGATCGTCTTCGCCGAGGGTCTCTTCAAGCAGACCATCATTGATCTCACGGAAAGCGATGGATAGCGGCTTTTCCTGATTCTGATACTCCACCAGCGGACCGACGTTCTGCAGCAGGCCCTCGTTGAGCTGGGTGAAATAGGAATTGATCTGGCGAGCACGCTTGGCTGCGAAAATAGCAAGAGCGTACTTGGAGTCCGCATGCTCCATCAAGTCATCGATCGGCGGTTCCGCAAGACCGGTCGGGGTTGGCTGAGTGCCGAATGCCATATTGATTATCTCCCAATCATCAGATAAGCCAAAAGCTTCTTTTCCAAAGTCTTAAGTATAGGACCGCCACTGGACCTGATTCAAGCCCTTTCTCTCATGTTTTCGGCAAGCGCAAGCATCTTCGGCAATGCTCGCGAATATAACGCTTCTGGGAATTCCACATAGTGACTCTTGACAAAACCGTGTCCCGCTTAACCACCACAATAGAGAACATGGAAATGCGATCTGCAAAACTGATGAATGGACGAGTATTCGCGGGCGCACGCGCCCTCTACCGTGCCGCTGGCGTGGACGGTAAGGATTTCGGCAAGCCGATCATCGCCATTGCCAATTCCTTCGATGAGTTCCTGCCCGGCACGTGCACCTGAACAAGGTTGGTCGACTGATCTCCGAGGCCATCAAGGAAGCTGGCGGCATTCCGCGTGAGTTCAACACGATGGCCGTTGACGACGGCATCGCCATGGGACACACCGGCATGCTGTACTCCCTGCCGAGCCGTGACATCATCGCCGACACCGTGGAATATCAGGTGAACGCGCACTGTGCCGACGCCCTGATCTGCATCCCGAACTGTGACAAGGTCGTGCCGGGCATGCTGATGGCCGCTCTGCGTCTGAACATCCCGACCGTCTTCGTCTCCGGCGGTCCGATGGAGGCCGGCACCACGGTACTTCCCGACGGAACCGTGAAGAAGAACACCGATCTGATCGACGTGATGTATGCCTCCGCCGACGACAATCTGAACGAAGAGGATCTGCTCGCCTATGAGAAGACCGTCTGCCCGACCTGTGGTTCCTGCGCCGGCATGTTCACCGCGAATTCGATGAACTGCTTGACCGAGGCCATCGGCCTGGCCCTGCCAGGCAATGGCACCATTCTGGCTTCGCACTCCTACCGCAAGGATTTGTTCAAGCGCGCCGCCGAGCAGATCGTCAAGATCGCCAAGCAGTATTACGACGATGATGACGAGACTGTGCTCCCGCGTTCCATCGCCACCAAGGAAGCGTTCGAGAACGCCATGACCATGGATGTGGCCATGGGTGGCTCCACCAATACAGTGCTGCATATCCTCGCCATGGCGCAGTCCGCCGACGTGGACTTCACGCTTGACGACATCGAGCGCATCTCCCACACCGTGCCCTGCATCTGCAAGGCTTCGCCGTCCGGCGAATGGGAGATCTCCGACGTGCATCGCGCCGGTGGCATCACTGGCATTCTCGGCGAGCTCGACCGTGCCGGCAAGCTGCACCGCGACGTGCATTCCATCGATTACAAGACGCTTGAGGACAAACTCAACGACTGGGACATCATGCGTAATACCTGCACCGAGGAAGCCAAGCAGATGTATCTGGCGGCCCCGGGTCACATCGTGTCCCTGATCCGTGGACGCATACCACGCTATTCGACTCCCTCGACCGCGACCGTGTGAACGGCGCGATTCACGACATCGATCATCCGGCCGTCACCGAAGGCGGTCTGGCCGTGCTGCGTGGCAACCTCGCCCCTGACGGCTGCGTGGTGAAGACCGCCGGTGTGCCGAAGGAGATTTGGACCTTCCGTGGACCGGCACTGGTCGTCGAATCCCAGGAACAGGCCATCGAGGTCATCCTCAACGACACTCTGAAGCCCGGTATGGCGCTGGTCATCCGTTACGAGGGCCCGAAGGGCGGCCCTGGCATGCAGGAGATGCTGTACCCAACGTCGTTCGTCAAGGGCAAGGGTATCGGCAAGCAGTCGCCATGCTGACCGACGGCCGCTATTCCGGCGGCTCCTCCGGTCTGGCCATCGGCCATATCGCTCCCGAGGCGGCAAACAAGGGCCGATTGCCCTGATCAAGAACGGCGACATCATTAACATTGATATCCCGAACCGTACGGTGAACGTCGAGCTTTCCGACGAAGAGCTGGCCCAGCGCCGCACCGAACTCGAAGCCGGCGACGGCTATGTGGCGCACCGCGACCGCAAGGTCTCCCAGGCACTGAAGGCCTACGCGGCGTTCGCCCGTTCCGCAGACAAGGGTGCCACGCGCGATCCGGAGCTGATCAACAAGCTTTCCGGTCTCGCCTGATCCTAGCGAATATTAAATAACATAATGAGGATTGTGCAGTTAATATGCTGCGCAATCCTCATTTTTATTTCATACTTGGCTTCTTTTATATAAAAATATGCGCCCGATATGTTCGAGCGCATATTGCAATCCTTGTAATTATTATGATTACAAATCGAATTCCGTTGCGATAAGGTTCCACAGTTCATCTGCTGCCTCATCCACAACATTATTGACGATGACTTTGTCGAATTCCGATTCCGCGGCAAGCTCGATTTTTGCGGTTTCCAATCGTTTCGCCTGCTGTTCCGGAGTTTCAGTGCCGCGCCCGATCAAGCGTCGTTCCAGTTCTTCAAACGACGGCGGCGCGATGAACACGGTCATTACCTCGATACCCAACTCCCCCGCACGCTGCTTGACACTGCGAGCACCTTGAATATCGATTTCCAGAATGACTGGAATATTTCGCTCAAGATGTTCCACGACAGGTTTCACGGGAGTGCCGTAATGTGCGAGACCAAACACGTCGGCGGTTTCCAAGAACTCACCGGCAGCTTCCTTGTCGAGAAACTCCTGTTCGGGCATGAAGAAATAGTTCACGCCATCCACTTCACCTGGACGAGGCTGTCGTGTGGTTGCGGATACCGACAGCCAGATTTCCGGATGCTGCTCGCGCACGCGCCCGAGAACAGTGCCTTTGCCTACACCTGCCGGTCCGCAAAGGACGATCAAACGGCCATGCTGGGAGTCGGTCATTGCTTCCTCACTCTGTATTAGTTGCTGAAGATATTTACAAGAAGGAATTATTGTTGACAAATCGATGATGATTTACTCGTCTTCTTCATCATCCAAAATCTCATCATCGACTTCGTTCTGGGCCTCGATGAGCGCTTGACGAATATCGAGCGCCACGGATTCCGTAGCCGCGGCCAAACTGGAAATATCCGGACCATGCGTGGCGATGAAGCGAGACACGGTGACGAGCACATTGCCCTTGGTGCCTTTGAACACCGTCTTGAGTCGCGGGTTTCAGCACCCTGCCATCCGTAGCCCGGAGACAGAATAGGACCAGTGAACTTGGCTGGATCGACACCGGAATCATTGATCCACTGACCGATGGTGGCACCGATGATCAAGCTACGGAACCCATACCGTCATTGCCCTTATTGAACTTCTGAGCCGTGCTGGCAATGCCGTACGCCACTGTTCTGCCCTTGTACTCGCCTGCCTGACGAATGGCGGTCTGCAGGCTGGCGCCCTCTTGGTTCGAGGTCAGCGATGCAATGAATACACCTCGACCGTTGTTCAGGGCATCGTTAATGACACCGCCCAACGAGCGTGCGCCATAATATGGCAGCAAAGTGATGGCGTCGGCAAGCAACGGAGACCTCGGCTTGAAATAGACATCGGCGAATGCGGACACCGTAGTCGGCAAGCTCCATGCAGGCAGTCAACGATGGTGATGATACCCATTTGACGGGCTGCGTACAGTACCCGCTCGAGCGCTGCGATACCTTTCGAACCGTAGCGCTCGAACATGGAGAACTGGAATTTGACAGCTGCCGCTCGCCCATTGGCTGCCTGCAGCATACGCATGGAGTATAGTTCGGCACCCAATGCGTCTACGTTGTAGCCCCAGTCAGTAAGAAGCTGCCTGTGTGGATCGATTCCCACGCATAGCGGACCATATTGGGCCATGGAATTGCTCAGTCGCAGACCGAAGTCCGAACGCTGGGCACTCATTTCTTCACTGCTGAGGCTGCTCATCATTACTCACGGCTTTCCAACTCGAATAGCTGCTGGGAATGATCCTGAATGCTCATGATCTGATAATCATTATTACGCACGGCCTCGATGGCCATCAACACGGCGGAGAATTCCGTCATGGTGGTGAACTGAGGCAAATCCGCGGCAATAGCGGCTGAACGGATGGCGTAACCGTCGGAACGGGAGCACGAGAATTCGGCGTGTTGAGAATCAGATCAATGGCACCCTCTTCGATCAGCTGAACGACGTTCTTGCCGACGCTGCCCTCCGCATGGTAGGTGGTGATCGGATCGTCCGGATTGGAATCCATACGCACGCTGATCTTGTCGACGATCTTGGACTCGATGCCGTAACGACGAAGCACGGATGCGGTGCCTTCGGTGGCCCAGATGTTGAATCCAAGCTCCACCAGTCGCGCAGCAACAACGGCAGCTGACGCTTGTCAGTATCGTTCACGGAGATGAACACGTTGCCGCTGGTCGGCAGACCGCCATCGTAGGCGGCCAGCTGGCTCTTGGCGAACGCATGCGGGAAGTCACGGTCGAAGCCCATGACTTCGCCGGTGGAACGCATTTCCGGTCCGAGCAGCACGTCTACGGTCTTGCCGAGCGGCGTACGGAAGCGCTTGAACGGAAGCACGGATTCCTTGACGGCAACCTGCTGGCCGCGGCGAATGTCACCACCGTCTCCATGAGGCAGCAGCAAGCCGTTATCACGCTGCTGCTGGATGGTTTCGCCGGCCATAATGCGGGCCGCGGCCTTGGCCAGTGCCACACCGGTCGCCTTGGATGCGAACGGCACGGTACGGGAGGCACGCGGGTTCGCCTCGATAACGTACAGGGTGTTGGCCATGAAGGCGTACTGCACGTTGATCAGGCCTTGCACGCCACAGCCCTTGGCGATGGCATAGGTGCCTTCGCGCAGACGGCGGATCTGGTCATCGGAAAGGGTGCTCGGCGGCAGAGTGCATGCGGCGTCACCGGAATGCACGCCAGCTTCCTCAACATGTTCCATAATGCCGCCGATATACAGCTCTTCGCCATCGAACAAGGCGTCGACGTCGATTTCCACGGCATCCTGCAGGAACTTGTCGATCAGCAACGGAGAAGGCAGACGGCCAGAAACCACGGTATCGGCCTGAGCTTCCTTCAATGCGCGATCCACATACTTGCACAGCTGGGCGTCGTCGTACACGATTTCCATGCCGCGACCGCCAAGCACGTAGCTCGGGCGCACCAGCACCGGATAACCGATGTTATGAGCCGCCTCACGGGCTTCGTCAAGGCTCAGAGCGGTACCATAGCGAGGCGCGTTCATCTCGGCCTTCTTCAGCACTTCGCCGAAGAGCTCACGGTTTTCAGCCAGATCGATGGATTCAGGCGTGGTACCGAGAATCGGAACACCGGCAGCCTTCAGACGAGCCGCCAGAGACAGCGGGGTCTGGCCACCGAGCTGAACGATAACGCCCTTGACCGGACCCATCTTCTTTTCGGCCTCGTAGATTTCGAGTACGTCTTCGAAAGTAAGCGGCTCGAAGTACAGACGATCGGACATGTCGTAATCGGTGGACACGGTTTCCGGGTTGCAGTTGACCATGATGGTGTCATAGTCCTTGCCCAGCTCCTGCACGGCATGTACGCAGGTGTAGTCGAACTCGATGCCCTGGCCGATACGGTTCGGACCGGAGCCGAGAATGATCACGGCTTCACGCTCACGCGGACGCAGTTCACTTTCGTCCGCATAGCAGGAGTAATAGTACGGCGTGACCGCGTCGAATTCGGCAGCGCAGGTATCGACCGTCTTGAAAACCGGACGAAGATCATACGACCAACGCAGTTCGCGGATCGTGTTTTCGCCTTCGTCGCCCAAGTGGCGCAGGTGTGCGATCTGAAGGTCGGAAAGACCTGCCAGCTTCGCCTTCTTTAGCAGCTTGCGGCTCAGCTTGCTCGCTTCCTTGATTTCAAGGGCGGTCTCGTTGATGAGTACAAACTGGCGGATGAACCACGGGTCGATCTTGGTGGCATCGAAGATCTGCTGTTCGGTGGCGCCTCCCCACAGGGCGCGCTGGATCTGCAGATAACGATGCTCGGTCGGCACCTTGATGGCTTCCAACAGCTGCTCGACTTCCTGTACGTCAGGCTTGTCGCCGTCCCAGTTGAAGCCCATGTGGCGCTTGTCGATGGAACGCATGGCCTTGCCGAGGGATTCCTGGAAGTTGCCTGCCAGAGCCATGGCCTCGCCCACGGACTTCATGGAAGTGGTCAGCGTCGGATCGGCACCCGGGAACTTTTCGAAGGCGAAACGCGGGACCTTGGTGACCACGTAGTCGATGGTCGGCTCGAAGCTGGCCGGAGTGGACTGCGTGATATCGTTCTGGATTTCGTCGAGCGTGTAGCCAAGAGCCAGCTTGGTGGCGATCTTCGCAATCGGGAAGCCGGTCGCCTTGGATGCCAGAGCGGAGGAACGGGACACACGCGGGTTCATTTCGATGACGATGATGCGTCCGGTGTTCGGGTTGATGGCGAACTGGATGTTGCAGCCGCCGGTATCGACGCCCACGCCACGAATGATGGCGATGCCGATGTCACGAAGCTTCTGATACTCGCGATCGGTCAGAGTGAACACAGGCGCCACGGTAATGGAATCGCCGGTGTGCACGCCGACAGGATCCACGTTCTCAATCGGGCAGACGACCACGACATTGTCTTTCTTGTCGCGCATCAGCTCGAGTTCGTATTCCTTCCAGCCTTCGATGCCTTCTTCGATCAGCACCTCGTCGGTTGGGGAATAATGGATGCCTGCGCCTGCGATGCGGTGCAGTTCCTCTTCGTCGTGCGCGATGCCGGAACCAAGGCCACCCATGGTGAAGCTTGGGCGCACGACCAGCGGATAACCGAACTTTTCGGCGATCTTGTCGACTTCTTCAATGGAGTGTGCGATGTCGGAACGTGCGGATTCTGCACCAGCTTCCTCAACGACCTTTTTGAAGAGCTCACGATCCTCGCCGCGATCGATGGCTTCCAGAGAAGCACCGATCAGCTCGACGTTGTACTTCTTGAGCACACCGGCCTCACCCAACGCCATGGCCGCGTTCAGCGCGGTCTGGCCACCCAAGGTCGGCAGCAGCGCGTCAGGACGTTCCTTGGCGATGATCTGCTCGAGAATCGGCGTGGAAATCGGCTCGATGTAGGTGCATCCGCCATTTCCGGATCGGTCATGATGGTGGCCGGGTTGGAGTTGACGAGAATGACTCGGATGCCTTCCTCACGCAACACGCGGCAGGCCTGAGTGCCCGAGTAATCGAATTCTGCGGCCTGGCCGATCACAATCGGACCGGAGCCGATGACCATCACGGACTTGATGTCTGTGCGCTTAGGCATTGTGGGTTCCCTCCTTGGCGGAACGCATGAGATCCACGAAACGATCGAACAGGTATGCGGCATCGTGCGGGCCGGCTGCGGCCTCCGGATGGTATTGCACGGAGAATGCCGGAATATCAACGCACTGCAGGCCTTCAACCACGTTGTCATTCAGATCGATGTGGCTGACGAACACCTTGCCGTACTTGCCGTTTTCAAACGGCGCGTCAACGGTTTCGCCGATCGGCGCGTCAACGGCAAAGCCGTGGTTGTGCGCGGTGATTTCGATTTTGCCGGTGGTCATATCTTTGACCGGCTGATTGATGCCGCGGTGACCGAACTTCAGCTTATATGTGCCGAAGCCGAGCGCACGGCCGAGCAGCTGGTTGCCGAAGCAGATGCCGAAGAACGGATGACCTGCGTCAAGTACCTGGCGAAGCAGGTTCACTTCAGGATCGGCCTGTTCCGGATCTCCCGGACCGTTGGAGAAGAAGACACCGTCAGGATTGAGGGCTTCAAGCTCATCGAACGTGATGGTGGATGGCACCACATGTACACGGCAGCCACGCTCGGCCATACGATGCGGAGTCATGGCTTGATGCCGAGATCGACCGCGGCGACGGTGAACAGCGGTTCCTTGCCTTCGAATTCACCACACGGCTCGATGGTATAGGCTTCTTTGGTGCTGACTTCGTCGTAGAGGCTCATCCCCTTCATCTGCGGAGTGGACTTGACCTCGTCAAGCATGGATTCGATGGTACGCAGCTTGCCATTGGCGTCAAGCAGAGCATCACCGGAGAAAATACCTGCACGCATCACGCCTGCGGAACGCAGGTGGCGTACAAGCTTGCGAGTGTCGATTCGGCTGATGCCAACGATGTGATTGGATTCCAAATCGTCATCGAGGCTGCCGGTGGCACGCCAATTGCTCACATTCGGGCTGGGATCGCGCACAACATAACCGGCAACCCAGATTCGTGAGGATTCTGGATCCTCCCCATTGATTCCCGTGTCCCCAATGTGTGGGAACGTCTGCACCACGATCTGACGATCGTAGCTGGGGTCCGTAAGCGTTTCCTGATATCCGGTCATACCGGTTGCGAAAACGATCTCCCCGCTGGTCGTGCCGATCGCGCCGTAAGGTTCACCCACATACACCTGCCCGTCTTCGAGAACGAGAACGGCATCTTGAGGTCAAACATCACGGCTTCGGAATCATACTGGTTCACCAAAACCCCCTTATAGTCAAGGTATTCGTACCAAGGATAGCGGCCGGTTAGGACTCGCGACCCGGCCGAATCGCTTAACTTTCAGCTTTATTCAGCTGAAGGTTCGGTCGGTTGCTCATCCACTTGAGCGGCATCCGCATCAGCGCTTACCGCGCTGAGCAGACCGTGGATGAATGCCGGTGATTCGTCATCACACAACGTCTTGGCAAGGCCAAGCGCCTCGTCGATGGCCACCATATTGGGAACATCATCATTGAACATGATCTCCCATGCGGCGATACGCAGAATATTGCGATCGACAACGCCCATACGCTTGACCTTCCAACCGGTGGAATGCTCGTCAAGCGTGGAATCGATGGCTGCGATATGTTCCGCAACGCCACGAACGATTTCGATGGCGTATTCAGGCAGCGGAGTCTGGGCGCCGGGCTGCTCAATGCGCTCAGCAAGAAGGGACAGGATGTCCTGTCCCTTCTCATCCGCTTCATACAACGTATTCAGAGCCCTCTTACGAGCGGTGGAACGTGCCATGAAACTTCTTTCGTCCTTACTCTCAGTTCTCGCGGCCGAGGTAGGAGCCGTCGGTGGTGTTCACCTTGACCTTCTCACCTTCGCCGATGAACAGCGGAACCTGAATCTCGGCACCGGTCTCAACGGTGGCCGGCTTGGTACCGGCGTTGGAACGGTTGCCTGCAGACCCGGTTCGGTATGGGTAACGGTCAGGATCACGGAAGCCGGCAGTTCGACGGACAGCGGGGTGCCGTCGTGGAAGGACACGACGCAGTCGGTTCCTTCCAGCAGGAACTTGGCCTGATCGCCGACGAGAGTCTTCGGAATGTAGATCTGATCGTAGGTGGTCATATCCATGAACACGAAGTTGTCGCCGTCCTCGTAGGAGTACTGGAGGTTGCGGTTGTCGACGGTTTCGAATTCCATCTTCATGCCGGCATTGAAGGTCTTGTCAACGATCTTGCCCGAGAGGACGTTCTTGATGGTGGTGCGCACGAAAGCGGGGCCCTTGCCCGGCTTGACGTGCTGGAACTTGATGACGGCCCACAGCTGGCCATCGAGGTTCAGGACGGAACCGTTCTTGATGTCATTGGTAGTCTGTGCCAAATTAACTCACCTATTTCTTCGTCTAACAGGGAAAGCTTAAAAGAGCCTTGCTCATTATGCCACGGTGTGCATACTTTGTCGGTAAGCCTTCCATATATAGGAAAACCTCCCTCGGCGAACATGCTCGGGAGGTTTTCCTAAAAAACGCTAGTTCAAGCGTGCCTTGATATCAAGCAGAAACTACTCGATGATCTTGGTGACACGGCCCGAGCCGACGGTGTGGCCGCCTTCGCGCACTGCGAAGGTCAGGCCCTCCTCCATAGCGATCGGCTGGATCAGCTCAACGCCGAAGGTAGCGTGATCGCCCGGCTGCACCATCTCAACGCCTTCCGGCAGGGTGATAACGCCGGTGACGTCGGTGGTACGGAAGTAGAACTGCGGACGGTAGTTGGAGAAGAACGGCGAGTGACGGCCGCCTTCGTCCTTGGTCAGCACGTAGACTTCGCCCTCGAACTTGGTGTGCGGGGTCACGGAGCCCGGAGCAGCCAGAACCTGGCCACGCTCGACCTGGTCACGGTTGATGCCGCGGAGCAGCAGACCGGTGTTGTCGCCAGCCTCGCACTCATCCATCTGCTTGTGGAAGGTCTCGATGGAGGTGACGGTGGTGGTCTGGGTCGGACGGATACCAACGATCTCGACGTTGGAGTTGACCGGGAGCTTACCACGCTCGACACGGCCGGTAACCACGGTGCCACGGCCGGAGATGGTGAAGACATCTTCGATCGGCATCAGGAACGGCTTGTCCAGATCGTGAGTCGGGGTCGGGATGTACTCGTCGACAGCCTTCATGAGTTCCTTGACGGACTCAACCCACTTCTCGTGATCCGGAGCGTCGTCGTGCAGCGCGCCGTAAGCGGAGGTGTGGATGACCGGGCAATCGCGATCGAAGCCGTTTTCGTCGAGGAGGTCACGGACCTCTTCCTCAACGAGCTCGATGAGCTCTTCGTCGTCGACCATATCGCACTTGTTCAGAGCGACGAGGATACGCGGCACGCCCACCTGACGAGCGAGCAGCACGTGCTCGCGGGTCTGAGCCATCGGGCCGTCGGTGGCGGCCACAACGAGGATAGCGCCATCCATCTGGCAGCGCCAGTGATCATGTTCTTCACGAAGTCGGCGTGGCCCGGGCAGTCGACGTGAGCGTAGTGACGCTCAGCGGTCTGGTACTCGATGTGGGCGATGTTGATGGTGATACCACGCTGCTGCTCTTCCGGAGCGGCGTCGATCTGGTTGAAGTCGTAAGCCGGGTTGATGTCCGGGTACTCTTCGTGCAGGACCTTGGAGATGGCTGCGGTCAGGGTAGTCTTACCGTGATCGACGTGGCCGATGGTACCAATGTTAACGTGCGGCTTAGTACGCTCGTACTTTTCCTTTGCCATGTGTTTTGTCCTCCTGGACGTCTCGTAGTAAGCCTTGAACTCACTTCAAGCACTCGCTACATTTTACTGGGTTTGACGGGTTTGTGCCACTTTGGAGCCCGAACCCAGTCAGCGCTACAAAATACTAGCGCTGACTGGAGACAGTTTCCACTTAAGCGGCAGCGCGTGTCACTCGCCGCGCTGGGCCTTAATGATCTCCTCGGAGACGTTCTTCGGAACCTCAGCGTAGGAGTCCATCTGCATGGTGAACATTGCGCGGCCCTGGGTCTTGGAGCGAAGGTCGCCGATGTAGCCGAACATTTCGGACAGCGGAACCTTGGCGTCGATGACCTTGACACCGGTGGAGTCGGTCATGGACTGGATGGAACCACGACGGGCGTTGATATCGCCCATCACGTCGCCCATGTACTCTTCCGGAGTACGCACTTCCACGGCCATGATCGGCTCGAGGATGACCGGCTTGGCCTTCGGAGCAGCTTCCTTGAAGCACATGGAACCTGCGATCTTGAAGGCCATTTCGGAGGAATCGACGTCGTGGACCTGGCCGTCAGTGACGGTAGCCTTGACGCCAACCACCGGGAAGCCGGCGAGCACGCCGGATTCCATGGCTTCCTGCACACCAGCATCGATGGAAGGAATGAATTCCTTGGTGATGTGGCCACCGGTGACCTCGTTGACGAACTCGTAGGTCTCGCCCTCTTCGGTGTTGAGCGGCTCGAAGTTCATCAAGACCTTTGCGAACTGGCCGGAACCACCGGTCTGCTTCTTGTGCGTGTATTCCTGGTTCATGACGGCCTTGCGGATCGTCTCACGGTATGCAACCTGCGGGTTACCCACGTTGCACTCCACCTTGAATTCACGACGCATACGGTCGACGATGATGTCGAGCTGCAGCTCGCCCATGCCGGAGATCAGGGTCTGGCCGGACTCTTCGTCGGTCTTCACCTGGAAGGTCGGATCTTCGTCGGACAGCTTCGCCAGAGCGATGCTCATCTTCTCCTGATCGGCCTTGGTCTTCGGCTCCACGGCCACCTCGATCACCGGATCCGGGAAGGTCATGGATTCGAGGGAGATAGGCGCCTTTTCGTCGCACAGGGTGTCACCGGTGGTGATGTTCTTCAGGCCCACGAAGGTGTAGATGTTGCCGGCTTCGGCGGCATCGACCGGGTTCTCCTTGTCGGCGTGCATCTGGAAGATCTTGCCGACGCGTTCCTTCTTGCCCTTGGTGGAGTCAAGCACGGTGTCGCCCGGGGTGACGGCGCCGGAGTAGACGCGCACGAACACGAGCTTGCCGTAGAACGGGTGGGTAGAGATCTTGAAGACCAGGGCAGAGAACGGATCATCGGTGGTCGGCTTGCGATCGATCTCGATGGATTCGTCCTTAGGATCGAAACCGACGATGGACGGAACGTCCTCCGGGCTCGGCAGGTAGTCGACGACGGCGTCCAGCATCGGCTGAACACCCTTGTCCTTGAAGGCGGAGCCGCAGAGCACCGGGTAGCTTCACGGTTAATGGTGAGCTTACGGATGCCGCTACGGATCTCGTCCTCAGTCAGTTCGCCGGACTCGAGATACTTCTCAAGCAGCTCTTCGTCGGATTCTGCGACCTGGTCGAGCAGCTCTGCACGATACTGCTCGGCCTTGTCCTGCAGGTCGGCGGGGATGTCGGTAGTGTCGTAGTGAGCGCCATGTCGCCGGAAACGTCGTTCCAGACGTAAGCCTTCATACGAATCAGATCGACAACGCCAGCGAAGTCGTTCTCAGCGCCGATCGGCAGCTGCACGACAAGCGGGGTCGCGCCCAGCTTGGTTTTGATGGTGTCGACGGAGTAGTAGAAGTCAGCGCCGAGCTTATCCATCTTGTTGATGAAGCAGATACGCGGAACGCCGTACTTGTCAGCCTGACGCCACACGGTCTCGGACTGCGGCTCCACACCTTCCTTGCCGTCGAACACGGCAACGGCACCATCGAGCACGCGCAGGGAGCGCTCCACCTCGCCGTGAAGTCCACGTGGCCTGGGGTATCGATGATGTTGATCTGGAACTTCTGCTTCTCGTCATGGGTCTGACGGTTCCAGAAGCAAGTGGTTGCAGCGGACTGGATGGTGATGCCGCGTTCCTGCTCCTGAGCCATGAAGTCCATCGTCGAGGCACCGTCATGGGTCTCGCCGATCTTGTAGTTCTTGCCGGTGTAGTACAGGATACGTTCGGTGGTAGTGGTCTTACCGGCATCGATGTGAGCCATGATGCCGATGTTACGGATCTGGTTGAGATCATTGAGCACGTCTAGTGCCATGAGTGTTCCTTAACTCTCGTTCTCGACTAATTACCAGCGGTAATGAGCGAAGGCCTTGTTGGCCTCTGCCATCTTATGAGTATCCTCGCGACGCTTGACAGAAGCACCAAGGCCATTGGAGGCATCGAGGATTTCGTTGGCCAGACGCTCAGCCATGGTCTTCTCACGACGGGCGCGGGAGAAGTCGGTCAGCCAGCGCAGGGACAGAGTGTTCGCACGAGCCGGCTTCACTTCGACCGGAACCTGGTAGGTAGCGCCACCGACGCGGCGGGAGCGAACCTCGAGGGATGGACGGATGTTGTCAAGAGCGCGCTTAAGCACTGCCACCGGCTCCTGATCAGTCTTTTCCTTGACCATATCGAGAGCGGAGTAGACGATGTCTTCGGCGATCGACTTCTTGCCGTCGAGCAGAATCTTGTTGATGAGCTGTGCCACAACAGTGGAACCGTAAATCGGATCCGGCAGCAGCTGATGCTTCTTGGAAGGTCCTTTACGTGACATATCTCTTACTTCGCCTTCTTTGCTCCGTACAGGGAACGACCCTGCTTGCGATCCTTCACACCCTGGGTATCGAGGGCGCCACGAACGATGTGGTAACGAACACCCGGCAGATCCTTGACACGGCCGCCGCGCACGAGCACAATGGAGTGCTCCTGCAGGTTGTGGCCTTCGCCCGGGATGTAAGCGGTGACTTCCACACCGGAGCTCAGGCGCACACGAGCGACCTTACGCAGTGCCGAGTTCGGCTTCTTCGGGGTGGTGGTGTAAACACGGGTGCACACGCCGCGGCGCAGCGGGCTTCCCTTCAGTGCCAAAGTCTTGGACTTCTTCGGCTTTGCCTGACGTCCCTTACGGACGAGCTGTTCAATAGTAGGCAACTTGAATTCTCCGATTCAGTGGTTTCTCTTGCTTTTGTGTGACCGCCGCACTGCACCCACACTCCACGCATCTGAATCGCGAAGATAGCCACAGTCCACCGGCCCGATGGCCCATCCCTCTCTCACCGTCGCATTGCTGCGCGTGATGCAATCGAGTTCCGGGATATCCCAACCCGCACGCCTGTCACATAAGGCATGCCGTTGGCACACACGAATTATCAGTATACGGATTCCCAAGACATTCCAACATGCCGTGTCGCAAATCGCAAAAGGAATGGCCCCGGATCCTTTCGAATCCGGGGCCATCCACTCGGGAAGGAGGTTCCCACTTCTTTGCTACGCGCTACCTTACGCGCACTCTTCAGTCTCGTTGTCTGTTTTGCATTTGCGGCCCGGCGCCTGCGCCGTACTACCCCATTGCCGCTGTTTCGAATCGCTATTGTTCAGTTATATCTTAAAGGCGTTGCGCATGAACCTCACGGCCATCGGCGCTTCGTTGCGACCTGACGAATTCTCGACTGATCCACAACTCCGGCCTTCAGTTACAGTATACCCCAAAACGAACAAAAAACACGGGTGAAGACACCCTTAAATCCCAATAATTTCAATCATTTTGCCTACATCAGCGCAAAGCAACAAAACATCACAATGACACGTTTGCACCACTCAAAACAAAACATTCCCTGAATCGTTTTGAAAGATTCAGGGAATGCGCAATATGACGACGGAATCTACTGACGAATGTCAGCTGTTAGCTGTTTCGGCAGCGTCTTCGCGGGCCTTCGCAGCCGAGCCCTTCTCGCCATTGTCGGAATCAGGATGGATCTGATGCCTGTCATCATGCTCACGCCACCAGCTGGACAGCACGGAACCGGAAATGTTGTGCCAAACGCTGAAGAACGTGGACGGCACCGCGGCCAACGGATTGGAAGCGAACGACGTCAGCGCCAAAGTCGCTCCCAAAGCGGAATCCTGCATGCCGACCTCGAAGGTGATGGCTTTCTGCTGTGCATAACGGAAGCCCTTCGGATATACCTTGTACATAAGTTTGGAGAAACCGAAGCCCAACGCGTATCCGCACAGGTTGTGCAGAATGACCACCGGGATGGCAAGCAGCGAGGAAGCCACGAACAGCTTCGGACCGTTGGCTGCGACGACCACGCCGATGATAAGCAGGATGGCCACCTGGGACACGATCGGCAGAGCGACCGTAATCTTCTCGATCTTCTCGCCGAAAATAGCATGGCAGATCACGCCAAGAGCGATCGGGAACAGCACCACCTTGACCGCATTGAGGAACAGGGATTCCACCGGGACCGACACATACTGGGAAGCCAGCCACTGCATCAACAGCGGAATCATGAACGGCGCGCACAACGTGGACAAAATGCCGATGGACACGTCCAGCGCCACATCGCCACGGCTCAGATAGCTCATCACGTTGGACGAGGTTCCGGACGGGCAGCAGCCGACCAGAATCACACCGACGGCGAGCGCACCATCAAGACGGAAAATCCACACAGCAGCACAGCCACCAACGGCATGATGACGAAGTGGGCCACGGTACCGACGATGACCATCAGAGGCTGGGTGAGAATGCGCCTGAAATCGTCAAGGGTCAAGGTAAGACCCATGCCGAACAGCACGATACCCAGGAAATAACCGGTATAGGATTTGCCCCACAAGCTTGCCTGCGGCACGAAATAGTTGAACACGGCCCACACGATCACGATCGCGGTGAACCACTTGGTGAGCCAATCACCAAACGCTTTGACCTTCTGCATGAATCTCTCTTCCTTCACATTTCACAGCTTTTCGGCCGATGATCCGCATACGCCGAAAACACTCCGAGACGGCCCACACCGTCATTACAGCACACCCTTACGCATGCAGCGACTACAAGGTACGCATGAGTTTCGGCCTTGCGTAATATGCCGTTCACATAATGAACAGTCCACAGCGCAAGCCGACGACAGGCACACGCAACACGCCGATGTAGACATAGCTGGAAAATCGTGTATAGTTTTCATCTGTTGCGCTTCTGTATGAAGCGAAAACATGGTGGCTATAGCTCAGTTGGTAGAGCATCTGATTGTGGTTCAGAAGGTCGCGCGTTCGAGCCGCGTTAGCCACCCCGGTAGAGACCTCGGAAGAAATTCCGAGGTTTTTTGCTATCCGGACGGCTTGAATACAGCAAACAGCCGGTCGCAAGTCATCAGCATAGGTCAGATACAAGGAGCGCATCATGCTGTCTTTTGAAAACGACTATTCCTGCACGGCAACACCGGAAATCATCGAACGCATCAGCGAAATCGCACAAAACCAATATCCGGGTTACGGCAACGACAGCATCTGCGAAAGCGCGAAAGCCAAAATCCGCGAAGCATGCGCCTGCCCTGACGCGCAGATTTTCTTCCTGGTAGGTGGCACGCAGACCAACCAGACCATCATCGACTCCATCACACCGCAGTATGCCGGCGTAATCGCGGCAAGCACAGGCCATGTGAACGTGCATGAGGCGGGCGCCATCGAATTCACCGGACACAAGGTGCTGACGCTCCCCCACCATGACGGCAAAATCGATGCGACCGAACTCGACGAGTACTGCGCCACGTTCTACGCGGACGGCAACTACACGCACATGGTGTTCCCCGGATGCGTCTACATTTCGCAGGCCACCGAATACGGCACGCTCTACACGCTCGCCGAACTTGAGGCGATCCGCAAGGTCTGCACGAAGTACGACATGCCGTTGTTCATCGACGGCGCACGACTTGGCTACGCGCTGACCGCAACCGGCAACGACGTGACGCTTGAAGACATCGCGCGTATCGCGGACGTATTCTATATCGGCGGCACCAAGGTCGGAGCCATGTTCGGTGAAGCCGTGGTGTTCACGCACGGCAATATGCCGAAAAACTTCGTGACGCTCGTCAAGCAACATGGCGCGCTGCTCGCCAAGGGATGGCTGCTGGGCGTGCAGTTCGACACGCTGTTCACCGACGATCTGTATTGCAGGATCGCCCGCCACGCCAACGATGCGGCCGACCGTATTCGCGAAGTGCTGGTGGAACGTGGCTATACGCTCACCTTCGACGCGCCGACCAATCAGATCTTCATCACGCTCGACAACGCGACATCCGAGCGTTTGCAGCGCAATGTGCGCCTCGGCTTCATGGAAAAGGCCGACGACACGCACACGGTGATGCGCATCTGCACCAGCTGGGCCACCACCGATGAGCAGGTGGAGCAGCTGATCGCATTGCTGTAGCGCGCATCGTCGCTGTCAATCGGAAAAATAATCATTACGACAAACAACAAAAAGGCGCAGGAATTACATCCCGCGCCTTTTTGCTTACGTTACGATCATTTATCACGCATGTGGTTCCATTTATGCTGATTGTTACGCATTGATTTGCTTATTGGCATTATCGGCGATCGCCTCGCGTTCCATAGCCACGAATTTACGCACGGAAGCAGCCACCGAATAATGCTCTTTAGTGTGTTCGGCATAGATTTCGCCCCATTTCGACAGTTCATCGGGGTGATCGACCCACCAATCGATGCGCCTTGCCAACGCTTCCACATCGTCGACAGGGAATAGCGATTCGTCACGTAACGCGAACTGGCCTGCGGCGCTCAACGGAGACGATGCGATGACCGGCACCAAACCGGCGGCCATACCTTCAATGACGCTCACCGATTCGAGATCGGCAATCGAAGGATGCACCAGCAAATCGCCGGAACGCAGCAACGCGGGCATTTCGGTGTTCTTATGAAATCCGATCGATGCCGGTCGGGAAAGCAAACGTGCGGCGAATCGCTGCAATTTCTTTTTCAAAGGACCGGTGCCGGCAATCGTCAGTTCAATATCTTGCGCATGCCTGCAACGGGCGATCGCATGAATTAATGCGACATGATTCTTTTCGTTCGTCAATCGTCCGGAAGCGACAATGTGGAACGGAACCGGAGCAGACTTCCCCGCATCGCGCTGCGTTTTCGCAGTGAATCGTGATTCATATCCGTTGGAAATCACATGCAGTTTCGATTTGTACCCGTGAGAACGCAGCAAACTTGCGCCAAGCTCGGTCGGCACATGCACATGGTCGATTTTGCGGTACAGCCACAAATTGAACAGCCAGTAGATGAACTTGTCGATGCCCGGAATATATTTCAGCGGACCTGCCGAATACGTGATGTTCTCCGGCTGCACATGATAGCCCGCAGTAACCGCGATTCCCATCTGTTTGGCGACTTTGCACGCATGCTGGCCAAAACGGAACGGCGTGTAGATGTGCACCACGTCCACGCCTCGGAACGCGGTTCTGAACAGCGTGTCGCTCGGTTCGGCGAACTGCATCTGCTGCTTTTTCGCCACCCAACTGACCAGAGGCACATGGTTGACTCGTGCCGGGTATTCAGGCGCACCAATGCCCACAAGCCTGACCGTATGGCCTTGCCGCTTCAATTCCTCCGCCCACTGCAACGCCGAATTCGACGTGCCGTTACCTCGGTTTCCCGACGTATCGACCACCATGGCGATGGTCAGGGGGCGCTGTGTTTCTTCCTGTTCCGTCTCAGACATGCACTCCATCCTACGCCGATGGCACAATGGAAGGCATGACTGAAGAGAATCGTGCCTTGGGCACTCCGCTTGGTAAGCATCCGACTCGTGTTCTGTTTCTTGGCTCCGGAGAGCTGGGCAAGGAAGTCACTCTCGAACTGATGAGGCTTGGCGCATGGGTGTGCGCGGCCGATTCCTATGAGGGTGCCCCCGCGCAGCAGGTGGCGCATGAATACCGTGCGCTCGATATGGCCAATGCCGAACAATTGCGCGTATTGTTTGACGAAATCCAGCCGGATATTATCGTGCCGGAAGTCGAAGCGATCGCCACCAGCGAATTGGCTGCCGCGGCCGAGCGTGGCGCACAGGTGGTGCCAAGTGCCGAAATCGCATCCATTTGCATGGATCGTGAACGTTTGCGCGTACTTGCGCATGAGGAATTGGGATTGCCGACCACGCCGTACCGCTTCGCAGGCTCGCTGGAAGAGCTTCGCGCTGGGGCAAAAACGGTTGGCTACCCGTGCGTGGTCAAGCCGATTATGAGTTCTTCCGGTCACGGCCAGTCCGTGGTGCGTTCCGCCGATGCGATTGACGCGGCTTGGGTTGAGGCACAGGAAGGTCGTCGCGCGCACGACGAGGGAGACGTTTCCCGAGTGATTGTAGAAGCGTTGGCTCCGCTTGATTACGAGCTGACGGTGTTGACCGTCAGCTCCAGCGCCGGCATCGTGACCTGTGCTCCAATCGGACAGCGTCAGGAAAGCGGCGACTATCGCGAATCCTGGCAACCGGCCTTCTTCACACAGGATGTGCTTATGCAGGCGCAACGCATAGCGTGCACCGCAGTGGAAGGTCTGGTGGCGAAGGCCAAGGCTTCCGGCGAGAAGGGTTGGGGTGTGTTTGGCGTGGAATTGTTCGTGCTGACCGACGGTTCCGTGCTGTTCAATGAAGTCTCCCCACGTCCGCATGACACTGGCATGGTCACGATGGCGTCGCAACGGTTAAGCGAATTCGCGTTGCATGCGCGTGCGATTCTCGGTTTGCCGATTACGCAGGAACATGTCGCCTTGTCGATCCCGGACGGTGCCGTCGCGGCAAGCCATGCGATCGTCATTCAGGGCGATGGTGAGGCCGAATTCCGTACGTCGCCGACGCTTTGTCTCAGCCGGGCACCGACCTGCGTATCTTCGCGAAGCCGGAAGTGCACGGCCATCGTCGCATGGCGGTCGCGCTGGCCATCGGAACAGATGAGGCCGACGCGCGTGCTAAAGCCGAGAATGTGGCCGAATCGCTCGAAATCGACATCGCCTGACGCACTATTGCCGGATACTGACGGAAGACTGCCGGAACGCGCCCAAAAACCATTCGATTGTAGCCTCCCGTTGGTATCTTGTTAACCGTCAAGTTCACCAAACTATCTACCTCCCAAACACCAGGAAAGGCGAGTAATGGAGAAGTTGGAAAAGCTCTACGAGGCAAAGCCAAGCAACTGTACGCAACTGACGATCCGGAGGTGCTCTGGGTCGAATACAAGAACTCCGCTACCGCAGGTGACGGCGAAAAGAAGGAAGACTTCGCCGGCAAGGGCAGGCTGAACAACCTCATCACCACGCTGATCTTCGATCTGCTCAAGAAGCGTGGTATCGACAGCCATCTGGTAGCCCGCGTGGGCGAAACCTCCCAGCTGGTCAAGAAGGTCACCATGTTCCCGCTCGAGATCGTGCTGCGTAACACCGCCGCCGGCCACTTCTGCTCTCGCTTGGGCGTGGAAGAGGGCATCGAGCTCAAGGAGCCGGTACTGGAGTACTTCCTGAAGAACGATGATCTGCACGATCCGTTCGTGAACGACGACGATCTGGTCGCGTTGGGCGTCTGCACCCGTGAGGATCTGGCTGAGATCGCACCTCTCGCACGCCGTATCAACGAAGCCCTGATCGAGATCTTCGCCAAGATCGGCATCAAGCTTGTTGATTTCAAAATCGAAATGGGTCGCACTTCCGACGGCACGCTGCTGCTGGCCGACGAAATCACCCCGGATTCCTGCCGTCTGTGGGATCAGCGTGACGGCTCCGGCAAGGTTGAGCATCTCGACAAGGATCTGTTCCGCCGCGATCTGGGCGACATCATTCCGGCTTACGAAGAGGTCGAAAGCCGCTTGGCTGAACTCGCCAAGTCCGAAGGCATTGAAGTAGCCGAATAATACTTGCGATAGCCCGCATCTGCAGTACAAACTCGGATGCGGGCTTCATCGTTTTTGAAAATCTTATTTTTATCAATCTCACCAAGCCCCTCTTTCAAGGAGTCAACCATGGTTTTTCGCGTGTACGTGGAAAAGAAGCAGGGTTTTGATGTCGAGGCCAAGCAGCTCGCCAACGAGCTAAAGACCATTCTTGGCATCGCATCGCTGAAGAATGTGCGTCTCGTCAATCGTTATGATGTGGAAGGCATTAGCGAGGAACTGTTCGCACAGGCCACCCCTACCGTGTTCAGTGAGCCGCAGGTCGATAATGTTTCCGCCGATTTGCCTGATTTCGGTTCTGATAATGTGTTTGCTGTGGAGTATCTGCCCGGTCAGTTCGACCAGCGTGCGGATTCCGCCAGCGAATGCATTCAGCTGATCTCCCAGGGCGAGCGCCCGACTGTTCGTTCCGCCAAGGTGTATGCACTTGAAGGCGAGCTGGGCGACGCGACATCGCCGCCATCAAGCATTATGTGATCAACCCGGTCGAGGCTCGCGAAGCTTCGCTGGATACCAAGATCACGTTGAAGACGCAGGTGCGGTACCGGGCAAGGTGGAGGTCATCGAAGGTTTCCGCACCATGAGCGACGCCGATCTTGAGCAGTTCATCGCCGACCGTGGCCTGGCCATGGATTTGGCTGATCTGCAGTTCTGCCGTGCTCACTTCACCGAGGAACAGCGTGATCCGACAATCACGGAAATCAAGGTGATCGACACGTATTGGTCCGATCATTGCCGTCACACCACGTTCGGCACGCAACTTGATGATGTGCAGATTGACGACGCGACCGTGCAGGCCGCGTTCGATAAGTATCTTGAGATGCGTCACGAGCTTGGCCGCGACGAAAAGCCCGTATGCCTTATGGATATGGGCACCATCGGCGCGAAGTGGCTCAAGAAGAACGGTATTCTGAAGAATCTTGACGAATCCGAAGAAATCAACGCCTGCACCGTCAAGGTGAAGGTTGATGTGAATGGCCATGATGAGGATTGGCTGTTCCTGTTCAAGAACGAAACCCACAACCACCCGACGGAAATCGAACCGTTCGGTGGTGCGGCAACCTGCATCGGCGGCTGCATCCGCGACCCGCTTTCCGGCCGTTCCTACGTGTATCAGGCCATGCGCGTGACCGGTGCCGCCGATCCGACCGTGCCGGTGTCCGAGACGCTTGAAGGCAAGCTCCCTCAGCGCAAGCTCGTCACCACCGCCGCCGCCGGTTATTCCTCCTACGGCAACCAGATCGGCCTGGCCACCGGTCAGGTGGACGAAATCTACCACCGGATATGTGGCCAAGCGCATGGAGGTCGGTGCGGTTGTGGCCGCGACTCCGGCCGATCATGTACGCCGCGAAACCCCGGCTCCGGGCGACAAGGTCATCCTGCTCGGCGGGGCGTACGGCCCGTGACGGTATCGGCGGCGCCACCGGCGCGTCCAAGGCGCATAACGTCGAATCCCTGGAGCTTGACGGCGCCGAGGTGCAGAAGGGCAATGCTCCCGTCGAACGTAAGCTGCAGCGTCTGTTCCGCCGCGGTGACGCATGCCGCCTGATCAAGCGCTGCAACGATTTCGGCGCCGGTGGCGTATCCGTGGCAGTCGGCGAGCTGGCTGACGGCCTGTATGTTGATCTCAACAAGGTTTCGAAGAAGTACGAAGCCTGGACGGCACAGAACTTGCGATTTCCGAATCTCAGGAGCGCATGGCCGTGGACGTGGCAGCCGAAGACGTCGACGAGTTCCTCGCTACGCCAAGGAAGAGAATCTCGAGGCTGAAGTCATCGCGACCGTGACCGAAGAGCCGCGCATGACGATGGTATGGAACGGCGACACGATCGTGGATCTGTCCCGCGAGTTCCTCGCCTCCAACGGCGCTCCGAAGCATCAGGTGGTGCATGTCGAGGCGCAGCACGCTACGCCACCCCGTGGGCTTCCGGTTCCTTGTCTGACCGCATGCATGCCATGCTCACCGATCTGAACGTGGCTTCCAACAAGGGTCTTTCCGAGCGTTTCGACTCCACCATCGGCGCAGGCACCGTGCTCATGCCGTTCGGCGGCAGGAAGCAGCTGACCCCGAACATGGCCATGGTCGCCAAGCTGCCGGTGTTCGGCGAGACCACCACCGCCTCCGCGATGGCTTGGGGCTTCAACCCGTACATCATGGAGCAGAACCAGTTCACAGGCGCTTATCTGTCTGTGGTCGAGTCGCTCTCGAAGCTGGTGGCCGCCGGTTTCGAACATGAGAAAGCGTATCTGAGCTTCCAGGAATACTTCGAGAAGCTACGCGACGAGCCGGAGCGTTGGGGCAAGCCGATGGCCGCCGTACTGGGCGCTCTGATGGCGCAGGTCGATCTAGGCGCTGGCGCAATCGGCGGTAAGGACTCCATGTCCGGCACGTTCGAACAGCTGGACGTTCCGCCGACCCTGATCTCCTTCGCCGTGGCTGTGGGCAACATGAAGCGTGCCACTTCCCCAGAGTTCAAGGGCGCTGGTCACCGTGTGATCCGCATCGCGCCGCGTTACCAGCCGACGGCCTCACACCGGACAAGGATTCGCTGCTGGAGGTGTTCTCCGCAGTCGAGGAGCTCACCGATTTCGGCGATGCGCTGGCCGTGTCCACGCCTGGCTACGGTGCCACCGCCGAGGCTATCTTCAAGATGACTGTCGGCAACCAGATCGGCGTGAAGCTGGCCGATGGCATCAGCGTGGACGACCTGTTCGCCCCGGCCTATGGTTCCTTCATCATCGAACTTGCCGACACCGCGAAGGTTCCGGCCGTATCCAACCTGGTTGAGGTCAGTGAGGTCGGCGAGACCACCGAGGCTACCAGTTCGTGGCAGCCGGTGAGACGCTGGATCTGGCCGAACTGCAGGACGCTTGGGAGGGCGGCATCGAATCCGTGTTCCCGTACCGATCCAAGGGCGACGAAAAGGGCAAGACCGTTGAGACCGTGTCCTTCAATGCGCCGAAGAAGACCGTATACACCGCGCCGGCGCCGCCAAGCCGCATGTGATCATCCCCGTGTTCCCCGGCAACAACTGCGAATACGATTCCGCAGCCGCCTTCGAGCGCGCGGGTGCCGACGTGAGCACGCTCATCGTGAACAACCTCACCCCTGCTGCTGTGCTGAGTCCACCGCAGCTTTGGTTGAGGAAATCAAGAAGAGCCAGATCATCATGATTCCTGGCGGCTTCTCCGGCGGCGACGAGCCGGATGGTTCCGCCAAGTTCATCACCGCGTTCTTCCGTGCTCCTGCCGTTACCGAAGCGGTGCGTGACCTGTTGAACAACCGTGATGGTCTGATGCTCGGTATCTGCAATGGTTTCCAGGCGCTGATCAAACTCGGCCTAGTGCCGTACGGCGACATCGTGCCGATGACCGCCGAATGCCCGACGCTGACGTTCAACACCATCGGCCGCCACCAGAGCCGTCTGGTGCGCACCCGCGTGGCGTCGAATCTCTCCCCGTGGCTGGCAAAGACCGAGGTGGGCGACATGCACACCATCGCCATCTCCCACGGCGAAGGCCGTTTCGTGGCTTCCGACGATATGCTCGCCCAGCTCAAGGCCAATGGACAGATCGCCACGCAGTACGTGGACGAGGCCGGCGTGCCGGGCATGGACCTGAGCGTGAACCCGAACGGTTCACTGCTGGCCATCGAAGGCATCACCAGCCCGGACGGCCGCGTGTTCGGCAAGATGGGCCACTCCGAGCGTTACAGCAACGGTACGTTCAAGAACGTGCCCGGCGAGAAGGATCAGCCGCTGTTCGCAGCCGGCGTGGAGTACTTCGCCGCCTGATCCGCGACCGCATCCATAAAAGCGTTCTGACGTAGATTCGAACATACAGAGGCTGTTTGGTTTGATCGGGATTCCTCCCTAGTCAAACCAAACAGCCTCTTTTTTGGTCTCCGACGCATGTTAGGCGGAGAGGTACCTTCGGCGAGATTGACGGGGGTGTTGGCGCGTTCCACTGCTTCGTTGGAATGGGTAGCGGTTTGTTTGATGATGTCGTCGTAGCCGGTGAGAGCGGCGAAAGGCATGAATTGCGCGGCACGGTTGTGCATGCTCATGTGCGGGCGCGTGCACGAGCGATGATGAGGCAAGTTGATGATGTCATCGTAACGGTCGGTTTGCTGCAAACTCATGCTGCATGACCTCCAATCTGCCGGTTGCGCTGTTGACCTGTGGCATCAGCGAACATGTCCATCCCTTTAATGACGGCGTTTTTGCCGAACTTGCGTTTGATGTCAAGAATCGTCTGCTGCACATGCTGTTCGGAAATCTCATCGACAACCCGCATATCGTCAGCGTAGGAAGACCGCACGTTGTTATCGACGTTATCACTGCAATCGTTGCTATCGCTTCCATTTGAGACTTCCTGCATATCCGAAAACAGATCGGCTGAACGTAATTCGCCGCAGCATTCCGCTCAGCCAGCTGTTCGACCGTTTGCAAATCAGAAGCAACCACATTCAATCGACGTACCAACAGCCGATGATCGACGATTCTGCAGAACAATTCGTCAACCGCATCGCATATGCGCGTGGTGGATGACGTATGGTCGTCCAGACCAATCGACTGTAGCCGGCTTGGGCACACGCCGACCATACCTATCAAGAGTTACGGGACCGCTATATTCGGCAATGGCTCGCTCAGCCATCGCTTCAATTCCGGAGTGCCACACTCCCCTAGCCGCTTTGGATCAAGACTGGCGGTATCGTAACCGACCATCAACCCCATATGGCCGGCTTCACACCTTTGGCAACCAAGTCCAAAGACAAGGTGTCCGCCATTTCTCTCACAATCAGCCGCGCCGAGTCAAAACCGACCGCGCCCGTAAGCACCTGCCCCGAACTCATACTATGACCAGCTGCTTATACGCTTTGATGTCGGCGATCGTGCAAGGTTCCCAACCCCACGCATGGTCGATAAGCAGCTCGGCGTTCACACCGAACATCTTGTACAGCAGGCCCTCGTTGTAATACTCGTCGGCACGGCCTATGGAACATCGGGCTATATCGCCCATTGTCATTAGACCTTGGCTTCGAGCTTCTTCGCATACCCTCGTCCCACACGCCAGAAATCAGTCAACGGCCTGTGCGCCCATAACAGCCGACGATACGACATCTCATCCAATTGCGCGATACGCACGCCATCCTTATCCGCGGGAATATGCTTGGCGACCACGTCCATAGCCACTTTCGCCAAATACATATTCGTACCGATACCGGCCGTTGCGGTGATGCCCGTCTCCCGAAGAATCTGCTGGATCATTTCACGGGCCATATCATGCGCGCTTTTGCCGTAAGCCCGCAAATACCCGGTAACATCCATGAATACTTCATCTATCGAATAGACATGAATGTCAGCTTCGGATACGTACCTTAAATATATGCTGTAGATTTTCGCACTGATGTTGAGATAATGCGACATTCGAGGCTTGGCTATATACACGCCGGCAGCCAGATTCGGATTAGCTGCGAGCGCTTTCGCATCATACGATTCACCTCTCAGCACACCGCCCGGTGCCGCTGCCGCCGTGCAGCATTGACTTCTTTAAGCTTCGCTTTGACTTCGAACAGTCTCGCCCGCCCCGGCAGTCCATATGCTTTGAGCGATGGCGACACGGCAAGACAGATGGTTTTGTCGGTGCGCGATTGGTCGGCCACTACCAGATGCGTGGATAGAGGGTCGAATCCGAGTTCCGCACATTCCGAAGACGCATAGAAGGATTTCAGATCGATAGCGATATAGGTACGTTCGGCCATCTTCAGACTCCTTCCATGATTTGGCTCCATCTTGAAACGTCAACGAGCACTTCGCCTCGCAAAGCACCGACAAAGCATCGCCGATGCACCGCACTGTATTTTCCTGCATTCAGCATATCAGAGAGTTCGAACAATTGTTCGACACACCCGACATGCCAAGTGCCCCTAAGGACTCCACGAAAACCGCCAATTGTAGCCTCCGGTTGGTAGTGTTGAACGGTAGCGAACCCCTTGTCTCCATGGTTTTGGAAGGAGCTTTGGCTTGTCAGCTGAACTCGAAGACATCCACGAGGAATGCGGTATTTTTGGCGTTTGGGGTCACCCGGACGCCGCCCGACTCACCTACTTCGGCCTGCACGCGCTGCAGCATCGTGGTCAGGAAGGCGCCGGCATTGTCTCGAACGATAACGGTCATCTCATCGGTCATCGCGGAACGGGTCTGTTGACCCAAGTGTTCGGCGACGAACGCGAAATCGAACGCCTGAAGGGAGACAAGGCGATCGGCCATGTGCGTTACGCCACTGCCGGTTCAGGCGGCACCGACAACATCCAGCCATTCATCTTCCGCTTCCATGACGGCGATATGGCCTTGTGTCACAATGGCAATCTGACGAACTGCCCGACTCTGAGGCGTCAGTTGGAAGACGAAGGCGCAATCTTCCACTCCAATTCCGACACCGAAGTGTTGATGCACCTGTTGCGCCGCTCCACACAGCGTACGTTCATGGACAAGCTCAAGGAAGCGCTCAACACCGTGCATGGCGGTTTCGCTACCTGATCATGACCGAAGACGCATGATCGGCGCGCTTGATCCGAACGGTTTCCGCCCGCTTTCCCTCGGCAAGATGAAAAACGGCGCTTATGTGCTCGCTTCCGAAACCTGCGCGCTTGACGTTGTCGGCGCCGAATTGGTGCGCAATATTCGCCCGGGCGAAATCGTGGTTATCGACGATCACGGCTACAAGATCGTGCAGTACACCAATCAGACCCAGTTGGCCATCTGCTCGATGGAATTCATCTACTTCGCACGCCCCGATTCCGACATTTACGGCGTAAACGTGCATTCCGCCCGCAAGCGTATGGGTGCGCGTCTGGCCCAAGAATCGCCGGTCGATGCCGATATGGTCATTGGCGTGCCGAATTCCTCGCTGTCCGCGGCCTCCGGCTATGCGGAAGAAGCTGGTCTGCCAAACGAGATGGGCCTGATCAAGAACCAGTATGTGGCTCGAACCTTCATCCAGCCGACGCAGGAACTGCGCGAGCAGGGCGTGCGCATGAAGCTGTCCGCCGTGCGCGGCGTGGTCAAAGGCAAGCGCGTGATCGTTATCGACGATTCCATCGTGCGCGGTACCACGTCCAAGCGCATCGTGCAGCTGCTGAAGGAAGCTGGCGCCGCCGAAGTGCACATGCGTATCAGCTCGCCGCCGCTGAAGTACCCGTGCTTCTACGGCATCGACATCTCCACCACCAAGGAGCTCATCGCCGCAAAGAAGTCCGTTGAAGAAATTCGCGATTTCATTGGCGCCGATTCCTTGGCGTTCCTGTCACTCGACGGATTGGTCGAATCTATCGGCCTGGGTGCGGACGCCCCGTACGGCGGTCTGTGCGTGGCCTACTTCAATGGCGACTACCCGACCGCACTCGACGATTATGAAAGTGATTTTTTGAAGTCCCTTACTCCTGAAGATCGCGTGCGTCTGCCTGAATTCGCCTTGTATAAAAGCAAGTACGAGGGCAACGAATACACCACTACTTCATCCCAAGAAGAACACTGAACCCGAGAAAGGTTTGATATGCCAAAAGCATATGAGGAAGCCGGCGTAAGCGTCGAAGCCGGTTACGAAGTCGTCAAGCGCATCAAGTCCCATGTGGCGCGCACCAACCGTCCGGGCGTGGTCGGCGGTATCGGCGGCTTCGGCGGCCTGTTCGATCTGGCTTCCCTCGGATACAAGGAGCCGGTGCTGATTTCCGGCACTGACGGCGTCGGCACCAAGCTGGTCGTTGCCAAGATGGCCAACAAGCACAACACCATCGGCATCGACTGCGTGGCCATGTGCGTCAACGATATTGCCGCTCAGGGTGCGGAACCGTTGTTCTTCCTGGATTACATCGCCTGCGGCAAGAACGATCCAGCACTGCTCGAGCAGGTTGTGGCTGGCGTTGCCGACGGCTGCGTACAGGCTGGTTCCGGTCTGATCGGCGGTGAAACCGCTGAAATGCCGGGCATGTATGACGAAGACGAGTACGATCTGGCCGGTTTCGCGGTCGGCGTTGCGAGAAGTCCGCAATCGTGGACGGCTCCACCATCGCTGAGGGCGATGTGCTCATTGGTCTGCCGTCCACCGGCGTACATTCCAACGGCTTCTCTCTGGTGCGCAAGGCCCTGTTCGAGAAGGCTGGCTATACCGTCGATACCGTGCTTGACGAGCTCGACGGCGAAAAGCTCGGCGACGTGCTCCTCACCCCGACGAAGATTTATGTGAAGGCCCTCTCCCCGCTGTTCAAGGCCGGCGTGGTCAAGGGTGTCGCCCACATCACCGGCGGCGGCTTCATCGAAAACGTTCCGCGTATGATTCCGGACGGTCTGGCCGCACACATCAACCTCGGCTCTTGGCCGGTACTGCCGATTTCGACGTGCTCGAAAAGGCCGGCGAAGTCGACCATATGGAAATGTTCAACATCTTCAACATGGGTATTGGTATGGTGCTGGCCGTCAACGCCGAAGATGCCGATAAGACCATGGAATTGCTCAAGTCCAATGACGAAGCCGGTTACGTACTCGGCAATATCGTCAAGAAGACCGATAGCGACGTCGAACTGCAGTAAATACATATACGGGGGTGAGCCATAACGGCCACCCCCTTTTATTTCCGAAGACTTTCCTGAACATAGGATTTTCCCAAAAGGGACACAACAGGAGGAAACATGAAGGTTCTGGTCATTGGTTCCGGTGCACGCGAGCATGCCATCGCCCATGCACTTATGCGCGGCGGCAGCGTCAGCGAAGTCACGGTGGCTCCAGGCAATCCAGGCATGGAGCTTGACGGCATCCGCACCACGCAGATCAACCCGTCCAATCATGCCGCGCTGATTGATTTCGTGAAGAACAACGGCTACGACTGGGTGTTCGTCGGTCCGGAAGTGCCGCTTATCGAGGGCATCGTCGACGATTTCGCGGGAGCTGGCATCAAGGCGTTTGGTCCGAGCAAGGCCGCCGCGCAAATCGAGGGTTCCAAGGATTTCGCCAAGCAGTTGATGGAACGTCACAACATTCCGACTGCGAAGTATCAGACGTTCGACGATTTGGAGCGTTCCACCGCTTATGTGCGTGAACATGGCGCTCCGATTGTGATCAAGGCTGATGGTCTGGCCGCTGGCAAGGGCGTGACCGTTGCCATGGATGAGGAAACCGCCATCGCCGCTCTTGAAGACATTTTCGTCGATCATCGTTTCGGCAACGCCGGTGCGAAGGTTGTCATCGAGGACTTCTTGGAGGGTCAGGAGTTCTCGCTGATGAGTTTTGTGAATGGCACCGATTTCTGGCCGATGCCGATTTCTCAGGATCATAAGCGCGCTTATGATGGCGATAAGGGTCCGAACACCGGTGGCATGGGTGCGTACAGTCCCGTTCCGCAGATCGGTCAGGATGTGGTTGACACCGCTATCGAAACCATTGTGAAGCGACCGTGCAGGCTATGTCCGATGAGGGTACGCCGTTCACGGGCATTCTTTACGCTGGCTTGATCGCCACCGCGGATGGTCCGAAGGTTATCGAGTTCAATGCTCGTTTCGGCGATCCGGAAACGGAAGTCGTGCTGCCGAAGCTCACGTCTGATCTCGGCGCCGGCATCAGCGCTCTGCTCAATGGCGAGACTCCGGAGTTCACTTGGGATAATGACAACGCCACGCTTGGTGTGGTGCTCGCCGCCGACGGCTACCCTGTCGATGTGATCAAGGGCGCTGCGATTCCTGAGATTCCAGTCGATGAGGATTCCCACGTCTATTACGCTGGCGTGGCTCGTAGCGAAGAAGGTCTGGTCGCCAATTCCGGCCGCGTGCTGTTGGTGGAAACCTCCGCAGCCGACATCAAGGCCGCTCAAGACAAGGTGTATGCGATTATCGACCAGCTCGACACCAAGGGCATGTTCTACCGTCACGACATCGGCGCCAAGGCACTGAACATCTGAATGCACCCACGATTGCATTACCATCAGAAATGTCTGTAACCATAACAATCGCAATCATATATATAAAAAGGACGGCGTTTTGTGGTCGGACAGAGAGGAGTCCGACTGCAAAACCGCCGTTTTTTAATCACACAACACAGGCAAGCTTATATTGATTACTTCTGCTCTCCCGGCTTCGGAATGAGCAGGGATGCGCAGAACGCGAGACCGAGCAGAATCACACCGCCAACCATGGCTGCGATGTAGCCGCTGGTCGCACCGCCGGATGCGGTGAACGCGTTCTGAGCAGCGTACAGCACTGCATAACTCAGACCGGCACCCAGGTTGAATGCACCGGAGTTCAGACCAGGCAGGTAGCCGGATTGTCTTCCGGAGAGAGCACGATGCCCAGGCCGTTCAGCATGATGTTGGCAGTACCTGCGTAGGAAACACCCAAAGCCAAAGACATGACCACAAGTGCCAGATGCTCGGAACGTTGCACACGAAGATGCCGAACAGCACGCCCACAACAGAGACGATCAAGCCAGTACGCAGCACCGCACGGTAGCCGAACTTCGAAGCGAGCACGCCTGCGACCGGGCCGAATGCGAGACCGATCAACGCATACGGAGTCAGGGTGGCGAACGATACCACGCTGGCGCTCATGCCGGCGCCGACTTCGGTATCCTGAGCGAGAGCAGGCACGATACCGTTCATGATGCGAACACGCCGGTCATGGTAAGCAGGGTGGTCAGCAGCAGACCCCAAGTACGACGCTGCTTGAGGTAATGCGTGGTGACCATCGGAGCCTTCTGACGCTTCTCAACATTCCAGAACACCACGAACAGCACTGCTGCAATAATGATTTCGACAGCGACCAGCGCCCAATTGGCGGAGCCCAGCTTCTGAATCTCGTTGATGGCCAGATATGCGGCCAAGAATGCGGCGGCAAGGGAAACCACGCCAACCCAATCCATCTTCGGAGTCTCGGAAGCGGTGGATTCTTCCGCATACACGAACACAAGCACAATGGCAAGCACCGCAACGCCAACCATGACCCAGAACACGGAACGGAAACCGAACGTGCCAGCAAGCCAGCCGCCAAGAATAGCGTCGACACCGCCGATGCCACCATTAACGGAAGTCAGAATAGCCATGAGCTTGGCGTACTTCTTATCTTCAGTAACCTTGGCGTGCAGCATGATCAGCGTCATCGGCACAATCGGACCGGCAACACCCTGAATCACACGACCGATCATCAGCATCGGCACGTTGACCGCGAGCGCGGAAACCACGCAGCCCAAAGCGGTAAGCACAAGAATGCCAAGCAGCACTTTCTTGCGACCGATCAAATCGCCGAGTCGCGGCAGGAACAGCGAGAACACTGCGCACGAGGTGAAGAACACCGTCTGGGTCAAGCCAATCTGCGCATCGGTGGTGTTGAGTTCAACACGCATGGTCGTCAATGCAGGCGAAAGCATGGACGCGTTGAGCTGGAACGCGAAGATGGCTGCCATCAATGCTGCCATCAATGCGACGACGGACTTGCCGCCTTCGTCGAGCATTTTGCTGTTTTTGGTCTCTGTCATTAGAGCACCCCTTTACTTATCTTTCTCTTCTTTCAGCCGATGGTCTTGATTGCGTCGGTTACCAAATCCCAGAATTTGTTGAAATCAAGCTTGACTGCAACCTGGGTGTGGCATTCTTCGGCGCTCGGCTCTGGACCTCGCAGGTCGGCGACGGTCATGCCAAGTGTGAGATCTCCATGGATTTCGACATCAACCGAGCAACGACGGGTGGTCATGACGCTCGGATCAATGAGGTATGCCACCGTGCACGGATCATGGACCGGAGGATCAATGAAATCTTGATTGTCTTGATAGGTCTTGCGGAAGAAGTCCATCAGACCAGACACGAACTTGGCGAGATCAGTGCCAACGCCTTCGATACGCTGCTGCACTTCGGGCGTGCACAATGCCTGATGCGTCAGATCCAATCCGACCATGGTGATCGGCCAGGCTTCATTGAACACGATGTGAGCGGCTTCCGGATCGACCTTGATGTTGAACTCGGCCACGGCACTCCAGTTGCCCACATGGTATCCGCCGCCCATAAGCACGACTTCCTTGACACGTTCAACAATGCGCGGCTCCATGCGGGCAGCCATGGCAATGTTGGTCAGCGGTCCGGTCGGCACCAGAGTGATGGTGCCTGGCTCGTTGCTCATAATGGTGTCGATAATCCAGTTGACGGCATGTCCGGCTTCCAGCGGACGACTGGGTTCAGGCAGTTCAACGCCGTCAAGACCGGTTTCGCCGTGAATGGAAGCTGCCACTTCCTGCTTGCGCACCAGCGGACGGTCACATCCGGCATGCACCGGCACATCGGTGCATGCGCCTTTTCCAGCACTGCACGGGCGTTGTAGGTCACCTTGTCAAGGCTCTGATTGCCACCTACCGTGGTGACGCCCAGCAGATCGATATTGGGATTGCCCACGGCAAGCAGGATGGCGACGGCGTCATCATGTCCCGGATCGCAATCAAGGATGATTTTCTTGGACATTATGGTTCCTCCTTATGTGCTCCAACTTTGAACCGATAATGAGGTGGTCGACGATTGACTGACTCCGGCTCATCGGTCACACAACTTGTTGCAAGGCCGGCAATGGCCTTTGATATCAGCGACTTCCGAAACCTTCGAGCAGTTGTTCGGCTGCCTGAAGATCGATGTCACGAGGTGTGTTTCCTGCAAAACGCTCGTCAACTACGGCCTGCGCATTGGAAACGAGTTCTTCAACGCTGATGCCGTAATCCTCAACAGGATGCAGACCGAGCATGCGGTCGCGGAAATCCTTGAACGCTCTGCTTGCGATAATCGCAACCTGCTCGTCCGGCGCATTTTCCGGGTAGACCGCACCTAGAATCTGACCGATCTCACGAACCTTATGCGCACGTACGGGAGCAACGAACTCCATAACCGCCGGCAACGCGTAGCCAACGGCTTCACCGTGCACGATGTGGTATTTCGCTCCGAGCACGTGTGCGATGGAATGCCCCGCAATGGTTCCCGCATTGTTCAGCATCCATCCTGCAAGCGTCGACGCGACCATCACACGTTCCCTGGCTTCACGATCCTGACCGTTTGCCACAGCACGCGGCAGATAGTTGTACAGCAGGAACATCGCTTTTTCGCAAATGGCATCCGTGACCGGACTTGCCATTCGGGAAAGGTATCCTTCCGCGGCGTGGCAGAATGCGTCAAGTCCGCAAGCGATGGTCATTTTTGCGGGCAGTGTCAGCATGAGATCCGCGTTCAGCACGGCATATTCGCTGACTGCCGGATCGGCAAGCACCGCGAGTTTACGACCGGTGGATCCTTCGGTGACCACCAGCGCGTTGGACATTTCGCTGCCGGTGCCGGCGGTGGTCGGAACTGCGATCATACCGTTGCATGGTGCGATCGGCTTGGCTGGATCGGTGTATTCGATGATGGATCCGCCGTTGACACGCACGATGTTGATGCCTCGGGCAACATCCATGGAACTGCCACCGCCGATGGCGATGATGCTGTCAGCCTTATGCGCTTCGAATGCTTCGACGCCGGATTCCACGGTTTCGCAAAGCGGGTCGGGCTTGACCTGGTCGAATACCGCCACATCGACACCGACCTGTTCAAGCTTGGTACGTGCGGCAACGACCAGCGGCATGCTTCCGACGAAGGAATCCGTGACCATCAGCGGACGAGAATAGCCCGCGGTCTGCATGATATCGACCAGAGTCTCCCCTAAATCGTCAGTGCAGACCACTTTGACGGGTTGCAGCAGTTTGACTTCCATAGCCATCGGTCACTGTCCGATCTTTGCGGCCGCAGCGTCGGCATTGATGCAGAATTGACGAACCTTGTCGATGTCTTTCTCCATGTAGCCGCCGTCGTATTTGATGCTGGTCTTCGTCAGGGAGTCCACGCCATACGGCTTGCACTGTTCGATGGCTTCGGCAACATTGTCTGGTCCAAGGCCGCCAGCCATGATGACCGGCTTGCCGCATTCGGCCACAATACGGGCGTCAATGCTCCAGTCGTGGGTCAGACCGCTGGCACCAATGCCGGTGTCGGGGGCCAGACCGGAGTCCGTGAGGATGAGATCGCAGTATTGTGCGTACTTCTTGGCACGGTCGACGGCGGATTCATCGTCAACGAGCACGGCTGCATGAGTTTGGTGTTCGGAGCGGCTTCCTTAAGTCGGGCCGCGAATGCTTCATCTGCGGCGTACCCATCGCCAGCGATATGCAGAATGTCAGGCCGCACCTCTCTGGCAAGCTCGATCATCTCGTCGGGATCGTTGGTCAGCATGATGGCCACGGAGGTGACGCCACGACGCTTGCATTCGTCGAAAATGCGGTGCACGCGTTCGATTGGCACGCGATGTGCCGGAACGCCACCATTCTGCATCGGCACCAGTCCAATGTTGTCGGCACCAGCTCCATGGTTTTGACGGCCTCATCGTATTCGATCAGAGAATAGATCTGCTTGACTACCATTGTCGGTTCTCCTTGTGTTTGTATGGGTTGATGGACGTGTGATGTAGCAAAATTCAGGCGGTACGCACTTCGTCGAGCAACGGCTCGATCTCGCCGGACATCTTCTTACGTATGCGTTCCACGGTGATATCGGGCACTGCTTTTGTGCATTCGAGCGCGATGCTGGATGCTGCCTGCGCAATTTTGCCGACTTCTTCAAGATCTCGATCGGGGTTATCGAAGAAGCTCCAGGTGATGGCTGCCATGCCGGCATCTCCGGCCCCATTTGCCGTGGCGATTTCGGTACGGTATGGCGGCACATGCTTGAAGCTGTATTCGTCGTTTTCGTGTCTCGCGCACAGGATTCCGTTGGCACCCAATGAAATGAATACGTTCTTCACGCCCCTGTCGAGCAAGGTCTTCGCTGCGGCACCTGCCGAATACTGGTCGGCGATACCGATGCCGGTGAGTACGGATGCTTCCAAATCATTCGGCTTGAGCACGGTCATCTTGTTGAGGATCGTGTCGAAACGGTGCGCTTTGACTGTGGAAACGGTGTCTCCGAACAGTGGCGCGGTGACGTGTTCGCCAATCCATGCCATGGTTTCCGGTTCAAGATTGGCGTCAAGCAGGCAGATGGCGGCACCGTTGATGAAGTCGAGGCGAGATTCGAGGAATGCCGGATTGATTTCCTTGCAGATTTCCATGTCGTTGACGGCCACCAGCAGATCGCCCGTATCGTCGGTGATGAACATGTAGGTGGAAGAACGGCGTCCTTCCAGCTGTGCGGCATAGTCAAGATTGATGTTGTTGGCCGCGCACGAACGTTCCAGGGTCTTGCCGTTTTCATCGTCGCCGTAGACGGTGATCAGGTATGTCGGCATGCTAGATGAGCCATGTTCTGTGCGATGTTCTGCCCGACACCACCTGCGGACATGCTGACGACGCCGGATTCGAGTCTCGGTCCACTACGGTGCTCGTCGGTCTACCACAGATGTCCATGTTCATGCCACCGATGACCACAACGTAACGGTCAGGAACAGTATTTCCTGAAGTCATATCCGCCATGGATATTGCCTCCTACATTTTCCGGGGATATATCTGCCTTGATACACCCTTGATGAAACGTTTTATCTTCAATTTAGAATACAACAAAAGTTTAAGCCAGTCAACTTTTGCTTATATTTCATCGATGTAACATATGGAAAAATCGCGTGTCTCGCGATTACGAAAGAAACAAATGTAAGACCGCCATACCTGCGTTACTGCAGCAAATCAGCTTTGCGCCGCACAGCTTCTTCAGAAAAATCAGCGCAAATCGACTGCACCTGAGACATATTCATCGCAGCCGCCGCAGACGCATATCTAGCGCATTCCCGCTGTGTTTTATGCTCACGACGCGCCCACACCAGCGCACTCAACGCCGCCGACGCACCACCATTGGTATATCGACGTTCCTCCGCCCTTCCCGGCAAAGACCAGAAAAAGCTTTCATGTTCGCAGCAGTACAGCATGTCCGAATCATCCACAAAAAGAAACACATTACGCACACCGGACCGCAGCAAATGTTCGGCGCAATCTCTGGCACTGGCCTCGTCATGCACCTCAATCCCCGACACGAATTTGGCTTCGGCGGAATTAAGCACCATAGTGTCGATGCGATCGAGCACCGGCGTGATTCGCGCCGCTTTATTAACGGAAACCACGCGCACGAAAATCGGTCGACTTGTTTTTCCGCAAACCCATGCTATGGCATCAGACGGCAAGCTCGAATCAATCGCCACCATTTCCGCATTGACGATGGTCTGCTCTCGTTGCGCTAGAAATTCCGGGGTGATTTCCGCACTGATCTGCATATCATCAAGACCCACAATCTGACGCCCCTGCGCGGAAACAACCGACAAGAAGGTGGAAGTAGGCATATGGGAAATCTGCTTGGCATGCGTGATGTCAATGCCGTTGGCATACGCGTCCTGCTTGACGCGTTCGCCGTTCTCATCATCACCATAGACGGAAATCAAATAATTCGGCACGCCAAGCCGGTTCAGATTGTAGGCGATATTGTAACCAATGCCGCCCACGGATGACACAATGCGCCCCATGTTGGAACTTTCCCCAACCACATCCTGCATGGCGACACCGTAATGGTCTATATTGATGGCGCCAACAACAGCCACATAGCTGGGCGGAGTGACGATATACCCTTTGCCTTGGATGTACCCTTTTTTCATCAGGTTGGAGATGTGCGCGGCCACCCCTGAACGGGTGATGCCGCACAGTTCCGCAAGCTCGTTTTGGCTGATCAAAGGATTCTGCTTAATCCACGCCAAAATCTGCTGTTCGCGATCGGTTGCGGCCATCTCTTCCCCCTTGCCTCTAGGAAGATCCATGAAATCGGTGTCTTTCAGGTAGTTCTTCCCTGTGGTGATATCGTACTGAATCAGCTGGTAGTCGGCAAGCAACTGCTGGGTTTCCGCGTCGAAGTCGCTTTCGGCCATGGGATTGCCGTCAGCGTCGAGATAGATGTTCTGACCTTCAGGGATACGGTCCCATCCCTGGATATTGTTGACGACAGGTGGCTCCATGGCGGAGATTTTCTCATGCATTTGCGTGAGGAACGCCAGATACGGGGACACCTTGGCGTTCATATGCTCGGCGGCCTGCGCCACGAAGAAGTTCGGCGACGAATAGTCGGCGTTGTCGATCTCGTTGCCTTGCGAGCTGGACGCCTTGTTGGACCAGATGAAATAATCCGTCAGATGCAAGGCAAGCGAATTGTTGTCGTCTTCGGAAGCGGACGAATAAATGCCCGGCAGATGATCGCCGTAGAACACCACGGTGATCGGCTTGTCGATGGCGTCGAGCTTATCAAGGAAGTCGGCGGTCGCCTCGTCGGTCAGAGCCGCACCCTTCTGATAGGTTTCGATGGACTCCTTCTCATCGTCCTCCAAAGGAGTGTCCGTAGTGGATTCGGCCTTGAAATCGTTGTTCTTATACCAATCGTGGTATGGCATGTGGTTCTGCATGGTGATGACCTGCAGGAACTGGTTGCCATCGGTTTTCTTGACTTCTTCGATGGTGCTCTCGTACGTCGCTTCGTCAGACACGTACGGCGAATCGTCGATCTTGTCTTGATGCGAGATGACGTCCGGACCGGTCAACGTGTAGAAATGCGAGAATCCGAACTTCTTATAGTTGGTCGCACGCGAGTACATAGACGATTCGTACGGGTGCAGTCCGATGGAATTCTTCGACGCCCCCCACAGCTGGTTGATGGTCGGCGTCCAATGCTCGCTCGGCACAAGCTGCTGATACGGACTGGTGAGCGACGAATCGAAATTCGACATGCTCAAACCCGTCAATCCCATGTATTCGAGGTTTGCGGTACCACCGCCATATCCGGAAGAAAGCATCAAACCGGAGGTCGTATTCTCTTTGATGGAACGAATGTTGGGCATGGAATCCTTGTTGATCTTAGACCCGGCACGCGAGACGGGTCGGAGAAGGATTCGGACAGCACATAGATCACCGTACTGTCGGTCATGTTCTCGGTACGAGATGCGTTGATCTTCTTCGCTTCTTTTTCGTATCGTGCCGCGACTTCCTTCATGGTTTCTTCGGAATAGTCGTCAGGCTTCACCATGACTTTCGGATTCAGCTGCCTGGTGAAGGCGACCATCGGTCCGTTGCGCTGCGCATCGTAGACGGAATCCCACATGGACGGCATGTCCCCCATTGCCGAAGAGAAGGTTTTCGCCCAAGATCCGACAGTGCTCACCTGCATGGAATACAGCGTGAAGAACGTTCCCGGCACGATGATCAGCAGTAGTCGCACGATGGCATTCAGCGAGCGCGACTGCTTGTCGTCGCCACGGAAAAGCTTGCCGTGACGGCCGTCACGATGATTCAGGAATACGAAAAGCGCAATGAAAGCAACGAATATGACGACGGCGAGCAGAATGGTCACTGTGCGCCTGCCGGCATGAAGCTCATAAGATTGCCCGCATCGGCTTTGAGGAAGTTCAGATCGCTGGGAAGAATCGCCTCATATCGGATGGATACTTTGAAATGTTCGATCACCGCGATAATGAATGTCACCGCCAGAAATATTGGCGTGGCGATCCAGAAGCGGTTGATGAGCATGAGCAGTATCACATACAGCACGCCCCACAAAATCAGGTTGAGCACCGCCACAAAGTTGAGGTTGGTGAACATTTTGGTGACGAAGCCCCAACCGGTCAGCCACATGTTGTTCGAAAGCTTGACGCGTGTAGCGGATTGACTGACGCCAATCTGTAGCGCTGCCACACCGATGGCGTCGAACACCACAAACAGTATGCCGTACAACCACCCTGGGAATTCCTTACGTTCCTTGGCGGGTGCGTTGGATCAATCGTCGAGATCTTCAGTTCCTCAATCGTCTCTGTATTCACGGATTCGTTCGTCAAGTGTTTATCTCCACTCGTAACGTGTCAGTTCGCTTCGTTTCCCGCCTTACGGCGACGCCAAGGCACTATTCTCGCGACCATATCTGACAAAAAGCTGTAATGATCGATTTCATCCACAGTTTCTTCTGATTTTCTTACGCATATGTCGATGAAATCACAAAAGAACGATGAGGGGGTATAGACAGTTCGGATGGCAGTATCTAGTTGTCGTCAAGGATTCCGCCGTCCGCATAACCGTTGTTGCTGAAATCGGCGAAATTGTTGAGATCGACGGAATTACCGTCGTGCCTCATTCCGGCAGTCGGGGCATAGTCCGAACACCTCAAGCGTATGCCTTTCGATGGTGAATCCGTATTTCTCGCTGATGCCACGCAGCCAAGTTTCGGATGGCGATTCGATTTCCACGGTTTTGCCGCAATTCGTGCATACGAGATGATGGTGATGCCCGTCATCACCACACAGACGGAACAGCTGTTGGCCTTCCAAACGCACGGTATCAGCCTCGCCTGCCTCAGCCAAGGCATTCAATTGACGATATACAGTGGCAAGGCCGACCTTCACGCCTTCGTCTTCCAGCTTGCGATGCAAATCCTGTGCGGAAATGAATTCATCGTTTGCCTTCAACGCATCATGAATCAGTTCTTTTTGTTTGGTGTTGCGCTCCACGCGTCCGTCCGTCAATCTATGTCCGTTCTTGATGGCTTCGCGCGCCGTCCTCCCCTCAGGGAAAGGCTGACGCGCGAAACATGCCGTCATCGGTTTTATTTCAAATCATCCCAGCAGCCGGTCCGTTCAAGATCCGCCACAGTTTGCCTGGTGTCGTCGGTCAGCACGGTGATATGCCCCATCTTGCGATCATGACGCACTTCAGCCTTGCAATAGTCGTGCATATTCCATTCGGGATGCTCGGCGATCAGCGCGCGGGTCGGGGCCACATGCTGCCCGAGCACATTGACCATAACAGCCGGCTTGAGCAGTTCGGGCTGTTCGAGCGGCCACCCGGCGATGCCTCGAATATGCGCGTCGAACTGGTCGAACGAGCACGCTTCGATGGTGTAATGACCGGAGTTATGCGGGCGCGGGGCAAGCTCGTTGACGATAACCCGCTCATCCTTGGTAACGAAGAGTTCGATGGCGAGGATGCCGGCCAGTTCGAAGCCTTGCGCCAAACGCAAAGCGAGTTCGTGCGCTTCCTTCGCCACGTCTTCGCTGACTTCGGCCGGAGCGATGGTCATGTGCAGAATATTGTTACGATGCTCGTTGCGCACGATCGGGAAGGTCACATAATCCTTGCCGTTACCGGCAACGAGAATGCTCGCTTCGAATGCGAAATCGACGAATCCTTCGAGAATGCTCGGCGGGAATCCGCCACCGCGATCGGCACGGCTCGTACCTTTTCGAGATCGGCATCGGATTTCAGCACGGTCTGGCCGTGGCCGTCGTATCCGCCGGAACGGGTTTTCAGCACGGCCGGGTAATGGATTTCACCGAGCGCCGCATCAAGCTCCTCAACGCTGTTGACGGCCTTCCATGGTGCGGTTGGCGTGCCATGATCATTGATGAACTGCTTCTCGTTGACGCGATCCTGCGTGACACGCAGCAAATCGGTGCCTTGCGGGGCTGCAGACAAGGAACGCACTTCGTCGATGGCGTCGGCGTTCACGTTTTCGAACTCGTACGTGAGCACGTCGGACTTTTCAGCCAGTTCTCGGATCGCGGTGATGTCGTCGTATTCGGCAGTGACTTGGAAGTCGGCCACCTGTGCGGTCGGGCAATCCGGAGTCGGGTCGAGCACGCCGATGCGGAAGCCCATGTAGCGGGCGGACAACGCCATCATGCGGCCAAGCTGACCGCCACCGATAATGCCGATGGTGGCCCCTGGCATCAGACGTTCAACACGGCCATTGGTTTCCTCAGACAAGCTGGGCATTGGATTCAGCCACCTTTTCCTTCAGAGAGTCACGATATTCCTGCAAAGCATTGGCCAAACGCTCATCGGTGGTGCTCAGAATGCTCACAGCCAAAAGACCTGCGTTTGTGGCACCGGAGTTGCCGACTGCGGTGGTGGCGACCGGGATGCCGCCTGGCATCTGCACGATGGACAGCAGCGAATCCCAACCGGACAGCGCATGGGAACGCACCGGCACGCCGATGACCGGCAGGGTGGTCTGGGCCGCGACCATGCCCGGCAGATGTGCCGCGCCGCCGGCTCCGGCGATGATGACCTTCAGACCGTTGGCACGGGCACTATGCGCGAACTCGCCCATCAATTCCGGGGTGCGGTGCGCGGAAATCACCTGCTTCATGTACGGCACTTCGAACTGGTCAAGCATCTCGCAGGCATGCTTCATGGTTTCCCAATCGCTCGCCGACCCCATAATCACTGCGACTTCAGGCTTGTTGTCTGCCATCAAGGACCTCCGAAAGAATCCAAAAGAACATGTTCTTGAACACCGTTTACTTTACGCAATCGGCTAGATGTGCAGCACGATTTTTCCGAAAACGTCGCCATTCACGATCTTGGAGAACGCAAGATGCGCGTCGTCGATCGCATATGCGGAATCGATGACCGGATGCAGATCGGCATGTTCCACGAATTTCAGCAAACGTGCGAAATCCTCACGGGAGCCCATGGTATTGCCCTGCACTCGAATATCCTGGAAGAAGATTCTCGTAAGCTCTGCACCCGGCTGGTCGCCAGTAGTCGCGCCGCAAATGGCGATAGTTCCTCCCGGACGTACGGATTTGACGGAATGACTCCATGTGGCCGCGCCGACGGATTCAATGACGGCATCCGCCTTGCGTGGCAGTCGCGCACCCGTTTCAAAAGCCGCATCGGCACCGAGCTGCAACACTCGCGCACGCTTGTCTTCGCTTCGTGACGTGACGAACACTTCCAATCCGGCCGCGTGAGCAAGCTGAATCGCCGCGGTCGACACGCCGCCTCCGGCGCCTTGAATAAGCACCGTGTCTCCCGGCTTCACATTCGCCGATGCGAACAGCAGGGAATATGCGGTAAGCCAGCTGGTACCCAATGCGGCAGCCTCATCAAGATTCAGATTCGCGGGCTTGGCGAACACGTTGGCGCTGGGCACCTGTGTGTATTCGGCCATGGTTCCCGCATACCGTTCGGACAGGATCGAGCGTCTCTCCCCCGGCATCACACCGGCGCCATCGGTACCAACGAAGGTATACAAGACCACTTCGGAACCGGCCTTAAGTCCTTTCGTACGGGAATG
>ENA-OQEB01000043-OQEB01000043.1-human-gut-metagenome-genome-assembly--contig:-NODE-43-length-45803-cov-3.934145_pt1 | contig 45803 bp, 54 predicted proteins | sample MGYA00242787_ERZ504619 | MGnify/ENA primary metagenome ERZ504619 (study PRJEB26092, sample SAMD00036317) | human gut metagenome | host: Homo sapiens | study: EMG produced TPA metagenomics assembly of... | reverse complement strand
GAAAAATTCCTCGTACCGCACCCCGTCCACACCGATTGCGTTTCAGAAGTCCCTGCACCTCCTCCGTGGTAGTAGGGAATTTCAAGGTTTCACCGACCAGTTCGCCTCGTTGTATTTTCCCAGGTTCGTGATGTAGGCTTCAAACAGGGACGCCATATCAGCGGCGGCCCTGTCCCTTGACGGTCAGGATGCCTCAAGGGTGGTAGCGGTGATCCCCAGCCGCTGGGCCACGGCAATATCATTTTTCATGGACTCGGTGACAGTATGGCCGCACACCACCAGCACACGGGAGCGCCGGAGCAGGTCGCGGCCCATGTCGATGCCGTTCTTGTGCTCCTCCGGCACCGCGTCATTGAGAAACAGCGGCAGATAGAGCATGGGCAGATGGGGGAATAGCCCGCATCGTAAACCACGCGGCAGTAATGCGCCGCCTGTTCCATATCTACCGCAGGATCGCCGCGCCATGCGGCGGTAATATAAGCAAGGGATCGTTTCATCTTCAACACCTCCGATATTTATAATAGGTAGTTCGACCCTATCCCCCCGCCCTTTCCCCTATCCAGGAAAGGGGGCGGCTCTGGAGGATATATACCCCCGCCGCGCCGCTGGAAGTAGCACAGCCGGGGCAGACCGTCAAGGGCAAGCCGCCGCGAGCGGCGGTGCGTTGCACCCTTGACGGCCTACTCCCGGCTGTGCAGGAATATAGGCGGCGACGGGGGATATATCACCACAGAGCCCATCCCAAGCGCGGGGCGCTTACCTCTGGACAAAGTGTCCAGAAGCGGGGCCGGGTTACTTCTCCAAGTCCTTTTTCTTGTCCGGCTTTACCAGTTCGGGCGGCTGTTTCTCTTTCCACTCGTCCAGCAGAGCCATGATCTGCTCCTTCATTTTGCAGGAGTGACCTCCTTGCCGAAATACTTAGACAGTTCAGCAGTCGAAATAATCACACCGCGATCCTCCTTTTTTTCTTCACTCAAAATACCGTCAATCACATCACCGTTGAGCTTGCCCTCCTTATCCAGCTCGTGGAGCCGCTTCGCCTGGGCCACCGAGGGGGAGGACTGCTCCCCGTCAATGGAAACGGCAATCAGCCGCTGGTTTTCCGGCCTGATATACGAGATCTCCACCGCAGGCATAAAGCCCATCTGCTTTGCGTCCACCTTGTCCAGAAGCTCCGGCACCAGGGAATTAAGGCGGATATACCGCATGACCTTTTTATAGTTCATGTCGTGTTCCTTACCCACGATCTCCACCGAGAGCTTACCCAGGGCCTCGGCCTCTTTCTCCGTTTTCGGACGGGCCCCCTGGCGCTTGATGGCCTCCACCTCCAAATCCAGGAGCTTTGCCAGTTCGCTGGGGAGCGGATCGCCGCGCTGTTTATTGCTGTTCCGCATTTCCCGGACAGCTTCAAGATCGGTCATCTCCCGGACAATACAGGGCATTTCCTCCAGCCCGGCCCGTGAACCACCATGATGGCGGCGGTGGCCTGCGATAATCTCATAGCCCTTGCCGTCCTTTTCCGGGCGGACAGTGGCGGGGGTCATAATGCCGTGTTCCTTGATCGTCCCCACCAGATCGTCCATCGCCTTATCGTCCTGCACCTTGTAGGGGTGTTCCCGGAACGTGTGGAACGGATGGAGCTCCGACATCTTCAAATAGACGATTTTTCCCTCTTCCACCGGGCGGGGGCGGCACCTCCGGCGTGGGCGGCAGCTTGATCTCCGGCGGCGGGACTGCCGCCTCCTTGACGGGAGCGGCCTTGCCCGGCTTTACCGTCTTAGCGGATTTAGACGCAGGCGCACCGCCGGAGCCCGTTTCCTTGCCCTTGTCGGCTTTCTCTTTTTTCTCCGCAGTCGGCCCGGCCTGCTCTTTCGGCGGGCGGCCCCGGCGCTTCGGCGGCTTATCTGCCTCCGGCGCTTTCTTGTCCGGGGCGGGAGTAGAAGCTCCTTGCCGCCCTTATCAGCGGCCTGAATGTCCGAGAGGTTGATCACCTTGCCGGACGATGCGGGAGCGTCCTCACCTATACCGGGGAGAACGGTCTGCTGGGTATGTTCCCCAGCGGCAGGCTCCGCATGAGAGGGGGCCGCTTGATCCCCACCAGGGACAGCAGGGCCCTCGGTGTGTTCCGCGCGGGCGGATCGCCCGGCCCGGACGGGGCCGGATCTTCCGGGGCTTTCTTTTCCTCCGGGCTCACGTTTACTTTTTCATCTGCCATTGGCTAACCTCCTTTTTCGTGAGATGAAAAAAGGCCAGACCTCCCGGCCTGGCCAGCTAAAAAAATTCCCCCTTTCGTTTTAGTATTAAGTCAGCACCACTCCTTTCCAAAACCGGGCCATGAAAAAAACGCCGCCTTTTTCTTGAAAAAAGCGACGTTTTAGTGTAGGTTGGCTCGGTTTTTGTTGTGATTTATGATTATGCCTTTGTAAAGAAACCTAAGTAAAATGCCGTGATAAAAAATTTCTTTTTCTTCATTCCGTGCCTTTGTATCGAAAACACGGATCTTTCTCCGAGAAACATCGTCAGTTCCTGCTGGATCGTCTCCGCCTCTCCTTCCAGAAATCCCTGATTGATTTTATTTGTAGATGCCCTGTTGTTCGCAACGATCTGATTAAACCATTCGCGGATCTTCAGAACAAAAACTTCGCGGACTTCCTGATTCGGAATGATCAGCTTGTACACGCTATTTTCAGCTTTTCCAAGCCGTGTGAGATATCCGGTTGTAAAAAGCACACTCCATATATTGTCGATGCTGTTGTCAATTTCGTCATAAGTCAAATCCGAACGAATTCTCTTTTCAACTGCATTTCCTGCAATCAACTGTTCGATCTCGTCTTTTGTCGTGATATCAGCCTGTTCAATAAAGCGTTTCACAAGATCATTTCCGCTGCTGTTGATCCAATAGGACTTAGGCTGCACATTTGGATCGCTCACTAAATCGTCCACATAGTTAATCACATCCCAGGGACAATAGATATCTGCGTCGCCGAAATGATAACCGTCATACCACTCTTTCACTTTCTCGAAATGTTCCTGCAGATTGTAATTTGCAAGAAGTTTTTTTACCCCTTCATTCGTAAAGCCGAACTCTTCATCATAGCGAACGTCGTCTGCTGCATAAACTTTGAAATTGTTCAGTCCTGTAAAGATACTTTCTTTGGAAACCCGGAGACATCCTGTCAGTACAGCAAATTGCAGATCATCATTCGTCTTCAGCGCTTGTCCGAACAATCCCCGAATCAGTGAAACCATTTCTTTATAGTATCCATGCTGAAACGCTTTGTCGAGAGGAACATCATACTCATCAATCAGAATCATGGCCTTCTGACCATAATGCCGGCATAACAGCTGTGATAATGCCTGCAGGCTGGAGACAAGCATATCCTCATCCATGGAATATTTACCATTCACTAAATGGATGATCGCCCGATATTTGCTCCTCTCATTTTCCGTCAGTTTTTCACTGTCCGCTAAAAATGCAAATCGCTCTGCTTCCACCCCGATCAACTCCATTAAACGGTATTTTGCGGCTTCAAAGGTTAAGCCGTCAATTCCTTTGAGTGACAGGAAAATAACGGGGTACTTTCCCATATATTCCTCACACAGCTTTTGGTTCCGGGAAATATAGAGACCATCAAACAGCGTTCGATCTGTTCCAATTTCAAAAAAACTCTTAAGCTATTTAAGGTTTTTCCAAATCGGCGTGGTCTGGTAAAAAGATTCAAAAAGAATAAGGCAGCTAATGCATAAATACTAATATAGATAATCGCCATTCGCTGATATTCTTTTAAAGCAGAATAATTATAAATAGCAACCATTGCAAAGAAAAGCACAAAAAGAGTATTCTCATTAAACAAATCTACCATCGTACATGCCATCCTCTGTAATCATCATTATTTATCGTAAATGTCAAAAACTGCGACTCTATCATACTAATGCCCAAAATAATACAACATTAATCACAAGCAAAGATTTCGATAATCAATACCCGTTTATTTTACCACATTTCTGAGATAATAGCTTCAACAATATTTTTAATAGATGGTATATCATATGCCTAATTGTATTGTTCTTTTCTCAAAATCAAGTTTTTTTATTCAAAAAGCCCAATCAACTATAGCAAATTCACTACCACCCGATCCACTCCACACAGCTTTAACATCTCTCTCATTCTCTTCCAAACATCCAAATCCACCCCAAACAACGAATTATATCTCCCCATCATCCGCAGATGCTCCGGATATAAAAACGCCTGTTTTTCGCAAAACCTCGGGCATTCCCGCACCGGCATCTGCGCGCTGCGGCTTCCTTTGGTGCACGCTACGTACAGTGGACAGTACTGCGAGGTATTGGTCTGATAAAAGGGAAGATGCATACTGTTTTTTCCTTCCGGGAACTTCCCGGTACCGGTATTGCCGCAGCTCTCCCATTCATACCGCTCGATCTGGAATTCTGCTTTCAAATATTTACGGTAAAATGCCGCGTGGACGCTGTTTTTCTCAAATAGTGTGCGGTCTCCCAGCTTGTAGGCCATCCTGGGATCTTTTTTTTCGCTTATTAAGCAGAATGCCTAGACAGATGGAAAACACAGGAAAATGAGCGGCCAGATGAGCGGTTCCCCAGTCATTTACAACAAGCTCAACGGTTTTATTCTTTCGTTCGCACCATTCAGCGAGACGCTGCAGCCGCTGCTGTGTTTCCGACAGATTTTCTTCCAGCAAAAATGGAAACGTAAGCGTAATTGAAAATGACTCCCGACAGGCTTTGTCCATCAGTGCAAACAGTTCCTCTTCTTTTGGTGCCAGATGCGGACAGAAAGCATTTCCTATATAGAGCCGGTCCGGGTGAAAAAGCGGCGGATCTGGAATCTGGTTTTTCCGAAAATAAGCATCAAAAAACACTGCACTTTCCATCGAAAGATACTCCTCATACCATTCCGGCCGGTCCAGTTCGAGCGCCAGCTCAATCGGCTGCCCGGATCCGGCAGCACTATTTTGCAATGCCACAAAGGTTTCCTTCGTAATTCCGGAAAACCATACTTTTTTCTGCTCTTCCAGACTTTCCAGATGAAACGCGTCCTGCTCCGCAGGATATCCTGTCATCTGTTCTGCAAGAGCGGCATCATCGTCCTCCATTTTCCAGCGGATATACTGGCTGTATTGCAGGGCAAGGCGCTGTACCGCATTTTGATAATCTTCTTGTTCCGTGGCGAAGGTATAAACAACATCAAAATCTTCCTCTTTTTCCTGCAGAAAAGTCGCATCACGAAGAAGAATCCGCTGGTAGGATGCCGTTTTCTGATCGTAAAATGCCAGTTCCCACGGTGCGTTTTTCTGCTCCGCCGTAGCCGGTACCGCAAGACGGGTCTGAAAGCCATATTCTGAAATTGCCGTGATCCGCACTTCCTTATCTCCCCAGTATCCCGCCAGGATTCCGAACGGCAGCATGGAAATCCATGGCCATTGACTGATTTCTTTTTCCCGTTCTTTTTTCTGTTTCATTGATTCAAATCTCCCGTTTTCTGATACCATCCAGTATACCTGTTTTCCTGGAAAACTCAAATAAAAAAATCCATCCACGCCCGGAAACAGTCTCACCGGAGACCTCCGAGGCATGGATGGATTTTTATTTTCTACCAAATATGTAGTTTGTTACATTGTTTTTTTCAAACACGCTCTGGCTCAGCAGATATTATAAAGATGTTCACGAAGCTGCCTATTTTGTAAACGTCTCAATCAACTCTTTGGCATCATCATATCCCTGTCCTTCCAGTTCTTTCTGATACCACTCGTCTACGCCGTCTACTGCCTGTTTAAACGAATCGATGTCCATATCCTCATAATTGGTAATGGTAACACCATTTTCATTCTGCCAGCGGTTCATGATTTCATCATCACCGGCGCGGTTGATTTCACGCTCATACTGTGTTGCCAGACGACCGCACTCATCGATCACTTCCTGCTGCTCCGGTGTCATACTGTCATAAATGTCTCCGTTAATACAGAAGAACAGACAGTCATAAATTGCATTCCACATCGAGCAGTACGGCTGTACTTCCTGTACGCTGGCTGCATCGATAGCCGGGAGCGGATTTTCCTGGCCTTCTACGGTTTTCTGCTGCAGGGCCGTGTAGGTCTCGGACCAGTTCATGTTGGTGGCATCGGCGCCCCAGCGTTTGTAGCACTCCATCAGCAGGTTGCTTCCTGCGACACGGATTTTCAGGTTCTTCATATCATCGACGGTTTTTACTTCCTGCTTGCTGTTGGTCAGCTGACGGAAACCGTTCTCGGCGATTCCCATGCAGTGCAGGCCGTACTCATCAAGGATCTCTTTCAATTTTTCGCCTGCCTCGCCGTCCAGTTTTGCATCCGCATCTTCTACGGAATCAAACAGGAACGGAAGGGATACGACGTTAAATCTCGGATCAAATGCAGAGTAAATCAGGTTGCTGTGCATTGAAATCTGTACCGGATCTCCATCGATCAGTGCCTGGATACCCTCGGACTGGTTTCCGTTGGTCAGCTGGTCTGCGGCATATACGTTGACTTTGATCTTGCCGCCGGTTGCTTTTTCGATCAGCTCACCGAACTTCCGGCCGCCTTCTGCCCAGGTACTGGTTTCTGTCGTGGAGCAGGTGAAGTTCCAGGTCTGCTCCGGCCAGTCGAGATCGCTTCTGTCTTCTACATCGTAGGTGCTTGCAGAAGATGTATCTTTCTTTGTAAAGGCTTCAATCAGATCTTTGGCATCGTCATAGCCTGGCTTTCCAGTTCGTTCTGATACCAGGCATCTACACCGTCTACCGCCTGTTTAAAGGAATCGATGTCCATATCTTCGTATTTTGTGATCTTGACACCGTTCTCGTTCTGCCAGCGGTTCATGATCTCATCGTCACCGGCACGGTTGATCGCACGTTCGTAATCGACGGCTTTCTGTCCGGCCTCATCGACAACTTTCTGCTGTTCCGGAGTCAGATTGTTATAGATATCTCCGTTAATGCAGAAGAACAGGCAGTCATAAATCGCATTCCACATCGAGCAGTACGGCTGTACTTCCTGTACACTGGCTGCGTCGATAGCCGCAGCGGATTCTCCTGGCCTTCTACGGTTTTCTGCTGCAGGCGGTGTAGGTCTCGGACCAGTTCATGTTGGTCGCATCGGCACCCCAGCGTTTGTAGCACTCCATCAGCAGGTTGCTTCCTGCGACACGGATTTTCAGGTTTTTCATATCATCGACGGTTTTTACTTCCTGCTTGCTGTTGGTCAGCTGGCGGAAACCGTTCTCAGCGATTCCCATGCAGTGCAGGCCGTACTCATCGAGGATTGCTTTTAATTTTTCGCCTGCCTCGCCGTCCAGTTTTGCATCCGCATCTTCTACGGAATCAAACAGGAACGGAAGAGATACGACGTTAAATCTCGGGTCAAACGCAGAGTAAATCAGGTTGCTGTGCATCGAAATCTGTACCGGATCTCCGTTCATCAGTGCCTGGATTCCCTCGGACTGGTTTCCGTTGGTCAGCTGGTCTGCGGCGTATACATTGACTTTGATCTTGCCGCCGGTTGCTTTTTCCATGAGCTCGCCGAACTTGCGTCCGCCTTCTGCCCAGGTACTGTTCTCGGTGGTGGAGCAGGTAAAATTCCAGGTCTGCTCTTCCCATCCAAGGTCACTGTAATCAGCGATATCGTTGTAATCCTCATTGCCGGAGGAAGTTCCATTTGTACTGCTATCCGCACCATCGCTGCCGGAAGTATCGGAATTCGTTGCTGCAGCTACGGTTCCAGTATAAGCTCCGTCTTTTGCCAGCGCTTTTGGAAGAACGTGGAAATCTGCGGAACATATGTAATCAGAAGCAGAACTGCTACCGATGCTGCGATCATTGGCATAACGGCTTTGGAAATCTGCTGAATGGTAACTTCCATTCCTTTTTTCAGTTTTACGGAAATGGCGACAAACAGGTTGACACCGACTGGCGGAGTTACCTGTCCGATGGCCAGGTTGACCGTTGCCACGATACCGAATGCTATCAGGTCATAGCCAAGGGCTTTGCAGACTGGAAGCATAATCGGGATGAAAATGTACATGGCAGAGTTTGCATCGATAAAGCATCCTGCAATCAGGAAAATGATATTGACAATCAGAAGGAATACAAACTGGTTATGAGCAACGCTTCCAAGAAGATCCGATGCTGCCTGCGCAATACCAAACTTTGTGCAGACAAAGGAGAACAGAGAAGCACTTGCGACGATCAGCATAATTCCACCGGTTGTTTTGGCAGAATCTACCATCAGATCCCACAGGTCTTTCAGTTTGATCTCTTTATAAATAAAGATTCCGACAAACAGACCGTATACAACGGAAACGGCAGCTGCCTCGGTCGGGGTGAAAACACTTCCATAGATACCGCCAAGGATGATGACCGGCATTAAGAATCCCCAGAAAGCATCTTTAAAGGCATCCCATCTTTCTTTGGCTGTTGCTTTTTTCTGGGTCGGCTGAATGTTGTGTTTCTTTGCCTCCAGAAGAACAACGATGACAAGGGCCACACCCATCAGAATACCAGGAACGATACCTGCTGTGAACATATCGGCAATGGATACGCCTGTGATGGATGCATAAACAACGAATGCAATACTCGGCGGTATGACGATCGCAATCGAACTTGACGTCGCCATCAGGGCCGTGGAAAACGGAGCAGAAAATCCGCCTCGCTCAATCATGGCAGGGATCAGAACCATACCAAGTGCTGCTACAGTTGCCGGACCGGAACCGGAAATCGCGCCAAAGAAGCAGGCTACGATAACGCATACGATGGCGATACCGCCTTTTTTATGGCCGACGCAGGTGTCGACGAAACGAATCAGTCGTTTGGAAATGCCCGCTTTTGCCATAATGTTTCCGGACAATACAAAGAACGGAATGGCAAGGAGCAAAAATTTACTGATACCGGAATACATATTGGTTGCTACGATGGTCAGGGATGTACCGGAGTACAGGATCGCGCAGATCGAAGACAGACCAAGGCAGATGCCAATCGGGATACCAAGGATCAGAAAAACAAAGAATGAAAGAAAAAGAATTGCACTGATCATTTTTTCTGTCCCTCCTCTTTTGCTTTTACGAATGTATCAATCAGATATTCGATCATGTGCAGCGTCATGCACTGCGCCGATCGGTACGAAAGACCAGAAAATCCATTCCGGCCAGTTTAAAACGAACGTTCTCTTTCCATTGGCAAGCTGGGTCAGTACCTTGTCCATGCCGTATTTAAACAGAGCTACGGTAAAGGCAACACTAAATGCTGTGTTGACAACCAGCAGGATTCTTCTCGCCTTCGCAGAAAGACGGTCCGGCAGCAAAGAAAGATTGACCAGTTCTCCGTCACGGGCAGCAAGCGCTGCTGCGAGAAGTGTAATCAGGACAAATACCGCAACGACAAGCTCTTCGGTAAATGACCAGGACTGATGCAGTACCTTACGGGAAAGAACGTTTCCCACCGTAAGCACAACAATCAGGATCGTGGACAGCACGAGAACCAGTTTCTCAACAAATGCCAGTCCATTCATGATTTTTTTGTACACTTTCATATGTTTCCTCCCTTTTCCCGCTGTCGGGTACAATGTTCCAGCAGGATCTATTCTTTGCCAGGCTGTATTACCGGGGTGAATTTGCAGCTGACAAACAAAAAAATCCGCCCCTCAACGAGGGACGGAACTGTTCTTTTCCCGCAACCACCCTTGTCTCTTCTTTGAAACAAGTACGAATACAACGCACAAGCATACGCGGTTTCTGTAACGGGAAACTCCCGTGAAAACCTACTGGAATTCCGGCACATAGTACGATACACGGCCGATTCGTTGGGCTTTCCTTCTCCAAGATGATTTTCAATCCAGATTCGTTGCTGTCTCGCACCTTTCCGGCAGCTCTCTGAAAACGATTTGTCTGCATTTACTTTTTCTTTTCTCAGAATTTGCTTTTACACGACAGAAGCAATTTTAACGCGATTTTTGTTGATTGTCAAGAATTGGCTGGAAAAATTTGTCGATTTTTTGAAAAACCGCATTTTTTTCGGTTTCTGACCTTTTTCTTGCATCTTTTCCATATCTTTTATATAATAATCTGCGGTATCCGAAATATGCAGCCTGATTTTTCATCTCGATCTTCCAACATCAGTCCTGCTTATTCATGAAAGGATGATTTTTATTGGAAACATGAAACAAATGGCAGCGCTTCGTATTTATCTGGAACAGATGATTACCGGACACGAACGGCTTCTTTCCGTCCTCACAAGCCAGATCATCAGCAATGTTCCTGCCGCCATGCTGCTTTCCGGATATACAAAAGAAATCCCGGAACTGATTGTAGGAACCAACCTCGGCGGCCTCGGGACTTTAATTGCATCTATGGCAAGCCTGATCTCCTATCGCCAGATTACGGCCGCAGACGCTTCCTGCCGCAAAAAATATATCCTGATTTTTACTGTTTTCAATCTTGTTTTTCTTGCTATTTTGTATCAGATACGCTAAAATAAAAAGAAGATCCGGCTATACGGGTCTTTTTTCACGGCATTTTATACCGTCTCATGATTACTGTACTTAGCATTTTATATTGAAAAAGAAAGGGTTTCATTTATGAAGATAGATCTCAGAAACGTTCCAGATGCCGAGGTTTCCGGCATTGATCTTGCAAATGTTGACATTACTGTTCCGGCGCCGGAGACAGAACCGCAGCGGCAGTATTACTTTATGGCACTTTTAAAACAGCAGCTCGTACCGGAGCGTGCAAAACAAAACGGAAAAGAGTATCTGACTGCCTGCATCACAACCTTCGGCTGCCAGATGAACGCCCGCGATTCCGAAAAACTGGAAGGAATTCTGGAAACCGTCGGCTACCACATTGTGGAGACCGAAGATGCCGATTTTGTTGTTTACAACACCTGTACCGTCCGTGAAAACGCAAATCTGCGTGTCTACGGTCGTCTTGGACAGCTTGGCAGGTACAAAAAGAAAAATCCGGGCATGATTATTTCCCTCTGCGGATGCATGATGCAAGAGCCGCTTGTTGTCGAAAAGCTCAAAAAAAGCTACCATTTCGTCAACCTGATTTTCGGAACGCATAATATCTACCGCTTTGCCGAGTATCTTGTCCGCTGCATGACAGAGGACCGCATGGTGATCGATATCTGGAAAGATACCGATAAAATCGTGGAAAATCTCCCGGTTGACCGCAAATATCCGTTCAAGTCGGGTGTTAATATTATGTTCGGCTGCAATAACTTCTGCAGCTACTGTATCGTACCGTATGTGCGCGGCCGCGAACGCAGCCGGAAGCCGGAGGAAATCATCGCAGAGATCAAACGCCTCGTTGCAGACGGCGTTGTTGAAATCATGCTGCTTGGTCAGAATGTCAATTCCTACGGAAAGAATCTCGAGGAGCCGATGACGTTTGCACAGCTTCTGCGCAAGGCAAATCAGATTGAAGGCTGAAACGCATCCGTTTCATGACCTCACATCCGAAGGATCTCTCGGAAGAACTGATCGATGCAATGCGCGACTGCGAGAAGGTCTGCTCCATCTTCATCTTCCGCTCCAGTCCGGAAGCAGCCGTATCTTAAAACTGATGAACCGCCGTTATACCAAAGAGCAGTATCTTGACCTGGTAGACCGAATCCGCGCAAAAGTGCCGGATATTTCTCTGACAACAGATATTATCGTTGGTTTCCCTGGTGAGACCGAAGAAGATTTTCTGGAAACACTGGATGTGGTCCGCCGCGTTCGTTACGACAGCGCGTTTACCTTCCAGTATTCCAGAAGAACCGGAACACCGGCAGCTGCCATGGAAGACCAGATCCCGGCGGATGTTGTAAAAGACCGTTTTGACCGTCTTCTTGCTGAGGTTCAGGAAATTTCCCGCGAGGTAACCGCAAGACATCTTCATACCGTACAGGAAGTTCTGGTGGAAAGTATCAATGAGCAGGACGCTTCTCTTGTCACCGGCCGTATGAGCAACAATACGCTGGTTCATTTCCCGGGAGATGCTTCGATGATCGGAACGCTGCAGAACGTTTCCCTGGACGAATGCCGCGGCTTCTACTATATGGGAACGCTTGTTTAACCAAAAGACCCTGCCCGCACAGTTTTTCAGTCTTTGAAAAGACTATGTTACAAAGCTGTGCAGGCAGGGTTTTTATATATAACTTCTCCTTTTATCCTCTCACATCTGGAGTTTTCCCGGAGAGCCGCCTCTGATAAAAAAGTAGGTAATCATAAGCATAACTCCAGCTCCGACCCATGCGGAAATTTCTGCAAATGCCACTCCGCGGAACGCAAGGCGCGGTGCTAAAAGCAGCACAACCATGACGCGCATGGCAACCTCCACAATCCCGGACACCATCGGCAGAACTGTTTTTCCCATTCCCTGGCAGGCGTTTCGGAAGACAAACAGCCAGCCAAGGGCGAACAGGGCAACTCCGGTAACCGGCAGAAAGATACAGGTATAGGAAATGACTGTCGCATCATTCAGCATCAGGGATGCCAGAAGCTTCGGGCAGAAAATTTCCAGTGCTGCAAAAGGAAGATTGACAAGGACAGAAAGCACGACACCTGCCCTGACTCCCTGTTTGATCCGGTCGTATTTTCCGGCTCCATAATTTTGTCCTGTAAAAGTCAGAAGTGCAAGTCCAAGTGTTATACCCGGCTGCTCGAACAGACCGCACACCTTCATACATGCAGCATAAGCTGCGACATAAGCCGTTCCCATCTGATTGACAAAAACCTGAAGGACCATACCGCCCACCGCAGTTACAGAATTCATCACAGCTACCGGCAGGCCTTTTCCAACGAGTGCGCCAAGAAGTACACCATCTGCCTCCAGTCTGTTTTCCGCGGAAGCAGTTCTGCGGCGCGCCGGATATATACCAGACAGTAAAGGGCAGAAACCACCTGCGCCAGGACCGTTGCAAGCGCCGCTCCAAACACGCCCATGCCAAACGGAAATACAAATAGAAGATCCAGCACAATATTGACCACCGACGAAACGATCATAGAAGCCAGCGGCACTTTACTGTTTCCGACGGACCGGAGCAGCGTCATGGCAAAGTTATTAAAAATGGTAACGGTACTGCCCGCCAGAATGGTTCCAAAATAAACCAGAGTGTCTGTCATCATATCCTCCGGTGTCTGGAGAAAGACAAACAGACGGCGCATCCAAAACAGACTGCCCACCGTAATTACAATTCCAATGGCAAGGCAGATATAAACCGACATCGCAATTTCTTTCCGCAGTTTTTCAATATCATTCGCTCCAAAGGAGTGGGAAATGCAGATCCGAGTCCTCCGGTCAGTCCCATGCAAAGCCGAGAATCAGAAAATGCACCGAACTGGTATTTCCAACCGCCGCCAGAGCCACATCGCCGATTCCCTTTCCGACGACCATGGAATCCACAAAGCTGTAAAGCTGCTGAAAAAGATTTCCAATCAATATTGGCAGGAAAAACTGAAAAATCAGCTTCATGCTGTTGCCCTGCGTCATATCATTTGTTGTTTTTTGCATGATGATAATCTTGTAACCTTTCCTTTCTTCATTCCTTCTTGCAAATCATATAAAATCACTATATACTAAAAGAAGTTTGTTTCCATCCACAGTCAGTATGGAGCATCCACTACGAACGAAAAGCGAGACATCTATGACCAACTTATACGAATATATCGACCCCATCGCCTCTCCTTATGAGGCTTTTCTTTTTGACAGCACGCGGGACTCCCTTCCGATTCCTGCTCACTGGCACTATTATGTAGAACTTCTCTACGTTCTGAAAGGAGAAATTGAGGTTTCCCTTGATAATGTGACATCCATCGGAACGGAAGGATCCGTGATCCTTTTTCCGCCCAAATGCGTTCATTCCATCGCGCTTGCAAAAGGGTCTGTTCCGGTGCAGTATGATGTGATTAAATTTGACCCCAATCTTCTGCCCACCTGCAAGACGGATGAGCTGGATCTGCGTTCGATTCTGCACGGCCTCCACACGTTCCGCTGCCCCTGTATTTTTTCTCCGGAGCAGGTACGGAAAATGGACCTTTTTCCTCTTTTTTCGGATATTCTTAAGGAATACCGGGATAAAGAGCTTGGCTATTCCATGATTCTTACAGCGGATCTTCGGAAAATCATCAGCCGTTTTGTACGGAACTGGCAAAAAAGCGGGACTTCTTTTCCGTCTCCCGGCGTGCATCCTTCCTACGAAATCAGTTTTGACCTGATTTCCGAATACATTGATTCCCATTATTTTGAAGAACTGACCGTAGAGAAACTTGCCGCCATGTGCAACATGTCGCACTCCACATTTTCCATGAATTTTTACCGCCGCTACAATATGACCTGCAAAGAATATATTACGGCAACCCGAATCAATGCGGCAGAAAACATGCTGCTTTTTTCCAGTCACGATGTTTCTTTTATTGCCAGAGAAGTCGGCTATCCGGACTGTAGCTATTTCATCCGGTGTTATAAAAAAATAAAAGGAATCACACCGAAACAGGCCAGAAAAATCCAGGCAGAAAAAAATAAATAACGTTATTTTGCAGAAAAGGGCACGCATTCATTTTGCGTGCCCTTTTTCCATGCCTTATCGTTCTGCTGTCTCGTATACGCTTCGTACGCGGTATGCGCCCGATACGCCGGTTCCCTTGGCGGTAAAGTCTGCGGTCGGCAGAATACGGAAGGTCTTTGTTCCTGCTTCCATATCAACGAAGTTATCGTCCAGGCGAAGCACACCGTTTTCGGTCTCTACGCTGACAGATTTTGCGAAGTTCTCTGCCGTTACAGTTACGGTATCGCCGTCTACCGATACAGAAAGTTTCGGATCTGCGAAATGGTAATGCTTCGGTGCACAGAACAGCGTCGATCCGGAAGATACGACGTTTCCATCGACAACCAGCTCATACGTCAGATGAACTTCCAGCGGATCCTGACCGTTGAAATCAAGATGCGGCATCCACTGTCCGCCGTAGGCCGGTGCGTTGACCTCGAAGGTTCCCTCTTTGACTACGGAAGAATCCGGACGGCGCAGAGACCATTTTACGGTTCCAACAATCGGCTCACCCGTTTCATTCGCAACGTGAAGATCTGCACTGACATCGATCGGATGCGGCAATGTGTTGACAAACGGTTTCTGGTCAATCTCTCCATGCTCCTCGCAGGAAAGCAGAACCGGTGCAAACATCTTCTTCTCTGCGTACTGCAGGGCTTTCCAGTTTCCGTAGTAATCGACGCTTGCCCAGGATGCTACCGGCCAGATATCGTTCAGCTGCCATACAACAGCACCCATGCAGGTACCGCGGAAGCGGCGGAAATGCTCTACTCCGTAGCGGATGGCATCGGCCTGAAGAAGCTGTGAGCAGTAAAGAAGCTCATCGAAGTTCTTCGGGTACAGGTAGGTCTGTGAGATATAGTTCAGGATCTTTCCGTTGGCAGCCGTATTTCTCTGGTGCATTTCCATAACGCGTGAGAAGATGTTGCGGTCGCCGTCTTCTGTAAACCGTTTTACGGTCTGCAGGGACGGGAAGGACTGGAATCCGAACTCGGACAGGAAACGGTAATGGTGGGAACGATAAGCGGTAAACGGCTCGCTTCCGTGCCATACGCCCCAGTAATGGGTATCGCCGACGTTCTCTGCATTGCTGTTTTCATAATTTCCGCCTGAAGACGGGGAGGATGGCCAGTAGAATTTCTCCGGATCCTCTTCTTTGACGATTTTCGGAATGATGTACTCATACAGATGGATATAATCGTAATACTGTTTCTTGGATTTCGGCCATGCCATCATTTCGTACTGTGTCTCCATCTCATTGTTTCCGCACCACAGAGCAATGCTTGCATGAGAACGAAGTCTGCGTACATTCTGACGGATTTCTGTGGAGATATTCTCCTCAAAATGATCTGACAGCTCATAGGAAGCGCAGGCAAACATGAAGTCATGCCAGATCAGAAGTCCTCTCTCATCGCAGACATCATAGAAGAAGTCATCGAGGAAGTATCCGCCGCCCCATATACGCAGGGAATTGAAGTTTGCTTCCTGTGCGGATTTTAACAGCAGATCGGTACGTTCTCTCGTCTGGCGGGTTAAAATATTATCCTCCGGAATGTAATCCGCGCCCATCGCGAAAATCTGCAGTCCGTTGATTTCATATGCAAAGTTGCGGCCTTTTACCGTCTTTGCTGCTTTATCGGTGATAATTACTTTCTTCTCACCGTTTGTCATAACCATGTTGTCGCCGTCGTCGTAATCTGGTGCCTGTCCGGTCATGTGCTCATCATAAACTTCATCTTCCATCGGATTGGTATTGACCGTGATGGTGCGAAGACCCATTTTTTTCTCCCAGGTATCCAGGGTATCCTCTGCAACAAGCGCTACCTTTACCTGATACAGTGCCTGTGCGCCGTAACCGTTCGGCCACCACAGCTCCGGATTTTCTACGGTAAGAGAAGCCTGTACATGGTTGCTGCGAAGCTCACACGTAAGACCAGTCAGATTCTTTGCCGGTGCTGAATGGGTCAGCGGATCGATGCTGCCGCTTTCTGCGGTCAGAACGGTTTTTCCATCCGGAGAAGTAACCGTCATGACAATTTTTACATTTCCGTTGGTAACTCCCGGCATCCACTCGATCTCAGCATCTGCGTCAGGCGAACAGAATCAACAACGTTTCCGTGAACCGTTTTTCCGGTTACGTGATGCTCCTGGCCTACAAATACCTGCGCCAGACGGGCTGTTTTTACTGCGAGAACGGAAGCTTCACGGAACAGTCCTGCATCTGGAAGACGCGGGCCCCAGTCCCAGCCGTACATGCACGCTGCTTTACGGATATGCGGGAATCCCGGCATTGCATCGGAGGATCCGCCAACCGGGCATTTTGTATCTTCTTCCGCAATGAATTTGGTCGGGGAATGCAGAATCACTTTTACCTGATATACGGTATCGGCTGCATCACCTGCAACAAGATCGGTAATATCGTACTCCCAGACACGGTTCATGTTGTCTGCGGAGCCGATTTTCTCTCCATTCAGATAAACATCCGCGATCGTATCAATTCCGTCGAAATGTAAAAACAGGCGGTCCGCTTTTCTGTCTTCCTCTCCGATCACGATTTCTGTCTCGTATGCGAAATCGTTCTCCATCAGTTTCAGTGCGTCGAGTTCATTGTCACGATAAAACGGATCCGGGATCAGACCTTTTTCCAGAAGTGTGCCGTAAACGGTAGACGGAACCTTTGTCTCAATTGGAGTCTCCGGAATATCGTAAACATTTTTTCCAAGGACCGTTAAGGTCCAGTTGTCTTTCAGACATATTGTATGCATTACAGTATGTCCCCCTTTCTTACATAGTTTCTGCTTCTTCGCGTAGTTTCACCACGCTTTTTCTTTCTTCCTATCTTACTTCTTTTGTGCAGAAAATGGTACAAAAAAAGCTCTTGAAAAATAGGAAAAATCTCCAAATGCACAAAAATTTTCGCAAAAACAGGAAAACAGTGAGACAAATTCTCAATCATCACTTTGACAGATTTGGAAAATGTGATAGAATAAAAACGTTGGCATCCCATTTAAAAATGCCGACATTATTTTTCGAAAAGAAAGATGAGGAAAAAACTATGATACCAGAAAGATTAGCTGCTCTCCGTGAAAAAATGAGAGCATACGGCGTGGACGCTTATCTGGTTCCGACCGCCGATTATCATGAATCCGAATATGTAGGAACTTACTTTAAAGCAAGAACGTATATTACCGGTTTTACCGGTTCTGCCGGAACTGCTGTGATTACGCAGGACGAAGCGTGCCTCTGGACCGATGGCCGCTACTTCGTACAGGCAGCCAAAGAACTTGCCGGAACCGGCGTTACCTTAATGAAAATGGGCCAGGAAGGCGTTCCGACGGTAGAGGAATACCTGGCGGCCAATACAAAAGAGGGCATGACCATTGGTTTTGACGGCCGCGTTGTCAATGAAATGCTCGGCGAAGCACTGGAGAAAACACTTCCGGAGCGTTTTCTTTCCTATCGAAGCGACCTGATCGGTGAGATCTGGTCGGACCGCCCGGCACTTTCCGCAGAACCCGTGTGGATCCTTGATGCAAAATATACCGGTGAATCCGCTGCGGAGCGTCTTGCAAAAGTACGCGAAAAGATGAAAGAGAACGGTGCCGAAGTGCATATTCTGACTGCACTGGATGATATCGCCTGGATGCTGAATATCCGTGGAAACGATATTCCATGCAACCCGGTTGTCCTCTCCTATCTCGTACTGACAGAAACCGAGAGTCATCTGTTCATTCAGGAAGAAACCTTAAATGAGAAAGTAAAACAGTATCTTGCTGATCTTGGCATTTCCCTTCATCCATACGATGCTGTTTATGATTTTGTTTCCGGCATCACAGGAAAAACCATTCTTCTGGAGAAAGCCAAAGTCAACTACACGATCTGCCAGAGTGTCATGGGTAGCAATACAATTGTCAATGTCATGAACCCGGCTTCTTCTTTAAAAGCAGTCAAAACACCGGTTGAGATGGAAAACATCCGAAAAGCCCACATCAAAGACGGCGTTGCCGTTACCCGTTTCGTATACTGGCTAAAGAAGAATATCGGTAAAATCCCAATGGATGAGGTTTCCGTTGCTGAAAAACTGGAATCCTTCCGGAAGGAGCAGGAAGGCTTTATTGAGCCAAGCTTCGGAATGATTTCCGCTTACGGCCCGAATGCTGCTATGTGCCATTATCAGGCAACGAAAGACAATTTCTCTGTTCTGCAGCCAAAAGGCATGTACCTGGTGGACTCCGGCGGACAGTATTATGAGGGAACGACCGATATTACCAGAACAATCGTAGTTGGACCGCTGACCGAGGAAGAAAAAGAACATTTCACCATCACTGCGATGGGAACCCTTCGTCTTGGAAATGCAAAATTCCTCCACGGCTGCATCGGTATCAACCTTGATTACCTTGCAAGACAGGCATTCTGGGAGAGAGGTCTTGACTTCAATCACGGAACCGGCCACGGTGTCGGTTATCTCTTAAATGTACATGAGCGTCCAAACGGTTTCCGCTGGAAAATGGTTCCGGAGCGCATGGAAAATGCCGTTCTCGAGGAAGGTATGCTGACCTCCGACGAACCAGGTATCTATATTGAAGGAAGCCACGGTATCCGTACCGAGAACCTGATGCTCTGCCGCAAAGCAGAAAAGAACATGTATGGCCAGTTCATGCGCTTTGAGTTCGTTACCATGGTTCCGATCGATCTTGACGGTATTGACACACAGTATATGACCGAAAAAGATGTGGAACTGCTGAACAACTACCACAAAGAAGTATATGAAAAGATTTCTCCTTATCTGGAAGGAGACGAAAAAGAGTGGCTGAAAGGAGCCACCCGCCCGATTTCCAAATAAGATGCAAAAACGCTGTTCTGTGTTTTGATGATACAGAACAGCTGTTTTTTATTATAATACTTTCGATAAAAACTCTTTGAGCCGGGGATGCTGCGGATTTGCGAAGAACTCCTGCGGCGTATTCTCCTCCTGAATATTTCCCTCGTTGATAAAGATCACGCGGGTTGCCACTTCTCTTGCAAAACCCATTTCATGCGTTACGACAACCATCGTCATGCCTGATTCAGCAAGTTCCTTCATAATTTCAAGAACCTCCCCTACCATTTCCGGGTCGAGTGCGGAGGTCGGCTCGTCAAACAGCATGACATCCGGGTTCATCGCAAGGGCGCGTGCAATGGCAATTCGCTGTTTCTGACCGCCGGAAAGGCTTCCCGGGTAAGCATCTGCTTTATCCGGCAGTCCAACGCGGTTTAAGAGCTCCATCGCTTTTTTCGCTGCTTCTTCCGGTGTCATCAGCTTTAATGTCACCGGGGCGAGCATGATATTTTCCTTGACGGTTTTATGCGGAAACAGGTTGAACTGCTGGAATACCATTCCAATCCTCTGTCGTACATGGTCGATATCGGTTTCCGGCGCCGTGATGTCAACGCCCTCGAAGTAAATTTTTCCGCCGGTTGGAATTTCCAGACGGTTTAAGGAACGCAGAAAGGTCGATTTTCCGGAACCGGAAGGACCGATGACAGCGACAACCTCTCCCTGACGGATCTCTGTACTGATCCCGTCCAGAACCTTATTATCCTCGAAGCTCTTCTGCAGATTTTCAACTTTGATTAATACTTTTTCATTAGTGGTCACTCTTACGCAGTCTCCTTTCCAGTTTTCCCATGAAATAGGTCAGAATCATAACAAGAATCAGATAAAAGATCGCTGCGGAAAGAAGCGGAACCAGCGCATCGTACGTACGGCTCTGTACCAGGGTCGCTGCCTTTGTAATATCAATGGTTCCGATATAGCCGATGATGGCAGTCTCTTTTAACAGCACGATCATCTCATTAATCAGCGCCGGAAGAACATTTTTAAACGCCTGCGGAATGATGATGAGACGCATGGTCTGTGCAGAATTTAAGCCAAGGCTTCGTCCTGCTTCCGTCTGTCCTTTGTCCACAGACATAATTCCGGAACGGAAAATCTCAGCAACGTATGCACCGGAATTGATACCAAATGCGATTCCGCCGATCACGATATTGTTCAGGTTTACGGTTGCAAAAATAACCGAATAGAAAAACAGGATCTGAATCATGGACGGCGTTCCGCGGATGATCGTCAGATAGACGCGCGCAACAATGTTCAGAAGTTTTAATTTACCGGTCTGCTCGTGTGTCGAGCGGATCAGTGCGATAAGAAGTCCGAGCACAACACCGATGCACAGCGCAAGCACCGTGACAAGCAGTGTCGTCTTCAGACCGGTCAGCCACCATTCTGTAGCACCATTGTCTACAAAGTAGCGGTTGAACTGATGATGTAAATTTTCCATATGACACATCTCTCCTTTGTGTTTTTAGCTGCGGGATCTGCAACCGGCAGTTTCCTTACAGCGCAATCGAAAAATGAGCGACCGCGCCTTTTGTCTGGCGGACAGCCGCTCGTTTCTATCCCCTGATTCCAGATTGCCCCGTACTTCGTACTCTCGCAGTCCTTATCACTATGTTATTACTTTCTGACAATGACAACCTGTGTTGCATCTGCATAAGTATCCGTGAAATCAACGCTTTCTTCCCGTTCTGGAGTAACGGTCATTCCGGCTGCGCCGAAGTCTGCTTTTCCACTGTTGACAGATGCAAGGATGGTTTCAAATGACATATCCTCGATTTTCAGCTCATAACCAAGCTTGTCGCAGATTGCCTTGGAAATGTCGGCATCGATACCAACGATATCATTTCCCTCTTTGTACTCCCACGGCTCGAACTCTGCGTTGGTTGCCATGGTAAGCGTTCCGTTGGAACGGTCCACGTCTGCCGGGGACTCATACGGATGCTGGCCGACTTCATCACCAATGTAGTTGCTCATGATTTCATCCAGCGTTCCGTCCTCTTTCAGCTCTGCCAATGCAGTGTTGAACTCGTCTCGCAGGTATTGCCCTTTTTAAAGCACATGGCATATTCTTCGGTATCAAAAATGCCTTCTACAATTTTCAGATCATCGTTTGCTGCAACGAATTTTTCTGCCGGCAGGGAATCGATGACAACACAGTCAATCTTTCCGTTTTTCAGTGCCTGAATAGCATCGGCGCCTTTGTTGTAACGCTGCATCTGGGAATCTGCATTAACGGCATCGCTCGCCTGAGAATCACCTGTTGTTCCGGTCTGTACACCAATCTTCAGATCTGCCAGATCCTCTACGGATGTTACTTCTACTTTCTTTGCGGTAGATGCAGAACTTCCGCATCCTGCCATCGAAACAGCAAACAAAACGGACATTGCAAGTGCTGTTGCTTTTTTTGCAAAATTCATTTTCATAATAATCTCCTTCTCTCCTCATGTAATGTATATTTATTCACTTTCCCTTGTTATAACAGCATCTTTCTGAAATGCAAGGAAAAACGGAAAAAAAGCAACAGAAATACAAAAGACAGCCCGGGGGTTCTTCCATGGCTGTCTTTCCATTTTTGTATTCAGTCCGTATTTTTTCCGTCTGCTGCTGTGCAGCGCAGGATCCGCTGAATGCTCTTTTCCGATAAAGCATATTCCTCTGCGAGTTCGGAAACTCTGCTTCCATTTTGATGTTTCTCGCAAATTCCTTCATTGTGATATCTGGTTGTTCTTGTACAAGTTCCAGAATATCGTGGTGCTGTTTTTCTGTAAGAATTGTTTTCCGGCCTCTCAGCTGCGTTCTGGTCTCATAACTGCCAGTGCGTGCACGCTCTTCTATAAGGCGGTATACGGTGCTTTCATTTACTGAAAAATATTTTGCAATTTCCCTGGCATTATGAGTTTTATCCCAGGCCTCCAATACCAGTTTTCTAGCTTCATTTGTAAAGGGACTGCATTATTTAAGAGGTTTGCTATAATTGCTTTTCATCCATTCTTCTTGACACTCCCCACAGCTAAAGCAGGGGGATTCTTGTTTCTTCCACTACTGCATTGACGAATACCTTACGGTACTGCAATGTCTTACACAGTGTCCACAAGCTATGTTTATCCTGTTCCCGTATGCCCTACGGTACAGCTTTTCATCTTTATGCAGACTGCATCTGCAGTGCTTTTTTCAGAATATTAATGCCTGCATTCGTATCCCGGTCATGAACTGCATGGCATTTCGGGCACTCCCAGATACGAATGCTCAGATTTTTTATCCGTGGATTTCTGTAGCCGCAAGAGCTGCAGGTCTGACTGCTCGGATACATCGTTGGTACTCTGTGAAGTTCATTTCCATACCAGGCAGCTTTATATTCCAGCATTTCGAAAAACTTTGCCCAGGAAACACTTGCTATGGATTTTGCCAGTTTATGGTTCCGGATCATTCCCTTCACGTTCAGATCCTCGATACAGATGGTTTGGTTTTCGCGCACCAGCATCGTTGACTGTTTCTGCAGGAAATCATTCCGCTGATTGGCTGTTTTCTCATGCACTCTGGCTACCTGAGCCGCTGCTTCCCGCGGTTATGGGAATCTTTCTGCTTCCGGGAAAGTCTGCGCTGTTCTCTTATGAGTTTTCGCATGGAGCGTTCCAGATATCTGGGATTTGATACCGTATTTCCATTGCTGTCAGAATAGAATGCTTTGATTCCGACATCAATTCCAATCGTTCCTCCAGCATTTGGGCGTGGTTCCGGTTCGAAATCAACATTTAAGACTGCAAAATATTTTCCGGCCGGTGTGTACTCAACGGTTACGTGATTAATTTTTCCCACTTCCATCGACTGGCGTATTTTGACAAATCCAAGTTTCGGAAGTTTGATATATCTTCCCACAATACGGATATTATCTTTTTGATTGACCGTTCTGTATGACTGGAACCGGTTATGTTTGCTCTTGAAGGTTGGATAGGAAGCACGTTTTTGAAAGAAATTCACAAAGCTCCGGTCGAGATCCCGCAGAGACTGCTGTAAGGCAATGGAATCTGCTGCTTTCAAAAAAGCAAACTCCTCCTGTCTTTTCAGTTCGGTCAGCATGGCGGAAGTCTGGGTATATCCAATCTTCTTCCCTTCTTCATAGCTTTCCTTGCGCATGGCAAGTCCCCGGTTGTAGATCAGCCGGCAGCATCCCAGCGTCTGGTGGATGAAGTTTTTCTGTTCTCTGTTCGGGTAGATCCTGAATTTGATCCCTTTTTGCATTAGCCATCTTATCCTTTTGTCTCTGCGATGTTTTCTGGTTTTCGATATACTGTTTTACTGCTTCCAGCGGGGCACCGCCAACGGTAGATACAAAATAGCTGTTTGTCCAGAGCGTCGGCATTTTCGTTTTGAGACAGGGAAATTCCTGTCTTAAAATTCTGGACGTATAGCCTTTGAACGATTTTACAGCTTTGTGGATTCCAAACTGAGGATCTACTTCCAGCAGCATATGAACATGGTCTGGCATGATCTCCATTTCTAGAATGTCTACAGAAAGATTTGCAGCATACTCTGTGAGCAGCTCCTTCAGCCGGACATCTACACCGTTCGTTAATACTTTTCGTCTATATTTGGGACACCATACTACATGGTATTTACAGGAATAGACGACATTATTGTTTGATTTATATGTTGTGTTCATGTTTGTATGATACAATATTTTATCAATTAACACAATTGTTATTTTGTCCATCTTCAATTACTTGCGTAAATTCGATGGACGCGTCTTATATCCCCATAGCTGAAGCAAGGGTTTTACGACGCATTGGATAAAAATTGCTGCAAGGGCAATCCATTCAGCAAGATCTATCACATTCAAACCAGATAGTTACTCACATACACAATACCTCTTTCCAGACTCCCCGGACTTCCGCGGAATGCCCACGCTGCGGCATCACTCGCCAGAAGAACGGCACAGGAAAGCTGCATCAGAAGTATCCGGTATTTTTTCTTTTTCTGATCCATATCCCTGCTCAAAACCATACAGAGGGCCGCAATATTTGTTTTGTCCTTCCTAAAACAGCAAAAGAAAACCCTCTCATACCGCCTTTCTCTGCGTATATGAGAGGGTTCCTGTTCTTACGCCTGTCCCAGTACGTGGTCGGAAATTCTTCCGTAGACGGAGATCAGGTAGAGGCCGCAGATGCCGACAACCGCGTAGATGATGCGGCTCAGCCACGTCATGTTTCCGAAGATCAGGGCGACGAGGTCGAGACGGAAGAATCCGATCAAGCCCCAGTTGACGGCTCCGATGATTGCAACGGTGAGTGCGGTGTAATCCAGTCCTTTCATGTAAAGAAACCTCCTTTTTCCGGATTTTGTATCGTCTTTTTATCTCTTCCGGTTTCTTTATAAAGAATTTCCCAAAAGGAGGCAGATTATGCATTTTCTTTGATTTTTCGGGCAGAAAAATGGAGACCATTTCCAGGCCTCCATTCGTGCAATTTTGTTTTCTTTATTCAGACAGCAGCTTCTGCAGCAGCTCTCCTGCTGCTGCCGGGTTGGCTTTACCTTTCATTTCTTTCATGACCTGGCCGACCAGAAATCCAAGGACTTTTGTCTTTCCGGATTTGTACTGCTCTACCGGGCCAGGGTTGTTTTCCAGAACTTTTCTCGCGGTTTCTTCCAGAAGGCCGGTGTCGTTTACGGTTTTCAGTCCGTGCTCCTCGACGTATGCTTCCGGATCGACATCCTCTGCAAAGATCTGCTCAAATACCTCTTTTGCCACCTGGTTGTTGACCGATCCGGCTTCTGCCAGTTCGATCAGGGATGCCAGATGCTTCGGTGAAAACTGCAGATCCTCCGGCTCCTGGCCGTTCTCCTTTAAGAGACGTAAGGTCTCGCCCATCAGCCAGTTTGCCACTTTTTTCGGTTTGCCGCAGAGCGCCGTCGTCTCCTCAAAGAGATCGGACAGCTTCTTGGAACCAGTCAGAATGCCCGCATCGTACTGCGGCAGTCCGTACTGATCCACGTAGCGTGCCTGTTTTTCCGGCTGGAATTCCGGCATAGATTTCACAATGCGGTCGATCCACTCATCGGAAATGTGCACCGGCGGCAGATCCGGGTCCGGGAAGTAGCGGTAATCCTTCGCATCCTCTTTCGAACGCATCGCGTAGGAATACTCTTTGTTGTCGTCCCAGCGGCGGGTCTCCTGGACAACGGCTTTTCCTTCCTCGATCAGCTCGATCTGTCTTGCACGCTCTCCCTCGATCGCTCTTCCGATGGCCTTAAAGGAGTTCAGGTTCTTCATCTCGGTACGTGTTCCGAATTTCTCACTTCCAACCTCACGGACCGAAAGGTTGACATCGGCACGCATCGAGCCCTCCTGCAGTTTGCAGTCGGATGCGCCGAGATACTGAATCATCATACGCAGTTTTTCCAGATAAGCGATAACCTCTTCCGCAGAGCGCATATCCGGCTCGGATACAATCTCGATCAGCGGAACGCCGCTTCGGTTGTAGTCGACGAGCGAGCAATCCTCCCACTCATCGTGGATCAGCTTTCCGGCATCCTCCTCCATGTGGATCTCATGAATGCCGATTTTCTTCTTTCCCGCTGCGGTGTCAATCTCGACATATCCATCGTGGCAGATCGGCAGATACAGCTGGGAAATCTGATAGTTCTGCGGGTTGTCCGGGTAGAAATAGTTCTTCCGGTCGAATTTGCAGAGCTGGTTGATTTTGCAGTTTGCAGCCAGTCCGACGCGCAGGGCGTAATCGACAACCTTCTTATTTAATACCGGAAGGGATCCCGGCATACCGGTGCAGACCGGGCAGGTGTGGGTGTTCGGCGCACCGCCGAATGCGGTAGAGCAGCCGCAGAAAATTTTTGTTCTCGTCGCAAGCTCCACATGTACTTCAAGTCCGATGACGGTTTCATACTGTTTTGACATTGTTTTGCTTCCTCCTTACCATTTTTCTGGCTGCCCGAATGCACCGCGTGCCTGCTCATAGGTGTACGCTGCACGGAACAGTTTTTTCTCTGAGAAACAGTCTCCGATAAGCTGCATGCCGATCGGAAGCCCCTTATCATCCATACCGCACGGAACGGTGATGCCCGGAAGGCCGGCGAGGTTGACGGATACTGTGTAAATATCGCCCAGATACATCTGCAGCGGATCGGAAAGCGATTCCCCGAGACGCGGTGCGGTCGATGGTGCTGCCGGGCTTAAAATCATATCGTATTTTTCAAATGCGCGGTCAAATTCCTGTTTAATCAGGGCTTTCGTGCGCAGTGCTTTCAGATAATACGCATCGTAGTAACCGGAGCTTAAGACGAAGCTTCCCAGCATAATCCGTCGTTTCACCTCCGGACCGAAGCCCTCAGAACGGCTCTTCTTATACATATCGTGGAGTCCTTCGTACTCTTTGGCACGGAAGCCGTATTTCACGCCGTCGAAGCGTTCCAGGTTGGAGCTTGCCTCAGCGGATGCAATAACGTAGTAAGCCGGAATGGCATAATCAATGAGGTCGAGATCGAAATACTCTACTTCTGCTCCGCGTGCCTTCAGGACATCGGCAGCTTTTAAAATGGATTCCTTCACCTGCGGATCCAGGCCTTCGCCGAAGCAGCTGTTCGGAATACCGATTTTCAGATCGGAGACATCTTCTTTTAAAGCGCTCATGAAATCGTAATCGTCGCGTTTCATCGATGTCGCATCTTTTGCATCATACGAAGCGACCGTCTGCAGCAGTGCTGCACAGTCTGTCACATCCTTTGCGACCGGTCCGATCTGGTCAAGGGAGGAACCATAAGCGATCAGTCCGTAACGGGAAACGGTGCCGTACGTCGGTTTCATGCCGGTTACGCCGCAGAAGGAACTCGGCTGACGGATCGATCCGCCGGTATCGGAGCCAAGTGCCATCGGTACTTCTCCTGCTGCAACGGCTGCGCAGGAACCGCCGGAGGAACCGCCTGGAACGTGTTCGGTGTTCCATGGATTTTTCGTCACGCCGTACGCGGAAGTCTCTGTCGTACTTCCCATCGCAAACTCATCCATGTTTGTCTTTCCGATGATAACGGCTCCCGCCTCTTCGAGCCGTGTGATAACCTCTGCATCGTACGTCGGAACAAAGTTCTGCAGGATCTTTGACGCACACGTCGTCGCAAGACCTTTCGTACAGATGTTGTCCTTGACCGCAATCGGAACGCCGGCCAGCGGACCGGTGAGCTCTCCTGCGTCAATTTTCTTCTGCACTTCTGCGCGCGTGCTCTTGCACCCTTTTCATCCACAAGAAGGAATGCGTGAATTGATTCTTCCGATGCTTTGACTGCCGCAAGAGACGCTTCTACAGCGTCCGCCACAGTGATCTTTCCTTCTTTGATTGCGGCAGAAAGCTGTACTGCTGTCATATCTTTGATTTCCATATCAATCTCCTCCTGCTATTCTACCGTTTTCGGAACCTTGTACTGGCCCTCTTTGACTTCCGGTGCATTGGTAAGCATTGCATCGCGGTCGTCGCCATTGGTTACTTCATCCTCGCGGAATACATTTCCCATCTCGAAAATGTGGGTCATCGGCTCGACCTTGCTGGTGTCGAGCTCGTTTAATTTATCTACATAATCCAGCATCTTCTGCATATCCTGCCGTGCGGATTCTTTTTCCTCATCCTTTAATTCCAGCTTTGCCAGGATGCCGACATATTCCATCGTTTCATCTGAAATCACATTTGCCATTTCACTCATTCTCCTTTTTCATTTTCCAGCAGGATCCGCTTACGGCTCCAGTCTTGTAAGATCACGCGGGAACAGCGTTGTCTCGCGGACGTTGTCCTCACCGATCAGCTTCATGGTCAGACGCTCCAGACCGATGCCAAGACCTCCGTGCGGCGGCATACCGTGTTTGAAAGCACTTAAATACTGCTCCATGCCCTCTTCTGTCATGCCGCGGGCTGCGATCTTTTCAGAGAGCATCTTGTAATCGTGGATACGCTGGCCTCCGGTTGTAATCTCCAGACCGTGGAACAGCAGGTCGAAGCTCTTTGTGTATCTCTTATCCTCCGGGTCGTCCATCGCATAGAACGGTCTCTTTTTCGACGGATATTCGGTGACGAATACGAAGTCTGCATCGTACTCCTCTTTGAAATACTGGCCGATCAGAAGCTCCTCCTCTGGCTCAAGGTCGAACGGGTTGCGGATCTTTCGGTTGTATTTCTCGGCTACCAGCTCTTTCGCTTTCGTGAACGGTACAGTTGGGATTTCTTCTGTCTTTGGAAGCATAACTTTCAGGATCTCCAGCTCTTTTGCGTAATCCTTTTTAAGAAGCTCCACCATGTACTGTAAAAATCCGGTTTCCATTGCCATGATGTCGGTGTAATCCTCGATGTAGCCCATCTCAAAGTCAAGGCTGGTATATTCGTTCAGATGACGTTTCGTGTTGTGTTTCTCTGCACGGAAAACCGGTCCGACTTCAAAGACACGGTCAAACACGCCGACAAGCATCTGTTTGTAGAACTGCGGGCTCTGTGCCAGGACAGCCGGGCGGTGGAAATATTCCAACTTGAAGATGTTTGCGCCGCCTTCAGCGCCTTTCGCGCCGATCTTCGGTGTATGAATTTCGGTGAATCCCTGGGAATGAAGGAAATCACGGAACGCCCGTACCACGCCTTCCTGGATGCGGAATTTTGCACGCTCTCTGACGTTTCGAAGAGCGATCGGCGCATGTTCAGCATTGCTTCAAGGGAGGTGTTCATTTTCCATTTGTTGACTGCGAGCGGCATTGGCTCGGTCGGCTCGGAAAGAACGGTGATGGTCTGCAGCCTGACTTCGACGCCGCCCGGTGCGCGGTCCTCTTTTTTGACCGTTCCGGTTACGGCAACTGCCGATTCCTCTTTCAGATCTTTCAGCGGGAAGTCAACGCTTCCTTCTTCGTACACACACTGAACGAGTCCCTCGCTCTTTCTTAAGATGACAAAGGCAACCTCGCCCATGTCACGGATGATGTGTACGGCTCCTTCGAGTTTTACTTCTGTGCCTTCCGGTGTCTCCAGCAGAGTTTTTACGGAGATGTCTTCTTTTTTCTTTACGCCTGTCATAAATTCCATGTCTTGTTCTCCTCTCTTTCTCGCCTGTCCCGGATTATTTTTTTCAAATAAAAAAGTCCCGGAACAGTTTTTTAACTACTGTTCCGGGACGGGATATTTTATGTTCCCGCGGTACCACCCGCATTGCGTTTTTCTCTCCGGTTTTCCGGGGGAAAACGCCCACTCATTTATACTTAACGCGTATCACGGATCTGCTACTTGATTTCCTGTTCGGATCTCATGTTCAGCAGACCGGCTCCGGAATGTTCCCCATTGTATGTTTCCTCCATGCTGATGCTCTCAGTCGGTGACATCGGCTTCCTGTCAGATTCCGCATACGGAGTTTCCTTCACTGCCTTTTTCATACTGTGCATTATAGCACAGCAGTTTTGCATTTGTAAACACCTAATTTTTACGGATTTCATATAAATTCTAATGCATTTTTCGTGAATTTTATCTATACAAAATTATTTTTTCGCGTGTTTATAAAATTGCGCAGAAATTCCGTTTTATTGGTATTTCTCACACAATTTACAGTTTTTTGATTCTCTCCACTGCCTCTACTGTATTCTCATACGTACCGAATGCAGTCAGACGGAAGTAGCCTTCTCCGCTCGGGCCGAAGCCTGATCCTGGTGTTCCGACTACGTTTGCGTCTGCAAGCAGGTGATCAAAGAACTCCCAGGAAGTCATATTTCCCGGTGTTTTCAGCCAGATATACGGAGCGTTGACGCCGCCGGATACGGTGTAGCCTGCGCCCTTTAATCCGTCGTAGATGACTTTTGCGTTCTTCATGTAGTAAGCAACCTGCTCTTTTAACTGTGCTTTTCCTTCCGGAGAGTAAACAGCCTCGCCGGCTCTCTGGATGATGTACGGAGCTCCGTTGTATTTCGTTCCGTGACGGCGTGCCCACAGGCTGTGCAGAGTCACATCGCCGGATTTGATGTCTTTCGGGATAACGGTGAATCCAAGACGCATACCGGTAAAGCCTGCGTTCTTGGAGAAGCTGCGCATTTCGATGGCACATGTTCTTGCACCCTCGCACTCATAGATGGAATGCGGAATGTCTTTTTCTGAGATATATGCCTCGTATGCAGCATCATACAGGATGATGGCTCCTACTTTATTTGCATAATCAACCCATTTCTGCAGCTCGGCTTTGGAAACCATAGCGCCGGTCGGGTTGTTCGGGAAGCACAGATAAATCAGATCCGGGGTTTCTTTCGGGAGCTCCGGGGTGAAGTTGTTTTCTGCGGTACACGGCATGTAAATCACATTCGTGAAACGCTCGGTTGCTGCGTCGTAGTCACCGGCACGGCCTGCCATTACGTTGGAGTCTACATAAACCGGATAAACCGGGTCGCATACAGCGATCTTGTTGTCCAGCTGAAGATCTCCTGAATGTTGCTGCAGTCGCATTTTGCGCCGTCCGATACAAAAATTTCATCAGATGAGATATCGCATCCTCTGTCCCGATAATCATTTTTTGCGATGGTATCGCGAAGGAAAGCATACCCAAGATCTGGTGCATATCCGTGGAAGGTCTCTGCGTGTCCCATCTCATCCACTGCTCCGTGCAGCTTTTCAATGATCGCCGGTGCGATCGGCTGGGTTACGTCGCCGATTCCAAGACGGATTATTTTCGCGTCCGGATTTGCCTCGGTGTAAGCTGCAACTTTTTTTGCAATGGTGGAAAACAGATAGCTTCCCGGCAATTTCAGATAATTGTCATTGATTTTGAACATTATTATGTCGCTCCTTTTCACTTTTTCTTACTCTGTCAAAAGCGTCAGCACCATCTGTGCCGTTTCAACCAGATTGGTGCCGCTGTCCATGCTGCATTTCTGCATGTAGCGATGGGCCTCCGACTCGGTCATGTGATTTCGTTCGATCAGAAGGCTTTTTGCACGATCGATGATGTGCTGTTCCTCGGCGCTGCGCACCTTGGGCTTTGCCCGCTCTTTCTTTCTGCGCCGTGCCGCACTCTGCAGCATCATCTCCAGTGTATTGACCAGCTCGTACACGGAAAGCGGCATCGTAACCGCCATGATTCCGGTTCCCTCCACCGCACTTAATGCGCGGCTCGATGCAATCAGAAGCATCTGGAAGCCGGACGGCATACACTCATTCAGATCCGTAAAAAACATATCCGGAAGCTTGTAGCCGCAGATGACGATACCGCCGTTTAAGTTGTTCATCTCTCCGAGCGCCGCTGCCGCTGTCGAACAGACAGCATCGATTTCATATCCTCTTTTTGCCAGAATATCCCGGATGCGCTTTCCATCTTCTATTTTGGGAAGTACTATCACTATGCTGCTCATGCATTTTCAGGCCCCTTCGTCGTCTAAATACGGTACAGATATTTCTCGGTCTCCCAGTCGGATACCTGGCGGAGATACTCATGCCACTCTTCTTCTTTGGCATTGATATATCCATCCACAAATTCCTGGCCGAGTACCTGACACAGAAAATCGTCTTTCTTTAACTCTGCGACCGCTTCTCCAAGGCTTCCCGGGAGAAGGGTGATCTGCATCGCGTTTCGTTCTTCTTCTGTCAGATCGGAAATATTGCGGTCCACCGGGGACGGCGGAACGATTTTCTGTTTGATACCGTCAAGTCCTGCTGCCATGCAGACAGCAAGTGCCAGGTACGGATTGGCTGCCGAATCCGGGCATCGAAGCTCAATGGCCATGATACCGTCTCCCGTCAGCGGAATGCGGATCAGCGGGCTTCTGTTCTTTGCAGACCATGCCACGTAGATCGGTGCACCGTATCCCGGTGTCAGACGTTTGTAGGAGTTTACAAGCGGATTGGTAATCGCTGCGATTCCGCTGATGTATTTCATCAGTCCGCCCATAAAGTAATATGCCTCTTTGCTGAGCCCGTATTCATCGGATTTGTCGGCAAACACATCTTTTCCCTCCTGAAACAGGGAGAAGGAAAGATGAAGACCCGATCCGTGAACTCCGGTTTTTGGTTTTGGCATAAAGGTTGCGTGAAGGCCATGACGTTTTGCAATCGTACGGATAGCAATTTGGCAGTCATCAGCTGATCTGCGTCCGAAGTGCTGCAGCCGGACAGAAATCCAGTTCGTGCTGGCCTGCCGCTACCTCGTGGAAGGAAGACTCAACGTCGATTCCCATTTCTTCGAGGGTCAGCACCATATCGCGCCGCGCGTTTTCTCCCAAGTCCAGCGGTCCAAGATCCAGATAACCGCCTTTGTCGTGCGTTACACTCGTTGCTCCGCCGTCCTCATCGGTGTGGAACAGGAAAAATTCACACTCCGGTGAGATTTCAAACTCATAGCCCATCGCTTTCGCTTCGGAAATTACCTTCTGAAGGATGGTTCGGGAACTCTTTGCATAAAGATTCCCCTCTCTATCATACACATCACAGATCAATCTTGCAACCTTTCCTTGCTGCGGACGCCACGGAAGTATTGCAAAGGTGTCGAGATCCGGGTGCAGAAACATGTCTGCTTCCTCGATGGTGACAAATCCTTCGAACGAAGAGCCATCGAAAACGCACTGATTATTCAGGGCTTTTTCCAGCTGTCCGGCGGTGATGGCCATATTTTTCATCATTCCAAACATATCGGTAAACTGCAGGCGGATAAATTCAACATCTTCTTCCTCCGCCATCTGAAGGATCGCTTCCTTCGTATACTTTGCCATATCGATTCTCTCCTTTATCAAAGACGATTCTAAATGAAAAGGGTGCTTTCACGCGGCAGGGTAGAAAGACACCTTGCGTAAAAACACCCTTGTTTTGGGCATATTATAGCAGTTTTTCGCGTGTTTTGTCAAGAAAAACTTAGAGATTCGTGTATCCCATCAGGGATTCATCGACTGCCTTTGCTGCCTCGCGTCCCTCGCGGATCGCCCATACGACCAGGGACTGGCCGCGGTGCATATCGCCTGCGGTGAAGACATTTTCTTTTGTTGTCTGGTATTTTCCGTCATCTGTCTTCACGTTGGTGCGCTGGTTGACTTCCACTTTAAATGCATCGGTCACATATTTCTGGGATCCTAAAAAGCCTGCTGCAATAAGAACGAGATCTGCCGGGAGAATCTCTTCGGTTCCCTCAACCGGAACCATCATCATGCGGCCGGATTTCTCATCTTTTTTCGGTGTCAGTTTTACGGTCTTGATCTGGCAGACTTCACCTTTTTTGTTTTTGATAAATTCCGTTACGGTTGTCTGGTAAATCCGCGGATCATGGCCGAATACGGCGATTGCCTCTTCCTGGCCGTAATCCGTCTTGCAGATCTTCGGCCACTCCGGCCACGGATTGTTCTCGGCACGCTGATCCGGTGCTTTCGGCATCATCTCAAGCTGTGTCACAGATTTGGCACCGAGACGGATGGAAGTTCCGACACAGTCATTACCGGTGTCGCCGCCTCCGATGACAACAACGTGTTTGCCCTTGGCATCGATGTAGGCATGATCCTCAAAATTGGAATCCAGAAGACTCTTCGTTACGGAAGTCAGGAAATCGACAGCAAAGTAGATGCCCTTTGCATCTCTTCCCTCTGCCTTGATATCTCTTGGATTTGCCGCACCGCAGCAGAGCAGGACACGGTCAAATTCTTTTAAGAGTTTGTCAGCTTTTACATCTTTTCCGATATCAGCATTCGTCACAAACTCGATGCCCTCGGCCTTCATCAGATCCACACGGCGGTCGATGACGCTCTTATCGAGTTTCATGTTCGGAATACCGTAGCGTAAAAGTCCGCCCACGCGGTCGCGGCGTTCAAAGACCGTAACAGAATGGCCGCGGCGGTTGAGCTGCATCGCTGCTGCAAGGCCGGAAGGACCGCTTCCTACAACGGCAACGCGTTTTCCGGTGCGCACTTTCGGCGGCTGCGGCGTAATCAGGCCGGTTGCCCATGCGTTTTCGATGATCGCGCGTTCATTTTCCTTCGTGCAGACCGGGTCTCCGTTTACGTTGCATGTACAGGCTGCTTCGCAGAGTGCCGGGCAGACACGGGAGGTAAATTCCGGAAAACAGTTTGTCTTTGTGAGGCGGCGGTATGCCTGCTCATAGTTTCCAAGATACACAAGGTCATTCCACTCCGGAACGAGGTTCTGCAGCGGACAGCCGGAGGCCATTCCCGCAATCATGGTTCCCGCCTGGCAGAACGGTACACCGCATGCCATACAGCGGGCAGCCTGCATCTGCTGTTCCTTTTTCGGGAGCTGCAGATGAAATTCCTTAAAGTTTTTGATACGCTCAAGTGGGGCAACGGTGTTTCCCGTCTTGCGCTGATATTCCATAAATCCAGTTGGCTTACCCATAATTCTTCTTCCTCCTACTTACGCATGCTTTCGTAAAATGCTTCAATCTGTGCCTGTTCGCTGCTAAGGCCCTTGTCTTCCATCTGGCACTCAGCATCATCATGCGCTTATAGTCATTCGGAATGATCTTCTTGAATTTCGGCAGATATTCTTCAAAGTGTGTGAGAATTTCTTTACCTTTTTCAGAGTCGGTGTGTGCGACGTGTTTTTCAATCATGTTTTTCAGCTCTGCAATATCGTATTTGCTTTCTACCAGTCAATCGAAATCATTTCCTTGTTCAAATTGCGGTACAGGTTGCTCTTTTCATCCAGGACATAAGCGATACCGCCGCTCATGCCGGCTGCAAAGTTCTTTCCGGTTGCGCCGAGAACAACGACACGGCCGCCGGTCATATACTCGCATCCATGCTCACCGACACCCTCGACAACGGCGTAAGCACCGGAGTTTCTGACACAGAAACGCTCTCCTGCGATACCGTTGATGTACGCCTCACCGCTCGTTGCGCCGTAGAGGGCAACGTTTCCGACGATGATGTTTTCTTCCGGTTTATACTTTCTTGCTTTCGGCGGGTAGACAACCAGTTTTCCGCCGGAGAGGCCTTTTCCGAAGTAATCGTTCGAATCGCCCTCAAGTTCCAGGGTCAGTCCTTTTGGAATAAATGCTCCGAAGCTCTGTCCGCCGGCACCCTTGCACTGTACGGTGTACGTATCCGGCTCCAGAGAGGTGCCGAATTTTCTGGTGATCTCGGCACCAAGAATCGTTCCCACGGTACGATCGGTGTTGGTGATCTCGACTTTGACGGTCTTCTTCTCTTTCTTATCCATTGCCGGACCGAATTTCTTTAAGAGTACCTTCTCATCCAGGGTTGCGCCAAGTTTGAAGTCGTAAACATCTTTCGGATCGAACGTTACCTTCTCGCCTGCTTTTGCAAACGGATTGTTCAGGATCTGGCTTAAGTCTACGCGGTCTGCGTGCTCGTTCGTCACTTTATCATTTCTCTTTAAGAGGTCGGAACGGCCGACCATCTCGTCAACGGTGCGGAAGCCAAGTTTTGCCATGTATTCCCGCATCTCTCTGCGATGAAGCGCATGAAGTTGATGACGTACTCCGGTTTGCCGCGGAAACGTTTGCGCAGCTCCGGGTTCTGGGTTGCAATACCCATCGGGCAGGTATCGAGGTTGCAGACACGCATCATAACGCATCCCATCGTTACAAGCGGTGCGGTCGCAAAACCGAATTCCTCGGCGCCAAGGAGTGCTGCAATCACAACGTCACGGCCGCTCATCAGCTTACCATCGGTCTCGATCATGACACGGTTGCGGAGGCCGTTTTTGATCAGCGTCTGATGGGTCTCGGCAAGGCCTAACTCCCATGGAAGTCCTGCATTGTGGATGGAACTTCTCGGTGCTGCTCCCGTTCCTCCATCATATCCGGAAATCAGGATAACCTGTGCTCCGGCTTTTGCAACACCGGCTGCGACAGTACCAACACCTGCTTCGGATACCAGTTTAACGGAGATTCTTGCATTCACATTCGAGTTTTTCAGGTCATAAATCAGCTGTGCAAGGTCCTCGATGGAGTAGATGTCGTGGTGCGGCGGCGGGGAAATCAGGGATACACCCGGTGTGGAGTGACGTGTTTTTGCAATCCACGGGTAAACCTTTCCGGCCGGTAAGTGGCCGCCCTCGCCCGGTTTTGCACCCTGGGCCATCTTGATCTGGATCTCTTTTGCACTGACAAGGTATTTGCTGGTAACGCCGAATCTTCCCGATGCTACCTGTTTGATCGCGGAGCATCTCTCCGGGGATTCGAGACGGTCATCACTCTCACCGCCCTCACCAGTGTGGATTTTCCATGCAGACGGTTCATGGCAATTGCCAGTGTCTCATGTGCCTCCTGGGAAATAGAACCGTAGGACATCGCACCTGTTTTGAATCGTTTTACGATAGAATCTACGCTCTCAACTTCTTCGAGCGGAACGCCCTGCTCCGGATAATCGAAGTCCATCAGGCTCCGCAGATAGCCGCTCTCCTCGCTGTCGACCATTGCTGTGTACTCTTTGAACATCTTGTAGTCGCCGCGTCTTGTGGACTCCTGCAGTGTATGAATGGTGCGCGGATTGTAGCGGTGCTCCTCGCCCTGGCTTCTCGATTTATGACGGCCGATACTGTCCAGTGTCAGATCGGTAGACAGCTCCAGCGGATCGAATGCCTGGGAATGACGCTCATCGACATCTTTTGCAATGTCTTCCAAGGTAATACCGCCGACACGGCTGACCGTACCGGTGAAGTATTTGTCGATGACATCTGCTGAGATACCGATGGCCTCGAAGATCTGGGAACCCTGATACGACTGGATCGTGGAGATACCCATCTTCGCTGCGATTTTTACGATACCAGAGATGACTGCGTGGTTGTAATCTTCAACGGCTGCGTAGTAATCTTTCTTGATCATGCCCTCTTCGATCAGCTCATGGATCGTGTCGAGTGCCAGATACGGGTTGATTGCGCAGGCACCGTAGCCGAGCAGTGTTGCGAAATGGTGCACCTCGCGCGGCTCGCCGGACTCCAGAATAATCGCAAGAGAAGTTCTCTTTTTCGTTTTTACCAGATGCTGATGAACCGCAGATACAGCCAGGAGGGATGGAATCGCCACATGGTTCTCATCGACACCGCGGTCAGAGAGAATCAGGATGTTGGCTCCTGCCCGGTGTGCACGGTCAACCTCGACGAAAAGGCGGTCCATCGCACGGTCAAGCGGTGCGCTCTTGTAGTAGGTGATCGGAACGGTCACTGCCTTGAAGCCTTCGACTTTCATGTTCTTGATCTTCAGCATATCGGTATTGGTCAGGATCGGATTGTTGATCTTTAATACCTGGCAGTTCTTCGGCTCCTCCTCAAGCAGGTTTCCGTCACGTCCGACGTAAACGCTTGTGGAAGTTACGATCTCCTCACGGATGCAGTCGATCGGCGGGTTCGTTACCTGTGCGAAGAGCTGTTTGAAATAGTTGAACAGCGGCTGATGCTCATGGGAGAGAACGGCAAGCGGGGTATCAATACCCATCGAAGCGGTTGCCTCGACACCGTTTAATGCCATCTTTCCGATGGAGGAACGGTACTCCTCGTAGGTGTAGCCGAACGCTTTCTGCAGGCGCATCCGCTCTTCTTTCGTGTACTCTTCGACCGGCAGATTCGGGATTTTGATATCCTTTAACTGTACCAGATAACTGTCGAGCCATTCGCCGTACGGCTGTTTCTTTGCGTAATATTCTTTGACTTCCTCATCGTTTAAGACTTTTCCCTGTACGGTGTTGACAAGAAGCATCTTGCCCGGATGGAGACGCTCTTTTAAGACGATTTTTTCTTCCGGAACTTCCAGAACACCGACCTCAGAGGAGAGGATCAGAAATCCATCGTTAGTGATGTAGTAACGGGAAGGACGAAGACCGTTGCGGTCGAGCACTGCTCCCATCACATCTCCGTCGGAGAACAGGATCGATGCCGGTCCGTCCCACGGCTCCATCATCGTTGCATAATACTGATAGAAATCACGTTTCTCCTGGGAAATCGTATCGTTGTTTGCCCACGGCTCCGGAATCGTAATCATAACGGCCAGCGGAAGATCCATGCCGCTCATGGTCAGAAATTCCAGTGTATTGTCGAGCATCGCGGAGTCAGAACCTGTGTGTTGACAACCGGCAGCACTTTATGAAGTTCATCCTGCAGCATCGGGGAAGACATCGTCTCCTCACGGGCCAGCATCTTGTCGGCGTTTCCGCGGATGGTGTTGATCTCGCCGTTGTGTACGATGAAACGGTTCGGATGGGCTCTCTCCCAGCTTGGGTTCGTGTTCGTGCTGAACCGGGAATGCACCATGGCGATTGCAGATTCATAATCGACATCCTGCAGATCGCGGAAGAAGGTGCGGAGCTGTCCTACGAGGAACATACCTTTGTATACGATGGTACGGCTGGAAAGGGATGGCACGTAGGTGTTGTCGTTGCTCTGTTCGAAAACACGGCGTACGACGTACAGACGACGGTCGAAAGCGATTCCCTTTTCCACATCCTCCGGTTTTTTGATGAATGCCTGCATGATGTAAGGCATACACTCTCTTGCCTTATGGCCGAGAACTTCCGGAACGGTCGGCACGGTTCTCCATCCAAGGAGTTCCAGTCCCTCTTTTTCCACGATGATCTCAAACATCTTTTTTGCCTGGTTCCGTTTCAGCTCATTTTGTGGGAAGAAGAATACGCCGACGCGTATTCCCGTTCTCCGCCTAATGAAAAACCGAGGGTCGAACAGGCTTTGGAAAAGAATTTGTGCGATATCTGCAACAAGATTCCTACTCCGTCTCCTGTTTTACCCTCGCGTCTTTGCCGGCTCTATGTTCAAGATTTTCTACGATTTTTAATGCGTTTTCTACGGTCGCATGGGATTTTTCACCTTTGATATTCACGACGGCTCCGATACCGCAGTTGTCGTGTTCAAAGGAAGAACGGTACAGCCCTTCTTTTCCCATGACACGCGCTTTGCTCTGTGTCATACGGCTTCCCTTCCTTTACTTTCCTTATTTTCGGTTATCCTTTGTCTTTTCTGAAAAGAATGGAGGGGAATCTTTTGTTCCCCGCCGTTCTTTCTGGATTGCCCTTACTATACTCTATTTTTTTCGTCCTGTAAAGAGCAAATTTAATTTTTATATAATTTTTTTATATTTTTTCTTAATTTTCTTAGGTTATTACTGCATTTTACCTAATTTTTCATACCATTTATCGATTATTTTGCCGCATGGTACTCGGCTGCTGCTGCGATCAGGCCGCGGAACAGCGGATGCGGACGGTTCGGACGGGATTTGAACTCCGGATGTGCCTGCGTTGCGATGTAGAACGGATGATCTGAAAGTTCTACCATCTCAACGATTCTTCCGTCCGGAGAAACACCGGAGAGAACCATGCCGTTTTCGGTCAGTGCTTTCCGGAAATCGTTGTTTACTTCATAGCGGTGGCGGTGACGCTCGGAAATCTCTTTCTCACCGTACAGCTCCTGTGCTTTCGATCCGTCTGCCAGGACGCATGGATATGCGCCGAGACGTAACGTACCGCCGATATCCTCGATTCCATCCTGATCCGGCATCAGTGCGATCACCGGGTGCATGGTGTTCGGGTTCATCTCGATGCTGTGTGCGTCGTGGTAACCGAGAACGTTTCTTGCATATTCAACAATCGTCAGCTGCATGCCGAGGCAGAGGCCGAGGAACGGAATCTTGTTCTCTCTTGCATATCGAATCGCTGTGATCATGCCTTCGATACCGCGGTTTCCGAATCCGCCCGGTACCAGAACACCGTCCACATCGCTCAGATACTCTGCCACGTTCTCCTCGGTTACCAGCTCGGAATCCACCCATTTCAGGTGTACGTTTGCATGGCTTGCAATTCCGCCGTGTTTTAATGCCTCAACAACGCTCAGGTATGCATCATGCAGCTGGATATACTTTCCGACGAGCGCAATCGTCACCTCTTTGTTCGGATGGCGGAGTGCTTCTACCATATGGGTCCAGTCGGACAGATCCGGTTCCGGGCATGGAAGGTGAAGGCTCTCGCAGACAACCTGCGCCAGGTTCTCTTTCTCCATGGCAAGCGGAGCTTCATACAGATACTCCACGTCCAGGTTCTGCAGAACATGGCTTGACGGAACGTTGCAGAACAGAGCAATTTTATCTTTGATCTCGGTGGTCAGCGGATGCTCGGACCGACATACGATGACATCCGGCTGAATACCGATTCCCTGCAGCTCTTTTACGCTCGCCTGCGTCGGTTTTGTTTTCATTTCACCGGAAGCTTTCAGATATGGAATCAGGGTAACGTGGATCAGAATGGCGTTCTCGTGTCCGACGTCATGCTGGAACTGGCGGATTGCCTCCAAAAACGGCTGGCTCTCGATATCGCCGACGGTTCCGCCGACCTCAATGATGGCAATACGCTCCTCGTCTACTTCTTTTCCGCGGTAGAAACGGCTCTTGATTTCGTTTGTAATGTGCGGAATGACCTGTACGGTGCCTCCGCCGAAATCACCGTGGCGTTCTTTCTGCAGAACAGACCAGTATACTTTTCCAGTCGTCACGTTGGAATTTTTATCCAGGCTCTCGTCGATGAAACGCTCGTAGTGGCCGAGATCGAGGTCTGTCTCTGTGCCGTCATCGGTAACGAAAACCTCGCCGTGCTGAATCGGGTTCATCGTACCCGGGTCAACGTTGATGTACGGGTCAAATTTCTGCATCGTCACTTTGTACTCCGTCTAGGCTTAAGCGTCCAAGGGACGCCGCCGTGATTCCCTTTCCAAGGCCGGAGACTACTCCGCCTGTCACAAAGACATATTTTACTGCCATATTGATTTCCTCCTGCTTTTCTCTTCTGATATTTTCTTTTCCGTCACAAGTTTCTCTAAAAGGAAATGTCGCCTGCCGGCGACATCTCTATGATGAAAGCCAGTTACTCCGCGCCTGCGTCGCTCCCGTAACTGCTGACAACATTCGTAATCCGGGCTATCGCCTACTTACTCATGTCGTCTTGCCCGGCCAATATCTATGAATTCGCTCATGCAAGCATGGCTCATCCATAGCTGCTGTCCGGGGCTTTCATTCAAAATCAAAAACGATTATAACACATCTCGAATTTCCTGCAACTTTTTTTTACTATTTTTTATTATTTTCGACATTTTCCACGAAATCCTAAATTTCTGCACCATATTTTATACATATCACGATTTTCTTGACATCATCCGCAAAAATGAGTATGATAATCAATGTTTTTAAAACATGCAGGTCTACAACTGAAAAAAGGAGAATACCTATGCAGCCATCGTCAAACAATTGTTATGATACCGGTCTCCGGGAGGAATGTGGTGTTTTCGGCATTTACGATCTGGATGGTGCCGACGTCAGTCCTTCGATCTACTATGGCCTTTCCGCCTGCAGCACAGAGGACAGGAGTCCTGCGGAATTGCCGTCTCTGACACCAGCGGTCCAAAGGGCCATGTGAAATCCTACAAAGGCCTTGGCCTTGTCAACGAAGTTTCAAAGAATCCAAATTAGAAGAGCTGTCCGGCAATATCGGCATCGGCCATGTCCGGTACTCTACCACCGGTTCCACTACCGTAGAGAATGCACAGCCGCTCGTTCTGAATTATCTAAAAGGCTCCCTTTCCCTTTCGCACAACGGAAATCTGGTCAACGCTATGGAACTGCGCGAGCAGATGGAAAACACCGGCGCAATTTTTCACACTTCGATTGACTCTGAAATCATCGCCTACGGCATTGCGCGGGAACGCGTTCATTCCAAAACGGTAGAAGAAGCGATTCTGCGCACGGTAAAAGAAATCCGCGGCGCCTATGCCCTTGTCATCATGAGCCCGAGAAAACTCATCGGCGTGCGCGACCCATACGGCTTAAAACCGCTCTGCATCGGAAAGCGGGACAACGCTGGGTTCTCGCCTCGGAAAGCTGCGCCCTCACTTCGATCGGCGCCGAGTTCGTCCGCGATGTCGCTCCGGGAGAAATTGTAACGTTTGACAAAACCGGAAATCTGAAATCCGAATTTATGCCGGTTGACGTAAAAAAAGCGCATTGTATTTTTGAATATATTTATTTTGCCCGCCTCGACAGCAAAATAGACAACATCAGTGTCTATGAAGCCAGAATCCGCGGCGGTGCAACGCTTGCAAAGACCTATCCGGTTGACGCAGATCTTGTCTGCGGCGTTCCGGACTCCGGACTTGCCTCCGCAAAAGGCTATTCCGAAGAATCCGGCATTCCGTTCGGTCTTGCCTTCCACAAAAACAGCTATGTTGGCCGTACCTTTATCAAACCGACACAAAAGGAACGGGAATCCAGCGTAAAAATCAAGCTGAGTGTTCTGGAATCCGTCGTAAAAGGAAAACGAATTGTCCTCGTTGACGATTCCATTGTCCGCGGAACAACGATTTCGAATCTGATTACGATGCTGCGGAAAGCCGGTGCGACTGAGGTTCATGTCCGTATCAGTTCCCCGCCGTTCCTGTATCCATGCTATTTTGGAACCGATGTGCCTTCCAACAAGCAGTTGATCGCAAGCTCCCATTCCACCGAGGAAATCCGCCAGCAGATCGGAGCGGACTCCCTGGGCTACATGCCGATCGAAAAGCTCCAGAACATGGTCGGTGACCTGCCGATCTGTCGTGCATGCTTCGACAGTCATTATCCGATGGAAGTACCAAAGCAGGATATCAGCGCTCTTCTGGAAAGCTGATTTCGTTTTCTTTCCCCTTACCGTGCAGATCTTGCACCGGTAGGGGGATTTCTTTTTTGAGCATGCATACTTTTCTGTATGGTTTGCATACAATACCTTCAAAAACAAAGGATCTCTTTATGGATCTTACGGACATCATCTATTCCAACGATTACATCAACATTCTGATTCAGAATTACGTGGCACAGTCCGAGCGGTACCAGATGCTCTTTCCGGAATCCAGTGCCCTTCTTACACTGAATTCGCAGTATTCCGTTCTCTTTCTCGAGCGCAGCCTGCTCCCGGAAAATCTCTTTGGTGAAATTCTTTTTACCGGACTCCCGAAACTTTTCACGCCGCTTTCCACCCTCTCTTTAGAAGTCTCCGGCATTGTACAGACGCAGAATCTCTACGGCGGCGGGTATACCGGCAAAAATGTAATCCTGGGTTTTCTGGACACCGGCATCGATTACCGCCACCCCGCCTTTCTGCGCAGCAACGGTCAGAGCCGGATTCTTTCCATCTGGGATCAGACCGACCGCACAGGCACACCGCCGCCGCAGTTTCCCTATGGCAGTCTCTACGAAAAGTCAGACCTTGACGATGCACTTCGAAGCAGGGATCCTCTTTCTGTCGTTCCGGTCACGGATCCGGACGGACACGGAACATACGTCGCCGGAGTCGCTGGCGGTACTCCGAATGCGTCCGCCGGCTTTCTCGGTGCTGCACCGGAAGCCGATTTCGCTGTTGTTAAGTTAAAACCGGCGAAACAGAATCTGAAAGACTTTTATCTTGTCTCCACCAATGCTCCTGTCTTTGAAGAAGATGATCTTCTCTCTGCGATGCGTTTTCTAAACGAAGTCGCAGCCAGGGAGGGAAAACCACTGGTCATCTGTCTGGCACTTGGAACAAATCAGGGAAGTCATTCCGGAACCCTTCCCATCGCTCTGACGCTGGCGCGCTACGGAAATACGCCGGGCATTATTCCGGTCTGCGCCACCGGCAACGAGGGAAACGCCGCTCACCATTATTATGGCTCCGTATCCGAAAATGACTCCCCGAAAAATGTGGAGTTTCTCGTTTCCGAAGGCAGCCGCGGTTTTGTCCTGGAGTTCTGGGGACAGGTTCCGCAGCTTTTTTCCGTCGGATTCCGCTCTCCCGGCGGAGAAACGATTCCGCGGATTCCCGTCTCTTTGACTCAGGAACAGAGGATCACCTTTGTTCTGGAACGCACCGTCATCTACGTCAACTACGAAGTCGTTCAGACGACGACCGGCAGCCAGCTCATCCTGATCCGCATGCTGGATCCGACGCCCGGCATCTGGACACTTCAGGTTTACCGCGCCTTTCCTTCCCCGCCCGATTTCCACGTCTGGCTTCCGATTACCGGATTTTCCACTTCCGATGTGATCTTTCTGGAACCCGACCCGTACACGACACTGACGACACCCTCCGCCACCGTTCCCGTTCTGTCTCCCTCCACCTATCAGGCATCCAATAACAGTTTTTCACCGGAATCCGGACGCGGCTTTACCCGGCTTGGTGAAATCAAACCCGATTTTGCTTCCCCCGGGATTTCCGTCACCGGACCGGGACCGGCAGGCTCCTACGAAAACCGGAGCGGCGCAAGCGCGTCCGCTGCCATTACATCCGGTGCTGCCGCTCTCTTCCTGCAATGGGGCATTCAACGCACCCCATCCCGCTATTTTACGGCGCAGGAGCTGAAAAACTATCTGATCCGCGGCGCTGGCCGAACTGATACCATTACTTATCCAAGCCGCGAGTGGGGATACGGAAGATTGCAGTTATATCAGAGCTTTCTAAGCCTTATGACAAACTGATTTTCCCGCTCACAGGTTTGCTTCTATGGTATATCCGTTTGTTGATGCAAACTTTTAATGTGCAAGTGCCTTGTTTTTGATTGTTTTCCGTTGTATCATTACGTATTATCATTATATTTATAAAACTAAAAGGGGGATTCCTGACTATGAATTACGAACGCTTGAACGATCTTCGCCTTCTTGGACTTACGATTGCTACTACCGAAGAGCAAAAGGAATGACGCAGGCCGAACTTGCCGAGGCGGTACATATCAGTCGTACCCATATGAGCAACATCGAAGCGCCAAATACAAAAACCTCTATTTCGTTGAATCTTCTGTTCGATATCGCTGAGGCACTTGACATTCCGGTGAAAGAGCTTTTTGATTTTCAGGGACGCAGTCTGTAGGGTCTTTGAATTTTTCTCTTTAAGAGTAACCCCGCCCGGCAGTTTTTCATATCATGAATTGTAAGCAAAATGATTCCTTTGGAGGAACAAACATGAGTGATTTAGCTGCTACAAACTGTGGATGCGGATGTGACAACGGCTGTGGCTGCGATAATGGATGCGGTGTTTCCAACAACAACCTGTTCGGAAACAATGGCTGCAGTATTATCTGGATTCTGCTTCTCCTCTCCTGCTGCGGCGGATGTGGATGTGGAAACAACAACAATGGCTGCAATTCCGACTGCTGGCTCGTTCTGATTCTTCTGTTCTGCTGCGGCGGATGGAACAACAACGGCTGTGGATGCGGCAACAGCAATAACTGTGGATGCGGCTGCTGACCTTTTTTCAGTCTTCCCAGATGTTCGGGCAGAAAAAGCCCCGGGTGCGGATCAACCGCCCCGGGGCTTTTTTTTCACCAGAATTCTCTTTCAGCGAAACCGTTTCGGTTTCCGTGCTTCTCTTTCCCGTCCTTTTCCATCTCTTTC